>R14__coassemble_492_pt1 | contig 26983 bp, 26 predicted proteins | sample R14__metabat2_low_PE_022 | metagenome-assembled genome bin R14 | reverse complement strand
GCGGGCGCTCATGCCTAGTGCCTATTGCCTATATTGCCGATCATAATTCTCCTGAATGCAGCCAATCAGCAGCACCATGGTCTCGTTTACCGGGGTGGGGATGTTATATTCTCTGCCGTAGCGCACGATGGCGCCGTTGAGAAGGGAAATTTCTGTCTGGCGCTGATGAATTACAACATCCTGAGCCATGGACGGATAGAGAGTGGCAAAGCCCTCTTTGAGACGTGGAAGCTCTTCCTCCATCTGAGGCATGAGATCAACACCCGTTACCGCTTTGCATACGCTGCAGCCCTCCTGCCAGATTTTGCGGATGAGCTCTACACCGTTATCATTACCGAGAAATACGCCGACCTGGAGTCTTGTGAGGGCGGAGATGCTGTTGTAGCCGCTGTTAGTAATGGCTTTTTTCCACACGAAGGGGCGAATGTCGTCTTCAAAGACGGTTTCGCAGCCGCCACTGATGAAAAGCCGCTCAAGCTCTTTGCCGACTGCACTGCTAAGCTCGCTCTTTTCAGCTGCGCCGAAGCGCATTATAACGCCGGACTCGGGCTTTGATACGCATTTTGCAGGCTCAGGGAGTTCTGTGCCGATGGTGCCGAAGCCATAGAGAATTCTGCCGGCGGGGATATATTTTTTAAGCACGTCGTCGTTGCCGAGACCGTTCTGCAGAGATACAACAACGGTGTTTTCACCGATGCAGGGAGCAAGAGAGGGCATCATGGCGTCTGTCTGCGTGGCCTTTACCATGAGAATGACAACATCCATTATGCCGATATCATCGGCCGTATATGAGGTGTGGAAGCCTGTGATAAGCTCCTCGCCCGCGGGGGTGACGAAAGTCATGCCGAGGGAGCTGACTTTGTCCATATGGGCTTTGTAGCGGTCTACAAGGTAGAGGTCTGCACCGCCTTTTTTGAGATAGCAGGCAAAAACGCTGCCCGCAGCGCCCGAGCCGATCATAGCAATTTTCATAAAGCACACTCCCGTAGGGTAAGTTAAAAAATTTTATGCATTTGCATAAACAGTATAACACCAAAGGGAACCATTATCAATAACGTGGAAGTTTAATTAAATTATAAACAATCGCCAGGAGGCGTGGTATAATAGGTCCTATGTGATAGGAAGGTTTGAGGTGTATGGTGTAAGGTGTGCGCCAACTACCGACGACCGACTACGTACAGTCTAAATAGGAGGCAAGCATGGACTTATACGACAAACTGAATTTTCCCGATGAGCTGAAGGAGATGTTTGATGTGTCGCCGGATGACTGCCTGGATACTATCCACGAGGCAATAAAATACTCCGCTGACCACAACATTACCGCTAACCGCGCCATGGCAAAGGAGATTGCGGAGGCGAACCTTTTTAAGGCGATAAGGGACTATAAAGACTGCGAGATGAACGACGACATCTGCGCATATATCCTGGCAAACCAGCTTATACTCCTTACGATTAACAGGACTCCCGACCCACTGGAACTTAGAGGCACTAGGAAGGTTTAAGGTGTAGGGTGTAAGGCGTGCGATGCTCATGGATGGCTAGCTAGTAGCCCTATGCGCTATGCGCTACGCCCCAGCTCGCGTGCCGAAGCGGTCAATTCGGCATACGGACTTGGGTATCCCGGCCTAGGTTAGCCGGGGGTGCCCAGTGCCTAGTTCGCCTAAATAGTGGACAAACCGCACGAGATGTGCTATATTTCATACTAGCTATGTAGACTTATAATCTAAACAGGCAGGTAGATATTTTGGAAAAATATGTTATTAACGGCGGGAAAACTCTTAAGGGCGAGGTGACAATAAGCGGCGCTAAGAATGCAGCTGTTGCCATTATCCCGGCGGCTCTCCTTGTAAACGGAGTCTGCCGTATTGAAAATATGCCGCGCATAAGCGACACGGATATGCTTCTTACTATCCTGTCGGGTCTTGGCGCAAAGATAGAGCACATAGATGATTCCACCGTGGAAATAGACTGTACTGAGGTTCATTTCGGCGATGCCCCGTTCGAGCTTATGAAAAAGATCAGGGCCTCGTATTATTTAATAGGTGCGATGCTGGGGCGTTTCGGTCATGCAAAAACGACCATGCCGGGCGGATGCAACTTCGGCACAAGACCTATAGACCAGCACATTAAGGGCATGGAGGCGCTGGGTGCAAGCGTGCGCGTGGAGGACGGCTTTGTTTATGCCGATGCATCCGACGGACGGCTTCATGGCTCGCTTATATATCTTGATAAAGTTTCAGTTGGCGCAACGATGAATATAATCCTTGCCGCCGTTATGGCATCGGGCAGAACGATTATAGAAAACGCTGCCCGCGAGCCGCATATAGTTGACCTTGCAAACTTTTTAAACTCCATGGGTGCTGATGTCCGCGGAGCGGGAACAGACACTATAAAAATTAACGGTGTCGATTCTCTCCACGGCGGCACATATGCCATCATCCCCGACCAGATAGAAGCCGGCACCTACATGGCGGCGGCTGCTGCCACAGGCGGTGAGGTGCTTATTAAAAATGTTATCCCAAAGCATATGGAATGCATAAGCGAAAAGCTGCGCGAGACGGGCACCATAGTGCAGGTATATGAGGACTCCATCCTTGTGAAGGCGAGCAATAATTTAAGGCACGCCAACATAAAGACCCTGCCATACCCGGGCTTTCCTACCGACATGCAGCCGCAGATGGCTGTTGTGCTGTGTGTTGCAGAGGGCAGCTCAACTATAACAGAGGGAATATACGACAATAGATTCAAATATGCTTTTGAGCTCAACAAAATGGGGGCAAACGTTGCTGTAGACGGCAAGGTGGCATCTATTGAAGGCGGAAAGCACCTTAAGGGTGCGGCCGTTAAGGCATGCGACCTGCGTGCCGGCGCTGCAATGGTTATTGCGGGGCTTTGCGCCGAGGGCACAACGGTGATAGACGACTGCCGCTTCATAGAGCGCGGCTATGAGAGATTCATAGATAAGCTGAGCACTCTTGGCGCCGATATTCACATTGAGCAGTTCCCGGACGACGAGAATGCTGAAGAGGCTGTTGAGTCTATTTAAAATAATAATAGGGGTGCTGCAGTGCACTCCTGTTTGTTTTGCACACAGGATGAGCGGAGAGTGAGATGCTTTCAGTTAAACTTATATGTGTGGGGAAGCTTAAGGAAAAGTTTTTCAAAGACGCCTTCGATGAATATGCAAAGCGGCTTGGAGCATACTGCAGGTTTGAGCTGACAGAGCTTAATGAAAACCGCCTTCCCGACGCGCCCTCAGAAAAAGAGATATCCGCCTCTCTTGAAAAAGAGGGGGAGACAATAATGAAAAATATCCCGCACGGCAGCTTCGTTACAGCGATGTGCGTGGAAGGCAGAAAGATGAGCTCGCCGGAGCTTGCGGGACTAATACGCGAGTGTGAAAACTCCGGAAAGTCAAAGCTGTGCTTTATTATAGGAGGCTCATACGGTCTGAGCGAGAGCGTTAAGAAAAGGGCGGATATTAAACTTTCTATGTCTGATATGACATTCCCTCATCACCTGGCGAGGATAATGCTCAGTGAGCAGATATATAGAGGATTTAAAATAAATGAAGGCGGCACTTATCATAAGTAGGCACTATGCAATGAATTGCCTGTGGCATGAATTGCTTGGCAGCATGAATTCCCGGTACGGTCTGACCGGGACGCGGGGCAAGGCGTGTGCTAACGCACATGAATTGCACCTTCAGTGCATAATAAGGAGGCAATTCAAATCATGATGCTACGCATCAAATCATGGCAGCGCCAATTCATGGCAAAGCCAAATCATTGGAGCATTAGGTTTTAAGTATTCAAAATACATAATAATATCGAAAATAATCAGAAAGGAAGAAACGAAATGAAAGAATTAGACTACATGAAGGAGTATAAGCGCTGGATGGACAGTCCCGTTCTCAGCGAAGCGGAATGGGAGGAGCTCAACGCCATTGCCAATGACGAGATGGAGATAAAGAACAGATTCTTTGCTCCTCTTGAGTTCGGCACGGCAGGTCTGCGCGGCACAATGAAGCTTGGTCTTCACAACATGAATATCCATGTTATCCGCCATGCCACACAGAGCTTTGCAGATGTTATCTGTGCTGAAGGTCCAGAGGCAATGGAAAAGGGCATTGTTATTGCACACGACTGCCGCCTTAACGGCAGAGCATATGCCGAGGAGGCTGCATGCGTTATGGCAGCAAACGGCATCCACGTGCGCATTTTCGATTCTCTCCGCCCGACTCCCGAGCTGAGCTTTGCAGTCATCCACTACGGCGCAGCAGCAGGTCTTAACATCACAGCAAGCCACAACCCCAAGGAATATAACGGCTATAAGGTATACTGGTCTGACGGAGCACAGCTCCCGCCGCAGAAGGCAGCAGCTATCGCAAAGCGTATGGAGGAGACAGATGTTTTCACTTGCTTTAAGACATGCGATTATGCAGGCGCTGTGAAGGCAGGCAAGATTGAGATAATCGGCGAGGAGACCGACGAGATTTACCTTGAAAAGGTTATGGGTCAGGCAATAGACAAAGAGGCTGTTGCAGCCTGCGCAGATGACCTTAGAATAGTATATACACCGTTCCACGGCTGCGGCTACAAGCTTGTTCCCGAGGCACTCAAGCGCCTTGGCATAAAGTATCTCTACCCTGTTGAAGAGCAGATGATAATCGACGGCAATTTCCCGACTGTTGTAAGCCCCAACCCCGAAAATCCCGAGGGCTTCTATCTGGCAGTTGACCTTGCAAAGAAGGTCGACAGCGACCTTATAATCGGCACCGACCCCGACTCTGACCGTATCGGCATTATGGTGCGCAACGGCGATGAGTATAAAACAGTTACCGGCAACCAGCTGGGCGTACTGCTGCTCGACTATATCATCACAGCCCGCCGCGCAACAGGCACCATGCCTGAAAATCCGGGCACATTAAACAGCATTGTTTCCACCAGCATGGCAAGAGTTATTGCCGAGGCAAACGATGTGCACTTTGAAGACACCTTCACAGGCTTCAAGTTTATGGCAGAGCGTATTGCCGAGTGGGAAGCCGCCGGCACATATAACTACATCCTCGCCTTTGAAGAGAGCTACGGCTACATGATGGGCGACTATGTGCGCGATAAGGACGCTGTTACAGCCTCTATGATGGTAGCAGAGATGGCAGCACATTATCATCTTAAGGGCATGACTCTTCTTGATGCTCTTAAGGCTCTTTATGAGAAATACGGCTACTTCATGGAGAAGACTCTCAACCTTGTAATGCCGGGTGTTGACGGACTTGAGAAGATGGCAAAGATAATGGCCGAGTTCAGAACCAACACTCCTGAAAATATAGCAGGAGTGCAGGTAGTTAGAGTGCGCGACTATTCAGACGGCAGCATTTATGTGGCAGGTCTTGGCAAGGTCGGCACAACACCGATGTCGGGCTCCAATGTTCTCTACTTTGAGATGGAGGACGGCAGCACCGTTATAATCCGCCCGTCAGGCACAGAGCCTAAGATAAAGGTTTATGTTCTTGCACGCGGTGAGAGCGCTGATGACTGCGCAGACAAGGTAGCTAAATATTCAGCATACGCGGAGACTATCGGAAAATGAGTAAAGTGCGCCTGTGGGATCTGTTTCTCACCTTTGCAAAAGTCGGCGTGATGACATTCGGCGGCGGCTATGCAATGATACCCATTCTTGAAAAGGAACTTATAGATAAGAAAAAGTGGGCCACCGGCGATGAGCTTATGGACTACTACGCAGTAGGGCAGTGCACTCCCGGCATTATAGCAGTAAATACCGCAACATTCCTGGGTCATAAGCTCAGGGGTGTTGCCGGCGGAATAGCGGCTACGCTGGGGATAGTCTTCCCGTCGCTTGTTATCATAACGGTGATAGCAGCAGTGCTCTCCAACTTTGCCGATATACCGGCGGTGAAGAGCGCATTTGCGGGAATTAGAGTGTGCGTGTGCGTGCTTATTTTCAATTCCGTAGTAAAGCTGTGGAAGGGCGCGGTTAAAGATAAAGCAGCGCTTGCAATCTTTGCGCTGGTGTTTCTGGGCTCGCTGTTTTTTGATATTTCCCCTATAATTTTTGTCCTTTTATGTGCTGCGGCAGGAATTATAATTAACGAAATGAGGGGAAGAGCCTGATGATATACTTAAGATTGTTCTGGGAATTTTTTAAGACAGGGCTTTTCTCTGTAGGCGGAGGCATGGCAACGCTGCCGTTTCTATATGAAATGTCTGCTAAGACGGGCTGGTTCACCTCAGCGCAGCTGGCGGACTTTATTGCGGTATCGGAATCTACTCCGGGCGCAATAGGCGTGAACATGGCAACCTACGTTGGCTACACAACAGCCGGCATACCGGGCGGGATAATTGCAACGCTGGGGCTTGTGACGCCCTCGATAATTATAATTATTATAATTGCGGGCATTCTCGAAAAGTTTCGCAGCAACAGATATGTAAACAGCGCCTTCTACGGGCTGAGACCGTGCTCAATAGGTCTTATTGCGGCGGCGGGACTGCTGGTTGTGAAGATAGCGCTTTTCAACTTTGATCTTTATGAAAAAAGCGGAGAGCTGCTGCAGGTATTTAATTTTAAAGCGATAATTCTGGCCGCGGTGCTGATCGTACTGACCAGGTGCATTAAAGAGACAAAAAAGCTCCACCCGATAGTCTTTATTGCATTTTCAGCTGTGGTCGGGATAGTATTCTCTTTTTAAAGTTTTTAAAGGACGGTGGTTTCGCCGTCCTTTTTTAAGAAACGGGGTTTTAGTGTGATAGAAAAGACGATAGAAATAGAAAGAGTGGAAGACATAATAAGTGTTTTCGGCTCTTTTGACCGCAATCTGCATATAATTGAGGCGGAGCTTGAGGTAGCTATACAGGATAGAGACAATAAGCTCCACATCAGCGGCGAGGCGGAAAATGTTATCCTGGCTGAAAAGGCGATAGAGGGGCTTATAGGTCTTGCGTCGCGCGGCGAGGATATAAGCGATCAGAATGTCCACTATGTGCTGAAGCTCGTTTCAGAGGGTAAAGAGGCAAGAATTAACGAAATAAACAGCGATGTTGTGTGTGTAACTGCAGCAGGCAAGCCGATTAAACCCAAGACTCTCGGACAGAAGGAATACTGCGAGGCTATAGAAAATAACACTATAACTCTGGGGGTAGGCCCTGCGGGCAGCGGGAAAAGTTTCCTGAGTGTGGCCGAAGCTGTAGCGGCATTCAGAGCAGATAAGTATAATAGAATAATCCTCACGCGCCCGGCTGTGGAGGCGGGAGAGAGGCTGGGCTTCCTGCCGGGTGACCTTCAGAGCAAGGTGGACCCGTATCTGCGCCCGCTTTATGATGCGCTTTTTGAGATGCTGGGAGCTGATACATATCAGAAGTATCTTGAAAAGGGCAATATAGAAGTAGCGCCCCTTGCCTATATGCGCGGGCGCACGCTTGATGATAGCTTCATCATCCTTGATGAGGCGCAGAATACATCGGCCGAGCAGATGAAGATGTTCCTCACGCGCCTGGGCTTTGGCTCAAAGATGGTTATAACAGGCGATATAACCCAGATAGACCTGCCTGAAGATAAAACGAGCGGGCTTAAGGTGGCAATGAAGATTCTCGATGGCGTTGAGGATGTTGCGATATGCAATCTCACAAGCGCGGATATAGTTCGCAACAGGCTCGTTCAGAAGATAATCGAGGCATATGAGGACTATGAGAAGAAAAACCCGCAGAGCAGCAATAAAAGCGGTGAGCGCAGCAAGACAAGGAAATATAATAAATGAAAACTGAAGTATATATAAGCAGAGAAAAGCCGAATCTCGGGCACAATAATGCAGCCGCTCTTATTAAAAAGGCCGTGAATATTACACTTGCCGCCGAGAAAATAACAGACCCCTGCATGATAAGCGTGATGCTCACGGACGATGAGGGCATTAGAGAATATAATAGAGACTATAGAAACGTAGACCGCGCAACCGACGTGCTCTCCTTCCCGATGAATGAGCTTATCCCGGGCGCTTTTGATAAGACAGCGTGCGAAATAGACCCTTCCACCGGCACAGTGCTGCTGGGGGATATGATGATAAACCTTGAAAGGTGCGCTCAGCAGGGCGAGGAGTTCGGGCACGGATTTAATAGAGAGATAATGTATCTTGCAGTGCACTCAACGCTCCATCTTCTCGGCTATGACCACGTTGATGAGGGCGAGATGAAAAAGCAGATGCGCGCTAGAGAAAAAGAGATCATGGGGGATGAATGAGATGACTAAATCAGTTATGATAACAATCTGCGGCAGACCGAATGTGGGCAAGTCAACTCTTGTGAACACACTTGTGGGCGAGAAGATAGCAATAGTATCCTCAAAGCCGCAGACTACGCGAAATAGAATTATAGGCATAGTAAATGACGGCGACACACAGCTTGTGCTGCTGGATACACCGGGCTTTATCAAGCCGCGCAACCGCCTTGGCGACTATATGGTGAATGTTGTGAAGGAGAGCGTTGCCGATGTGGACTGCGTTCTATTCCTGGTGGAGTCTGTTGAAGAGGTCGGCCCGGGCGAGAGAGCACTTATAGAGCAGCTAAAAAACTGCGGCGCGCCGGTGATACTTGTTATAAACAAGATAGACACAGTTAATAATAAAGAAAAGCTCCTTGCAACTATTGCAGCATATTCATCCGAATATGACTTTGCGGCCGTTGTGCCTATATCCGCAATGAAAAAGCAGGGGATAAAGGACCTTCTTGAGGAGGCTGAGAAGTTTGCCGTTGAAGGGCCGCAGCTTTTCCCTGACGACATGATAACCGACCAGCCCGAGCGGCAGATCTGCGCTGAGCTTATTAGAGAGAAGCTCCTGCGCTGCATGGACAAGGAGGTTCCGCACGGCACAGCCGTTGAGATAACCAAATTTAAAGAGCGGGACGACGGCATTATAGAGATAGATGCCACCATCTACACCGAAAAGGCCGGACACAAGGGAATAATCATAGGCAAAAACGGCGCAATGCTCAAAAAGATAGGTGAGCTTGCGCGCACCGATATGGAGAAGTTTCTTGATGCAAAGGTATTCCTGCAGACCTGGGTTAAGGTAAAGGAGAACTGGCGCGACAGCGAAGTGCAGCTTAGAAACTTCGGCTTTAATAACGAATAATGGCGGGATTTGCTAAAACTGACGGGCTTATATTGCGCGAGGTGAAATATAAAGAGGCGGATAGACTCCTCACCGTATTCACTCCCAACGACGGGATAGTTACCATGAAGGCACCGGGAGCGCTTAGAAAAAACAGCAAAATCGGCGCCGGCACGCAGCAGCTTATCTATTCAGAGCTTACCACCTTTAACCGCAACGGCTTTATAAATATAACCGAGGCGGAGATAAAAGAGGGCTTTGGCGGTCTTCGCAATGACTTTACGCTTTATGCTCTCGGCTGCTACTTTTCTGAGTGCGTGGAGAGTCTTTGCCCGGCGGATACACCTGATAAAGATACGCTGCAGCTTATACTAAATTCGCTTTATGCCCTGAGCAACTCCCTCTATGACTATAGACTTATAAAAGCGGCCTTTGAGCTGCGCCTTATGGCAATTTCTGGCTATGCACCGGATCTTGATGAGTGCATGTACTGCGGCAAAATAGAGCCCGAAAGACCCACCATAGGCTTTGAGACCGGCAGAATAGCCTGCCGCGACTGCCGCGGAGCAGAAATAGGCCGCACGGACTATTTGTGCAGCGAGTCGCTTAGGGCAATGAGATATATTGTCTCAGCACCGGCAAAGAAGCTGTTTTCATTTGAGATAAGCGAGGATGCCCTGCGGCGGCTTGCTGACGCCTGCGAGGATTATATAATTGCCCACAGCGGAAGATATTTCGGTACGCTTGATTATTGGAAAAAGATAAAATTATGAGTTTTTTTGAAAAATCACTGAATACTCTTGAACTGCCCGAGGTGCTCACCATGCTTGCAGGTGAGGCTGTGAGCGAAAGCGCAAAAGCCTCGTGCCAAAGCCTTGTGCCATCTTCTGATAAGGCCGAGGTGAAAAGGCGCCTTGATGAAACAGACGCTGCCTATGAGATGATGACCGTTAAAGGCTCACCGTCGTTTTCAGGGATAAAAGATGTGAGAGCGTCGCTTGGCAGGGCAGAGCTTGGCGGGTCACTTAATACCCGTGAGCTTATGGATATAGCATCGGTTCTGCGCTGCGCAAGGCTTGTGAGAGCATATATCTCTGATGATTCAGACAAGAGAACAGCCATTGACTATCTCTTCAGCGCACTGCGTGCAAACAGATTCCTTGAAGATAAGATAAACGCCTCTATTGCGGGCGAGGACGAAATAGCGGATGCCGCCTCATCGGAGCTTTCAGATATCCGCCGCAAAATCCGCGCAGCGGCTGCCAGGGCAAGAGACGCACTGCAGAAGGTGATATCCTCCCCAAGCTATGCCAAGGTTCTGCAGGAATCTATAATAACCATGCGCTCAGACCGTTACGTAGTGCCTGTGAAGGCGGAATTTAAAAACGCCATCCCGGGGCTTGTGCACGATATATCCGCAACGGGGGCAACGCTTTTTATAGAGCCTATGGGCGCTGTAAAGGCAAATAACGAGCTCAGAGAGCTTGCAGCCAAGGAAAAGCTTGAGATAGAGCGCATTCTCGCTGAGCTTTCAGCCGACTGCGCAGAGCATGCCGATGATATAATTTCAGACTATAATCTTTTAATAACTCTTGATGTGATATTCGCTAGAGCCAAGCTTGCCTATAAGCTTGAATGCTCAAGACCTTCTATGGAGGGCAGTGGACTTATACTAAAAAAGGCTCGCCATCCGCTTATAGCGCGGGAGAGCGTTGTGCCGATAGATGTGGAGCTTGGCGAAAATTTCGACACGCTTATTATAACGGGACCGAATACCGGCGGCAAAACGGTATCTCTTAAGACAATAGGTCTTCTTGCGGCAATGAACCAGTGCGGGCTTCTTATCCCGGCAATGGACGGCAGCAATATCCCGATATTCAGCCATATTCTTGCTGATATAGGCGATGAGCAGAGCATAGAGCAGAATCTTTCCACCTTCTCTGCGCATATGAAAAATATAGTGAGCATACTCGATGAGTGCGATGAGAATTCTCTCGTTCTCTTTGATGAGCTCGGCGCGGGCACAGACCCTTCTGAAGGCGCAGCGCTTGCCGTGGCGATAATAGAGAGCGTGCGCTCTCGCGGCGCCATGGTGGCGGCAACCACCCACTACACCGAGCTTAAGGTATATGCAACCAACGAGCCGCGGGTAATGAATGCTTCCTGCGAATTCGATGTGGAGACACTAAGACCTACCTACAGGCTCCTTCTTGGCATTCCCGGCAAATCAAATGCCTTTGCCATCTCACGCCGCCTGGGGCTTGATGAGAATATAATAAATAACGCCTCGGGGAGAATAGGCACAGAGAGTGCAAGCTTTGAGGCAACTATAGAAAAGCTTGAGCAGACGCGCCTTGCCCTTGAAAAGAACCGGGACGAGAGCGCAAAAGCACTTGCAAGGGCTGAGGAGAAAGAGAAAAAAGCCTCTATGCTCAAAGCCGAGCTTGAAGTGCGCCTTGAAAAGGCGGACATAAAGGCAAAGCGCGAGGCGGATAGAATCATCGAAGAGGCACGGCAGACTGCAGAGGATGTATTTGCCGAGCTCGACGAGATGAAAAAGAAAATAAACGACGAGAGCAATGCTCAGCAGATGAACGAGGCACGCACCGAGCTTCGTAGAAAGCTCAATGCCGCTGAAGATAAGATGCGCCCGGCAAAGCCCGTTGACAACAGAAAGTCATCGCGCAAAGTCCGCGCAGGCGACTTTGTTGAGATACGATCTATGGGCATTAAGGCGGAGGTCATTGACGTATCTGATGACGGTATGCTCTCTCTAAGAGCGGGCATTATGAATGTTAACGCTAAAGAATCTGATGTTATATTGCTTGATGAGTATTTGCCGGCTAAAAAGACTGCCAACAAGAGCATGGGGAATATAAGCATTGCGCCCTCGTGCCCGGCGGAGGTTGACCTGCGCGGGATGGAGTCTTTAGAGGCAGTATCAGTTGCTGAGCAGTATATAGATAATGCGGTTATGGCGCGTCTGCCCTCGGTTACCATTATCCATGGCAAGGGTACCGGCGCTCTCAGAGCGGCAATCCACCGGATGCTCAAACGCAATAAATCGGTAAAATCCTTCCGCCTGGGTAACTTCGGCGAGGGGGAATCGGGCGTAACTATCGTCGAACTGAAATAAAAACGGGGCGCTGCAGTGGGGAATAAATGTGTAAAACGCCGAAAAATATTGAAGACAGTTGATTTTAGTCTAAATATTTGTTATGTTTAGCATACATCTTTATGATTATTAGGAGTAGCGGCCATGATTAGCAAAGAAGTAGTTATTAACAATCAGGTTGGTCTTCATGCCAGACCCGCAACTTTCTTCATTCAGAAAGCAAATGAATTCAAGAGCAGCATCTGGGTTGAAAAGGATGAAAGACGCGTTAATGCAAAGAGCCTGCTTGGTGTTCTCTCACTCGGCATAGTAAAAGGAACCCCAATCACTCTCATAGCAGACGGAGCTGATGAAGAAGAGGCTGTCGACACACTCATCGCACTTATCGACACAGACTTCTCCGAATAATACTATAACTTCAATAGCATAAAGGGCGTGCTTAATGCACGCCCTTTTTTTAAAATGAACTTATTTACGCTGAGGTAAAATGCAGTGAATCCCAATCTGGATACCCTTAGAGAAAAAGCGAATAATCTGCCGCTGCTGCCGGGTGTTTATATTATGCTCGATTCAAAAAGCGAGGTAATATATGTCGGCAAGGCAAAAAAGCTTAAAAACCGCGTGAGCAGCTATTTCCACGGTGAGCATCTGCCAAAGGTTGCGGCAATGGTGGATAAGGTGCGCGATTTTAACGTGATAATCGCCGCGAGCGAATTTGAGGCGCTTGTGCTTGAAAATTCACTTATCAAAAGGCACAAGCCGCATTATAATATTCTTCTTAAAGATGATAAAGGCTATCCCTTTATAAGAATAAACCGGCAGGAGCGATACCCGCGCATGACTATCTCCTCACGCGCTGAAAAGGACGGGGCGGACTATTACGGTCCCTTCGGCGGGCGCTCTGCAAGCTTTGATATAATAACTTCTATTAATAAGGCACTCAAGTTGCCTGAGTGCACAAAGCAGTTCCCGCGCGATATAAAAAAAGAGCGCCCCTGCTTAAACTACCACATGGGCACATGTGCTGCATGGTGCCGCGGAGTGCCCGATGAAGCCGAGCACACCAGAAGAATAGAGCAGGCAGAGATGATATTAAAGGGCAATACCGACACTCTTGTTGCCTCGCTCACAGATGAGATGATGGCGGCATCAGATGCTCTGCGCTTTGAAGCTGCCGCCGAGATAAGAGACAGAATCCGCGCAATAGAGGGTCTTGCCAAAAAGCAGAGAGTTATATCCACCATCTTTTACGACACCGACGCCATTGGCTTTGCCAGAGGCGCTGTGAGCGCATTTGTGGTGATGCACTTTGTAGGCGGAGATCTTGTTGATAAAGATACCGAGCTTATCGACGAGCCGCTTGAGGATGACGCTGAGGCTATCTCCGAGATGATAAAGCTCTATTATGCCTCTGATAACCGTCGTCAGCCAAAGCAGATACTCCTGCCCTGCGAGATAGAGGACTCCGACATGCTCGCTGAATTTATAGCCGTGAACAGCGGCAAAAAGCCCGACATCCACACTCCTAAAAAAGGCGACGGGCTTAAGCTCGTGCAGAGCGCGCAGCTTAATGCCGCCGAGGAGATAAAAAGGCGCACCACCGAAAAGCAGCGCCGCTCCAAATCGCTTGAGCAGCTTGGAAAAATGCTGGGTCTTGATGATGCACCCGAGAGAATAGAGTCCTTCGACGTTTCAAACCTGGGCAACACGGGCATTTGTGCGGCAATGACGGTTTTTGTATCAGGCAGGCCGCTTAAGCGCGACTATAGAAAATTCCGCATGAAGGACGTTGCCGAGCAGAACGACTACGCCTCTATGTATGAGGCGGTATACCGCAGATTCAGGCGATATAAAGAAAACGACAGCAGCTTTAATTCTCTCCCTGACCTTCTTCTTATAGACGGCGGCGAGGAGCACGCAAAAACCTCCCTGCAGGCTGTGAGCGATCTGGGTCTGAGCGTGCCTATATTCGGCATGGTCAAGGACGACCGCCACAGAACAAGAGCGCTTATAACCCCTGATGGCGAGGAGATAAGCATTGCAGGCAACCAGAGCGTTTTCTCGCTCGTGGGCACCATTCAGGAGGAGACGCACCGCTTTGCCATTGAATATCAGCGCTCATTAAGATACGAAAATTACGGCTCGCAGCTTGATAATATCCCCGGCATCGGCGAAAAACGAAAAAATGACCTTATTAAAGCCTTCAAGACCATAAAGGCGATAAAAAATGCCGGAATAGATGAGCTGGAGAAAGTTGTTCCGAAAAATACCGCTGAAAATATATATAACTATTTTCATTCAGCCAATGAAGAAAACGAGGATACACCATGAGAGTAATAACAGGCTCTGCCAAGGGCAGAAGACTTAAAACGCCTACGAACTACGACGTTCGCCCCACAACCGACAACGTCAAGGAGTCTATTTTTAATATAATCCAGTTCGATATAGAGGGCAGAACGGTGCTCGACCTTTTTGCAGGCACGGGGCAGCTGGGCATAGAGGCGCTCAGCCGCGGTGCTGCAAAGGCGGTGTTTGTTGATAAAGACAACAACTCTCTCAAAATAGTAAAAGAGAACCTTGACATCTGCGGTCTTAAGGCGCAGACGGTTAAGATGGACTCGGTAGCTTTTCTATCCAATTGCGGCAGATTTGATATTATTTTTATCGATCCTCCGTATGATTCAGACCTTTATGAAGCTGCACTTAATAAAATCAATTCAATTGACATATTATCCGATGGTGGTATAATAATCGTTGAATCACGCAGAGAAAGGGAACTTCCGGAGCTCTCAGCGCCATACTTTAAATTGCGTGAATATAACTACGGCAAAATAAAGCTCACCGCTTACACAAAGAAAGGCAGCGTATGAAAATAGCTATCTGCCCCGGCAGTTTCGACCCTATAACCCTAGGCCATATAGACATTATCCGTCGCTGCTCCAAAATATTCGACGAAGTAATAGTGTGCGTTATGCACAATGCAAATAAATCCGCCCCAATGTTTACCGACGAGGAAAAGCTTGCCATGGTGCGCAAAGCCGTTGAGAAATACCCCAACGTAAAGGCTGACTGCTTCTCGGGCCTTCTTGCCGACTATGCCCTTCAATATGAAGGCGCAGTGGTGGTGAAGGGTCTTAGAGCCGCATCAGACTTCGAATACGAATTTCTGATGAACCAGGTAAACAAAACCATCGCCCCGGAGCTTGAAACAATGTTTCTCACGGCCGACGGGAAATACACCTTCCTTAGTTCTTCAATCGTGCGCGAAATGGCAATGTATGGAGTTGATCTTAAAGGCTTTGTCCCCGATGAGATCATTTCAGATATAGAGAAAAAAGCTGAGCAGTGGAGGAAATAAATATGGACAACACCAACGATGTAATAGAGCTCCTTGACATCCTTTACGGAATGGTAAACGAAGCATGGGGCGTCCCTCTCGGAAACGATAAGTGCATAATTGAGCGCGAAAAAGCCATAGACATTATCAACGAAATCAAAGCAAACCTGCCTACTTCCATCGCCGAGGCAAAGCGCCTTGTTTCAGCGCGCGATGAATTTATAGGCAATGCAAAGCGCGAGGCAGAGTCTCTGCGCAAAAATGCCGAGGATCAGGCTGCAAAGCTTATTGACCAGCAGGAGATAATCCGCATTGCCAACGAGCGCAGCAGCGAGATGATCTCCGCCGCCGAAAAGAAGAGCAACGAGCTTAAGCGCCTGGCAGGTGAATATGTAGACGAGATGATGCGCAAAGCAGAAGAATCTCTCAACTCTGCCCTCACCACCGTGCGCAACACCCAGGGCGCATTCCGCTCAAGCGGGGTAACAGCCGAGTCCTCTTCAGCCTCCTCAAAGCAGACCTATGCAAGATCTGAAAAGGTGAGTGCAGACGCAAGAAAAGTCTCCGGCGATATCCCTCTTGACATAGACCTTGACGACGACGCATCTCTCAACTGAAAATTAAATTTTCTTTTTAAAATTTCTGATAAAATTATTACAATCATCTGCCGCAGAACGAATTTCTCATCAGACACAAGAAATTGTATTTTCTTTTTTGCATAAAATACAATTTGCTGTGCGAGACTTGAAAATCACGTTCTGCGGCAGATGATTTTTGGCACAAAATCAGCATAAAAAGTGGACGAAAAAACGAAAAAAGTGACAAAAATAGACAAATAATTTCACTTGCATTATATTATGTAACCCTATATAATGAGTCCAAAAGCAGTCAAAAAGAGAGAAAAACGGGGTGTAAAATAATGACGGGTGTATATAATCATTCACTGGATTCCAAAGGCAGAGTGTTCGTGCCGGCAAAGCTTCGCGAGGAGATAGGCGATGTGTGCTATATTACCATCTCACCGGACAACTGCCTTAATGTATATAGCCTTCCGGGCTGGCAGGAGCTCTCGGATAAAGTTAATGCCATGCCTTATATGAAGCAGCGCAAAATCCGCTCACTCTTTGCCTGGGCAGCAAAGTGCGAGCTTGACGCGCAGGGGAGAATACTTATTCCGCAGAGCCTGCGCCGCTATGCAGGCATTGAAAAGAATGTGGCGGTGGTCGGCGCAAATAACCATGCAGAGATATGGAACAGCGACCGATGGGATGAAACCACGGCTATAGAGAATCTTTCAGAGAGTATAGGCGCAATAATGGAGGAGCTTGAATTCTGATGAAGGAAAATGCCCATATCTCAGTTCTTCTGAATGAGAGTATAGAAAATCTTAATATTAAGCCGAACGGTATATATCTTGACGGTACTCTCGGTCTTGGCGGTCACTCATATGAGATAGCCTCAAGACTTGGAGATTCAGGCAGGCTTATCTGCATCGATAAGGACGACTTTGCCATCAGTCATGCATCCGAGCGTTTAGCGCAGTTCGCCGATAAAATTACTTTCGTTAAAAACGATTTCCGCAATGCCGCCGCCGTTATAGAAGATCTCGGCTGCGGGCCGATAGACGGCATGCTCTTTGATCTTGGGGTGTCCTCTCCGCAGCTTGATGATTCTAAGCGCGGGTTTTCATATATGCAGGATGCGCCTCTTGATATGCGCATGGACTCCTCTGCCTCGCTCACGGCCTATGATGTTGTGAATACCTGGGACAGCGATGAGCTCACAAGCATTCTTTTTGAATACGGCGAGGAGCGCTACGCAAGGCGGATTGCAGCTGCAATAATTGAAAAAAGAAATATTTCACCAATTTCTACTACCCTTCAGCTCGTAGATGTGATAAAATCAGCTATGCCTGCTGCGGCGTTAAGAGAAAAGCAGCATCCTGCCAAGCGGAGCTTTCAGGCAATAAGAATTGCCGTAAACGATGAGCTCGGCGCAGTCTCCGACATGATGGACACAGCTCCCGACATGCTCAAAGCCGGCGGAAGGTTATGCGTTATAAGCTTCCACTCCCTTGAAGACAGGATAGTAAAAACTAAAATAGCCGCCCGCGAAAACGGATGTACATGCCCGCGCGAGGCACCCATATGTACATGCGGATTCAAAAAGACGCTCAGGAGCATCAGCCGCAAGCCGATAGTCCCCACAGAGGAGGAGCTTGCTGCCAACCCCAGAGCGCGCAGCGCTAAGCTCAGGGTGGCGGAAAGAGTTTAAAAAATGAAGTTAAAGGAAATAACGGAAAAAATTTCAGCGCTTGAATATAATGCCGACCCTGAGCTCGAAATCTCAGGCATATGCTACGATTCAAGAAAAGCTGAGCCCGGATTCCTTTTTGCAGCCATCAAGGGCTTTGAGTCAGACGGACATAAATTCATCGGCAAAGCGGTAGAAAACGGCGCAGCCGTTATTCTCTGCGAAGATAAGCCCGCAGAGGATATCCCGTATATCCTGGTTGAAAACAGCCGCTCTGCGCTTGCTTTTGCATCGGCTGCGTTCTTCGGTAACCCTGCCGATAAAATGAACATCATCGGCGTAACGGGTACCAGCGGCAAAACAACCACCACAAACCTCATCAAGCACATTATCGAATCTCAAACCGGCGCAAAGGTGGGTCTTGTGGGCACCAACGGCAACATGATAGGCTCTCTTATGCTCCACACCGAGCACACTACTCCCGAGAGCCTCGAGCTTCATAAGCTCTTTGCGGATATGGTCGATGCCGGGTGCAAATATGCAGTTATGGAGGTATCCTCCCACTCTCTCACACTCGACCGTGTAGCGGGAATAAACTTCAGCACGGCGGTATATACAAACCTTGGTCTTGACCATCTCGACTTCCACCACACCATGGAGGAATACGCCGCAGCGAAAAAGAAGCTTTTCTCAATGTGCAATAAGGCCTGCATCAATCTTGATGACTCATGGGCTGAGTATATGCTGCAGGATATATCCTGTCCTGTAATAACAACTTCCGCACAGGATTCTTCTGCTGCACTTTTTGCAGACGAAATTAAGCTCTCTGCATCCGATGTGAGCTTTAAGGCTCTTTATAATGGCGAGAGTACCGATATGACACTCTCTATCCCCGGTATGTTTTCTGTTCACAATGCGCTCAGCGCGGTGTCGGCATGCCTTTCAGAGGGAATGGACATAGTTTCATGCTCAAAGGGCCTTTCAACGGCTTCGGGCGTTAAGGGCCGTGTGGAGACTGTCCCGACCGACGGGGACTATACCATCATCATCGACTATTCCCACAAGCCCGACGCTCTTAAAAATGTTCTCAAAACCCTAAAGCCCGTAACAGCCGGCAGACTCATTTCGCTTTTCGGCTGCGGCGGCGACAGAGACCGTACCAAAAGACCCATAATGGGGCAGGTTGCACTTGAAAATTCCGACCTCGTAATAGTTACCAGCGATAACCCGCGCACAGAAGACCCTCAGGCTATTATTGATGAGATTCTCACAGGCATGCAGAACGCCGATAAGCCATATAAGGTCATCTGCGACAGAATAGAAGCTATCCATTGGGCTATTGACAATGCCGAGCCCGGCGATGTAATATTATTAGCCGGAAAAGGACACGAAGACTATCAGGTCATCGGCCATAATAAAATCCACATGGACGAGCGCGAGATAGTTGCCGACTACTTAAAGGGAAAGAGATCCGTATGACTATTAAATTAATTGCCGCCTTTGTTCTGGCGCTTATAATTTCCACCTGCTTCGGCAGAGTGTATATACCATGGCTCATAAAAGAAAAGGCAGGGCAGGAGATAAAAGAAATCGGTCCTTCCTGGCATATGGCAAAAAGCGGCACTCCCACTATGGGCGGTGTGATGTTCATACTCGCCACCGGAATAGTTATCTCAATATTCGGAATATTAAGTCACGACATTGTAAATCTTGCAATATTCGTTTTTGCGCTTTTCTATGCGGCAATCGGCTTTCTCGATGACTGGGAAAAGATAAAAAAGAAACAGAACCTTGGTCTCTCGGCAAAAGCAAAGTTCGTTCTGCAGCTTGCAGCGGCATTTGTGTTTCTCTACTTTATGAGACGCCACGGCTATTTAAGTCACGAGCTGTACTTCCCGTTTATTAATAAATCAATCTATATTCCGGGCTGGTTTTACTATCCGTTCCTTGCCTTCGTTATAGTGGGCACCGTAAACGCTGTAAACATTACAGACGGAATAGATGGTCTTGCTGCCAGCACAACTATCCCTGTGCTCCTATTCTTCGTTGCAGGGGCATGCGTTGGCGCGCACAACCAGGTCGGCATTTTTGCCTCCGCTTTAATAGGCGGTCTGGTGGGCTTTCTTTTCTATAACTTCAACCCTGCAAAGGTCTTCATGGGCGACACAGGCTCGCTCTTCCTCGGTGGTGTGGTTATAGGTCTTGCAATAACGCTTGATATGCCTCTTGTTATGGTAACACTTGGCATTATGTACATAATAGAAACTCTTTCCGATATAATCCAGGTCGGCTATTTCAAGCTCAGCCACGGCAAGAGAGTTTTTAAAATGGCACCGTTCCACCACCACCTTGAGCTTGGCGGTTGGCTCGGTCATAAATGGAAGGAAAAAGAGATAGTTGCACTTTTCGTTGGAATAACAATCTTTTTCTCAATAATAACATTCTTTGGTGCATATCAGAAATTCTGAACCGGAATAAAGCGGCTCTATAATATAAATGAGACGGGGAGAGCATTCCCGTCTCATTAAATGTGTCAGGAGATTTTATATGAAATTTATATTCACATGCGGCGGCACGGCAGGCCATATCAATCCCGCCATTGCGGTTGCCGGCAGACTTAAAGAGCTCATCCCTTCCTGCGAGATACTTTTCATCGGCGCAGAGGGCAAAATGGAGATGGACCTTGTCCCCAGAGAGGGCTACGACATCAAGGCTGTTAAAATTACAAACGTCAGCCGTCAGATGAACCTTGAAGGGCTCAAGCACAACATAGACACCTTTAAAAATATCTTCATCTCCGAAAAAGAATCTCTCGAGATAATAAAAGAGTTTCAGCCCGATGCTGTCATCGGCACAGGCGGGTATGTGTGCTATCCTGTTCTCAAGGCAGCGCACAAGCTCGGCATCCCAACTCTCGTCCACGAGAGCAACGCAGAGCCCGGTCTTACTACCAAACGCCTTGCAAAGGTGGTAGATAAAGTCCTCGTCGGCTTCGACGGCTGCCAGAAGTACTATCCCGACCCTTCAAAGGTTGAGGTTACCGGCACTCCTGTGCGCGGTGCATTTTCAATGTACACCAAGGAATCAGCCAAGGCTGAGCTTGGCATTCCAAACTACGAGCCGCTTGTTGTATCCGTTTGGGGCTCTCTTGGCGCTCAGTTTATGAACGATACCGTTGCAGAGATGGTGCCAATCATCTGCGATGAAGGCGACTTCAGGTTCATCCATTCAACGGGCAAAAGATATTATGATTCCTTTATGGAAAAAATCCGCAATACCTGCCCCAACTGCTCTGAGCTTGGAGTGGATATCCGCGAATATATCCACGACATGGCGCGCGTAATGACAGCAGCCGACCTTATAATCTGCCGTGCAGGCGCATCTACTCTCTCCGAGCTTGCTTTCATGGGCAAGCCGTGCATCCTTGTACCGTCTCCGAATGTTACGGGCAATCACCAGGAGAAGAATGCCCGTGTCCTTGAAAATGCAGGCGCAGCGGTTGTTATGCTTGAAAATGAGATTACCGCACGCACTCTCTTTGATAGAATAAATCAGCTTCTTCTTGATAACGATGCTCTTTATACCATGTCTGAAAACATGTCCTCACTTGCACACGAGGATTCAGCCGAAAAAATCTGCAGCATCATACTTGAAATGGTAAATAAGGCATAAAATATAAACATATATTCCGTTTTACTTTATTTATTCACATTGTTATGTTATAATAGCAAACCATCAAAACTGTAATTAAAGGACAGATATGGCTAATATTCTGGATAATATCCTAAAACGCGGCGAAAATAACAAAAATTCAGATTTTATGCGCTCTCGCAGACGCAGCAGCTTCAGCGGACCGCTGATGTTTTTCATTCTGATAATAGCCGTTATATTTGTGCTGTCGGTCTTTTTCCGCGTTTCATCTATAGTTGTAACGGGCAATACCCACTACACCGACTCCGAGATCATAAACGCCATCGAGATCGAGCAGGGCGACAACCTCTTCTTCTTCGACAGGTTTGCCGCCGTAAGCCGTGTTTTCGCAAAGCTGCCTTATGTAGAGGAGGTAACTGTTACAAGAAACCTCCCGAACAAAGTTATCATCGAAGTAAAGGAAACAACGGCTATAGCCTATATTCAGCTGGGCACTGAGCTGTGGACTCTTGACCATAACTGCAAGATTCTCGGAAAAGCCGCTGAAGATGAAGACATCGGCCTTGTGCCGGTAGTCGGGCTTGACCCGGGCACGCTTTTAATTAACGAGCGTCTCACAACCGCCGACGGCTCCGAGCGCAGCGTAAACTTCCTTGAGGAAATCTTCGACCAGATCGAAGGGCGCGGCATTCTCACCTATATCACCAAGATAGACTTCAGCGATGCTAATAACGTTAAGCTGTCCTACGGCGGAAAATATATCATAAACATCGGCGACCCCTACCAGGTCGAGCATAAATTCTCTCTTGTCGTCTCGGCCATTTCCCAGCTGAAGGAAGGGGATATAGGCATTATAGATGTTTCAGATGCCAAGACAGTACACTTCCAGCCGTATTAAAAAATTACAAAAAATTACAAAAATGTTTCTTTTTTGAAAAATATTTATTGACCTTTTGAAAAAAATATACTAATATAGCGCTATAAAAATAAAATGTGGCATTTATGTGGAGGAATTAATAATGGATTATATATCAGAATCCGGTCCCGAAAACGTAGTCAATATCAAGGTTGTAGGCGTCGGGGGAGCGGGCAATAATGTTGTCAACAGAATGGTCAAGGCAGGAACCCAGGGTGTTGAATTTATTGCTGTAAATACCGATAAGCAGGCTCTTGCAATTTCCAATGCAGACCAGAAAATACAGATCGGCGAAAAGACCACTCACGGTCAGGGCGCAGGCTCCGATCCTGATGTCGGCAAGCGTTCTGCTGAAGAGAGCAGAAACAACATTGCCAAGGCAATCGAAAATGCCGACATGATTTTCGTTACCGCAGGTATGGGCGGCGGCACAGGCACAGGTGCAGCTCCTACTATTGCAGACATTGCTCACGAAGCAGGCATGCTCACAGTCGGCGTTGTAACAAAGCCTTTCAAATTCGAAGGCAAGCGCAGACTCGACCAGGCAAATGCCGGTATCCAGGAGCTCCTCGGAAAAGTTGACTCTCTCCTTATTATCCCAAACGACAGACTCAAATTTGCAACCGACCAGAAGATTACTCTTGCAAATGCATTTGAGATTGCAGACGATGTTCTCCAGCAGGCTGTTTCCAGCATCTCCGACCTCATCAAAAATACAGGCTTTATCAACCTTGACTTTGCTGATGTCACCTGCATTATGAAAAATGCCGGCTTTGCACATATGGGCGTAGGCCGTGCAGAAGGCAAGAATAAGGCAGAAGATGCAGCACGCATGGCTGTCTCAAGCCCGCTTATGGAGACCTCTATCGACGGTGCACGCGGCGTGCTCATCAATATAACAGGCTCTGAGGATATGTCTCTTGAAGACGTTGAAACAGCTGCAAACCTTGTCCAGGAAGCAGCTCACCCGGATGCAAATATCATCTTCGGCGCAAGCTTCGACCCGACCATGCAGGACGAGATCCGCATAACAGTTATAGCAACAGGCTTCAGCGAGAGCCCGAATTCCTTCACAGCTGAACCTGCCTCCTTCTCAAAGCCGAAGGCTTCTGCAAATCCGTCTACCACCATGCCGATATTCTCCTCCCATTCAGATACTATAGCCCCAATCATTCCTTCATCCTCCGCTTCATCTGCAGCATCCGCTCCGGCAGCTGCAGCAGCACCTGTTGTTCCTCCGGTATTTACCGAGACGGCAGTTGAAGAAGTTATTGAAGAGGCACCTGAAGAAAAAGAGCAGGCACCTGCTGCTGAAGATCCTTTCGACAGTATCTTCAAAATCTTCAACACCAAGTAATAATATCCGCATAAATACTAATAATAAATAATAAGGCTCTCCGCCTATTCTACGGGGAGCCTTTCATTTAAAATTATGAATACGGGCTTTAAAGACAAAGTAAAAAAAGTTGCTATAAATGCAATAAAACTATATACCGATAACCGCATTCCAATGGCTGCCGCGGCGCTCTCTTACTATCTCACAATGACTTTCTTCCCTATAGTCATCTGTCTCTACACCATGCTCGGCAGCAGCTATGAAAAGGCGACCAGGGCACTTTCTTATTTTAAGCCTGTCTTCCCGGAAAAAACCTTTTCGGCGATAGAGTCTTTTCTTGAGTATGTTTCCGCCAACAACAGCGTTTTTATGATGATTTTTGCCATCTCGGTAATTCTGATGACATCCTCTGCATCATTCCGCTCAATAGAAAATACTATCGGCAGGATGCAGGGCGGCAACCGGTATGACGGCTACGCGTTTTTTATCTTCAGCGTGGTGCTCTCTGTTGTGTTTGTTGCAATGCTGTATCTTGCGATAATAGCAATATTCTTCGGCGAGAATATAGTTTCATCGATATCAAAATTTCTGCCCTCGCTGCACCTTGAGCGCTTCAGACTTAATTTCAGATATCTGCTGCTGTTTGGGCTGAGCCTTGTGATGCACATTCTTATATATAACTCCTTCAAAAGGAAAGAGGATAAATATAAAACTCTTCCGGGGGCAATTCTTTCAACGCTTGCCTTCGTTGGCATCACGGCCTTCTTCTCGCTTATCATCAACTCATCTATCAAATATAACCTCATCTACTCATCACTTGCATCTGTAATCATCCTCATGTTCTGGCTTTACTGCTGCTGCATGGCCATCTACTGCGGTGCACTTTTCAACATTGCCCTGCGCGACGCTGCAATTGAAGAAAATGTAGAGGCTTTGGAATATGAATAACCATTCGGGACTGCTGCGTGAACATCATCGGCGGTCCTAAATTTCTATTTACAAAGATTTAAAAGCAAATTATAATTACAGCAATATTAAATGAAAAGAGATCTATTAAAGTGATAGACCAGAGCCTTATCAGAAATTTTTCAATCATTGCACACATTGATCATGGCAAGTCGACTCTTTCAGACCGCATCATTGAAATGTGCGGCGCAGTTGAAAAGCGCGTTATGGAAGATCAGATTCTCGATGATATGGACCTTGAGCGTGAGCGCGGCATAACCATAAAAGCGCGCGCCGTAGGGCTGAACTACACCTCTCCCGACGGTAATACCTACACTCTCAACCTCATCGACACGCCGGGCCACGTGGACTTTAACTACGAGGTCAGCCGCTCTCTTGCCGCCTGCGAGGGCGCAGTGCTGGTGGTGGACGCCTCTCAGGGCGTTGAGGCGCAGACTCTTTCAAATACATACCTTGCAATGGACAACGACCTTGAGATTCTCCCTGTCATCAACAAGATAGACCTTCCCGCTGCCCAGCCTCAGCGTGTAAAGGATGAGATAGAGGAAATAATCGGTATACCCGCCCAGGATGCGCCCGAGATAAGCGCAAAGGCGGGCATAAATATAGAATCTGTCCTTGAAGACATAGTGCATAATGTCCCTATGCCCTCGGGCGACCCTTCAGCCCCTCTCAAAGCTCTTATATTCGACAGCCAGTACGACAGTTACAGGGGTGTTATTGTATTCATAAGAGTAAAAGACGGCAGAATAAAAAAAGACGATGAGATTCGTCTTATGTCTGCCGATGCTGTATACAAAGTGGTTGAGGTAGGGCATCTGCGCCCCATCGGCTTTGACCCTTGCGATGAGCTTGCAGCAGGCGATGTAGGCTATTTCACAGCCAGCATCAAAAATGTTGCCGATACCCGCGTTGGCGACACAGTCACATTAAATTCAAACCCCGCCGCCGAGGCTCTTCCAGGCTATCGTCCCGCAAAGCCAATGGTCTACTGCGGCATTTATACCGAAGACGGCTCCAAATACCCTGACCTGCGGGATGCTCTTGAAAAGCTCAAGCTCAACGATGCCTCTCTCTCCTTTGAGCCTGAAAGCTCCGTTGCTCTCGGCTTCGGCTTCCGCTGCGGCTTCCTCGGCATGCTCCACATGGAGGTCATCCAGGAGCGCCTCGAAAGAGAATTTGACCTTGACCTTGTCACAACTCTCCCGTCTGTTATCTACAAAGTTGTCAAGACAGACGGTTCAGTCGTTATGGTCGATAACCCGCACAATTACCCCGATGTTGTCTCCATTGCCGAGGCATACGAGCCCTATATGAAGGTGAGCATAATCACTCCAAACGATTTCGTCGGCAACATTATGCCCCTTTGCCAGGACAGGCGCGGTGAGTATAAAAACATGCAGTATCTTGATTCAAGACTTGTTGAGATGCACTATGAAATGCCGCTCAACGAGATCATCTACGATTTCTTCGACACTCTCAAAGCCCGCACCAAGGGCTATGCCTCGCTTGACTATGAGCTGAGCGAATATAAGCTCAGCGAGCTTGTTAAAGTCGACATGCTCCTAAACGGCGACCAGGTGGACGCTCTCAGCTTCATTGCTCACAAGGACAAGGCCTACGGCAGAGCGAGAAAGCTCTGCGAGAAGCTGCAGGAGAATATTCCTCGTCAGCTCTTCGAAATTCCTATCCAGGCGGCTATCGGCGGCAAGATAATTGCCCGCGAGACCGTAAAAGCGCTCAGAAAAGATGTTCTTGCCAAATGCTACGGCGGCGATATCACCCGCAAAAAGAAGCTTCTTGAAAAGCAGAAAGAGGGCAAAAAGAAGATGCGCCAGCTCGGCACCGTCCAGATTCCGACCGAGGCCTTCCTCGCCGTCCTCAAACTTGATGAATAAAAAAATTCCTTCCTCCCGGAAGGAATTTTTTATAAGTTAATAGTTAATGGTGAATGGGGAAAAGGCCGAAGACCGTAGACCGTAGGAGGCTTCATTTTCTCCTGCTACCTACTCCGCGCCTAAGAGCCGCCTGCGGCGGTTGGCGCTCTGTATGGCCCTCCCGATACGGTTTCATCGGGACACGGGTTAATGTGTGCGGGGCTCATGCTGCCGGCTGCCAGCTTCCTATGCGCTACGCCCCAACCCGCGCCCCGGCCTGTCAGCACGGTCAAGGCTGACACACGGACATTGGTGTAACCGTGCCGGGGGTGCCTAGTGCCTATTGCCTATACCGTCTCTCCTGCACCTTCCTATACCTCATAGCCTCTTCAAGAGTCTCTTTATAGTCTC
>R14__coassemble_491_pt1 | contig 26994 bp, 25 predicted proteins | sample R14__metabat2_low_PE_022 | metagenome-assembled genome bin R14 | reverse complement strand
CCGTTTCCGGCGGTCAGTATGTAGGCAACTGCTTCGTTTACATCGTAAGAAAAGGTGACTGCCTCTCCGTTCTCGCACAGCGCTACGGAACCACAGTTACCATTCTCTGCCAGATTAACAACATCAGCAATCCTGACCGCATCTATGTTGGTCAGAAGCTCCTTATTCCATGCTGATAAGCTGAAAGCGTTTAATAAAAAAACACCCGTGAGGGTGTTTTTTTATTGCTCTTTTTCAATTGCTTTTCTGTATATGCGTTTGCTTGCTGTTCCTATGGCACCTGCCGGGCACACAAGTCTGCACAGATGGCAGCCTACGCACTTTGCACCGTTAAGTGAAGGTCTTCTTTTTTCACTGTCAAAAGTTATTGCCTGGTGACCTCCATCATAACAGGATATTTCGCATCGTCCACAGCCTATGCACTTCTCCTGATTAAATACCGGCAGCAGTATGGTATCTCTTTCAAGATCGTTAAGATCCACAACTGCATTGCATGCTCCGCCCTTAAGCTGGTAAAGATTTTTTATTCCATGCTCTACCATGTATCCGCGAAGCCCGTTTATCATGTCTTCAACTATTCTGTATCCGTATTGCATAACAGCAGTTGTTACCTGCAGGCTGCCTGCCCCTAAAAGTATAAATTCAAGTGCGCTGTACCAGTTTTCAATTCCGCCCATGCCTGAAATATGGCAGCCTTCAAGCTCTTTTGAGCCTGCAAGTTCGGATATGAATCTTAGTGCTATGGGCTTAACTGCAGCGCCTGAATATCCGCCGAGCGCTGAATGCCCGCTGACGTTAGGTTCAGGGGTCATGCTGTCTACATTCACACCCGTTATGCTCTTTATAGTATTTATAGCTGATATGCCGTCTGCTCCGCCGCGCTTTGCAGCTATGGCCATAGGTACCATGTCTGTAATATTAGGCGTCATTTTAGCAAGCAGGGGAATGGTGCAGCCTTTTCTCGCTGCCCGGGTAAACTTTTCTATCAGCTCCTCCGACTGCCCTATAGTAACTCCAAGGTCGCTGTCCTCCATATTTGGGCAGGAGAAATTAAGCTCAATAACATCTGCTCCGGCTTCCTGACATTTTTTTGCAAGATCTTCCCATTCAGCCTCGTTTTTGCCCATAATAGAAGCGATTATCACTTTTGAAGGATATTTTTCCTTCAGAGCGCGGAATATCTCAAGGTTGTCTGCAACCGAATGGTCTGAAAGCTGCTCAATATTTTTAAATCCGAAAAAAGACTCCGGACTGCTGCGAAGCGCAGAAAATCTTGGAGAAGTCTCATGCTGGTCAAATGTGCAGATAGTCTTATAGCATATTCCTGCCCAGCCGGTCTCAAGAGCCTTAGCGCACATTTCGTAGTTGCTGGCAACAACAGAAGAGGAGAGAAGAAACGGGTTTTCAAGCTTTACTCCGCATATATCCAGCGATAAATCAGGTTCAAAGTCTTCAATAGCCTTCTCTTTTCTGCCGCGATATATTTTATCAAGCGCTCCCATTATTTTCCTGATCTGCACAGCACTGCCGTTTTCACAGTTATTTAAAATGCAGGCATGCTCACACTCTCCCTTACACCCGGAACATGGGTCTTCGGGCATTTTTGAGCATGCAGAGTATATATTCTGAAAATAAAGTGAGCGAATGCGTTCATCGGGGTTGAGATTTTTGCTGCATGCGCCTGCACATGGGGCATCTTTGCACAGCAGGCATTTGCGTATCTCACTCTGCAGTCCCCATTCGATAGATTCATTTTGAGTATTAATCAGTTTCTGATTTTCAGCCATATCAGATCCCGCCCTTCGTTTGTAAATGTAAAATACCTATATTTAATTATAATTTGCTTTAGCTGCAAAATCAATTTTATTTATATTTTAATAAATGTTTATAATTAACATATTGAATAAACGTTATACATAGTGTATTATAATCCAAAAGTTTGAATTAACTCAGCTTTTAATAATTAAATATGATGTCAGAGTAGGGTGCTGAGCGTTAAGTGCCAAAGGATGGGAAGTTGTCTTTGGACGAAACATTTTATATGTGCGGTTCAGTATCCGCATCCGCTGCCACTGCAGGCGCATTTTGCTCCTTTTGTGGCACTGGCCACGAAAGGAGTATCTTTTTATGAAAGCAAAAAGAATGGCAACCATCTCTATGCTTGCAGCAATGTGTGCAGTTCTTGGCGCAATTTCCATTAACTTAGGCAATCTCAAGATAACGCTTGAAAGTATACCGGTTATAGTAGGGGCAATGCTTTTCGGCCCTGCAGATGGTGCCCTTATAGGATTTATCGGTACACTCATCTATCAGATCCTCCGCTACGGAATAACAGCCACAACACTCTTGTGGATACTTCCGTACTGCATCTGCGGTCTTGTTGTTGGCTATTATGCGAAGAAAAGAAACTTTAACCTCAGCGTAAAGCAGTCTATTTTCATCACAGTGCTCTCTGAGCTTATCATAACCACTCTCAATACCGGCTCTCTATATATTGACAGCAAAATATATGGTTATTATTCAGCGGCATTTGTATTCGGCACGCTTATAATCAGATACATTATCTGCGTATGCAAGGCTTCTGCCGAAGGTGCACTTATCCCGCTGCTGTTAAAGCCAATAAAGGCATATCTTGAAAAAGCAAAGGCTGAATAAACTTTATTAAATTAAAAAACGACATATATAATAAAATGTTATATATAAAATAAACGCCTTTTATTTTATCGCCGTTATGATAGTGCAAGTGCAAAATAAATGATTTAATTGGCTAAAATATTTTGTGAAAACATCTAATTGATTTTTCAGCCTAAAAGATATATTATCTCAACATGCAATGGCGCATGACTTAAGGTCCATCAGGACCTGTAAGCGTGCGCCATTGCTTTTTTATTTACTTTATAGGAGGAAAATATGAAAAATCAGACCAGAAAGATCATTGCTCTCTTACTTTCATTAGTAATGGTCCTTGCTCTTACTGCCTGCGGCAGCAGCGCATCATCTACCGCAGCCACCACATCAACAGCTTCAGAAGATGCATCAACTGAAGAAGCCCCTGCTGAAGCAACACTTACTATCGGCGTTATCGGTCCTATGACCGGCTCCCTTGCCCTCTATGGCACCGGCATTTCAGAAGGCGCCGAGCTTGCAGTGTCCGAAATTAATGCTGCCGGCGGACTTAAAGTCGGCGATACCACATATACTCTCGTAACCGAGACCAAAGACGACCAGGGCGACTCTACAGAGTGCCTTAATGCTATGAACAGTCTCATTGCAGACGGTGTTCAGTTTGTTGTCGGTTCTGCAACTTCCGGCTGCTCATCAGCTATCACATCTACAGCTAACTCCGAGCAGGTCCTCATGATTACTCCGTCCGGCACATCTGATGCTTTAACCAGCACAATGGACTATGTATTCCGTACATGCTTTGCAGACTCTTTCCAGGGCAAGCTGGCAGCTCAGTGGTGCCTTGACAACGGCTATACCAACGTCGGCATAGTTTACTGCTCCGCAGATACATATTCCGCAGGTCTGCGTGATTCCTTCACCAGCGCATGCGCAGAGCGTGACATCACAATAGTTGCTGAAGAATCCGTTGCTACCATGACCGAGACTGACTACACCAACCAGTTCACCAAGATGGTCCAGGCCGGTGCAGAAGTTGTCTTCACTCCGTTCTACTATGATGTTATGGGTCCATACCTCGTTCTTCAGGCACGTTCCGTTGGCTATAGCGGTATACTCCTTGGCTGCGATGGTGTAGATAATACTCAGGACTACATCCCGGACGGCGCAGATCTGTCTGCATTCAATGATGTTTACTTCACCAACGTTTACTCTGCAGACGCAGCAGGCTCAGAAGTCGGCGCAAGCTATGTGAGCGCATACGAAGCTGCATACGGCAAGACCCCGAACATGTTCAACGCAATGGCATATGATGCAGTTTATGTTTATGCTCAGGCTATTCAGGAGAGCGGATCCGTTGCTGCTTCTGATGTTCAGGCATACATGGCAGATACCACTCATTACTACGATCGCGTAGGCGGCAACTACTGTTTTGATGCTACAGGCACACCAATCAAAGACGGTGTACTTCAGGGCTTCACATATACCGAAGGCGATTCTGCTGTGCAAAGAACAACATTCTCTGTCCTCTCACTTGGATGATGCTTTTTTAGCACAGCTGAATTCAGGGGAGCTTCGGCTCCCCTGAAATTTGCGTATTAACTGTTTTATGAAAAAAGAAACGAAAGGAAGGTAAAAGCTTATGGTTACGTTTATACAGTTCCTCATAACCGGTCTGCGTCTCGGCTCTGTTTACGCTTTAATAGCTCTGGGCTACAGCATGGTTTACGGAATCATAAAGCTTATTAACTTCGCGCATGGCGACTTTATAATGGTCGGCGGATATACCCTGTTTTTTACAATCCCGCTCATGATGAATGCGGGGTTACCAGGCTGGACAGCCGTGTTTATTGCAATAATCGTATGTGCGCTCGTTGGTATGGCAGTTGAGATAATTGCATACCGCCCTGTACGTAAGCGCGGGACCAACCTTACATCGCTTATTACGGCTATCGCTATGAGTTTTGTGCTTGAAAACCTTGCTCAGGCCATTCCTGCCATAGGTCCTGACCCAAAGACCCCGTATATGCTATTCAACAAAACATATACTTTGGGCGGAGTTAATATAAGTCTTGCAAGCATAATAACCGTTGTTGTATCGGGTGTTGTTATGTATGCGCTTTATCTCTTCACGCAGAAAACGACCATAGGTCGTGCAATGCGCTGCGTCTCAGAAGATAAAGAAGCGGCCACACTTATGGGCATTAATGTTAACCGCACTATAATAATAACTTTCGGCATTGGCGCAGGTCTTGCTGCCATTGCAGCTCTTATGTATATCTCACAGTATCCTAAAGTGCTTACAACAATGGGAGCTACACTAGGCATCTATGCATTCGTAGCGGCAGTTCTCGGCGGTATAGGATCTATGCCCGGAGCTATGCTTGGCGGACTTGTTATAGGTATGGTCCAGTCACTTGCCAATACTTATATAAGCTCTTCTATGTCAGACACCTTTGTCTATCTCATTCTGATCATTGTTCTCATGGTAAAGCCGGCAGGTCTTCTCGGCAGAAATGTAGGTGAAAAGGTATGAGTAAAGAAAATACAAAAGCCAGGGGCATTGTATCGTTCCTCGGCATTTTAGCTATAATGGTTGTTGCTTTCATTCTCAGCAGCAGCTCCAGCAACACAATTAAACTCAAAGTAGTGCCATGCATCTGGCAGTGCTGCTATCTTATAATGCTGGCAGGCTCGCTTAACCTGGTGCTTGGTTATCTCGGGCAGCTCTCATTAGGCCACTGCGGCTTTATGGCTGTTGGTGCATACACTGCAGCGCTCATCTCCCTTGCTTTTCAGCGTGCAGGCTTCTTTACAGCAAAAGCAGGACCGCAGTTTGCACTTGTTCTGGTAATCTGCATTCTAGCCTCAGGGCTTGTTGCAGCGGTGCTGGGTCTGCTTGTAGGTATTCCGGCGCTGCGCCTTAAAGGCGACTATCTTGCAATTATAACTCTTGGCTTTGGCATGATTATAGTTAATGTTATCAACAATCTGCCGTTCTGCGGTCAGCAGGGTCTTTCGCAAGGCTCCGCCTCCTCCGCACTTTATGCAAATGGTCTTGCATTTACTAATGATGAAAAAATGCATTACATGTGGGTTGCTGTGCTGGTGGTAATAATATCTATGGCACTTATGATATTTTTTGTCCGTTCAAAATACGGCCGCGCTATCCGTGCCATCCGCGATAACGAGATTGCAGCTTCAGCTTCCGGACTAAACGTAAGCTATTATAAAATTCTGACATTTGTTATTTCCGCTTTCTTTGCGGGTGTAACAGGTGCCCTCTATTCCTGTGCAAACTCTGCTCTCGCAACCACTACCTTCGCCTTCACAAACGGCTCTATTCTCAACAGCGTGTTTGCTGTTGTTATGGTAGTTATAGGCGGCATGGGCTCTATGACGGGCTCTGTTGTGGCGGCTATTGGTATGTTCCTTCTGAACTATACTATCAAAAACGGCGCCTGGGTAACAAAGCTTCCGGGCTTCCTGCGCCAGATATTTGCATACCCGATGCTTGTTTATTCCATAGCGCTTGTTATAGTCATTATGTTCCGCCCGCATGGCATTATGGGTACTGCGGAGTTCTCACTCTATGATGTTCCCAAATATCCTGCACGTATAAAAGCGTACTTTATCCGCCGTAAAGAGGAAAAAGCCGCAAAAAAGGAGGCTGAAAAAGCATGAGCGAAGAAAGAAAACCTGTGCTGCAGGCAATTAACCTCGGCATTTCGTTCGGCGGCCTCCATGCCGTATCGGATTTTAACCTTGATATCTATCCCGGAGAACTTGTTGGTCTTATAGGCCCGAATGGTGCCGGCAAAACAACGGTATTCAACCTTCTAACGGGTGTATACGTTCCTACTGAAGGCACTGTAATTCTCAATGGAGTGCCACTTAACGGCAAAAAAACTCATGAGTTTGTAGCCGCCGGCATCGCCAGAACATTCCAGAATATCCGCCTTTTCCACAGCATGACAGTTATGGAAAACGTTATTGTTGCCTGCTCAAAGGATATTCACTATGGTCTTGCAGAGTCATTCCTGCGTACTAAAAAGTTCCGCGAGACTGAAAAAGCACTCAAGGGAAAGGCTATTGAGCTTTTGAAGATATTCAATCTTGAAGATAAAGCAGACTGGCAGGCATCCTCTCTGCCGTACGGCGAACAGCGCAAGCTTGAGATAGCACGCGCTCTTGCAACGGATATGAAGGTCCTTCTGCTCGATGAACCTGCTGCCGGCATGAACCCTACGGAGACCGCAGAGCTTCTGGAATGCATAAAGATTATCCGTGAACGCTTCGGCATAGCTATTCTGCTTATTGAACATGATATGAGCCTTGTTATGAATGTTTGTGAGCGCATACAGGTTATCAATTTCGGTATGACAATCGCTTCCGGTCTTCCTGATGAGATTGCAAGCAACAAACAGGTCATAGAGGCCTATCTTGGAAAGGACAGGTGACGGGCAATGTTAACTGTTAAAGATCTGCATGTATCATACGGCGCTATTAAGGCTCTCAAGGGTATTTCTCTTGAGGTTCAGGATGGTGAACTGGTCTCATTAATAGGCGCAAATGGTGCCGGCAAAACAACTACGCTCCACACCATCTCGGGTCTTATAAAAGCGGAATCCGGTGAGATAACTCTTGACGGGGCTGACCTTCAAAAGACTCCCGCCCATAAGATAATTTCTTTGGGACTTGCCCATGTTCCCGAAGGACGCCACGTCTTTGCCCAGATGACGGTGCTTGAGAATCTCTATATGGGAGCTTATTCAATGAAGGATAAGAGTCGTGTGAGTGAAAACCTTGAGATGGTCTATGGACACTTTCCACGCCTTAAAGAACGCTCAAAGCAGCTTGCGGGTACTCTATCAGGCGGCGAGCAGCAGATGCTTGCAACTGCCCGTGCCCTTATGACTGACCCTAAGGTCCTACTCATGGATGAGCCTTCAATGGGCCTTTCCCCGATACTCGTAGGAGAGATATTTGATATCATCACTTCTCTGCACAAAAGCGGTATTACAATACTGCTCGTTGAGCAGAACGCAAAAATGGCGCTATCAGTTTCAGACCGCGCTTATGTTATAGAAAACGGTATCATATCCATGCAGGGCGAGGCCTCAGCACTTTTGAATGATGAGCGGGTCAAGAAGGCCTACCTCGGCGCTTAAACGCAGCTATTGCATATTAAAATATAAGGAGTATATTTTATGGACAGTTATGTTATCACAATTGCGCGCGAGTCAGGTTCGGGCGGTCTGGATATATGCAAACTCCTATCTCAAAAACTGGATATACCTTATTATGACCGAGATCTCCTCCGCTATGCCTCAGATGTGAGCGGCATAAATGAGCAGCTCTTTGGCCAGGCGGATGAGAACGTAGGCATGCGAGCCCTTTTAAATGCAGCCGGGAAAGTATATACCGGCGAGATTCTGCCTCCTGACGATGATGACTATGTCTCCACCAGCAACCTCTTTGCATTTCAGGCAAAGGTTATAAAAGAACTCGCTGCAGAGAAAACAAGCTGCATCATCCTGGGTCGTGCTGCAAACTATCTGCTTCAGGATTATGAAAATGTATTTCGCATCTTTCTCCATGCCCCTATGAAATGGCGCGAAGCAAGAGTAGAGGAGCGCAATCAGACTCTCTCAGCCTTTGAAGTGAGGCGCCGCATAAATAAAGAGGATAAGCGCCGCGGTGACTATTATCATTATTACACAGGTGAAAGCTGGCGCGATGCAGGCGGATATGATGTCTGCTTTGACACCAGTGTTCTGGGTGTAGAAGGTACTGCAGACAAGATAATTGAGCTCCTCCCGCACTTCATATCCGATTCGGCAGAAGAATAAAAATATAATAACCAAAATACTAGGTTCAAATTCTCCATAACGGCAAAAAATAACACCCATCACAAAGATGGGTGTTATTTTAGTGGTTGCGGGAGAAGGATTTGAACCAACGACCTCCGGGTTATCGCTGCGCGCCAGGTCGCAATCATAGATTGCTCCCCGCTTTGGCTAAAAACATGCCACCGGCATGTTTTCTTAACGCGTCGCGCCCCACGAGCTCGCTCGTCGGTCTCATAGCATTAGAGCGTTAGTTCAGATTCTCCATAATAGCAAAAAAGAAGAGTGGCAAAAGCCACTCTCTTTTTTGGTTGCGGGAGAAGGATTTGAACCAACGACCTCCGGGTTATGAGCCCGACGAGCTACCAGCTGCTCTATCCCGCGATATTTATTTAGCTTATGTATATTAGCATAGAAAGTTTGTGTTGTCAACTGTTTTTGCTTAAATAGAAAATAAATCACAGCAGCCGAGAGGCTGCTGTGAAAGTTGTTATTGGTTTATGGGGTCGGCAGAGAACTATATTCTCATGCAGATGTCCCATGCTCTCCAGATAACGGTTCTCAGGTTGCCTATTGCAACACAGTCGCCGACTCTGTGAACATGAGCTTCACGCTCGCCAACAGGAGTTGGGATGAAGCCAACACCGTTGATAACAGCAGTGCATTCAATCTTTTCTGTACCGTCAGGAGTCTTTACCATTGCATAGCCGTCGCCGATTTCGGTAACTGTGCTGTGGAGGTAAACAGGAACCTGATGATACTTCATAGCATCTCTGAGGAAGGAAGTATTTGCAAGGCAGGTTGCCTGAGCAGCTACGAGGTCATTGCCGTACTCAACAATGATCGGGTGCTTGCCGTGGAGAATAAGATCATATGCTGCTTCGCAGGAAGACTGACCGCCACCGAGGAAGAGAGGCTTGTCGCCAACGTCTTTGCCGTAGCGGAGAAGTTCTGTGAAGGTAACTGTCTTATCGAAGCCTGGGATCTTGGGCATTGTTCTTGGCTTGGATCCTGTGCAGACGATAATCTCGTCATATTCTTCTTTGAGCTTGGAGAGGTCTGTGATTTCTGTGTTGAGACGTACATCGATGTTGTTGTCAGCAAGCTGCTTCTTGTACCATCTGATGAGGTCCTTGTCGTTCTCTTTGAAGCTCATTGCAGAAGCTGTGAGGAACAGACCGCCGAGAGAATCTGTCTTCTCAAACAGAACAGGCTTGTGACCTCTCTTTTTGCAGACGAGTGCGCATTCCATACCGCCTACGCCGCCGCCGATGATAGCGACTTTCTTTGGCTTCTTGGTAGGAACGATTTTATAACGGTTATGCTGCATTGTTGGCGGGTTAAGAGCGCAGCGACCAAGGTGCAGGGAGTCACCAAGGGACTGGATGTTCTCTGTGCCTTCATACTTAGCAAAGTTGAAGCAGCCGTTGTGGCAGCGGATGCAAGGACGAATGTCGTCTTCGTGTCCGGCTTTGATCTTGGAAACCCAATGCTCATCAACGAGGTTCTGACGTGCAATTGCCATAGCATCAAGACGGCCTGCAGCGATTTCTTCAGCTGCCTTAACAGGATCCATACGACCTGCGCAGGCAACAGGAATGTCAACGAACTCACGGATATGCTCAACATCTGCAAGGTTGCAGTTATCAGGCATATACTGTGGCGGATGTGCCCAGTACCAGGCATCGTAGGTACCATTGTCGCAGTTGAGGAATGCATAGCCTGCATCCTGGAGAATTTTAACAGCCTTCTCGGACTCAGCCATATCACGACCGAATTCAACGAAGTCTTCGCCCGGCATTGCGCCCTGGCGCCAGCCCTTGGTCATTGAACGTACAGAATAACGCAGAGAAACAGGGAAGTCATCTCCTGCCTGGTCGTGGATGGACTGTACGATCTCGGTTGCGAAACGCAGACGGTTCTCAAGAGATCCGCCGTACTGGTCGTTACGGAAGTTCATGTTTGCAATAGCAAACTGGTCAAGGTTGTAGCCTTCGTGAACAGCGTGAATTTCAACACCGTCAACGCCTGCTTCGCGGAGCTTCTTTGCGGTAGCACCAAAGTGCCATACCATCTCCTGAATTTCTTCAATTGTGAATGGACGGGAGTTGAAATCACCCCAGCGGTTAGGAGTTGCAGATGCAGATGCGCAGCTGTACTGAACGTCAACAACAGGGCTTGCGATCTTATTGAGAAGATCGTTCTTTGCAAGAGCTGTCATCCAAGGGGTAACAGCCATTGAACGGCCAAAGCCGCCTGCCAGCTGAATGAAGAGTTTTCCGCCGGTCTTGTGGTACTCGTCCATGTATGGCTTGAGAACACGATACATCTGTCTGTTCTGGTCGAGCCATTTTCTGCCCATGGTATCACGGATGACCTGCATTCCCGGAAGAACAAGGCCAACGCCGTCTTTTGCTCTCTTGAGAAGGAAGTCTGCAGCTTCGGTATCGAAGTGTGAAGGCTCGAGCCATCCAAAGAGTGTGGTGCCGCCCATGGAGCACTGTACTATACGGTTAGGGATCTCAACGTCTCCGATATTGAACGGAGTAAACAAAGGTTCGTAGATTTTGTTCATAATAATACCTTCCTCTTATTTTTTCCCGTTCAGATTATGGGAGTAATGCTTTGACATAGTTGATGGGCCAGCTGAGCAGATCGCCTAAGAGTCTGACAGTATCGATAACTTTGAGATACTTATCCTCGTTCTCACCGCTCATAAGCTTTTCCTGAATCTTGTCTTTAAAGAGGTAGCCGCAGCCGCCTACGCATGCAAGAACAAGAAGCACAGGAAGAAGACAACATTTTTTAGCCTTCTTTTTAGATTTCTTCATAAGAACCTCCTGAAAAATATTTGTATATTTTGCAACACAGTAATTATAAATTAAAAATGCGTTTTTGTCCACCAATATTTGGTACAAGCATAAAAAACTGTTGTAAAAGATTTGCAGGTTTGCGTTAATTTTTGTAAATCTTATACAAAAGCAAAGAAATGTCTAACTAAATTAAATTGAAATATAAAGATATATGATTTGCAGCCAATAATAAAAAATATGAATATCAAAGACTTTATTTCAATGTGTAGACTAATTCAAAAATCCATTGTATAATAAACTAGTTAATTAGTATATTGAAATAACTAAACTGCATATAAACGGCAGCTTAAACTATTGGAGGTAAATAAAATGGATTTCCTTACACTTGCAAAAGAGAGATACGCCTGTAAAAAATACGACGGTGTTATGATAACCGATGAGCAGCTCAATACTATTCTTGAGGCCGGCAGAGTTGCACCAACAGCAAAGAATCTCCAGGAGCAGAGAATTTATGTTGCAAAGTCTGCTGACTCTCTCGCCAAAATAGATGAATGCACCCCGTGCAGATATAATGCACCTGTTGCACTGGTGGTTGCATATAATAAGGATACTGTTTTCACGTACCCGGGCGGCAAATCATCTTCGGGAGCTGAGGATGCTGCAATAGTTGCCACCCACATGATGCTCGCGGCAAAGAGCGTAGGTGTAGACAGCTGCTGGGTAAATTTCTTTGATCCCGAAAAGCTTGCATCCCTGCTTGAACTGCCTGAAAATGAAGAGATAGTACTGGTTCTTGACCTTGGCTATCCTGCCCAGGGTGCAGGTCCGCTTCCAAACCACACAAATATCAAGCCGTTTGAAGAAACAATCACCATTATCTGATCTCTGATTCGGGGAGTACGGACCATGAAAAAATTTATTGTCATGTTGGGCAATTATGGCAGCGGGAAAACAGAGATAGCTGTAAATCTTGCAGTTCATGCTGCAGCCCAAGGACAGAAAACTCTTGTTGTTGACCTTGATAAAGTAAATGACTATTTCCGCATGAGCGACAGGGTAGAGCTCCTTCAAGAAAAAAATATCAACCTTGTCTCTCCGACCTTCGCGGGCAAAGGCGTAACGCCGTCTAGTATGTCGGCAGCTGTTGCTTCAGCCTTTGCAGACGACTGGGATCTGTGCGTTTTTGACGTAGGCGGCGACAGTGCAGGAGCCCTTTCTCTCGGCAGATATTATACCGATTTTCAGGCTCAGCCTGAAGGTTCGGTGAATGTTTATGACATAGTCAATATCTACCGCCCAATGTCTGAAACTCCTGAGAAGATTCTGAAGCTCAAGGACGAGATAGAGAGTTTTGCTCGTCTTAAGGTGACTGCATTTGTTAATAATGCAAATCTTCTTAACTGGTCTTCTGCTGATAATCTGAGAGCGGGATATGATGTCCTTAAGGAAACATCCGACATGTCAGGTCTCCCGATTGCCATGACAACCTCAAGAGATATTTATCTCAATGAATTTCTTGCAGACGGGCGAGATGAAAAATATATCGGTCTCCCGCTGGCTCTTGAAACCTATATGCATCGCTCCTGGGAAGCCTTTACAAAGGAAGGCTTTTAAAAGCAATCATCGCTGCCCCGGCAGCAATTAAAATATATTCTTCCGCAATTTAAGAAAGTGTCTATAACCGCTTAATGAAAGATTCCTACAATAGAAATATAACATATCTTCGCCTGGCAGTAACTGAAAACTGCAATCTCCATTGCCGCTACTGCATGCCGCAGGACGGCGCCTGCCCTGAACATCGTTCCGATTTTCTTACGCAGGATGAGATAATTCTTGCAGTAGAGGCTGCAGCAGAGCTTGGAATAAATAAGCTTAGAATAACAGGCGGTGAGCCGCTTGTGCGAAAAGATATCCTTGCCATCTGCCAAAGAGCCGCTGCTGTGTCGGGAATAAGAGAAGTGTGCATGACGACCAACGCCACTCTTTTGTCGTCATTTTCAGGACCTCTCAAAACGGCCGGGGTGAGCCGCCTTAATATATCTCTTGATACTCTTCAGGCGGATAAATTCAGCTATATAACAGGCGGAGGAGATATCAGCGATGCTTTAAACGGTATCCACGCGGCGCTTGATACGGGCTTTGAAAAGATAAAAATCAATACTGTTCTCATCGGCGGATTTAATGACGATGAGATAGCTTCTCTTGCAGAGCTTACAATTAAGTATCCTGTAGATGTGCGCTTTATAGAGCTTATGCCTATGGTAGACAGCGCCTTTGGCCCTGAGGCCTATATTCCCGGGAATAAGGTTCTTGACAGTCTCCCTGAGCTTGAAAAAGGTGAGAGAGACGGGGGAGTTGCAGGGCTGTACCGTCTCCCGGACGCTATGGGGAATGTCGGCATAATAACGCCTATAAGTCAGCACTTCTGCGCTGAATGCAGCCGCATACGTATCACGCCTGACGGCAAGGTAAAGCCCTGCCTTCATTCATCGGCTGAGTATTCTCTGAAAGGACTTAATAAAGAAGAGATGACATCTGTGCTCAAAGAGGCAATCCTCAGCAAGCCGCAGGTTCATCCGCCGCTTTCTGCCAATGAACTTAGCGAGTCCGGCAGAAGCATGAACCGGATAGGCGGCTGAAAATATTATGGAGCAGACTATGGACAATACAAAAGATTTCACTCATTTTAATTCCGAAGGCCGTGCCAAAATGGTGGATGTGGGCGAAAAGCCCGTCTCTCACCGCACAGCCGTTGCAGCAGGAAAAGTGCTGGTAAATAAAGATACGTTTAGCCTTATCCAAACAGGCGGCATGAAAAAAGGCGACGTGCTCACTGTTGCTCAGATAGCGGGAATTATGGGAGCCAAACAGACATCCGCCATTATCCCGATGTGCCATCCCGTGCCGATAAACGGTATCAATCTTTCACTCAAGCTCAACGATAATGACCTGAGCGTTGATATAACTGCCGAAGTTGAGTGTGACGGCAGAACAGGCGTTGAAATGGAGGCACTCACAGCTGTATCGGTTGCCGCGCTTACGGTCTATGACATGTGCAAGGCTGTGCAGAAGGATATCACCATAACAGATATCCGCCTTCTTGAAAAACACGGCGGTGTGCATGGAGATTTTTTCAGGGAGGAAGAATGAGCCGTGGATAATACTGATAAAAATATAGCCCCCTCTATGGACTCCTGGCTGCAGGAGGCAAAAAAAGACCCTTCAGCTAAAAACTGCGGGATGTATCTTTTCCACAACGGGGTTGTCCGCGAAACGGCTAAAGCTGTTGTGCGTGAAGGCGCAGAAGATGAGGGTCCTGTGAAAGGCATGCTCTTTTCTTATGACAGCGAAAAGGTCGAAGCAGCAGTTGAGGATGCAAAAAAACTTCCCGGCATTTATTATGTGCGTGTCTGGCTTAACGATGGCCTTCTTAAAGTAGGGGACGATATTATGCTTGTGCTTGTAGGCGGAGATATCCGCCCGCATGTTATTGATGCGCTGCAGACACTTGTGGGTACAATAAAAAATGAGTGCGTTATAGAAAAAGAGTGTCTCTGATATTCTAAACAAAAAAATATATTTATATCGGGAGAAATTGAAATGGCAAAGAAAAAAACAATCCTTGATCTTCAGCAGATGAAAAAAGACGGCGAACAGGCGGCCTGGATGGTCATATATGATTCATGCATGGCATCATTTGCCGAAGAAGCCGGAATGGATATGATTCTAGTAGGGGATTCAATGGGCATGATAATCTATGGATATGAAGGCACTGTGCCTGTAACAATGGATATGTCCATTGCTCACTGCCAGGGAGTACGCCGCGGCGCTCCTAATACATACATCATAGGTGATATGCCATTTGGTGCATATCATGCAAGCTGCGAAGATGCTGTTAATAATGCTGTGCGCTTTATGAAAGAGGGCGGAGTTGACGCAATTAAGCTTGAGGGCGGAGTAGCTGTTGCCGACAAGATTCGCGCAATAGCCAATGCAGGAATAGTAGTCTTTGGCCACATCGGACTTACTCCGCAGAGCAGTGCTGCAATGGGCGGATTCAAAGTCCAGGGCAAAAATACTGAGACCGCAAAAGCGGTTATAGAAGATGCCATCGCTGTATATAAAGCAGGCGCAAGAACTCTTCTTCTCGAGGGCGTTCCTGAGGAGACAGCCTCATTTATCCACAAGATTCTGCCAATCCCTGTTTACGGCATTGGTGCCGGCAGCGACTGCGACGGCCAGGTTATTCTTGCAGCTGATGCTCTTGGCGTTTATAAAAACTTTACCCCCAAATTTGCAAAGAAATACTGCAATCTCGGCGATATTGCAACCCAGGGCATGAAGGATTATATTTCCGAAGTTAAATCCCGCACATTCCCGGCTCCGGAGCATAAATATAAATTCACCGGCGATAAAGAGGAATTTGCGGTATTTCTTGATGAATACGAAAAGAATCTTGATATCTGATAAATCGAATATCAGTAATCTTTAATGAAACGGCAGACATTATGACTGATAAACTCACCGACTTAAGCTGCGCTTCCTTTGCAGAGGCTCTCTCATCGACATCTCCCGTTCCGGGAGGCGGCGGCGCAGCAGCTCTTGCAGGAGCCCTGGCTGCGTCACTGTGCGCTATGGCAGCCAATTTTACATCCGGCAGAGAAAAATACGCCGCTTTTCAGACTGAGGTTGAAAATATCATATCCTCCTGCAATTCTTTAAGAATTCAGCTGATAGATCTTGCCGAGGAGGACGCAGAATCTTTCAAGCCGCTCGCTTGCGCATATAAGCTCCCAAGCGATGACCCGCAGCGTGTTTCTGCAATAGAAGAGGCAGCGGAGGGCGCCTGCTCACCGCCGCTTAGAATGCTTGAGTGCTGCTGCAGGGTGACTGAACTTCTTGAGAGCATGCTTAAAATAGATAACCGCATGCTTATTTCAGATGTGGGCTGCGGGGCGGCACTGTGTGCAGCTGCAATGGAGTGCGCTGCTATGAATGTATTTGTAAATACAGCCTCGCTGCAGGATAGAGCTTATACTGCCAATATAAATTCACGTGTAAATGAGCAGCTTGATAAGTATCTGCCGCGTGCTGCAGCTATTAAAGAATCAGTATATAAAATTATTACATAATAAGCCCTTACTGCAAAAAAGAGACCGCCATAAAAACGGTCTCTTTTTTCATATAATTATATCTGCTTTGCATTAAGCCTTTTCAACCTTGGACTCGGCGCACTCGTGCTCCCAGTTCCACGGGTCCTTTTTGATAACGCCGTCTGCAAACGGGATAAATACCGATGCTATTCCGAATACAGCAAGCAGCAGGCAGTACCACATTGAAGGTACTATCTGAGCGGGGCTTATCTCAAAGCCTGCAGCGCTTGTGAGTGATGCAGCTATAAGAAGCTGTGCGCCGTAAGGTATAATGCCCTGGAATACGCAGGAGAACAGGTCAAGCAGAGATGCTGTTCTGCGCGGGTCAACTTTATATTCCGTGGATACATCCTTTGCAATCTTGCCTGAAACAATAATAGCAACCGTGTTGTTTGCGCTTGCGCAGTCAATAAGAGATACAAGAGCTGCGATGCCGAACTGAGCGGACTTCTGCCCCTTTATTATTCCGCTCACTTTGCTTATGAGCCACTCAAGACCGCCGTTGTGCTTAACTATCTCCGCCATGCCGCCCATGAAGACAGTGAGATAGAAGGTTTCATCCATTCCCGTAATGCCGGACCATATAGCCTGTGCCCATGTGGCAACAGTGAGATCGCCGAATGCAAGACCTACAATGCCTGCTGAAAGAATGCCGAGCACCAGTGAGAGAAATACGTTAACACCGACGAGCGCAAGTATAAGAACAACAAGATACGGAAGAATCTTAACAAGATTATAGCTCAAATCTCCCAGAGAAGCTGCCTCTTCAGGTCTGCCGAATATTATGAGCAGAACGAGCGTTACAATAGCTGCCGGGAGTGCCATAAAGAAGTTCACGCGGAACTTGTCCTTCATTTCAACACCCTGAGATCTTGTTGCTGCAATAGTTGTGTCGGAAATCATAGAGAGGTTATCACCAAACATTGCGCCGCCGCAGCATGCGCCAACAACTATCGGCACTGAAAGTCCGCCTTTTATTGCAACAGCTGCTGCAATCGGGACTATTGCAGATATTGTGCCGCAGGATGTGCCTGTGGCCGTGCCGAAGAAAGCTGCAATAACGAATATGCCTGCTGCAAGGAACTGAGGCGGTACAATTGAAAGCCCAAAGTTAACAACTGCATCGCGCCCGCCCATAGCGGTTGCTGTGCTGGAGAATGCGCCTGCAAGAACATAGATCATAAGCATTGTGAGAATGTCTATATTGCCGACGCCTCGTGCAAATATCTTGAAGGTGCTGTCGATGCTGCCCTTCGTTATTGCAAACGACAATATAACACCCAGCAGAGATGCTGCAACGATAGGGAACTGGTAGAATGCCATGTCTGCGCCCTGCGCCTGATAATAGATGCCTGCTGCGAGATAGACGAGCACAAATACAATAAGCGGTATCAGTGCACGCCCGCCGAGTTTCTTTTCGCCTGTTTCTTTCATTTCATTTTCCTCCTAAAAAATAAAAAAACATCGGAGCTCCGAAAAGCTCCGATGTAATCTACATCTTTATCCGGTTTTTATTTAACCGGCTTTTGAAAAGCTTTTCGGACAACGCAAAAGGCACATGCGCATCATCATGCCCATGCTCATTTCCATCATCATATTTTCAGAATGGAAATACATATGTCCGATTACCTTTCACTTAATTTGCGAGAATATTAACATCATAACTGAATTTAGTCAAGAAAAATTTTTTCTGCATTTCACTTGTTCCGTAGGAACAAATTTCATTGAAAAAACCACTTCCAAAGAAGTGGTTTTTATGGTGGACGATACAAGACTGCTCCGCATAAGTTCCACCAGCCAATCGCGCAGCGCTTAGCTTGCGCTCTTGGGGTGTCACTTATCGAACTGCGTTCTCGTCTTGTGTGATTTCAAATAAAAACAGCCACACCTGTGGTGTGACTGTTTTTATGGTGGACGATACAAGACTCGAACTTGTGACCTCCCGCACGTCAAGCGGATGCGCTACCAGCTGCGCTAATCGTCCTTATTCATTTAGCATAGTGATTTTACATTAGAGCGGGATGCTTGTCAAGTATTTTTTTGCTATCGCAGGTGGTGTGTGCTATAATCCACTCGAAAATACTTTTTGCGAGGATACCGCCATGGATAGATACTTTTTCACTGCCAACAGAGCAGCGCTTATGAATAAAATAGAAGGGGACTGCGTGCTGGTCTCGTTTTCGGGTCTGCCGAAGCGCCGCTCGGCAGATGATGATTATCCTTTCACAGCTAACCGCGACTTCGTTTATCTCACAGGTGTTGAGTATAAAGATATAATATATCTTGCCGTGCGCAAAAACGGCGAGCTCAGCGAGACTTTATATATCCCGCCTGTTGATGCTCTCACCGAGCGCTGGCACGGCAGAATGCTCCACGAGAGCGATGTTGAAGAAATATCCGGTATTAAAAATTATAAATACCGCAATGACTTTATGCCGGACCTCTGGCTTGCTCTTAATGCCTGCTCCAAACTCTATCTTGATCTTGACCCTGCCGAGCCATGGCAGGATAAAGAGCTCCCGCAGCAGTTTGCCGAGCGCATAAAGGCAGAGCGCTCTTCGGTAGAGATATGCGATTATTTCCCTATAATGCAGATGCTAAGAAGCATAAAAGCCCCGGAAGAACTCGAGAATTTAAATAAAGCCATTGAGATAACAGCGCAGGGGATAGCGCAGGTCCTCAAAACCGCCCGCCCGGGAATATATGAATATAATATCCGCGCTGAATTTGAAAAGGTTCTTGCAGATAACGGTGTGCACACTCCCGCCTTTGCAACGATAGTCGGTGCCGGCAGAAACAGCCTCTGCCTCCACTATAACGAAGAGGACTGCCTCGTGCAGGACGGTGACCTTGTTCAACTCGATCTCGGCGCTCAATACGGTCTTGAATGTGCAGATATCTCCAGAGTCTTTCCGGCAAACGGCAGATTTACTCCGCAGCAGCGCAGCATTGCAAAGCTCTGTGCAGATACTGTTGATTATGTCTGCAGCAAAGCCCGCCCCGGCATGCATATAAAAGATCTCAACGCTCTTCAGGATGCATACCTTCTCACTCCGCTCAAAGCCCTCGGCCTTGCCGAAACGGCAGAGGATATCAAGAAATACCGCTGGCACAGCATAAGCCACCACCTTGGCATGGATACACACGATTCCTGCGGCAGAGATGCAGCCATTCTCCCGGGCTCTGTATGCACGCTTGAGGTTGGAGTATATATAGAAGAGTGGGGATTTGGCGTGCGCATTGAAGACGATATGCTCATGACGGAGAGCGGAGGAGTGAATCTCTCTAAAAATCTCATCCCGCGCACCCCTGATGAGATAGAAAAGGCTATGGGCAAATAATAATAATTTGTCGGCATAAAAACTGATAAAAATTATATAAATCGCCGAAAAAGCAAGTTTTGTTTTAAATTTTGAAATAAAGCTTGCTTTTGCCATTTAAAGTGCTATAATACACCCATACTTTAGCTATTTAAAGCAATGGAGGACAAAATGAAAAAAATCTTAGCTCTTGCTCTTGCACTGTGCATGATATTCGCACTCTGCGCATGCGGTGCAACCGTTACAACCACCACTACCACTACCACAACCGAAGCTTCCACTGAAGAGGCAGCTCCTGCCGAAGAAGCAGCTCAGACCTACACAGTCGGTATCTGCCAGCTCGTTCAGCACGATGCTCTTGATGCAGCTACCCAGGGCTTTGAAGATGCTCTCACCGAAGCTCTCGGCGATAATGTCACCTTCGACTTCCAGAATGCTCAGGGCGACTCCCCAACATGCTCCACTATCGTAACAAGCTTTGTTGCTAACGATTACGACCTCATCATGGGCAATGCAACACCTGCTCTCCAGGCTGCTATTGCTGCAACTGATGTTATTCCTATCCTCGGCACCTCCGTTACCGACTATGCAACCGCTCTTAACGATGATTCCATGGATCCTGCAAAGGGCACAGGCATCAATGTATCCGGTGCATCCGATGGCGTTGACGCTCAGCTTTATGCAGATCTCGTTATGGAACTTGTTCCTGAAGCAAAGAATGTTTCTGTTGTCTACTGCTCTGCAGAGCCTAACTCCGTTGTCCAGTCCGATAACTTCTGCGCTGCTATGGAAGCAACCTACGGCATCACTCCTAATGTCTACACCTTTGCAGACTCCAATGATATCCAGGCTGTTGTAACTTCTGCTGTTGCTGACTGCGATGCTCTCTATATCCCAACCGACAACACAGCTGCTTCCAACATGACCATCGTAAGCAATATCTGCCAGCCTGCAGGCATCCCTGTTATTTGCGGTGAGGAAAATATGTGCGCAGCCGGCGGTCTTGCAACCGTATCCATCAGCTACTATGATATCGGTCATCTCGCAGGCGAGCAGGCAGTTGACATCCTTGTAAACGGTGCTGATATCTCCACCATGCCTATTGCTTATTCCACCAACCCTGTTAAGGAATACAATGCAGACTATGCTTCCGCAATCGGCTTTGAGATGCCCGAAGGCTTCACAGCAATCGGCTGATCTCATCTGAAATAAATATAAAAAGCCTGCTGCGGGTCTTCCCACAGCAGGTTTTTTCTGCTATAATCTAAATTAGTGAATTTTGACCTTTTTGGAGGTATCTATGGCAGCTTATTTTGCTTCATTGAATCCTGCGGCGCTCTTAAAAGCGTGCCCGGGCGGCATTGCGCAGGGTCTTATCTGGGGAATTATGGCACTGGGCGTATTCCTCACATTCAGTATGCTCGATTTTGCAGACCTTAGTGTAGACGGTTCTTTCGCAACCGGCGGCGCTGTGAGCATTATGCTTATTATGGCGGGATGGAGCCCGGAGCTCACATTTATTGTGGCATTCTTTGCGGGTGTTGTTGCCGGCATAGTAACAGGTCTTCTGCACACAAAGCTCGGTATTCCGCCTATTCTTGCAGGAATATTAACGCAGATTTCGCTTTATTCAATAAACCTTAATATTATGGGCAAGGCAAACCAGGCGGTGAATGTTAATGCTGTTGCACTGCATATCACATCCAATGCAAAGCGCCTCCCGCTCACCATTCTCTACTGCACTCTTGCCTGCGCTGCCCTTATTGCCATTACATACTGGTATCTCGGAACAGAGCACGGCTGCGCGCTGCGCGCTACCGGCAATAATGCTCACATGGCACGTGCACAGGGCATCAATACTCAGAGAATGACAGTTATCGCCCTTGCACTATCTAACGGGCTTGTTGCCCTTTCAGGCGCAATGCTTGCACAGTACCAGGGCTTTGCAGATATAAATATGGGGCGCGGTGCTATCGTTATAGGGCTTGCAGCCGTTATCATCGGCGAGGTGCTCGGACAGGCTATTCTCGGCAAGCATATGAACTTTGCCTGGAGACTCACATTCATAATCTTTGGCGGAATTATATACTATCTTGTCTATGTTTTTGTCCTCTGGCTCAAGTTCCCTGCAAACGACATGAAGCTTCTCACGGCTATAGTTGTTGCTATATTCCTTGCAGTGCCTTATCTCCGCTCACAGCGCAAGAACTCCTTTGCACGTCTTAAGAAGCAGGAGGCAAAGAAAAATGCTTAAATTAGAGAAAATATGCAAAACCTTTAATCCGGGCACCATCAATGAAAAAAAGGCGCTCGTTGATCTCAGCCTGCATCTTAAACCGGGCGATTTCTGCACAGTTATAGGCGGAAATGGTGCAGGCAAGAGCACAATGCTCAACGCAGTTGCAGGCGTATGGCCGGTAGACAGCGGCTCTATCACTATAGACGGGGAAAATATCACCTGCCTTCAGGAATATCAGCGTGCAAAGTTTATAGGGCGCGTGTTCCAGGACCCTATGTTCGGCACAGCTCCTGATATGCTCATTGAAGAAAACCTTTCTCTTGCAAAGCGCCGCGGCGAAAAGCGCACTCTCAGATGGGAGATTACCAAGCAGGAGAGAGAGGAATATAAAGAGCTCTTAAGCCAGCTTGGACTCGGTCTTGAAGACCGTCTCACAGCTAAAGTTGGTCTGCTCTCAGGCGGTCAGCGCCAGGCACTCACGCTTCTTATGGCCTCTATGAAAAACCCGAAGCTCCTTCTTCTTGATGAGCACACAGCCGCTCTTGACCCTGCAACAGCTGCCAAAGTGCTTGAGATATCAGATAAAATCGTCTCTGAGAATAATCTCACCACTTTAATGATAACCCACAACATGACCGATGCCATAAAGCACGGCAACCGCCTTATCATGATGGATAACGGCAAAATCATCCTTGATATCGAGGGCGAGGAGAAGAAAAAGCTCACCAAGCAGGACCTTCTCAACCAGTTTGCCATCGTTGCCGGCAAGCAGGAGGAGTCTGATTCCGTTCTGCTCTCATAATAAATTAACAGCACATATTTTAAAGACCGACTTTATTGCCGGTCTTTATTTTTGTTAAATAAAATACTTAAGAAATTAAAAGCGTGTTGAGTTGACTTTGGACAATTACTAAGGTACTATGACTATAACTGTATAAATATTTAAGTATTAAGAGGTGCGTAAATGTATAGAGTAGTGAAAAAGCGCTTCCTCAACGAGGCAAAGACCATCTGCCTTTTTGAGATTAAAGCTCCGCTTATAGCACGCCATGCCCAGGCAGGACAGTTTGTTATATTCCGTCTTGATGAGCAGGGCGAAAGAGTTCCCGTTTCAGTTGCCGGATACGACCGCGAAAACGGCACTGTCACTGTTATGGTACAGGCTGCAGGCCGCACAACAAAAATGCTCCACACAGTTGAAGAGGGCGATGTTATCTCCGATGTTGTAGGACCTCTCGGCAAAGCAACCGAGATGGAAGGCCTTAAAAAGGTCTGCGTAGTAGGCGGCGGTGTTGGCTGCGCTATTGCATATCCTATCGCAAAAGAAATGCATGCAAAGGGCATTGATGTAACATTCATAGCAGGCTTCAGAAGCAAAGATATAGTCATTCTCAATGATGAGCTCCAGGCAGCATCTGATAAGCTCATTATGTGCACAGACGACGGCACATTCGGCCGCAAGGGCTTCACAACAGATGCTCTCCGCGAAGAGATTGAGGCTAATATTGCAGAGAATAAGCCGCAGTTTGATAGAGTTATCGCTATCGGTCCTGACATTATGATGAAGTTCCTTGCCGATGTTACCCGTCCTTACGGCATAAAGACCATCATCTCCCTTGATCCTATCATGGTAGACGGCACAGGCATGTGCGGCGGCTGCCGCGTTATAGTAGGCGGCGAGACCAAGTTTGCCTGCGTAGACGGTCCTGACTTTGATGCTCACGAGGTCGACTTTGACTCTCTTATCAAGCGTGCCGCATTCTATAAGACCGAGCAGGACGAAGCTGCACAGCATATCTGCAACATGACAGGAGGTAAACGAGTCCATGGCTGATAATATTCTTGTTAAGCATCCTATGCCAGAGCAGGATGCAGCTGAAAGAGTTAAGAATTTCAACGAAGTAGCCCTTGGCTACACTGCCGAAACCGCAATTGAAGAAGCAAAACGCTGTCTCAACTGCCCCAACCCGCGCTGCCGCACAGGCTGCCCGGTATCCGTGCGCATCCCGAAGTTCATCTCTCTTGTTGCAGCAGGTGAATTTGAAGAGGCATATAAAGTTATTACATCCACAAACTCTCTCCCGGCAGTCTGCGGCCGTGTATGCCCGCAGGAAAAGCAGTGCGAGAGCAAGTGCGTGCGCGGCATCAAGGGCGAGAGCGTGGGCATAGGTCGTCTTGAACGCTTTGTTGCAGACTATCATAACTCTCTCAAGGCAGAGGAGAAGACTCCTGTTGCCGTAAAGCCGTCTAACGGACACAAGGTAGCCGTTATCGGTTCAGGTCCTTCAGGACTTACATGCGCAGGCGACCTTTGCAAAATGGGCTATGATGTAACCATCTATGAAGCATTCCACAAGAGCGGCGGCGTTCTTGTTTATGGTATTCCTCAGTTCCGTCTGCCAAAGGAGATTGTCTCTCTTGAGGTTGAAAACCTTAAGAACATGGGCGTGAAAATAGTAAACAACGCTGTTATCGGCAAGAGCATAACCGTTGATGAGCTCTTTGAAGAGGGCTATGAGGCAGTTTATATCGGGTCAGGCGCAGGTCTGCCGCAGTTTCTGCATGTGCCCGGTGAAAACCTTATGGGTGTATATTCCGCCAATGAGATTCTCACCCGTACAAACCTTATGAAGGCCTACCGCGATGATTATGATACACCCCTTAAGCACTTCCACAATGTGGCAGTAGTGGGCGGCGGCAATGTTGCAATGGATGCAGCACGTGTTGCAAAGCGCCTTAGCGATGGGCATGTATATATAACCTATCGCCGCGGCAAGGATGAACTGCCTGCACGTAAGGAAGAAGTTGAGCATGCAGAGGCTGAAGGCGTTGAGTTCATGCTGCTTAATAACCCTGCATCTATCGTTGGAGATGAAAACGGATTCGTTTCCGGCATAGAGCTTATCAAGCAGGAGCTCGGTGAGCCCGATGCAAAAGGTCGCCGCAGTCCGGTTGCCATCAAGGATTCCAACTGGGTGCTCCCGGTTGACGCAGTTATCATAGCCATCGGCACAAGCCCCAACCCGCTTATCAAGAATACCACCGAAGGTCTCACAATCACCAAGAAGGGCGGCATCGAAACCGACCCCGAAACCGGCAAGACCTCCCGCGAGGGTGTATTCTGCGGCGGCGATGCAGCTACCGGCGCTGCAACAGTTATCTTAGCCATGGGTGCCGGCAAGACCGGAGCCAAGAGCATAGACGAATACATTAAGTCTAAAAACAAGTAATATATAGAATAAGAAGCAGCGGGGCAGCCCGCTGCTTCTTTGCTGCTGCAGAATTGTAGGACTTAACAAATTTCAATATTAAGATATAATTAATAACTAATCCGAAGATTTCTCCATGGAGCTGTATTCATTATCATAAAAGCAGACTGCCATTCATTCGGCAGCCTGCTTTTAATAAATAGAGAAATATTATTGCTCATTTTCATCAGCTTTCCATACTTTGCCTTTTTTCGTTCTGAAAAGATCCTCCGTCTCTTTTAATCTGTCTCTCATGCAGCGTACGGTAACTCCGGCAGATTTTGCCATTTCCTCGATAGTAACAGGCTCGTCGGATGTCTTGCAGGCATTATATGCGTTTATAACAGAAGTACGGCGCTGGTCTGAGGTGGTGAATTTCCTGTTTTTCAGACGAGCTGCTTGTATACTGCCGTTAGCCGGGCATGAGGATAGTGCGCCGCTTTGGTCAGGTTTGTGGACAGGATGCACAAACCAGAAGTTGCGCGGTTTAAAGCTTTCAAACTCGCGCAAACTGCCCTCCATGCGCCAGGCTGTGGCGCTATCAGGCATGCTGCCGCGAATCTCATCAGGGATATCCAACTCAATGAGGTCAAGCTGGGCATCGGGGTCTCTTGCAAATACCCCGCTGCCTGAGGCCCTGTCTATGGCTCTTTTTGCACCCTGGAAGCCTTTACTGTGGTGGTGACAGTAAATTACGGAGCAGCCTGTCTGAGAGCAGATCTTATCAAACTGGTTGCAGAAAAAGCCCATTTCGCTGGCGCTGTTCTCATCGCCGGTTATTACTTTGTAGATAGGGTCAACAATAACCGCATTGAAATTCTGATTGCGCATGCGCTCAACAAGCACCGGCACAAGCCTGTCAAGCGGGAGTGCATGCCCGCGAAGGTTCCAGACCATAATGTTATTAAGGTTTTCTGGCTCCCAGCCGAGAGCTTCATAGATCTTTAAAAAGCGGTTAATGCAGCTGGCTGAGTCTATCTCAAGGTTGACGTACAGCACTTTGCTTTTGCGGCATTTAAAGCCAAGCCAGGACTTGCCCTCTGCCAGGGCTATGCAAAGCTCCATAAGAAGAAAGCTCTTGCCGGCCTTAGACGGGCCTGAAACGAGCATCTTATGCCCGCAGCGGAGTACTCCGCTTATAAGCTCTTCAGGCAGTGCGGGAGGATCGGCTCGAAAGCTTTCCAGGGATACAAGCTGAGGCAGGGTAGTGCTGAGATTTTCTTCAGCTCCAAATAGAGACTGAAAGGGGATGATGGATTCGCTGTTGGTTTTGATTTCGCTGTTCATTTTATTCCTCCTATTTTTAAGGGCATGATTATTTCTGCCCTGATTAAACTTTTTAGCTGCGGGAAGAGCGATTTTAGGAAAATCTTTTTAGTCACGGTTCACATGAGGAAGGGCGGGCTATTAAGCCCTTCCTTATGTGTGACCGTAGGGAACAAGTATATATTTATATATACACGGTTTTCCGTTTTTACCCCTCTACTAAACTAATGAACAAAAAATGCCCGTTTTGGAAAATACTTAAAAAACTTTTAGCAATTTTCAAAAATGAGCATTCAGCTGCGCTTTCACCGGCATGCAAAGCAAAAGGGAAGCGGCCCACAACGGGCGCTTCCCTTTCGCTTTGTTTAATTGTATGCAGTATAAATAATATCATATGACTTTACTATATTTCACTGCAAGTTACTGCGTATTTTAATATTACCACAATTTAAAAGTCCAAATCAATCCAAATTAGTCCCCAATT
>R14__coassemble_488_pt1 | contig 27039 bp, 25 predicted proteins | sample R14__metabat2_low_PE_022 | metagenome-assembled genome bin R14 | reverse complement strand
CGCGCCCCGGTGAGAGTGTACCGGGGATTCATGGCACGCAGTGCCAAATCATTAAACAGGCCGTAGGCGAAACGAATCACACCATATACCATACACCGGAAACCTGAAGGCCTTCGGCCTCAGTGGCCGACTACTGACCAAATTATCCATATGCCCTTAAAAAATCATCGCTATTTTATAGCGGTGATTTTTTTATTTGGCGTTGAAAAATAATAATTAGATGTTATAATATTATGTAAACGTTGAAATTTGTTGTCAGGGGCAGTGTATGAGATCTTTGATCCGCAAAATTGCATTATTATTTATAATTTATATTGCGGCTGTGGGAATTCTGTTTGCTGTTGGCGAAAAGGAGCTTGATTTTTATATTGAGGCCCCGTCCGACGGAGGCGAAGTGAGTTTCTCGCTTGATAATGAAGATGTGCTGACAATAAAAGAGCGCTCACTTACTCAATCCGGATATGAGCATCTGCGCCTTAGCAAGGTAAATGACGGCGATGCTGTGCTTACGGTGGACTTTGGAAATGAGTCTGATAGCTCGGTTGTTTATTTTAGCTTTAAATCCGGTCGCTTCGGAATTATAGATTTAAACTCTCTTTCATTCTCGCTCTGGCAGTATGCAGCCTTATTTACATGGCTTCTCTTTGCAGGGATAACGGCGATACTGCTTATAGAGTTTTATAAAGACATGAAAGAGAATATGTATTCGTATTTTAATATAGCCTGCCTTGGTGCGGCGCTATTTTTGCTGATAATTGTTATTGTGGATGGAGCAATATTGATAAATGCAGTGACCGCCCCTGAAAAGATTACAGTGTATAGAGTCCTTGCAGCTATATCTTCGAGCACAAGGCACTTTATGCTTTATACCTCGCCGGTTATTATAATTTTGTCTATTGCGCTTTGTGTGAGCAATATTCTGCTGTGCCGGCACGAGGGAGCATGTTTAATTAATACTCTGGGGTTAATTGCCGGGATAATATTTATTATAGGCTCGGCTGTCGGCATATATCTTTGCGGGAGCGATATTATATTCAGCTATAAAAATCTTCTCTGCAATGTATATTCAGCGCTCTATGGCTATTTTGAATGCTTTCTTTTATCTACTATCGCCTGCGTTATAATCTCTGCCCGCCATGAGCCGAAATATGATAAAGACTATGTGCTCATATTAGGCTGCCAGGTGCGCGCTGACGGAACATTATATCCCATAGTCCGCTCGCGTGTAGACAGGGCTATTGAGTTTGTGAATAAAGAAAAATCCGTCTGCGGCAAGCAGGCCATATATCTCCCTACAGGCGGCAAGGGCAGTGATGAGCAGATGTCTGAGGGCGATGCGATGCACAATTATCTCCGCAAGCACAATGTGAGCGAAGATAATATTCTGGTGGAAAATAAGTCTGTTAACACGCAGGAAAATCTCATATTCTCGCGTGAGATTATAAATAAACGCTCGCAGGGCGGGAATTTGGCTTTTTCAACATCTGATTTCCATGTTTTCAGAAGCGGCATTATTGCCAATGAGCTCGGGATTCCGATTGAGGGCATGGGCAGCCCGACAAAGTGGTATTTCTGGCCGAATGCGTTTTTAAGAGAGTATGTGGCGCTGTTTGTTAAAAGCGCAGTTTGGCAGGCGGTTATACTTATTGGAATAATTATTGCTGCATGTGCACTATGCCTTATAGTCGGTTTATGATATTTACACGATACAGGGGATATTTATGTTTAAGGAACTTAGAAAATATCAGAATTTAACGGTAATCTGCGGAACGGGTGTAATAATCTTTACACTCTGGGAAATAGCAAAGTCGTTTCTGTCGGTCTTTATGGGCAGCAGTAGCAGCAGTACTATATCGGATATAGAGTCTGCTCAGATTGAGCCGTGGATAGAAATTGTTATTGTGCTGTTTTTTGTATTTACTGCAGTGCTTGATATATGGCTGCGCCTTCATGTGGGAATAAGGTCTATTCGCTTCGGGCGCGGCAGAAGCAGATATTCAAAATATCTTATCTCGGCGTATCTTATTGCTGCATTTACGATAATTCTTGTTGTGTTAAACTGCGCTGTTGTAGTAAGTGAATTTTCAACAATGGATGAAGATACCGTTGAGAGAACGCTTTCCTATGCGGTAATTGAATTTACTAACCTTGCAAACCTTCTTGAGCTTATATATGCATCCAACAAGGTGAAAAAACTGCAGAAGATGATTGCTGAGACTGCAGAAAATGAGAAAGGAGAGCACAATGCAGCTTGATTTTCATTATTATGCAGCATATTGCGCATCAATTATAGCAGGATACACTCATGAAGAAAGTCTTGCAATAGCCTATAGCGACCAGTTTGTTGACTGCTGCTCTAAAACTCTTTTAACAAAGCTCAAAGGACCGAAGTCTGCTGCCACTACCCAGCTTACACTTGAGATGGCAAATGCTTCTGATGATATTCTTACAAAGCAGGATATAACAAGAATCTGGGCTTCATTTCATTTTCTGCCGCGGGATCTTTACGCCCGTGTAGGTAGAGGCAATAAGAATTATAAGAATAAATTCAGGCTCATATGCGGCCCTAACGGCGCTTTATTAAAAGAGACTGTGAATCTAGTCTGCGGAAAGAGCCTGCAGGCTGTCGGCATGGCAATGCACATACTCTCGGATACCTGGGCACACAGTTATTTTGCGGGTACACCGTCTCTGGTTATTAATAACACAAATTATTATTTTTATGAGATTCTGCCGGACGGCTCTGAGAGGGAGATAAGCTTTAAACACAACCCAGGTGAGCCTGATGATCCTGAAAAGGGTATATATATAAACAGCCTTTATCAGCCATATGAAAATTCGGTTATGAACCTTGGACACGGGCGCTGCGGGCATCTGCCGGACTATTCATATGCTGTATATAAATATCTTCCTGCCTGGGGCGACTATGATGAGATAGTTAAGAACAACATGGAGGATTATTATAAGGCATTCTGCCAGATGGTATATGCATTAAAGACTCTCAAGGACGGCAAAAATACTTTTGAAGTTGATAATTATGACTATGACGCAGTTAAGCCTTATGAAGATACTATAAAGGCGATTCTCTCCAAAAGACAGCTAATTGCCTCTGATGACTGGAAGGCGTTTGGCGAAAAGCTTTCCGGCAGGGAGATTGAGGATTTTGATGTTGAAAAATATCAGGATGAATATTTAAATTCCAAAGATAAAGACTCAACATTTCTTGGCGCATTCTTTGTGGCGGCACTTGCCCAGAAGAGCATGGTTACGGCGAATATATTCAAGTCAGGCAATATCCTGGCGGGTCTTTCCGTTGACTATAGCAGCGACGGAAAATTCAGAGGAATAAAGGACTTTAAGGTTCTTGCAGACTATATATCTAATTTTAATGAAAGGGACAACGATGAGCCGGTTTCAGAAGATAAGAAAGATACTTAACTCTCTATTGGCGTTTTTACTCGCTGCCTTGCTGGCAGCTGACCCGGAGGACGGCTATGTTCTCGTTGTCTTTATTCTGGCGATACTGCTGATAGTTTCGGGTCTTAATTCGATTATATATTATATTTTCCTGGCACGATACATGGTCGGCGGGAAGATGATACTATATAAGGGAACTATTATTCTCGACTTTGGTATTTTCACATTGAATCTGAGTGATGTCTCGCAGGTATATGTGATGATATATTTCATTGCGGTTTATATATTTGCGGCGGTTGTGAGCTTTTTGAAGTCGATGGAATCTAAAAAACTCAATTCTCCTTCGTGGAAATATGAGCTGTTTTTCGGCGTTTCAAATCTTGCGATAGCGCTTTTGTGCGTATTTAATATAGGCTCAATAAAGGCGTCGGTTTATATATTCTGCTTCGGTCTTATTCACTCCGGGATATGCAATATAATTTCCGCCCTCAGAAAGACAGAAATAGTATACATTCAGTAATATTACTCTTCAGGAGCGGAATTTTATGAAAAAGATAATGAGCCTCACGGCTCTTGCGGCTATAATTGCGCTTTCCGGCTGCTCCCAGATGCCTGTATCAGGCCCTGCAACGGCAATCACGCCATCTTATTTAAGCACCGGAGCCGTTGTAGAGGCGCAGAGCTCAGATGAATCAGATGCGCAGGAAAAGGTTTTTTCCGATAATTATGATATCTGGAACTGCGACGAAAGCTTCTCAACATGGTATTATGCCTTTACGGATCTTGACCACAACGGGCTGAATGAAGTAATAACTCAGTTTTATGACCTCTCAGACGGCAGCACTAAGCTTAATATTTATGAAGTCGGCTCAGACATGCAGGGGATAGAAGAGTGCGCTCTTGAGATAGAGAAGGACGAACTTTTGTCTGCAGCGGTTGCGGATTCAGCGTCGTGCTTTTATGATTTTAACAACAACACATATTATTTTACCTTTGAAAAACTTGACGGGAATGAGGCCACAGATAAGCACACAAAATTCGCTCTTTATCTTAAAGACGGCGTGCTGCACCAGGTGATTTTTGCCACGCAGACTGCAAAGGACGACGGAGTTTCTATTATCTATAAAGACAGTGACGGCAATCTTTTAGATAGGACCGGCTACACAGGCGCTGAGGATAATTATTTCAGAGACCACACCAGGTCAAAGGTATATTTCAACTGGTATGAAGTTGACAGCGCTGCCACTGAAGATATTGAAGAGGATTCTGTTGATTCTGATACCGGCACATCATCAACTATAGTTATAACAAAAAGCCCGTCAAGCGAGTGCATAAATGCCGGAGAGGACGCCTGGTTTATAGCCCATGCAGACAATGCAGATACTCTCACCTGGCTTTTCAGAGATAAAAAAGGCAATGAATACTCTCTTGATGAAGCAATAGACATTAACAGCGGTCTTGCTGCAGAAATTCTCCCCGGTGATTCGCTGCACCTTACGGGTATTCCGCTTTCTATGAATGCCTGGCGCATCATTGCCGAATTTTCGGCTGATGACGGTACAGCCCGTACAGAGCCTATAAAGATAGTTGTGGGTGACTATCTTAAGATGTATGATGAGGTTATAAGCACTTATAGCTCTGCAGATTTTGATACTGCGGATGTTATCTATTCTGACGGAGTGAATTTGTTCTCAGGGGATAAGGATGATTTTAGTAAAATTAGTCCTATAGTTAAGTCACTTGGCACCTGGGGATATTATTTCAAGGACATGAATAAAGATCTTGTGCCGGAGCTTCTTATTGCTGGCAATTTCGGCACGAGTAATGACGAGATAAGCATTATTGCAGATATGTTCACGGTGAATAACGGGAATATTAAAAGAATTGCTGTGAGCTGCGATAATATATATTATTATCTTGCTGCTAACGGAAACCTCCGCTGCCAAATTAACGGCGGTGAATATGATAAGACCGACATTCTTTTAAAGTTAAACGGAGACAAGCTTACTGTTCTTGATGCCGTGCGCACTATGGCAAATTCCGCCGGCACAGGTGAGGTATATCTGCAGGGCGAGATACTCGAGGGTAATGAATATAAATTCGAAACGCGAGTTACGGCGGGCGTTTATTCAGACAAGCTTGATTCATTCGGTGATGCTTTGACTATTCCTTTTAAAAAGTTAAGATGACAGAAAATTTATGAAGAAAAAATCCACTAAAAAGCTTCTTATAATCATAGGCTGCATTATAGGGCTGCTGATGCTGGCAACTATTTTCCTCACACTCTCTTTAAGCGGTGTATTCGGTGAAAATATCAGCTCTGCTGCCGAGAGTTTACTTTTCGGCAATAGAACCGATGAGACTCTCACAGATGATGCACCGTCTTCATCCGAGCCCGCAAAAGAGCCGATTAAAATTACGGCGGGGGAAGAGTGCACATATATAGGCATTGAAACTCTATGCTGCTATGATTCTCCGGGTGATGGCGGCGAGGTTATTTATAATCTTACGAGCGGTGAGCAGATACAGGTTCTCTCGGCTGACGACGGGTATGTCTATTTCCTCTCGCCGCTTGGCTACTGCTATGCTCCCTCTGATATGTTTCTGCCGGGAAAGGCCTATGCTTATGTAGAAGGGGCGGTAGATCTTAGAGGATATATCCCTGAGGCTATATTTGACCTTGATTTTGCATCTGAAAATAATATAACAGGCAGGAGCCTTTATCCGCCTATCCCTCTTATTGAGGAGACAACGGCCGAAATGCTTCTTGAGGCATATGAGATATTCAAGGCAGACGGGTATATTATGAAAATATGCGATGTATATAGACCTGTATCATCGCAGCAGGCGCTATTTAATAAAGTGGGTGACAACGCCTTTATTGCTGACCCCTCAAAGGGCGGGTCATGGCACAATTCAGGCAGGGCAATAGACATGACTCTTATTGATGAATATACGGGGCTTGAGCTTGAAATGCCGACCGAGATGCACACACTAAACTACTCGGCAGCAAGGTCAAATCACACAACCTGGAGCGAGGAAGTGCAGGAGAATGTTGAGTATATGACGCGCGTTATGACATCTCTTGGCTTTACAACGATAGACTCTGAGTGGTGGCATTTTGAAAACCGCGGCGAGGGCGGCTATATGGACCGTGAACTTGACTACTCAACGATTGAATACAGGGTAAAGTGATAATAATCTATCTATAAAGCATCGGAAATTTTCCGGTGTTTTATTTTTATTGCGTTTAAAAAATTTATATAGCGTTAGGGGAGAGTTTGTTGTATAATAAAATGAATTTTTGTATATTGGAGTTAATATGTCTGAAATTACTGACGAAATAAGACGCCGCAGGACGTTTGCTATAATATCGCACCCTGACGCGGGCAAAACTACACTTACCGAAAAGCTTCTATTATACGGCGGGGCAATCCAGACCGCCGGCAGCGTAAAAGGCAAATCCAGTGCCAAGCACGCTGTGTCCGACTGGATGGAGCTTGAAAAGCAGAGGGGAATTTCCATAACATCCTCTGTATTGCAGTTTGAATACGAAGGCTACTGCGTAAATATTCTTGATACTCCGGGTCACCAGGACTTCTCTGAAGATACATACCGCACCCTTATGGCAGCAGACCAGGCAGTTATGGTTATAGACTCTGCAAAGGGTATTGAGCCGCAGACAAGAAAGCTCTTCAAGGTCTGCGCTATGAGAAATATACCAATTTTCACATTCATAAATAAGCTAGACCGCGAGGCGCGCGACCCTTATGAGCTTATGGAAGAGCTGGAGACGGAATTTGGTATAGGCACCTATCCTATCAACTGGCCTATAGGCTGCGGACGCGATTTCAAGGGCGTATACGATAGAAAAACCCGCACTGTACAGGCATTCACAGAGCAGCATGCAGGCTCCAACCGCATCCATGCAACCGAAATTTCAATTGACGATGACGCGGCAGTTGATGAATATATAGGGGCGCGCCTTAAAAAGACTCTTATGGACGACATAGAGCTTCTTGACGGCGCAGGATATGATTTTGATTACGAAAAGGTGAAATGCGGTAAATTAAGCCCTGTGTACTTCGGCTCGGCACTTAATAACTTTGGTGTAGAGCAGTTTCTGGAGAGCTTTCTGCAGCTTACAAGCTCACCTCTGCCTCGCCTTGCAGGTGATGAGTATGTAGACCCGTTTGATACAGACTTCTCGGCATTTGTATTTAAAATCCAGGCCAATATGAATAAAGCTCACAGAGATAGAATTGCCTTCATGCGCATCTGTTCGGGCGTTTTTGAGCGCGATACTGAATATTATCATGTTCAGGGCGGCAAAATGCTTCGCCTGGCGCAGCCTCAGCAGCTTATGGCATCAGACCGCGCTATAATAGATAAAGCTTACGCAGGCGATATCATAGGCGTATTTGACCCCGGTATTTTCTCCATAGGCGATACTATCTGCGCTAAAGGACTAAACTTTAAGTTCGAAGGCATTCCAACCTTTGCCCCCGAGCACTTTGCTTCAGTTGAACGTATAGACACCATGAAACGCAAGCAGTTTGAAAAGGGTATGGACCAGATTGCCCAGGAGGGCGCTATACAGATGTTCCATGACCCGCACACAGGCTATGAAGAGGTAATAGTTGGTGTTGTCGGTGTGCTGCAGTTTGAAGTGCTGGAATACAGACTTAAGAGCGAATACGGTGTTGAGATACGCCGCAGAGACCTGCCTTATGAGTGCATAAGGTGGATAGATAATGCTGATATAGACATATCTTCTCTTAATCTCACAAGCGATACAAAATATGTTCAGGATTTTAAAGGCAATAATCTTCTTCTTTTCACATCTGAATGGTGCATTACCTGGGCTTTGCAGAAGAATCCCGGACTTCAGTTAAGAGAATTCAGCAAAGGAGAATAAAAATGGCGGAACTTAAGTTAAATAAACTTAATATGCAGACTTTTAAAGATAAGTCTGTTGATGTGATTTCAAAAGAGCTCTCATCAAATACATCAAAGCTTGATACCGGCTCGTGCAGCGCTGCGGTTGCTGCTTTAAGCTTTGCTATGCTTTTAAGAGCTGCAGCTATTACCGAAAAGGCAAACGGCAAAAGTGATGAGCTCGATTATATTATAAGAAACAGCGAGAATTTAAGGCAGTATATGGTCCATCTTATCGATGAAGATGTAAAATGCCGCAACCCGCTCACTATTGCCTTTATGGAAAATGATCAGGAAAAGATCGATGCCTGCCTGCAGCCGGCCTGCGCTATAAATGCAGAGGTAATTAATATAGAGCTTAAGACTCTTGAGCTTGCATCAGATCTTAAAGCGATGGCACCCGATGAGGCAAAACAGTATATTTTGCAGTGTGCAGAGCTGAGCATGGCGGCAATTAAAATGAGCAAAACATGGATACTTGAGCGCATCAAGGTCGGCAGTGATGAGACTTACGACTTTATAACAAAGCGCGAAAACGAGATATATCTTCAGCAGGCTGAAGAATTATACGGGGAAATTATAAAATGAGCTCAGCAGAAGTTGAAAAATTAAAAAAATGGATAGATGAGTCTGATAATATAGTATTTTTCGGCGGGGCAGGCGTTTCAACCGAGAGCGGCATACCTGATTTCCGCTCAGTTGACGGACTATATAATCAGAAATGGAAATATCCTCCCGAAACTATTCTTTCGCATTCTTTCTTCGAGGCAAACCCTGAGGAATATTATAGATTCCACCGCGAAAAGCTTATTGTAGACGGTGTTCAGCCAAACCGTGCTCACATCCGCCTTGCTGAGCTTGAGCAGGAGGGAAAGCTTAAAGCTGTTATTACACAGAATATAGACGGACTCCACCAGGCAGCCGGCAGCAAAAATGTTCTTGAGCTCCACGGCAGCTTACTGAGAGCCTACTGCTCTAAGTGCGGAAAGACTGCAGATCCGGATGTTATGAATAAGGGTACGGGTGTGCCAAGATGCGATTGCGGCGGCGTTATCCGCCCTGATATCGTTTTATATGAAGAGCCGCTTGACGACGATATCACACGCAAAGCTGTTCATTACATAAGAAATGCCGATATTCTTATTATCGGCGGCACGAGTCTTAATGTTTATCCGGCGGCCGGACTTATTAACTACTATAGAGGCAATAAGCTTGTGCTTATAAATCTTAGTGAAACACCGTATGACAGATATGCCGATCTTATTATTCATGAAAAGATCGGGGAAGTATTTGCATCTGTATGATTGAGGGAAATATGGGTAAATTAATTGTTCTTGAAGGCATCGACGGGAGCGGCAAGTCATCCCAGTTTAAAAAGATATGCGAAATGCTCCAAAATGACGGCAAGGAATATTATCACACCGTATTCCCGAGATACAGCAAAGAAAGCTCTGCTCTAATCAGACTCTACCTTGGCGGAGAATTCGGCAGCAACCCTTCTGATGTGAATGCATACACTGCTTCTACATTCTATGCTGTTGACCGCTTTGCCTCATATAAAGACGACTGGGGAAAGGCATATGAGTCCGGCACGCTTATCTTATCCGATAGGTATACATCCTCAAACGCCGTTCATCAGGGCTCTAAGCTCAGCGACGATGAGCTTCCTGCATTTTTCAGCTGGCTTGAGGACCTTGAATTTAATAAAATGATGCTCCCGAGACCTGACCTTGTTATCTATCTTGATACAACGATTGATCTTTCTTTAAGCAGAATGAGCTACCGGCAGAGCACCACAAATACTCATGCAGATATTCACGAAAAGAATGTTGAGTATCTTAAAAAATGCCTGCATACAGCCGATATTGCCTGCAATTATTACGGCTGGCAGAGAATCGCTTACGAAAATAACGGCGTAGAGCGTTCTATTGATGACAAAGCAGACGAAATTTATTCAATTATAAGCACACTCGGAGATCAGTAATGGCAGATCAGGAAAAGATCAACGAAATATTTAAAAAGTCTGATGCCCGCGCTTCAGGTACACCGGGTAAGAAGAAGGCTAAGAGCGAGCTTACCGAAAGCGAGATAGGCTCAAGAGTCTCACGCAAAACCGGGTGTCTGGGCGGTTTCATGTATTTTCTTTTTATTGCCTGCCTCAGCGTTGCGCTTGCATTTTTCCTGTGGATGATTGCAAGTGACATGCTCTCACTCAATAAAAAGTCCTTTGAGGCAACGGTTGAGCTGCCTGCATCCGCATTTACATCAGAGACTATCGAGACCTTTGATGAAAACGGCAGGTCTACGGGAACTGAAAAGGTTACCCATGTAGATGTTGATTATATGGCAGAGCAGCTTAAGAATGCAGGACTCATTGAGTATGAGTGGCTCTTCAAGCTATTCTGCAAGGTGTCTAATGCAGATGTAAAAGTAGACCCCGGTGAGTATGAGCTTAAATCTACCTATGACTACCGCTCGCTCATTCAGAATATGCGTGCAAACTCCGGCGGAGTGCAGACAGCGGATATAACCATCCCTGAAGGCTACACCATGCTGCAGATCTTTGCCAAATTTGACGAAGAAGGCGTTGCTGACTACGATGAGCTCCTTACTGCGGCGGCTGAATCAAACTTTAAGTATTCATTCCTTGAAGGAATGGACAGCTATGGCGCGCTCAGACTTGAAGGTTACCTTTTCCCTGATACATATCAGTTTTATATCAATATGGAGCCTTCATCCGCAATAAATAAGTTATTGAGCACATTCTATGCCAAATATTCCGAAGACCTTATTGCTCAGACTGAAAACATGGGCATTACGATAAAAGATGTGGTCACTATTGCCTCAATGATAGAAAAAGAGGCTTTATACGATGAGGACAGATATCTTGTATCCTCTGTAATTTATAATAGACTTGCAGCCGGTATGGAGCTTGGCTTTGACTCAACTATTCTCTATCTTCATCAGGACCATGAGGGTGAGCCGACCGCTGAGATGCTCACTGAAGATACACCTTATAATACCAGACTTTATAAGGGACTTCCGCCAACACCTATATGTAACCCCGGTATGGCGTCTATAAATGCCGCGCTAAACCCTGCTGATACGAGCTATTATTATTTCTATGCTGATGCCGACACAGGCAAGCTCAACTTCTTCAGCTCATATGAAGAGTTCCTTGCATTTGCTGCGATTGCTGCTGCAAATGCTGATAACAGTTGATTTGGAGATTTGATTTGGACCACGTTAATAAACATAATTTAGAACTTCTATCGCCCTCAGGCGATATGGAGCGGCTTATAATGGCTGTGCAGTATGGTGCGGATGCAGTTTATATTGCAGGCAGAGAATTCGGCATGCGTGCTGCAGCGGCTAACTTTAACAACGAGGAGTTGTTAAAAGCAGTTGAATACGCGCACAAACATAATGTGAAGCTGTATGTTACCTGCAATACTCTGCCGCATGAAGACGAAATTAAAAGACTGCCCGAATACCTTGAATTTCTTGATTCAGCCGGTGTTGATGCACTTATTATTGCAGATCTCGGCATACTCAGCATGGCATTTAAGTATGCACCTCATTGTGCAAAGCATGTGAGCACACAGCTTGGAGTTGTCAACAGCGCAACGGCAAACTTTTTATTTGACCTGGGATGCGATACTGTTGTCCTGGCGCGAGAGTGCAGTATGGAGGATATACGCAAAATAAGAGAAGGTACTGACCCTGCTTTAAAGCTTGAAGCATTTGTGCACGGGGCTATGTGCGTATCATTTTCAGGCAGGTGCCTTCTTTCAAATTATCTCACCGGCAGAGACTCCAACAGGGGACAGTGTGCACAGCCTTGCCGCTGGAAATATCATGTGGTTGAGGAAAAGCGCCCCGGCGAATATTTTGATATAACCGAAGATAACGGCACATTTTTATTTAATTCAAATGATATGCGCATGATAGAGCATATTCCGGAGCTTATAGATGCAGGGATATCCTCATTCAAAATAGAAGGGCGGATGAAAAGCTCTTATTATACGGCAATTGTTACTAATGCCTATCGTCACGCTATCGATGCGGCGGTGAATAATGAACCGCTCGACCCTCTCTGGATTGCCGAAACAGAAAAAACCAGTCACAGACCTTTCTGCACAGGCTTTTATTACGGCTATCCCGGGCAGCACTACGGCACATCCTCTTATTCGCAGGATGCGGATATAGTTGCTGTTGTTGATAGCTGTGATGATGAACTTAATTCAGACCTTACTCAGCGAAATAAATTTTATGCCGGCGATGAGCTGGAGCTTGTAACTCCGGGCGGCAGACCGATAAAGTTCACAGCTGAAAAGATATATGCTCCTGACGGCAGCGAGCTTGCAGATACAGCCCGTGCCATGATGAAATTTAAAATGAAATTGCCTGCTTTTGCCCCTGAGTATTCCATCATCCGCAAATGCAGAACGGAGGAAATAAAATGAAAAAATATGGCGTAAATGAACTTAGAGAGATGTTCCTCAGCTTTTTTGAGAGCAAAGGTCATCTCAGACTTCCAAGCTTCTCTCTTATTCCGCAGAACGATAATTCTCTTCTGCTGATAAACTCAGGTATGGCACCTATGAAACCATATTTCAAAGGTGAGCAGGAGCCGCCCAGACACAGAGTGTGCACATGCCAGAAATGCATAAGAACCGGCGACATTGAAAATATAGGCAAGACTGCTCGCCACGGCACATACTTTGAGATGCTTGGCAACTTCAGTTTCGGTGATTATTTCAAGCACGAAGCTATCGCATGGAGCTGGGAATTCCTCACCTCACCCGAGTGGGTCGGTCTTGATCCAAATAGACTCTATCCCTCTGTTTATCTTGACGATGATGAAGCATGGAATATATGGCACGATGAGATAGGCATTCCGGCTGAGCGCATTTTCCGCTTCGGTAAAGAGGATAACTTCTGGGAGCACGGCGCAGGCCCATGCGGACCTTGCAGCGAGATATACTATGACCGCGGCGAAAAATACGGCTGCGGCAAGCCCGGGTGCACTGTTGGCTGTGACTGCGACCGCTATATGGAAGTATGGAACAATGTTTTCTCACAGTTTGATAACGATGGACATAATAACTATACCGAGCTCAAGCAGAAGAATATAGATACCGGTATGGGTCTTGAGAGACTTGCCGTTGTAAGCCAGGACGTTGAGTCTCTATTTGATGTTGATACAGTGATGAATATCACAAATAAAGTATCTGAGATAACAGGCGCTCACTATGAAGAAAGCCACAAGACTGATGTATCTCTCAGAGTTATCACAGACCACATCCGCTCAAGCGTATTTATGATCTGCGACGGCATTCTTCCTTCTAATGAAGGCAGGGGCTATGTTCTCCGCAGACTTATCCGCCGCGCTGCAAGACACGGCAAGCTGCTTGGCGTAAATAAGCCGTTCCTTTATGAGGTGGTTGATACAGTTGTTCACGAGAATGAGTGTCAGTACCCTGAGCTTCGCGAGAAAGAGGATTATATAATTAACGTTCTCAAGACCGAAGAAGAGAACTTTGCACGCACTATTGATGCAGGCATGAATATATTCTCAGAGCTTCTTGCAGACCATAAAGCCAAGGGCGAGACGGTTTTCTCCGGTGCTGATGCATTCAAGCTCTATGATACATTCGGTTTCCCGCTCGATCTTACAATCGAAATGTGCGAGGATGAAGGCATGAGCGTTGACTCAGACGGCTTTAAGGCACTTATGGAGGAGCAGAGAGTCCGCGCACGTGAGGCAAGAAAGAAGCTCGGCGACCTTGGCTGGGCAGGCGAAGAATTCGGCAAGGAGATACCTGATACCGTATTTAACGGTTATGATAATACATCCTGTCCCTGCACAGTCCTGGCAATACTCTCTAACGGCAGCTCCGTATCTGAACTTAATGAGAGTGGAGAGGGAATAGTTGTTCTTGATGAGACTGTCCTTTATGCCGAAATGGGCGGACAGAAGTCAGACTCCGGCGTTATAAAAACAGACAAGGGCGAATTTGCCGTTAGCAGCGTACAGAAAAATAAAGGCGGCAAGTTCATGCATTACGGCAAGGTCGTAAGCGGCAGCATAAATCTTGGCGATAAGGGTGTAAGCGAATATGATAAAGCACAAAGAGCATCTCTTGCTCGTGCACACTCGGCAACACACCTTCTGCAGTATGCTCTGCGCAGTGTGCTTGGCGATCAGGTCCATCAGGCAGGCTCTGTAGTTGACCATGATGTTCTCCACTTTGACTTTACCAACATGAGCGCAGTAGAGCCTTCACAGCTGTCTGAAGTTGAGTCTATAGTAAACAGCATGATCCTTGAAGGTTATGATGTAAATACTCAGATCATGAGCATCGACGAGGCTAAAAAGAGCGGCGCAACAGCACTTTTCGGTGAGAAATACGGCAGCACGGTAAGAGTTGTTACAATGGGCGCCTCTTCAGAACTCTGCGGAGGAACGCATGTTTCAAACACTGCAAAGATCGGCTCATTCCACATAACAGGCGAGTCATCCGTTGCATCAGGTGTTCGCAGAATTGAGGCTGTTACAGGCTTTAAGACTGTTGAGCTTCTTAATGAAAATGTTTCTCTTATCTCCGGAGTTTCAGGGCTTCTTAAAGCTAAGAGCGCTGATATTAAAAATAGAGTTGAGGCGCAGCTTGATGAGATAAAGGAACTCAAGAGAGAGATAGAATCCTACAAAGCAAAAGAGAGTGCAGGAAATGCGCTTTCATATCTTGAAAAAGCTTCAGATATAGGCGGAATGCATCTTGTTACCGAAAAGCTTTCCGGTGTTGATGCTAACGGCCTTAGAGCGATAGGTGATGTTCTTAAAGAGAAAGACTGTCTTATAGTTGCTGTTCTTGCATCCGTGAATGACGGCAAGATATCCTATCTTTGCGTCTGCGGCAAAGATGCAGTCGCAAAGGGAGTTAAGGCAGGCGAGATTATCAAAGCCGTAACTGCTGTTAGCAACGGTAAGGGCGGCGGCAAGCCGGATTCTGCTATGGGCGGAGGAACAGATCTTGCAAAGCTTGATGACTCTCTGCTTGAAGCAAAGAAATATTTAAACAGTAAATTATAATTTTTAGGAGAATAAAAATGGAAGATTGTCTGTTTTGCAAAATAATCGCAGGGGATATCCCCAGCACAAAGGTTTATGAGGATGACTATGTCTATGCTTTCAGAGATATAAATCCACAGGCACCGGTTCACGTTCTTGTTCTGCCAAAAGAGCATGTCTCCTGCGCAGATGAGATAAATTCATCCAACTCAGCTCTCGTTTCAAAGATATTTGAAGCTATTCCTAAAATTGCAGCCTCTGAAGGTCTCACAAACGGTTACAGAGTTATCAACAACTGCGGTGAAGACGGCGGGCAGTCTGTTATGCATCTTCATTTCCATCTTATCGGCGGTAAGAAGCTCGGCGAACATATAATCTAATTTTAATATGCGTAAGTTAGCGATCGGCTCTATATCATTTGCTTTTGCAGTATTATTTGCTTCATTAGCGAATAATATATGGGTCGATTTCGCCTTTTTTACGTTGTTTGCGGCACTTTTTATTCTTTTCTGCCTTCTGTTAAGAGAAAATCGGCTCAAATGGTGCTCTATTGCAGCGGGATTTATTGCCTTCGGTTTTCTTTGGACGGGATGCTACTCATTATTCACTACTGAAAAAGCGCATGAATTATCAGGCTCTGAAGTTTATATAACAGCTGAGATAACCGACTATCCTGTACAGTATGACTCCTATGCGCGCTCTTATGTGCGCATAAGATCCGGCGCCCCCGAGCTGAAGGCTATACTTTATGAGAATGAATCAGACTCTAAATTAGCAAAGCTCTCTCCCGGAGATATTATTTCTCTTACAGTTTCTCTTAAGAGCGCAGATGAGCGACATGGTGAGGCTTATGATCGTTATAAATCATTGGGTATTTATTTCACAGCCTCTGCCAAATCGGAGATTACCAAGGTTGGGGAGTCGTCACGGATAAAATATATACCCGTTATTATAAAAAACTTTGTCAGCAACAGAATAGAAAAGCTGTTTGACTCATCGGTATATCCTTTTTTCCAGTCGCTTCTGCTGGGTGATAAGAGTAATTTTTATAATGATGTATCTATGTCGGTTGCTATGAGCAGGGCAGGGATTATGCATGTTGTGGCCGTTTCAGGAATGCATATTTCGTTTCTGGTCGGCTTTATTACGCTTATCTCGGGCAATAATAAGAAGAGCTCATTTATCTGCATAGTTATAATCTGGCTTTTTGTTTTAGTAACAGGCTCATCTCCGTCTGCTGTGCGAGCAGGCTTTATGCAGACGCTTCTTCTTATGGCTCCGTTTTTCAACCGTGAAGACGACGCTGTTACATCGCTTGCTTTTGCGCTTTTTGTAATATTACTATTTAACCCTTTTGCAATTTTCAGCGTGAGTCTGCAGCTGTCTTTTGCCGCAATGGCGGGAATAATTCTGTTTGCATTAAAGCTGAATGCATATTTTATATCTCTATCGTCCCGCATTTCAGATAGTAAAATTGCCCTTTATTTAATAAGCATACTTTCAAGCTCCTTGAGCGTAATGGTGTTCACGGTTCCGATTACTGCAATGCAGTTCGGCTCGGTGCAGCTGCTTTCTATAGTTACAAATATTTTTGTACTGTGGGCGGTTTCTCTTGCTTTCTGCGGCGGTTATATTGCTGTTTTTGTCTCGTTAATAAACTTTAAAGCGGGCTCAATTGCTGCTATGCTTGCAGCTCTTCCTGCAAAGCATATAATTGCTTCGGCTAAACTTATTTCCGGTATACCATACTCAACAATATATATATCAAAGCCCGAGGGTAATTTTGTTATTATTTGGCTAGTCCTGGTTTATATATTCGCTATTCTGGCGGTTTTATATAAATCCGGCAGAGTATCAAGAGTTGCTCTTCCGCTCATCTGCTCGGTCGTGTCGATTGCGCTGGTATTATATTCTAATGATTATGTAAACCGCAGTGGAGACGGCAAAATTTCTGTCCTTGACGTAGGGCAGGGGGAGTGCATATGTGCCTTTTCGGGAGATAAAACCGTTGTAATAGATTGCGGTTCAAGCCTTACACTTGAAAACGCCGGAGAGGTAGCAGGTGAATATCTTTTAAGCTGCGGCAGAACAAAAATTGATGCTGTAATTCTCACGCATCTTCATAATGACCATGTAAACGGTATTCCTACTCTTCTTGAATATGTTAAAGCCGATAAGATATTTATTGCGGCGGATGCCCCCGATGATGACGGGACTCTTGATAGTATTATCTCCGCTGCAGATAAAGCCGGGACAGAGATTGTATTTTTAGAAGAAAATACTGTTTTGAAGTTTAATGATATATTCACTTCCGCGCTTTATATGCCTGATGATGCGGATAGTGACTCGGCCAACGAGATGTGCTTATATTCTATAGTTGATATAAACGGGTATAAAATGCTCGTTACCGGAGACTCTGAAAAGGCTCAGGAGCTGTCCTTCATAGAAAAATACCCCGTAAATGATATTGATTTGCTTGTTGCAGGGCACCATGGTTCTAAATACTCATCCGATGAGAAATTTATCTCATCTATCGGCTGCAGCACAGCTGTGATATCTACCGGGTATAATACATACGGTCATCCGACCTATGAAACATTAAATAGATTTAATAATTACGGATATAAGGTTTATAGAACTGATCTGAACGGAACAGTCAGTTTTAGTGTGGGTTGAAACTATGGCAGCTAAATCAAAAAAAGAGAAATCATGTGACTATGCGCAGGAGATAAAAAAGTTAAAAAGCTCCGGTGCTGCAAGACTCTATCTTCTTTGCGGCTCCGAGGATTTTCTTAGAGACAACTTTCTGGATGCATTAAAGAAGAATCTTCTGCCCGATGGTATTGACGACTTTTCTTATAGAAAATTCGAAGGTCCGCTCCTTGACAAAAATGCTCTTTCTGCCGCTATAGACACAATGCCGTTTCTATCTGAGCACACGTTTGTAGAGCTTAGAAATATCGATATAAATAAACTATCAGATGCTGATGAAATCTCAGAAATTCTTAAAAATATTCCCGATTACTGCACAGTTGCATTTGTTCTTTCTCCGGACTACGAGCCGGACGGACGGTTAAAAATAGTAAAAACAATAAAATCATACGGGTCAATGCTGATTTTCGGCACACCGGAGCAGGCAATGCTCTTTCGGTGGATAGATAAGCACTTTGCTGCATATGGCAAGACAATAAGCTCTCCTGTGAAGACAAGGCTTGTTTCGGTGAGCGGAACACTTATGAACCGCCTTTTACCTGAAATTTCTAAAATTGCAGCATATGCACCGGGCAGTGAAATAACTGCTAATGATGTAGATGCCGTTGCCAATAAAATCCCTGAAAGTCAGGCCTTTGACCTTATAAGTTTTATTTCGGATAAAAACTATTCCAGGGCTTTCTCTTTAATGGGCGAGCTATTTCAGAATAAAGATAATGAGCCTATTGCTATGATTGCGCTTTTAGGATATCAGTTCAGAAGAATATTCGGCGCAAAGCTTGCTTTAAGTTCAGGAAAAAGCAGAGCTGAGATCAAGGAAATGTTTGATATTTACTACGATTTTATTGTTGATGACCTTGAAAGAAGCGCTAAAAAGTTTTCTTTTGATTCGCTTCAGAATGCAATCGATCTTTGTGCTGAGTATGAATATAAGATGAAATGTACTTCCTCTGAAGACGAAATACTATTTCGAGACCTTGTATTAAAAATTATTACCGGTTGATAATATGGGCAGAGTTAAGATAAAAGAGACTATCCTTGTTGAAGGCAGATACGATAAAAATACCTTAAGCCGGATAATCGATGCAAATATTATAGTGTGCAACGGCTTTGGAATCTTCAATGACGAAAAGAAGAGGGCATATATAAAAGATCTTGCTGAGAAACAGGGGATTATCATTCTCACCGATTCTGATTCGGCGGGCTTCATTATAAGAAACAACGTAAAATCCTTTGTTGCGCCGGAGTTTATAAAAAATGCCTATATTCCGCAGATCAGCGGAAAGGAAAAAAGAAAAGCCGCTCCCGGCAGGGAGGGGCTACTGGGCGTTGAGGGGATGGACGATAATACTATCCTGGCTTCTTTGCATAATTGCAATGCCACATTCCTCGATGATGAGGAAATGGAGCCCGACCGGGATAACGAAAGAAAAATTACCAATATTGATCTTTATAAATTCGGATTGTCAGGCGGCAAAGACAGCGCTGTAAAACGCAAAGAACTGCTCAATAAGTTAAACCTGCCGGAGTATATAAGCACGAAAGAACTTATTAAGTATATTAACATCAGATTTACATATGATGAGTTTATAAAGTTCATAGATAAAAACTAAAAACCACTTCCGCAGAAGTGGTTTCAGTGGCACCCATGGGGGGATTCGAACCTCTGACCTACCGCTTAGGAGGCGGTCGCTCTATCCTGCTGAGCTACATGGGCATATAATTTAGTTTCATTTTATTCAGTTTTGTTATTTTAGCGCAGAATTATTTTAGTGTCAATACAAATATGGAAGGCAAATAATGCTGGTTCTTAAGAACATCAAAAAAGACTATATCGTAGCCGATACTGCGGTTCACGCCCTTAAGGGAGTAGACCTGGAGTTCAGAAGTTACGAATTTGTTGCAATTTTGGGACAAAGCGGTTGCGGGAAGTCGACGCTTTTGAACATCATAGGCGGGCTTGACCAGTATACCTCAGGTGATCTGGTTATTAACGGCAAGTCTACCAAAAACTTTACAGACGGCGACTGGGATACATATAGAAACCATTCAATAGGTTTTGTTTTTCAGTCTTATAACCTTATACCGCATCAGACAGTATTGAGCAATGTTGAACTTGCTCTTACTCTCTCGGGCGTGCCTGCTTCCGAGCGGAGACAGAAGGCAATTGATGCACTGCAGAAGGTAGGACTTGGCGATCAGTTACATAAAAAGCCAAGCCAGATGTCAGGCGGACAGATGCAGCGTGTGGCTATAGCCAGAGCTCTTGTCAACGACCCTGATATTCTTCTTGCAGATGAGCCCACCGGTGCGCTTGACACAGAAACCTCAGTCCAGATTATGGACCTGCTGAAGGACATATCAAAAGATAAGCTCATTATAATGGTAACGCATAACCCGGAGCTTGCCGCTGATTATGCAAGCAGGATTATCAAACTCAAAGATGGTGTTATTGTTGACGACAGCGAGCCTTATTGCTCCGACATTACCGAAGAAAACCGCGGCAATACAATCAAAAAGCCTTCTATGAGCTTCTTTACGGCTCTTAGTCTCTCAATAAATAACCTTCTCACCAAAAAAGCGCGTACTTTTTTAACAGCTTTTGCCGGGAGCATAGGCATTATCGGCATTGCATTAATTATGTCTCTTTCAAACGGCATCCAGAACTATATCAACAAAATTCAGGAGGATACATTAACGAGCTATCCGCTGTCTATTGAGGCTGAATCTGTTGATATGTCGTCTATGCTCTCATCACTTATGGGTTCTCAGGCTGAAATTGAAGAAAATCAGCATGAAAAAGACGCCGTATATTCAAGCGCGGTATTTTATTCGCTGATGAATTCCATGGTAAATACAGACGCTCAGAGCAATAATCTTGAGCTGTTTCGCGATTATATAGAAGACCCTGACAGCGAGATAAACAGCTTCTTAAGCTCTGTTCAGTATTCCTATGATCTCAATATGAATATCTATGCTAAAGACCCGGACGGCAACATAGTTAAAACGGACATAGTTGATCTTATGCAGAGCGCAATGAGCTCGACTTTCGGCGGTGACTACAGCGCATTTTTCTCCACCTACGGGCAGATGTATTCCGTTATGGATGCATGGCAGGAGCTTATTCCCGGTGAGGGCGATGAGCTTATAAGCGGTCATACGAAGGAAATGTATGATATAGTTTACGGCAGATGGCCTGAAAAATACGACGAGGTTGTTGTCTGCATTGATGAAAATAATGAGGTATCCGACCTTGTTCTTTATGCCATTGGTGTTAAATCAAGCAGCACGCTTTCAGAAGATATGCAGACCTTTATGGCCCAGGAGAACCTCAGCACCGCAGTTGAGAGTTGGAGCTATGATGAGATATGCAGCAAGGTATTTAAATATATCTTCCCGGCGGATACATATACCTATAACGATGAAACGGGCGAATATGAGGACATGTCTGAAGACGAGCTTGCTTTAAAGTCTCTTTATGCCCAGGGCATGGATATAAAAGTGGTAGGAATTATCCGCCCGAATGAGGATTATTCTGTATCAACAACAGGCGCAGTATATTATACACACTCGCTGATTGAGAATATAGTTGAGCAGGCAGCCCGGAAGGACCTTGTTAAAAAGCAGCTTGCAGACCCAAAGGTTGATGTATTTTCTTCTCTGCCGTTTCTTGAGGGCGATGAAACACTTACCAACAGCATTAAGGTGGACGCTGCAAAAGATTATATAGCAAAAGCCGACAACGAAGAGCTTGCAGACATATATATTGAATTTATGTGTGTTCCGCCGGATGGATATGTTCAGGATCTTATTGATGAGCAGATGGCTGATATGACAAGAGCCGACATTGAAAAGATGATTTCAGACTATTATCCTGAATATGTAAAAATGCTTGAGGGTATGGAAGACGACGTATTATTTGAGTATGTCGGCAATATGATAGGGGAGCAGATAGAAGAGCAATACGGTGCTCAGATGCGGGTAATGTATGAAAAACTAAGCGACAAAGAGCTCTCCGACGACTTCAAGCTCTTAAATCTTGAAGATGATGACTATCTGTGGATATACGATAATGCAATGCCTCCTGTCTATTCAGAGAATACATACAGCAGTGTGCTCAATGAACTCGGCTATGTTGATCTCAGTGTTCCAAGCGAGATAATCCTCTATGCATCAACATTTGAAGATAAAGAAGGTATAGTAAAAGCTATAGAGCACTATAACGAAACTGTTGATGAAGATAATGAAATAAGCTATACAGACTATGTCGGCTCACTTATGAGTTCGGTTACCAAGATAATTAATGTTATCAGCTATGTTCTTATTGCCTTTGTGGCGATATCACTTGTTGTCTCTTCAATTATGATCGGCATCATCACTTATATAAGCGTACTTGAGAGAACAAAAGAAATAGGCATTTTAAGAGCAATAGGTGCTTCAAAACGAGATGTTTCGCGAGTATTTAATGCAGAAACATTTATAATCGGTCTTATTGCAGGTGTTCTTGGAATACTTTTAACATGCCTTCTCAATATTCCGATAAATATTATCGTACATAGCCTTACAGGCATTATGTATCTTAAGTCTGAGCTGCCTATCGTAGGCGCAGTATTTCTTGTAGCAATAAGTGTTGGCTTAACATTTATAGCGGGTCTTATTCCTTCAGGATTAGCTGCTAAGAAAGATCCTGTTGTAGCATTGAGAAGTGAATAAATATACCTTGAAATAATACATTATTTAAGTTATAATAAATTGATTTTTATGTGGAGGTCTAACCATGAACCCAATTCTTTTTCAGGAAGCAACAACAACTGCTGCAGGCAGCTCCAGCTCTATGATTATTATGCTGGTCCTCATGTTTGCAATTTTCTATTTTCTTATTATCCGTCCGGAAAATAAGAAAAAGAAACAGGCAGAGGACATGCGCAGTTCCATCAGCCTCGGCGATGGGCTTACAACTATCGGCGGAATTACAGGAAAAGTAGTTCAGATTACAGAAGATACTGTTACAATTGAAACAGGTGAAGATAGAGTTCGCATCCAGCTTAAAAAATGGGCGATATCAACAACCGATAAAATTGAAGCCGAAGAAGCTGCCGCTGCTGCAAAAAGAGGCAGAAAGAAATAATATTACATTATTAAAGGTAGGGAACAATGTGCCCTACCTTTAATAATAAAGGGAAATTATGAGGATATTGGGCATAGATCCGGGAATCGCAACTATCGGCTTCGGTATAATTGATTTCGACAGTAAAAAAAGAGAATATAAATTTATCAACTGCGGCATTATTTCAACTCCTGCCCACACACTGCTTTCAAGCAGACTTGCCACTATCTACGATGATATGACAGAGCTTATTGAAGCATTCAAGCCCGATGTTATATCAATTGAGGAGCTGTTCTTCAATACAAACCTCACCACAGGTATTTCGGTGGCTCACGGCAGGGGAGTTATACTTCTTGCATGCAAAAAAGCAGAGGTGCCTATATTTGAATATACACCTTTGCAGGTTAAGCAATCTGTTGTAGGCTATGGAAGAGCTGAGAAAAAACAGGTTATGGAAATGGTGAAGAAGCTTTGCAGACTCACCGAAGCTCCAAAACCTGATGATGCTGCAGATGCTGTAGCGCTGGCACTGTGTCATGCGAGAAGTTCAACTTCGCTTTTATATAAAGGAGATAATTCTGAATGTTCTACCATCTAGAAGGAACGGTTTCCGAGTTTGGTCCTGACCATCTGGTTTTAGACTGCAGGGGACTGGGTTTTTATATATCTATTACGCCTCTGACGGCTTCGGCCTTAAAGCTCGGCGAAACAAAAAGAATTTACATATCAGAATCCATTGGTGAGAATAACTTTGACCTATACGGCTTTTTAAGCTCCGAAGACAAAAGATTCTTTGAACTTTTAACAACCGTCTCCGGGATAGGCCCTAAGGCTGCGCTGAGTTTATTATCTTCAAATAACGCCGATTCCTTAAGCCTTATAATATTAAACGGCAACGAATCAGCTCTTACCGCCTGCCCGGGCATAGGCAAGAAAACTGCACAGAGGATAATACTGGAGCTTAAAGATAAAATAGCTAAAGAGTTTTCATCTTCTTCAGAGCCTTCGCCGGTTATCAGCAGCATCAGGGATGACAGCAATAAAGCCTATAAAGATGCTGTTGCAGCATTAAGCGTTTTAGGATATAGTCAGAATGAGACGGCAGCTGTTTTAAAGCAGATCAATATTACCGGACTTACCTCAGATGAGATCATCAGGGAAGTTCTTAAGTTTATGATATAAATATTTTGAGGTTTATATGAGCATAGTACTATCTGAACAGGGAAATGAAGATCTCGTTACGTCTCCGGCAAATATAGCCGAGGATAATAACGAAGGGTCTCTGCGCCCTAAATCTCTAAGCGACTATATCGGCCAGGAAAAGGCAAAGGGCAATCTTGAAATATACATCAATGCCGCAAAGCTCCGTAATGAGCCGCTTGACCATGTACTTCTGCATGGCCCTGCGGGATTGGGCAAGACGTCGCTTTCTATGGTTATAGCCAATGAGATGGGCGTCAACATGCGTATTACTTCCGGTCCTGCAATTGAGAAGCCGGGTGATCTTGTTGCACTCCTCACAAACCTCAATGAAGGCGATATCTTATTCGTAGACGAGATACACAGACTCAACCGCTCTTATGAAGAGATACTCTACCCTGCAATGGAGGATTTTGCCATTGATATTATTATCGGCAAGGGTCCTTCAGCCAACTCAATTCATCTGGACCTTCCGCATTTCACTCTCATTGGTGCCACAACCCGTTCAGGTCAGCTTACAGCGCCTTTAAGAGACAGATTCGGCGTCTCGTTAAGACTTGAATTATATTCAGTTGATGAGCTTAAAAAGATCATTCTGCGCTCGGCCGGCATTTTAAATGTTCCAATCGAAGAAGAAGGGGCTATAGAAATTGCTTCAAGATCAAGAGGCACGCCAAGAATTGCAAACAGGCTCCTTAAGAGAGTGCGCGATTATGCCCAGGTAAAAGGTGAGGGCGTTATAACAAGGTCCATAGCTGATAAGGCTCTTACCGATATGGAGATAGACAAGCTTGGACTCGATGCGCTTGATAGAAGAATGCTCAGGAGCATTATTGAATTTTATCATGGCGGTCCTGTAGGACTTGAAACGCTTGCAGCCACCATTAATGAGGAGTCAGTCACTCTTGAGGATGTCTATGAGCCATATCTTCTTCAGATAGGTATGCTTATAAGAACACCTCGCGGAAGATGTGTAACGGATAAAGCCTATGAGCACCTCGGCATAGCTCATATATCCTCAGACAATATGCAGACCTATATTAATTTAGATTGATTCAAATATTAAAAATAAAAAGCATTGACATTTTTTCTGTGTGCTGTATAATATTATACGAATTATTATATAGGCTTTTGATTAATGGACGAAATTAATTATACTCAATTTTCAGACGAAGACCTTCTTAAATCAGTTTCAGCGGGTGACCGCAGCGCTGAAGAAGCACTCCTTTCCAGGTATCTGCACAAAGTTAAATTAATTTCCAGAAGATTTTTCCTATACGACGGCGATAACGACGATCTTATCCAGGAAGGTATGATCGGTCTCTTGTCTGCAATAAGAAAGTTCGATTCTTCTCAAGACATTTCCTTTAATTCATTTGCATCTAAATGCATTCGCAACAGAATCATTGATGCCGTAAAAAGCAGCCACAATATAGAATTCAGATCCACCGAAGAACTCTCCGAAGATGAACTTAGCCTGGTTTCAGATCCTGAAGAGATCTTCATTGAAAACGAGAATTATATACAAAAATTAGATAAATATAAACAAAATTTATCCAAATTAGAATATAAAGTGCTCGTGATGTATCTTGACGGATATTCATATTACGATATCTCAAGGATCTTAAATAAGCCGCAGCTTTCTGTTTACAATGCTATGGGCAGAATAAGGCACAAGCTTATAACCTAACTTCAGCGACAACAGTTATCTGTTCGCATATAAATCAGCCATAAAGGCACACTTATCAAAAGAGAGGATTCGAAATGTACGAAGACAAGACCTTAGTATGCAAGGAATGTGGTAATGAGTTCGTTTTTACCGCAGGTGAGCAGGAGTTCTACGCAGAGCGCGGATTCCAGAATGAGCCACAGCGCTGCAAAGCATGCAGAGATGCACGCAAGAACGCTGCACGCGGTCCAAGAGAGTTCTTTACTGCAGTTTGCGCTGCATGCGGCGGAGAAGCAAAGGTTCCATTCGAGCCAAAATCCGACCGTCCTGTATATTGCAGCGAGTGCTTCGCTAAGATGAAAGAGCAGGCATAATTTCCTGCTTAAAATATAGGGACGCGCAAGCGTCCCTATATTCATGTGAATATTAAATTAAAGGTGGAACATATATGACTATCAACAGAGACACCATTATTGGTGAAATTGTTTCAGAATGCCCCGAGGCAATGCCTGCATTTCAGGCAATCGGAATGCACTGCATGGGCTGTGCATTATCAAGCGGCGAAACAGTTGAACAGGCCTGCGCAGTTCATGGCGTAGATCCTGATGAATTTATAGAAAGCCTCAATGCTTTTCTTGCAACATTTTAAATTTTAAGCCGGATAACTTCCGGCTTAATTATTTTATATTATATGACTAAAAGACTTGATCTGATTTATTCTTTAATAAATTCAAAAGCGGGAATTGCTGATATCGGCACCGACCATGGATATATTCCTATTGAGCTTGCTCTTGATAATTTTCAGGGTAATATAATTGCAAGTGATATTAATCGTCTGCCGCTCGATTCAGCCATCAGCAATGCTAAATTAAATAACGTATATGATAAGATCTCATTTATAGTTAGTGACGGCCTTAATGA
>R14__coassemble_452_pt1 | contig 28666 bp, 24 predicted proteins | sample R14__metabat2_low_PE_022 | metagenome-assembled genome bin R14 | reverse complement strand
AAAGTGACAGCAGATAAAAATCCAAACTGCAGCACAGACGCGGGAAAAGATACTCAGGATAAGATATTCCTGCTGAGCATAACCGAGGCAGAGAAATACTTCAGTTCAGATAGCGACAGAGTATGCAAGCCAACAGCTTACGCAAAAGCACAAGGCGCTTCTACTTATAGCAGCAGCGGCAGCTGCTGGTGGTGGCTGCGGTCGCCCGACCACTATAGTACTTACGCTGCACGTGTCCGCGATGACGGCTCCGTATACTACTTTGGCGACGGTGTCCGCAGTAGCAGTTTTTGTGTTCGTCCCGCTTTGTGGATTAATCTGGCGTAGCAATGGACGATTGATAATTGATAATTATTAACTATCTTCTGTTTGTAAGCCGGACAAACGCGGCATGGAGTATAGAGAGGCTGGAATGCTTTAAGAATTCTGAACGAAAATATATAGAAAACTGTAATTGACAAGATATTTATTTCAGGATATACTACGTATGCAGGTGTATCTCAGCCTTTCCAAATGGACGCATATGCGAAATGAGAACGTATTAGAGAGCTTCTCTTGGCTCTAAGCAAGAATTTAAAAGTGAGCGTTTCGCTGCTCTTAAATGCGAATATAACAATAGGGGCAGACAAAAAGTCTGCCCCTTGTTTGTTGTAGATATTTTCATAAAATTACTTTAGACAGATTTGAAATACTGGAAAAAGCTTGTAACGAATATAAGCAACGCTTGTGAATAACAACATCACGTGTGGAAGCTAATGAAGGGTATACTTGTGCAGAGCAGACGGGAGGACGCTTATTATTTGTATTGCAATTAAATTAACTTGGATATAAAATATATACGAGAAATTATGTATTTCTGGAGGTAAATTTATATGCCGAGAAAAGTTAACGGAACTTCCGGTCACAGTGTTGAAAAGCACGGTGAGGGAATAGGCGGCGGTCCGGTAGGATCATCCGGCGGATATGCCGGGAGACCCGGCGGGAACTCTCATCCGCAGGGCGGCAATGCCCCGCAGCAGCAGGGTGAAGACCGCGGTCTTGGGGGCAGTTCTTCCTCAGGTTTAGGAAAAGCAGCGGCACTTGGCGCAGCTGCATATCTTATAAACCAGGCAGCGAAGAACTCCTCATCAAATAGCCAGTCCCACACATCTGCCCAGAGCAGCCACAATGTTGCACCGGGAAATGCAGGTCCAGGCGGAGGCGGCGGGAATAACAGAAAAAGCGGCGGCGGACTGAGCCTTAAGAAGATAATAATCATTGCAATTGCTGCAATAGTTATTATATCTCTGCTGAAGTCCTGCAACACTTCATATGAGACCACAAGCTACACAACCACTACAACTATTGCAACCCAGGTACCTGTTGTGCAGACTCCGACTCCTGCCGCAACGACCCAAAGCCAGAGCTACGGCAGCTCTTCATCGGGCTATGCGTTTGATATAAACTCGCTTCTTGGCGGAAGCACAAGCGTAAACTCCGGCATCACATCTTCAGGATGGGTGCAGGGCAGCAATTCCGGTACTGCAAATACAGCAGAAGCCTCCTCATCTGCTGCATCTACTACAGCCACTACTGTATCAGCATCCGGCATGAGAGATAAGTTCTATACTCCGTCCTCCGGAGACAAGACCACCATTATGATCTACATGTGCGGCACTGACCTTGAGTCAGGCAGCGGTATGGCAACAAGCGACCTGCAGGAAATGGCTGCTGCCACTATAAGCGATGATGTGAACCTGCTTGTATATGCAGGCGGCTGCTCAGGCTGGAAAAATAACCTCATGAGCTCGAGCACCAACACTATCTATCAGATAATGTCCGGCGGAAAGTTCAAGACTCTTGCAGATGCGGGCAATGTTGCAATGACAAAGCCTTCAACTCTTGCTGAGTATATCCAGTTCTGCGCAAAGAATTTCCCCGCTGAGCGCAACATACTCATACTCTGGGACCACGGCGGCGGATCCATTACAGGCTACGGCTATGACCAGAAATTCCAGAATGCAGGGTCCATGTCTCTGGCAGGAATCGACGAAGCACTTAAAGCAGGCGGAGTCAAGTTTGACTTTATAGGCTTTGATGCCTGCCTTATGGCAACAGCCGAGACAGCGCTTATGTGCTCTGACTATGCAGACTATCTTGTTGCATCAGAAGAGTCCGAACCGGGCATAGGCTGGTACTACACAAACTGGCTGACAAAGCTTTCAAACAACACTGCCGTTTCAACCGTTGAACTTGGACAGAAGATAGTTGATGACTTTGTTGATGTGTGTGCACAGAAGTGCAGAGGTCAGGACACAACTCTTTCAGTAGTTGACCTTGCAGAGCTTTCAGCAACACTGCCTGATAAGCTTGCAGACTTCTCCAGCGCAACAACGGCCATGATACAGAATAACCAGTATAAGACTGTTGCAACTGCACGCGGAAGCTCAAAGGAATTTGCGGCTTCCTCAAAGATAGACCAGGTAGACCTTGCTCACCTTGCATATAATCTTAATACAGATGCAGGCAATGCACTTGCCCAGGTTATAAGAAGCGCTGTTAAATATAACCGCACATCAAGCTCGGTTCAGAATGCCTACGGCCTTTCAATCTACTTCCCGTACCGCAGCGTTTCAAGCGTTAAGAGCGCTGTTTCCACATACGAGAGTATCGGTATGGACAGCGAGTATTCAAGATGCATCCAGGCATATGCAACCTATGCATCAAGCGGTCAGGGCGCATCCGGCGGATATTCCTCCGCATTCGGCTCGCTCTTCGGCTCAAGCTACGGCTACGGCAGCTCTGACTACAGCTCATACGGCTCATCCTCTTCCTATAGTTCATCATCCTACAGCGACTACAGTGATATCTACTCACTTCTCAGCCAGATGATGTATGGAAGAAGCCTGGGCAACGTGAAGGGACTCACAAGCGATAATTCCTCCTTCATCAGTGACACATTCTCCGACGGTACACTCGATGCTGAAAATGTTGCACAGTTTATCACCGACAATCAGTTCAACGCATCAAATCTTGTATGGACAACAGGTGATGACGGCACACTGCAGATGAGCCTCCCCGAAGACCAGTGGGCACTTGTTGAAGAGCTTATGCTCAACCTCTTCCTCGATGACGGTGAAGGCTATATCGATATGGGTCTTGATATAAACAGCGACTACTTCACCCAGACAGGTGCTCTCAACGGCACATTCGACGGGGTGTGGATGTCTATAAATGACGACTGGAACTGTGCATTCTATATTGAGAGCATTGTAAACGACGAAAACGGCTGCACCGCTATGGGCAGGATTCCTGTACTCTATAACGGACAGAGGGCAAATCTTATCGTTGAGATAGTAAATGACGAGCCTTCTATTGTTGGTGTACGTTATGACTACATTAACGGCGAGACCGGCACTATTGCAAAATCGGTGGCATATCGCGAGGGCGATGTTGAGTTCACTCAGGACGGCGAAGATGCTGTGATGCCGCAGGGCTCTGATGACGTTGTGATGATGAAGGCTGATGACGAGATTGTCCTCGTTGCAGACTATTATGACTATAATAACAACTATCAGGACAGCTACAGAATAAGCGACACTATCACCGTTGGCGACGGTCTCACGGTAGGATATATCTATCTTGCAGATCCCGACACAGCCAATGCATGCTTCAGATTCACCGATATCTACGGTCAGACCTATTGGACACCGGTTATGAGCAACGCTGAATAAGGATATATAATATGGAACAGAACGAATATCGCTGGCGCAAGCCGTTCGGAGGCGGTCCTGATAATAATCAGGACCCGCAGCCCCGGACTCCGAAAGACCCTAAAAAGACAAGAAACAGGATCATTGCCATTGTTGTGCTGGTGCTTATCCTGCTCGGTCTATCCAATTCATTCTATGAACTCAATGAAGACGAGTTCGCAGTTATTACAACATTCGGCAAACCGTCAGTTGTGTCAACATCAGGACTTAAGTTTAAAATCCCACTCATACAGCAGAAGACCATAGTTTCAAAGGCAACAAAGGGCTTCCCAATAGGATATGATTCCCGCACGGGTGAGACAATCGCCTCGGAGTCTGTTATGATAACGGTGGACTATAACTTTGTTAATGTTGACTTCTATGTTGAATATAGAGTGACTGACCCTGTAAAGTACCTGTACAACTCGCAGGACCCTGTGGGCATACTCAAGATGCTCTGCCAGTCTTATATAAGAGATACTATAGGTCTATATAAGGTGGACGATGTTATAACCACCGGCAAGAGCGAGATTCAGGCGGCAATCAAAGAGAAAATCCTTAACCGTCTTGACGAGGAAGATCTCGGCATAACTCTTGTAAATATCACCATCCAGGATGCAGAGCCGCCAACAAACGAGGTTCAGGTAGCATTTAAGGCGGTTGAGACCGCCAAACAGGATGCCGATACTTCTATAAATAACGCCAACAAATACGCAAACGAGGTACTGCCGGCTGCCGAAGCTGACGCCGATGAGATTCTTCAGCAGGCTGAGGCATATAAGACTGCACGCATTAACGAGGCAAACGGTCAGGCATCAAGATTCTCACAGCTTTATGCCGAGTATTCAAAATACCCTGAGATAACCCGCCAGAGGCTTTTCTATGAGGAGATATCATCTATCTTCCCGGGCATGAAGGTGGTTATTATGGGAAAGGACGGCAGCTCGGTTGAGACTGTTCTGCCGCTCGATGACTTCACAGGAGGACAGACGGACAATGGATAAAACAGCTAATAAGAAAAAGATAACTGTTGCCGTTATCATTGTTGCAGTTCTTGTTCTTTTGGCAATTGCTGCAAGCTCACTCTATGTGGTACATCAGAATGAATACGGCATTGTGTGGGAATTCGGCGCTGTGAGCGACGTTAAGACAGAGCCGGGGCTTTATTTCAAGATACCGTTCATTCAGACAACAAGCACTCTCCCACAGACGGTCCTGCTCTATGACCTTCCTATAAGCGATGTAATTACGGCAGACAAGCACTCCATGGTGCTCGACTCCTTTGCCCTCTGGAAGATAGAGGACCCGAGGCTATTTATTGAGTCGCTCTCCGGCAGCATCTCCAATGCCGAAAGCCGCATAAACGCTATAGTTTATAACTCGCTGAAAACTGTTATTTCCTCGCAGAACCAGGAGACGATAATCTCCGGGCGCGACGGAAAGGTTGTGCAGCTGGTTATGGAGAATATAGGCGACAACTTTGACAGATATGGCATCAAGGTCATCTCCGTTGAAACGAAGACTCTTGATCTCCCTGATGATAACAAAGATGCTGTATATACCCGAATGATCTCGGAGCGCAATAACATTGCAGCCTCTTACACGGCTGAAGGCAATGCTGAGGCAAAGCGCATCCGCAACGAGGCAGACAAGCAGGTTGAGATAACCCTCTCTGAAGCCAAGGCCAAGGCGGCTGAGCTTAGAGCTGAGGGAGATGCTGAGTATATGCGCATACTCTCTGAGGTATATGATTCCGATGAAGAAGCAGAATTTTATACCTTTATGATAGCTCTTGATGCGCTTGAGGAATCTATGACGGGAGAAGAGAAAACTCTTATCCTTGATGCAGACAGCCCGATAGCACAGCTGTTCTACCAGAATTAAGATCAGACTATAAATAGCAAAAAGCATGCGGAAATTTCCGCATGCTTTTTGTTTTGCCGGTGTGCTGTATCTATAGAGATATCAGCCTTTCTCGTAGCTGTAGATATCAGGATCAATTGCCTGATTTGAGATTTTACCGTTATTTATGTCGAAGGTTGCTACGGCCGTATTATATACATCAGAGCGAAGGTCCTCAACAACTATATATTCAATATAGCTGCCGTCTTTGAGAGTGAGGTCCTCAAGCTTTGTTTTGCTTGTATATACAACGGTTTTGGTCTCTATATCGGAGGCATTGGAGAGAAGATTGCCGGATTCGTAATTGATGGTTATATAGGAGTTATCCTTGAGCGGGAGGAGGCTGCGATTGAGAGTGCCGGCCTCATTTAATACTTCGCGTACGCCGAGAATGCTGTATTCACCAGTCTCGGCATCGAAGCCGACCATAAGCCATGCATCAAGTCCATTATAATCGATGGAAGTGCGGAAGGTGATATCGTCGCCCGTTTCAGATACAACCTCGAGCGGGAGAGGATTGCCGTCAAGGCTTACCCAGGTGCCGGTGAAATTTGTGGAGATGGTACCGTCGTCATCGAGGAAGGCGTAGCCGTCTTCGCCGTAGTAGATTATGTCGTTAGTATCAGGGTCATACTTGGCAAGACCAAAACGCACAGCCTGCGTGAGGTCAAGAAGATTGCTGCCGAGTTTGAGAGACATATTGCCGTCGCCGCTGCAGTTTACCTCAATGCCGCCGATACCGTTCATTATGGTGTAGTCGATGTTTTTAATCTCATCATAGCCTTCGGAGTCTGTATATTCGCGAAGGTCATCATTGAGACAGCCTGCAAGCTTGTAGTAGTAGAGAGCGTTGATGTTTTTATCATCGGATACATCGTTGATATATTTAAGGAACATTTTTATGCCGCCGATACCTTCAATGCGTGCAGGGAAGTAGATAGAAAGACCTGTTGAATCGCAGAGATATGAGCTTGAGCGGACATACATTACGCACTCATCAATGGCACTGAGCACAGCCTTTGAAGCCTCAGGAAGCTCGGAAGATGCTTCCTGCACGAATAAGCCAAGGTCTATCATGTTGTAGACTCTATATACTTCGCCGGCATAGGCAATGGAGCTCTGGGCTGCGCGGGAGAGTGAGGAGAGGAAGGATGGCTTTTCAGCTGCTTTTTTCAGCGCGGCTGAACAGAATGCGCTGTAGGCATCATAGACAGCCTCTACCTTTGAAAGGTCTATCAGAGAGAAGGTTGCGGGGGTAACATAGCCGTATTCTGCAAATGATGTGATGCAGGATTCAACGAAGGTGTCAGCAATTGCTTTGCCGAGCTGAGCACCGTTTTCTGCAGGGTTGTCAACAAGGGATGAGATTATTCCGGAATATGCCCAGCCGTCGCCCGGCTCGGTCTCTTCGCTTGCGGAAAGGTACTTTGCGTAAGGATAGAGCTCGTGAGCTGCCTCCAGACAGGACATAAGGCAGGCATCAAAGCCTATAATCTCAAAGTAGGGTTCTTCTGAGCCGACGGACATTTCAAGAGCGTTGTGGATGTCTTCAAGGCTGAGAATCGAGCCGTAAATTTCGTCACAGCCGTAGCCTGAAATTGCTCCGCCGTGGTCCCAGAAAATGAGAACGGAGTGGTCTGCCTTATAATTTTCGGTGCAGTAGGTGATGAAGTCTGCAAGAGACTCGGGAGTGGACATGTTGACAATCGGAGCGTCATAGACTTTGTCCATATAAGACTCGCTGTCTATTACAAAGCGCTGGGAGCGGTTGGGGTTAATGAGACTGTTCTGCCATCTCTTGGCGCCGCCGGTCTGGATAACTATCTTGAGATTTTCGGGGATGTCACTGGTGGCCATCTCTTCAAGGTCTGTAGAGGCATAGCCTTTTGTATCGGGGTCGTAGCTGTCGTTGGAGGAGTAGCTGCTGCCGGAGGATACGTTTACAGTTGGCTGATAGAGAATCTGCGGCAGTTCAACACCCTGTGAGTTTACTTCGTCTACGAAAGTATTTATATAGCTGATGGATTTAGCTGAATCTTCAGCACTTATTTCTGCAGCTTCCTGCGCTACAAGGTACTTTGTGAGACCTGACAGCTCGTCCAGTCCACTGCTTTCAAGGTCTGCGCCCACCATGTAGACATAAAACGCCCAGGTGTCGTCTTCGGAATACTGAGGCAGCGCATCGATAGCTTTAGCCTGATCTTCGTTGACAGGAGCGAGAGAAAGCATTGTTTCTTCATCAGTATCAAACGGATCCCAGGGTGAAAGCTCTGAAACAGTGTGGAATATAAGATATGCAGCTATGCCGAGAACAACAAGTATGCCGAGGATGATAAGAAATCTTTTAAGCTTTTTATGCTTTTTCGGAGTTTTAATCTTTGGGGCTGTAGGCCCGGTGTACCAGCTTTTAGTCTTTTCTTTTTTCTTCTTTTCGAAACACATAATGGCCTCCGTTTATAGTATATTGCTTATTTCAAATTTTAATACGCCGAAAAATTCTCTCACTGTGTAGTGAATGCCGAGCGGCAGGAGTGTTGGAGCGGGGATGGCGAAGGTGTTATCATATCCGAGCGAATCTGATATCAGAAGTGCTCTATACATATGAAAGCTATTTGTGACGATGCCGACTCTGCCGGTGGTGCTGTCCATGAGAGCAAAGCTGTTTTTTATATTCTGCTCGGTGTTTTTGGCTCTATCTTCTATAATTATCCGCTCTGCGGGAATGCCCCAGTCGGTGAGATAGCGGTATATGCACTCACCTTCGCTCATGTTTTCGTTTTCACCCTGCCCGCCTGAGGCTATAAGAATGGTGTTAGGATTATCGAGCATATACTCATAGGCGGTATGCATTCTCAAAAGCATGGGGCTTGTGGGCTCATCGCCGCGCACAGCTGCGCCAAGGACGATTATATAGTCAGCGTCCGGCTCGGGAGAAGAGCTCATGGCTTTTATTATATTGCATTCGGTGATGACGAAAACTGCTGCTGAAAATATAAATAAGGTATAGTAGGCGACCGACAGCCATCTTGGGAAAGTAAAGTGCAGCGAGAGCACACGCAGAAAGCAGAACCCTGCCAGCACAAGCCACAGCCACAGCCACGATACGCCCGACCATGCCCACACAACACAGACGGCGTAGTATATAAGGCTTAAAATGCCAAGTATGATATATATTATAGCCTTGAGTTTTTTTACGCCGGTGAGTTTAGACATGCTCATTAATGTTGCATCTCCGATAAAAGGTCTGATATAATAAAACGAATTATATCATATGTCCATTATCATTTCCAATAGATATGATGCGAATAATTGCCGAAGCGGAGGGAAAACTTATGAAGATCGGAATGCTGCAGACTCACGTTTATGAAGATAAAATTAAAAATCTAGACGAGGCGGCAGAATATGCCGGGCTGGCCGTTGAACGCGGGGCTGAGATGGTGATTCTGCCGGAGATGTTCAACTGCCCTTATGAGACGGAGAAATTCCCTCTCTATGCCGAAGAACGAGGCGGAACTTCTTATAATGCGCTCAGCGCAATTGCAAAAGAGAACGGGATATACGTTGTAGGCGGATCTATCCCTGAGCGAGAGGGCGAGAGACTATATAATACCTGCTTTATCTTTGACCCGGCGGGAAATGAAATAGCAAAGCACAGAAAGGCCCACCTTTTTGACATAAGCATTGAGGGCAAGCAGAGCTTTAAGGAGAGTGACACCTTTACGCCCGGAGACGACCTGTGCCTATTTGAGGCGGCGGGGCATAAATTTGGTACGGCGATATGCTTTGATATACGTTTTCCTGAGTACTTCAGAGACTTAGCACTTAGAGGCGCCGAGGCAATACTCGTTCCGGCGGCATTCAATATGACGACCGGACCGCTGCACTGGGAGCTGAGCTTCAGAATGAGAGCTGTTGATAACCAGTGCTACACTGTGGGTGTTGCTCCGGCAAGAGCACGCAACGGGAAATATGTGAGCTTTGCAAACTCCATTGCCTGCGATCCGTGGGGTCATGTGCTTGTGAATGCGGGAGAAGAGGCAGGAGTGAGCATTATGGAATTTGACAGTGAACTTGTTAAGAGCGTTCGCGCACAGCTGCCGATACTCTCAGCCCGCAGACCTGAGCTTTATTTTCTTAAATAAAAATATCCGACCGCAGGCGAGTATGATTAGACTGATCTGCGGTCGGATAAATTTATGTTTTTATTTTAGAGATCTTTAAATTCAATACCGAGCGAGCGGATGAGCTCGTCAATGTCGGTATCAGAAGTGCTTTGAGAAGGCGGTTGAGACTCTGCCTGCTCTTTTGAGGATGGCTGAGTATTTTGCCATGCAGAAGGGACTCTGCTTTGCTGCGGGCGCTCAGATTGAGACTGAGTGCTGCGCTGAGGAGCGGTGGGTATATTGGCTTGAGCTTGCTGGGCTGCTCTCCTGCGTGCTGCCGCGGCCCTGCGGCGCATGAGTTCTTCATCATCAGAATCGTTATCATAGGCTGAGCGGTCTTCACGCTGAACGCTTACTCTCCGCTGCTGACCTTGCTGCTGTGACCGCTGCTGCGTTTGAGCCCGCTGCTGCCTATTGCTTCCGTAAGCGGACTGACGATTTCCCTGCTGCCTGCTGCCTGCTGCCTGCCCTCCGTTTTTGCGCATTTCGCGCGCCTCCATCCTTGCACGCAGCTGCTGGCGGCGTTTCATCTTAAGGTATGTGCTCAGTGCTATGAAGATTACAATGCATACAGGCACACCGATGAGAATAGCCTTGACCCAGCCGTTTGCAAAGAAGTTATGTATGCTCTGCTTACGGGCCTCGCTCTTTTCTATATCGACGGAGTTTTTCGCGAGCATATTAACGGTGGTATAGTATTCGCCGTCAAAATATACTTCGGCGCGGCCGAGTACGTCGCCCTCACTGATAGGAGCTACGAGCTTATCATCGTAGGTCTCAATGTCTATATTTATTTTATCGTCGGTTATGTCATTTGCCATGAGAAGCTGGATAGACTGATCGGGACAAAGAGCAACAGTTTCACCGTCTTTAGCATATTGAACATCAACACGCTTTAGTATCTCGCCTTCAAGGAAGACGTCTTTGTAGCTGAAGTTCTGGAAGCCCCAGTCATATAGGGTAGCGGAGTCCTGGAAGTTCTGATATTCACCTGCAAATGTGTATGTGAGAACGCCGTTGCAGCCAAGCACTATTGCAAGGAGATATTTATCATCACGCTTGCATGTGGAGATGAGGCAGTACCCGGCGGGCTTCGTGAAGCCGGTCTTTACGCCTATAACGCCGGTATACAGATAGCTGTCACCATAAAGACCGTCGGCAGAGACGAGAGCGTTGGTGTTGTGAATCTCAAATGCTTCGCGGTAGTTTGTGGCGGAGACAGTATAATCAACTGTGCTGCACACTTCAACGAAGAGCTTATGACTCATAGCCTCGCGCGTTATGAGCGAGAGATCATAAGGGGAGGAGTAGTGCCCCTCGCTTCGGTTGAGCATGCCGTCGGTATCAACATAGTGGGTATTGACACAGCCAAGTTCCTGGGCGCGTTCGTTCATTTTAACAACGAACTTTGCGATACTGCCCTCGATATATTCAGCAAGAACGTTGCAGGCGTCGTTGGCAGAGTGTACAAGCGCGCAGTAGAGAAGATCTTTATAGGACATGATTTCGCCGGGCTCTATTCCGGCATTCGAACTCGATACATCAAGACCCTGAAGGCAGTCCTCCTGAGCCTCAACCATGTCATCAAGACTTACGCGGCCGTCTTCCACAGCCTCAACGGCGAGAAGGGCAGTCATTACCTTGGTGAGACTTGCGATAGAGTGCTGCATGTCCTTTTCTTTCTCGTAGATTATCTGCCCGGTATACATATCGACAAGAATTGCGGCATCGGCACTTTTGAGTCTGGGTTCGTCTATGGCAAAGGCGGAAGGGTCATATGCCGTGAAGACAAGACACAATATAAGTAAAAGAGGAAGAATTTTAAGTTTCTTCATTTACGGCTCCTGATAATAAAAAATAGCTTAGTAATTATACATAAGTATTCGCGTAAAGTCAAAAAATGTTCATGTTTTATTTAATATTTGACATGGGCGATAAATTATAATATTAAATATAATGTCTCGAGAAATTGTGAAACGGAGGTACAGCTGTGAATTGCAGGAAGATAACAGCAATCATACTCTGCGTCGCCTGCCTTCTGGCAATACCGTGTACGGCTTCTGCGGCTGATTACAGCTATGTGGACCCTGTGATGCTCACTGTGCATGCGGGAGGCAATACTTATGCGGTGAGAGGATATAATTCAGACTATGTGAATAATCTTTATTTATCCATGACAGACCTCGCTGCGGCGCTTAAGTGCACATCGGCGGCATTCTCGTTTGAGTTTGGCAGCACAACTAACGACGGTGAGTTTTTCAGCATAACGCGTATAAGCCCGGCTGAATCCGCGGACGAAAGCTATACTGCTGTTGAAGATACACGTGAGGCAGTCTGGCTGGAATTTAAAAGGAACAGGCTTTTCTATAACGGCGGCGACAGAAAGTATTATACCTTCAGAGACACCGAAAATGACCTTTATATGAATCTTACGGATATTCAGCTGATGCTTGATATAACAGCCTCGCTCACGGGCGAAAACGAGATAAGCTTTAATACGGATGAGCCGTTCTGCCCGGATGTTAAAGCACTAGGAGATGAGGGCTTTTTTGACTATATAAGCGGTATCATCGTGGGCGATGCGACTACCGGCGAGGTGATATACTCTAAAGATAAAAATGCTGCTGTGCCGGTGGCGAGCACGAGCAAGCTTATGTCGTATCTTTTAATAGCGGAGGCTATAGCGGCAGGGAAGATAGGCTATGATGATCTTGTACCGATATCATTAAATGCCGAAAAGCTTTCAAAGTCAGCAGACGGGATAATTAAGCTCACAGCCGGAACAAGCATTCCGCTCAGCGAGCTTCTGAGCGGGATGATGGTGGCATCGAGCAATGAATGCGCACTTGCACTGGCGGAGTATATTTCGGGAAGCGAGGAAAAATTCGTTGAGGAGATGAATGCAAGAGCTAAGGAGATGCGGCTGAGCTCGGCAGTATTTTATAACTGCAACGGACTGCCTGTGTATTCCGAGAGTTCTGTTTCTTATAAGAAACAGAATATCATGAGTGCAGCAGATCTTTTCACTCTGAGTGCGTATATACTCAAAGCATTTCCGGCAACGACCGACATCACTAAAAACCAGTACGTCAGCATGCCAAACCTTGAATATACAACGGCAAACTCAAATCCTCTCGTATTTAACATGGAAGGGGTCACGGGATTAAAGACCGGCTCCACCAAAAGAGCGGGACAGTGCCTGGTGGCCAGCATGCCGGTTGAAAAAGACGGTGCGGAGCATAACATAGTGCTGGTCATTCTCGGTGCAGAGAATGCATCAGAGCGAGGACAGATGGCGGAAATGCTGCTGAAATATGCAGTGAACCAACTAACATGATAAAAAACTGCTGCAGGTAAATTTGCCTGCAGCAGTTAATTTAATGGCGGATATTTAATTATTATCACCGAGATATGTTTGTGCATGTTTTTTGATGGCAGCAAATGAGGTGTCGCTTATGTCGTGCTCCATCTTGCAGGCATCTGCAGCGGCGGTTTCTTCATCTACGCCGAGAGAAACCAGCATTCTGGTGAGTACAGTGTGGCGCTCGTATATTTTTTCAGCTATGGTGCGGCCTTTTTCGGTGAAGGCAATATAGCCGTCGTTATCAATGATGATGTCTTTATCAGCTTTGAGCTTGCTCATGGCACGGCTTACTGCAGCCTTTGAAAATCCCATATATTCAGCGACATCGATTGAGCGGACAATATTATGCTGTTTTGACAGAATAAGTATTGTTTCAAGATACATTTCGCCGGATTCCTGAATTTCCATAAATAATCACCTCATTTTCTATAAAAATATAGCATAAGAGCACAATTTTCACAAGAGAAAAGTTCAAAAATTTAATGCATACAGTCCAAATAGGTAGAGTGTGAAATCTAAGACGGATTAAACTTTACTTTTAATTTGCGATGCAATATAATACTTAAGAAAATTAAAATATAACCAACATTCAGGAGGTAAACAATATATGACACCGGAAGAAAAAAAGAGCCTTCTTCTTAATGCTGTTAGTGTAAGGGAAGGTATTCTCACAGCAACGCACGGCGCAAAGTCCGGGCATCCGGGCGGGAGCCTTTCCGCTGCAGATATGTTCACTTATCTTTACTTTAAAGAGATGAGAATCGACCCGAAGAACCCTAAAGATCCCGACCGCGACCGCTTCGTTCTCTCTAAAGGTCACACCGCTCCGGGACTTTACAGCACTCTGGCATTAAGAGGCTATTTCCCGGTGGAAGACCTTCCTACTCTCCGCCATATCGACTCGTATCTTCAGGGCCACCCTAATATGAATACTGTGCCGGGCGTTGATATGTCCACAGGCTCTCTCGGACAGGGACTTTCAGCTGCTGCAGGCATGGCAAAGGGTGCAAGGTTCTTCAATAAAGATATAAATGTATACTCCATTCTCGGCGATGGTGAGATTGCTGAAGGCCAGATATGGGAGGCAGTCCTTTTTGCATCCCATTATAAACTCGATAATCTGTGCATCATTGTTGATATCAACGGTCTGCAGATAGACGGCCGCACAAAAGATGTTATGGATACATCTCCCGTTGATGCAAAGTTTGAGGCATTCGGATGCAGCGTTGTTAAGATAGACGGCAGCAATTTCGATGAAATCGAATCTGCAATGAATGTTTTCCATGCAAACCATGGCAGCGGCAAGCCAACAGCCATCCTTATGAATACAATCAAGGGCAAAGGTATTTCCTACATGGAAGACCAGGCAGGCTGGCATGGAAAAGCTCCTAACGATGAGGAATATGAACAGGGCATGGCAGAACTTGCTGAGGCCCGCAAGGCTATAGAGGAGGCATAATTATGGCAGATATTAAAAAGATCGCAACTCGCGAAAGCTACGGCAATGCCCTTAAAGAGCTTGGCGAAGAGTTTGATAATGTTGTTGTTTTAGATGCTGACCTCGCAGGCGCCACCAAAACAGGCGTATTCAAAAAAGCTTTTCCTGATCGTTTCTTCGACTGCGGCATTCAGGAAGCCAACATGGTAAATGTAGCGGCAGGACTTTCAACTATGGGTCTTGTACCATTTGCAAGCACATTTGCAATGTTTGCAGCAGGACGTGCATATGAGCAGGTTCGCAACACAATAGGCTACCCGCATCTCAATGTTAAAATAGCTGCAACCCACGGCGGCATATCCGTTGGTGAAGACGGTGCTTCCCACCAATGCTGCGAGGATTTTGCACTTATGCGCACTATCCCCGGAATGACGGTTATGTGCCCGTCGGATGACATAGAAGCCAAAGCGATGGTTAAGGCTGCATATAAATACGAGGGACCTGTATACATGCGTTTCTGCCGCTTCGGAACAGAAGTGTTCCACGATGATTCATATAAATTCGAAATCGGCAAGGGTGAAGTTATCTGCGAGGGAAGCGATATTGCCATAATTGCAAACGGCATCATGGTTCCGGAGGCAAAAGAGGCGGCAAAGATCCTTGCAGAATCCGGCATCAGCGCTTACGTTATTAACATGGCAACTATCAAGCCGCTTGATGAGGAGCTTGTTATAAAGGCTGCAAAGAAGTGCGGCAAAGTTCTCACTGCCGAAGAGCACAGTATAGTCGGCGGTCTCGGCGAGGCTGTATGCAGCTGCCTGAGCGAAAAATATCCTGTTCCGGTAAAGAGAATAGGTGTAAACGACGAGTTTGGTCATTCAGGTCCTGCGGGCGCACTGCTTAAGGCATTTGGTTTGTGCGCTGAAAATATTGCCGATAAGGCAAAGGAAATGCTCAAGTAAACTAAAAAACTCTGGATTTATTTACTGTTTATCCCGGAAGTGTATATTCATTTCCGGGATAAAAAATTAATCGGGACGGGAGGCGGCTGCAGATGGAGATAATAAGCAGAAAAACAAAATGCGGTGAGATACTGGGACGAAAAACCGATAAAGGCATAATATTTAACAGTATTCCATATGCATCTGCCGGAAGGTTTGAGATGCCGAAACCGATAAACTCATGGGATGGCGGTCTGGATGCGACCGGCACTGCCATCGAGGCTATGCAGATGAGCGCCTTCAGAGATGACTCTCATAAATTCTACACGAAGGAATTCAGAACCGGGCTTGATGTGGAATATGCTGAGAGCCCGCTTACGCTTAGTATAATTACGCCGCTTGAGCCTGATAACTGCCCGATACTCGTTCATATTCACGGAGGAAGCTTTTTCGTAGGAAGATCTGTTGAAAAGCCTGCAGGGTCGAGCTTTGAATATGCAAGAAGGGGAATAATACTTGTTAATATTTCATACAGGCTCAATGTTTTCGGACTGTATCGCTCGGCAAATTATTTCCTTTATGACCAGATAGCGGCAGTGAAATGGATAAGAGATAATATCGGTGATTACGGCGGAAACGGTGATGATATTACTCTTATCGGCGAATCTGCCGGGGCAATGAGTATTTTTTATAACCTTTGCAATGAAGAACTTAAGGGCATAATTAAAGGCGCTGTGCTTATGAGCGGGGCGGGATTTTTCCCGCGTATTGCCGACGGCTACACTGTGGAGGGAGGCAAAAAGTTCTGGGATGCTGTTATGCATGCAGCAGAGTGTGAAAATGATGAACAGCTAAAAAAAGTACCGGCTGAAAAGCTATGGAATGCCTGGAATGAGACAAGCAAAAAGTTTGGCGGCCTTAAGACAATGCAGCCCGGAATCGACGGGAGGCTCATTCCCTGCTCACCACATAAGATACGAAAAAACGGTAAGCTGCTGGATATTCCGATGATTGTGGGTGTTACCTCGCAGGATATGCTGTTTTCGGCGTTAATGTATGGCATTACGCTGAACTTCTGCGGATGGAGCGCAAAGCGGGGAAGAAGCAAAGTGTATGCTTATTATTTTAATCACCCTGTGCCGGGAGGAGACTATAAGGCATTTCATTCCGGTGATCTGTGGTATGTGTTTGGCAATATGGAAAAGAGCGGCAGACCTTTTAATGAAGATGATATCCGGCTTAAAGATGAGATGGCGGACGCCGTTGAAAAATTTATAAAAACTGGCGATGCAGGATGGGAGCCGGTCAGCCGAAAAAATCATAAGTTCAGGCGTTTTGACCTGAGCGGCAAAAAATATATAGGACCGGTGAAATGTTTTGCACTTTCACTTCATTATTCAATATTTGATCGCGGACCGTTTTGATAAAAATACGCAGCATGCATTATCAGCAAGCTGCGTGTTTTTATTTTGTGTATTACTATTATTTATCAAAGAATTTCATTCCCTTTGGAACTACGAGATTAAGGGCTTTAGGGATAAGACGAAGATTAATCTTTTTAGCGTACATTGCCTCTCCGTCAACGTTTATAAGACCTTTTTTGGGGAGTTCGATAGTCATTTCAGTTCCCTGAAGGTGAGTAATCAGCTTTGGGGCTTTATCTGAATTACCGGAAGCATATTTGCCTATATTCATTGCAAGAGCGGGCAGGTTCATCTTCTTGGCAATGAAGAAGTCGAGAATGCCGTCATCCGGCATGGCATCGCTTGAAGGATTGAAGCCGCCGCCGTAAAATCTTCCATTGCATGCACAGCAGAGCGTTATCGGTGCAGATATTGAATAATCTCCGCATGTAATCTTCATAGGTGAGCTGATGCCCTTGCAGATCTCAACTATCAATGAAACAACATAGGACCCGGGACCTTTAAGAAGCGGGATGCCGGTATATTTATGTACATTACAGCCTATTCGCGCATCTATTCCCACTGAGCAGATATTTGCACTGTAGCGCTCGTTGCACTCTATAAGGTCAATAGGACGCACAGTACCTTCAATGAGGAGGTCAATATCTTTATAGAGATCCTTTTCGTCTCCAAACATGCGGCAAAAATCATTTCCTGTACCTGTAGGAAGCGGGCATACTGCAATATTGCTGAAACCCGCAGCTCCACAGACCACTTCATTGAATGTGCCGTCTCCGCCGCAGGCATAGATGTGATATTCTTCGCCGGAGATAGCTCTGCTCTTTACTTCACGGGTTGCATCACCGGACTCAGTGGTGACATATATCTCATAACTCTCATCGCGGCCGGAAAAAGCTTTTTTTGCAAGCACCTCAACCTGTTCGGTCTTGTCTGTGCCGCCGGCCTTAGGATTTACTATAAACAGATGTTTCATATATTACCGCCTTATTTAAAGTACATAAAAAGATCGCATTTTATCATGCCGTTATAGAGTTTGCGTTTTTTATCGGCATTTTTACCAAATGTGCGTTCAAACTCAGTATGAGAAGAAAGAAGATAGAGCTTCCAGTTTTCACTTGCGGCCCACGCTTTGCCAAAGCCGCGGTAGAGTTCTTCAGCCTCTTGCTTTTCCATTATTCTTTCGCCATATGGCGGGTTGGTAACTATCGTGCCGTGCTCGGTCTTGCGGTCAAACTGCATAGCATCAGCAACCTCAAAGCGAATAATGTCTTCAACACCTGCGCGCACGGCATTTTCTTTGGCAATCTCTATTGCGTGAGGATCTATATCAGAACCTATTATATTGTAATTTCCTGAAAATTCCTTTGATTTTGCAGCTTCTTTTGCTTCAGCCCATACAGAGGCCGGAATTGAACTCCAGGATGAAGCGGCAAAGCTGCGGTTAAGCCCGGGGGCGCGATTTAAAGCTATGAGTGCAGCCTCAATAGGAATAGTGCCGCTGCCGCAGAAAGGATCGCAGAAATCGTCTCTTCCGCGATATCTTGATAACTGAACCATGGCGGCTGCCATGGTCTCTTTTAATGGAGCTGCATTATGAGCGGGTCTGTAACCGCGCTTGTGAAGCCCGTCACCGGAGGTGTCGATGCATACGGATACATGGTCTTTCATAACTGAAAACTGTATCTGGTAAAGAGCTCCCGTTTCCTGAAACCATCCCACGTGGTATTTCTGCTTCAGTTTTTCAACAACCGCTTTTTTAATTATTTTCTGACAGTCGGGGACTGACATAAGCGTTGAATTAAGACAATAGCCTTTAACAGGGAAAAGACCGTCTATAGGTATATACATTTCCCAGGGCAGAGCCTTCGTTTTCTCAAAAAGCTCATCAAAACTCTTAGCTTCAAAAGAGCCGACTTCAATAAGAACTCTTTCGGCGCAGCGAAGCCCTATGTTTGCTGCGGCTATGGAATTCTCGTCGCCGTCGAAATACACTCGACCGTTTTCAGAGACTATATTATTCATCCCCAGCCGGCGAAGTTCATCATTGATAGGCGCTTCAAGACCAAGCAGGCAGGGAACGCAAAGCTTATAATTCATAAGTTCCTCTTATAGGTTAAAATATTTCATACATTATATAGTGTAAAAAAGCAAATTACAATCGCTGCAGAAATAAAAAGTTTCATTATTTTAAGTGCCTGAGCCGGTAAACTATAAATATCGGCTGTTTTAATTTAATAATTTTAAGTAACTATAAAATGCTGTCAAACTCAGAAAAAACGCAGAAATGCAGTAAATTATGACAAAATGAATAAATAAGTGGACATAATATCGGGATTTTGCAGTAAATTTTTACAAATTTAGGTAATTTTACTATTGAAATTTAATGCTTTTCGGGTATAATGTAGCTTAACAGATTGTTCATAATTTGGTTTTAGACGGAGTTGATTATGGCATTTGATCGCGAATCCTTTGTGCCCGTTCTGGAAGATTCATATTCCGCATATTATAACATCATAAAGGAAAATCTCCCTGAAGATCTCCCGCTGGCTTTCAAGGCAGACTATTTCAGCCGTGCCGAGAGTTACTGGCTCACAAAGAGCATAACTACCTGGGCAAACGAGACAAACGAATTTGCATATGTTTTTTCTGCAGAGCAGTTTGATGAAGCCCTCACAGAAAAATGCATAAACTATGCCATGGAAGACGGTCTTCCAAGAGTAAAGCCGCATAAAGAACATCAATATACCAATATAAAAGTAATCTTCCTTGCAGACGGTTTTACTGATGAAGCTAAAGATTATATAAAAAAGAAAAAGTTTTCTCAGTCATATAATCACTCTCTGTGGGGATACTCAAACCTTGTTATGGCCGGCGTTGACCTTGATGCAGAAAAAACCTACACAAACGCAGCAGGCCGCGACATGAAAAAGTTTTTTAAAAAGCTGTTTTCAGCTCAAAAGAAGAGCTGTTAATAGATAAATTGCACACAAAATTTTATATAAGGAGTGAATTAGTGTGAGTGCAATAGTTATTCTTCTCATCGCTGTTGTTTTGCTCGCTCTGGGCTATATCTTCTATGGCTCCTGGCTCGCAAAGCAGTGGGGCATCGACCCCAACAAAGAAACCCCGGCTCATACAAGCTACGATGGCAAGGACTTCGTTCCTGCTAACCCGGCAGTTCTTATGGGTCACCACTTCTCATCCATAGCTGGTGCAGGCCCGATCAACGGACCTATTCAGGCAGCAGTTTTCGGTTGGGTTCCAGTTTTCCTCTGGTGCGTACTCGGTGGTATTTTCATCGGCGCACAGCATGACTTTGGTGCTCTCTTTGCATCTATCCGTCACAATGGTGCTTCCATAGGCGGCGTTATCAAAGACAGCATGGGCGTTAAGGCACAGAGACTATTCACAATCTTTGCCCTTCTCGTTCTCATTCTTGTTATAGCTTCCTTCACAGCAGTTGTTGCAGGTACCTTCGCTTCCGATGGTCCGGTATTCACAACCGGTATGGCTAATGTTTCTGCTCACGCAGCAACAGCAACCACATCCCTGCTCTTCATCCTTCTTGCTATGGTATTCGGCTTCTTCGTATACCGCAAGAATGCTCCTGTTGGAATCTCCACAGTTCTTGGCGTTATCGGCGTTATTCTTATCACTATTGTTGGTCTGAACTTCGGTGTTAACGCAAGCAGAACTTTCTGGGTACTCTTCATTGCAGTTTACGTTATGGTTGCTTCCCTGCTTCCTGTATGGATTCTTCTCCAGCCTCGTGACTACCTCTCCTCCTTCCTGCTCTACGGCATGATGATCATTGCTGTTGTTGGTATCGTAGGATCCGGCATGAGCGTTGAAGTTCCTGCATTCAGCGGCTGGCACAACTTCGCCGGCACATCCACCCTCTTCCCAACACTGTTCATCACTGTTGCTTGCGGTGCTTGCTCCGGTTTCCATTCCCTCATCGGTTCCGGTACTACATCCAAGCAGATCAACTCTGAAAAGGATGCTAAGGTCATCGGTTACGGTGCTATGATCATTGAGTCTGCTCTTGGTATCATCTCCCTCATCGCTGTTGGCGTTGTATGGAGCAAGGTCCAGGCTGGCGACGAAGTTATGAAGATGAGCTCTCCTCCGACCATCTTTGCAGGTGGTATTGCTACCATGATCGCAAAAATCTTTGGCGAAGGCACATACAGCGTAACATACACTCTGCTTTCACTTGCAGTTTCTGTATTCGCTCTTACATCTCTTGACTCCGGCACACGTCTTGCACGTTACATGTTCGCAGAGCTCTTCATTCCAGAAGGAAAGACCCGCGACGATCTTACCGGTGCTGCAAAGTTCTTCTCCAATCCGTTCGTTTCCACTCTTCTGATGGTTATCATCGGCTGCGGTATGGGCTTCATGGGCCTGTCCCAGATCTGGGGTGTTTTCGGTGCTGCTAACCAGCTCCTCGCCGGCATTGCTATGCTTGCTGTTGCTACATGGCTCGGCCAGATCGGAAAGAACAACAAGATGTTCTACTTCCCAATGGTATTCATGCTTCTCGCAACCATTACTTCTCTCGTTATGACCATCATCACAAAGATCAAGCTCATCGCTGCAGCCGGTGCTGCATGGGGTGACTGGTTCCAGATGATCTGGTCCATCGGCCTTGTTGTTCTTGCTATCATCCTTGTTATCGAGGGTGTTAACACAATGAAGAAGAGCGCAAAGAAGGCATAATTCTTCTTTAGCAAAGCCGTTTAAAACTTAATAGTTTTAGAGACCGCTCATTTGAGCGGTCTCTTTTTTGCTTAATAATCTATACAACACCATATTTTTTGTGCTATAATAAACAAAAATATTTTTAAGGAGTTCCCCAATGGACGAAAAATGGGTAGAGCATCTTATTGAAGACTATTCATCAGGACTTCTCAAATACCTTATAGCACATACTCACTCGCGCGAAGATGCAGAGGATATACTGCAGGATGTATTCACAAGCGTTTATGAGCATTGCTCGGAGTTTGATCCTGAACGCTGCAATGAACAGGCATGGCTGTATATTATAGCAAAAAGAAAGCTTGTTTCATATTATAGAAAATTTAAGCAGGAAGACAGTATAGACGCCATGGAGGACTATGAAGTCCCTAGCGAAGACAGTATGTCCCAGGCAACTCACCTTATGGCCTGCCGTCAGGCTGTTGCGCTTGCACTTAATAAGCTTGATGAAAGAAGCAGATCAGTTATAGTATTAAGATTTTTTGAGAATATGTCAGCAGAGGAAGTCGGCAAGACACTCGGCATCAGCGCAGCTAATGTAAGAACTATTCAGAGCCGTGCTCTTGATACTATGGAAAAAGAACTAGGAAGCTTTGAATTTGATGATGCCTGAGGACCGATTTCTCGGAATTTATTTCTAATATTTTATCGGTAATTGTAACATTTTGCGCTTTTTCAGCGTACTTATATATGTCAATATATATAAATAGAAAGCGGGTGAGTTTATGAAAGCGGAGAAAATGCTTGGTTTCGTTGCGGACAGTGCTAAAATGCCCGGCTGGAACGACAGCCTTTCCTTTATAGTTAATTCCACAGTCTCAAAAAGCAAAATTACTCAACTAAGCGACGAAGATCTTGGAATGGTTTCTGCGGGGGTTGATCTCTCTGAGGAAATGATTAAAAAGCTAAAATTCGGCAAGACAAAAAAATAATTGACTTTTGAATGTAAACAGTACAAAATATAGTAAATTATTTTTTGGAGGATAACACCAATATGACCATTAATTCCAAACTGAATGAGTCTGTCCTTAATGTTGAACTTGAAGGACGTCTTGATACTACCACCGCGCCTGAGCTTGAAGCAGAACTTTCAAAATTCAATGATCAGGCAACAGAAGTTGTATTTGATTTCTCAAAGCTTGAATATATATCATCTGCCGGACTCAGAGTGCTTCTTTCAGAGCAGAAGCTCATGAACAAAAAAGGCAAGATGACCATAAAAAATGTTAATGCAACCGTAATGGAAGTTTTCGAGATCACAGGCTTTGTAGATATTCTTACTATTGAATAATCTTGCTTTTGCGGCCATTAAGGGGTGATGCAGTCAATGTCTGATACATATACAGAGCGTTTCCCGGCGGAACTTGATAAGCTTGATAATGTTCTTGACTTTGTTACCGTACACCTGGAGGATGCCGGATGCCCTATGAAGAGCATTACTTCAATCAGCATTTGCCTTGAAGAGCTCTTTGTAAATGTTGCAAGCTATGCCTATCCCGGCACAAGCGGTGATGTGACTCTTTCTCTTGATATAGATGCTGAGGAGAGAGTTACATTTATAAAGCTTTCTGACTCGGGAATCCCATTTAACCCGCTTGCCAAAGAAGACCCTGATGTGAGTCTTGATGCTGAAAAGCGTAAAATAGGCGGTCTTGGCATTTTCATGGTTAAAAAAATGATGGACAGCGTTGAATATGAGCGTATTGGCGGCGAAAATATTGTGTCAATTAAAAAGTCGTTTTAATAATAATCGGATCGCACCTTAAGATGCGGTCCTTTTATTATTGCATTTGCCCTTGAAGAATAATTGTTTTATTGACATATTTTGCGGCAGGTTATATTATTTATTACATTATTACATTAGCGAACTGAAGAACGGAAAGGCACATTATGGTTAAAATACTTGAAAAGTCAGAGCTTGGCGATAGAAGCATACTTATGCGCAGCAACGAACCTGATCCTAAGATTACTGATGCTGTACGCGCAATAATAAGCAAAGTACGTGCTGAAGGCGATAAAGCTTTGAGAGAATATTCCTTAAAATTTGATGGAGCATGCCCGGAATACTTTGAAATTCCGCGAGAACAGCTTGAGGCTGCAGCAGAAAGCGTATCTCCGAAACTTATTTCTGTTATAAAAGAGGCGGCTGCACGCATTGAAAAGTATCACAAGGCACAGGTACGCAGCAGTTATGTTGTTGAAGGCGAAGGAACACTGCTTATGCAGAAGGTACGCCCTTTAGACAGAGTTGGAGCTTATGTCCCCGGCGGCACAGCGCCATATCCTTCAACTGTACTTATGAATCTTGTTCCGGCTAAGATTGCAGGGGTAGGAGAAATAATAATGGTTTCTCCGCCAACATGCAATGGCGGTATTTCCCCTGTTATTCTGGCAACAGCGTATATAGCGGGCGTTGACAGAGTGTTTCAGGTTGGCGGCGCCCAGGCAATAGCTGCCCTTGCATATGGAACTGAAAGCATTCCTAAAGTTGATAAAATAGTAGGCCCGGGAAATGCATATGTCGCTGAGGCGAAGCGCCAGGTATTTGGAGCATGCGGCATAGATCTTGTTGCGGGACCGAGTGAAATATTTGTTATCGCTGATGAGACCTGCAAAGCCGAAATAGTTGCAGCAGACATGCTCTCCCAGGCTGAGCACGATGTTATGAGCACAGCTGTTCTTGCAACTACCTCCCGCCGCCTTGCAGAGGATGTTGCTTGTGAACTTGAACGCCAGCTGTCTATTCTGCCAAGAGAAAATATCGCCAGAGCATCATTAGAAAATAACGGTCTTATCCTTGTAACAGACAGCGTAGAAGACGCAATATCTCTTGCCAACACTCTTGCACCTGAGCACCTTGAGCTTTGTGTTGATAACCCGTTTGACTATATCAATGCAGTAAAAAATGCAGGATCAGTTTTCCTTGGCAAAAACTGCCCTGAAGCACTTGGAGATTATTTTTCCGGTACAAATCATACTCTTCCAACCGGAGGCAGTGCAAATTACGGCAGCCCGCTTTCTGTTGATGACTTTGTAAAGAAAACGGCTTTTACATACTATACGGGAGAAGCTCTTTCAAAAGTAATGGACTCCGTTGCACTTTTTGCAAGACAGGAGGAACTTGAGGGGCACGCAAGATCGATACTTTCCAGAAGAGACGGTGTAAATTATTAATGCACTGCAATTGATGCTTGACAACAGCATATAAGGATAATATAATCCTTCTTGAACATATGAACAAACGTTCAAATGAATCAAGGAGGATTTTTTATGGCTGACAGCTATAAAATATATGTAGACTGTGCAAACTGTGCAAATCTCATGGAGCACGCAGCTGCAAACACAGAAGGTGTTAAATCCGCTGTAGTCAACTTCATGACGCAAGAAATGCGCGTTGAATACGAAGATGGTGTTGACAAAGCTGAAGTAATGCAGCGCGTATATAAAAACTGCAAGGCAGTAGAAGACGAATGCGAAATATATTTTGATGGCAATGCCGCCGAGAACGACGGACACGAGCATCATCACCACCATGATGAAGACGATGACGATGATGAATGCTGCTGCGGGCATGAGCATCATCACGATCATGACGATGAATGCTGCTGCGGACACGAGCACCATCACGACCATGACAATCACCATGAACATCATCACGATGATGATGAACCGATATGGCACGGACTCAGCAAAGAGCAGCTTATTAATATTGCAAGAATTATTGCAGCTATAATTTTCATAGCTCTTTCGTCACATTTTGCTGATAATAAACTGCTGCAGATTGTATTTTTTGTTATCGCATATCTTGCAGCAGGCTATGATGTTCTCCTTAAAGCTATAAAGGGCATTTCAAGAGGCAGAGCCTTTGATGAAAACTTCCTTATGGCCGTTGCCACAGTAGGTGCAATAGGGCTGGGTGATTACAAAGAAGGCACAGCAGTTATGATTTTCTATCAGATTGGTGAACTGTTTGAAAGCATTGCTGTAGGAAGAAGCAGAAAGAGCATAAGTGAAGCTATAGATATCCGTCCTGATTATGCCAACATTGAACTTGCCGATGGAGAACTGGAGAAAGTAAGCCCGGAGAAAGTTGAAGAAGGCTCTATAATAGTTGTTAAGCCGGGCGAAAAAGTCCCTATAGACGGAATAATTACAGAGGGTTCAAGCTCTGTTGATACTGCGGCTCTCACCGGTGAGAGTGTCCTGAGAGATGTAGAGCAGGGCAGCGAGATTCTCAGCGGCAGCATAAATATGACCGGTCTTATTAAAATCAGAACTACAAAAGAATTCGGAGAGTCAACAGCGTCAAAGATTCTTGACCTTGTTGAAAATGCAAGCTCCAGCAAGTCAAAATCAGAAGACTTTATTTCTAAATTTGCAAGAATTTATACACCGATAGTCTGTTATCTCGCTCTTGCACTAGCCATCATCCCACCTGTAATTGGGCTTATAGCAGGAAGCGGAGCTGAGTGGAGCAAATGGCTTTATAGAGCATTCACATTCCTTGTAATTTCATGCCCGTGCGCACTGGTTATAAGCATACCTCTTTCGTTCTTCGGAGGCCTTGGCGGAGCAAGCAAATCAGGTATACTTGTGAAGGGTTCAAACTATATGGAGCCTCTTGCGCAGACAGGATGCGTTGTTTTTGATAAGACAGGCACAATGACCACCGGCGTTATGGAAGTTCAGGCTGTCCATCACAGCACAATTGACGAGGATAAGCTAATAGAATTTGCTGCATATGCAGAATGCTTCTCCAATCATCCGATAAGCCTTGCAATTTTAAGAAAATACGGAAAAGAGCCGGAGCTGGAGAGAGTTTCAGATACCCGTGAGATAAGCGGTGAAGGCGTATGCGCAACTGTAGACGGGCACAGCATAGCCTGCGGTAATGGCAAGCTCATGAAGAGACTCGGTGTAACGTATATTGAGTGCCGCAGTCCGGGAACTATTATTCACGTTTCAATAGACGGAGAGTATTCAGGGCATATTCTTGTTGCAGATACAATAAAAACCAATGCAGCACAGGCTGTTGCCAAACTCAAGGAATCGGGCGTAAATGAGATCGTAATGCTTACAGGTGATAATACAGCAACAGCTCAGAGTGTTGCATCACAGATAGGCATCCAGGAAGCTTACGGCGATCTTCTTCCGGCGGATAAGCTAAATATTGTTGAAAGATTAATTGAAAAGCGCAGCGATAATAAGAAACTCGTTTTTGTAGGCGACGGAATAAATGATGCCCCTGTCCTTGCACGCGCTGATGTAGGTGTTGCTATGGGCGGTGTAGGGTCAGATGCAGCTATTGAGGCAGCTGACGTTGTTATAATGGATGATGACCCGCTTAAGCTCGTTAAAGGAATTAAGATTGCAAAGAAATGCATCAGAATAGTATATGAGAACATCTATTTTGCAATTGGAATAAAGGTGATATGCCTTATCCTTTCGGCCTTTGGTCTGGCAAACATGTGGATGGCCATATTTGCCGATACCGGGGTAATGATTCTGGCGGTTCTCAACGCTATCAGAGCGCTATATGTAAAAAATTTATAAGGATAAAGCGATGTATACTGAAAATATTGATCCTGCAGGTATAGACTATGCAGTGTTGTCAGAGCTTTTCAAGATATTCGGCGATGAGACAAGACTTAAGATTCTGGCAATACTAATTGACTCCGAAATGAGCGTAGGGGAAATTGCTGAAAAACTGGGTATGACTCAATCTGCAATCTCACATCAGCTTAAAGGGCTTAGATACAGCCGGCTCGTAAAGGTGAGACGCGACGGCAAATCGATGTATTATTCGCTTGATGATGATCATGTTAAGTGTATCCTAAACTGCGGTCTTGAACATATTTCGGAGCAATAAAGCTATTGTTAGTTTTCGGGAATAGGGTTATAATGTAAAAAATTCTTGAAAACATAATGGAGGATATTTATGCTCCCAAGCTTATATATTATCATTCCCTGCTATAATGAAGAGGCGGTGCTGCCTATAACTGCTCCGATGTTCCTTGAAAAGCTGAATTCGCTGATATCTTCAGGCAAAATAGCCGACGCAAGCAGAATTATGTTTGTTAACGACGGCAGCAAAGATTCTACATGGAACATCATAGAGTCCCTCTCACAGCAGGACGAGCACTACGTCGGAATATCACAGAGCAGAAACCGCGGACATCAGAATGCCGTTCTCGCAGGTCTTATGGAAGCCAAGGATATGTGCGATATAACCATCTCTATTGACTGCGACGGTCAGGATGATATAAATGCTATGGATGCTATGGTCGATGCATATGCCGACGGCTGCGATATTGTATATGGTGTACGCTCCAGCCGCGAAACCGATACATTCTTCAAACGCTTTACAGCTCAGAGCTTCTATAAATTTCTTGCAGCAATGGGAGCAGAAGTGGTCTATAACCACGCAGATTACCGCCTTATAAGCTCAAAGGTACTTCAGGAATTTGCAAATTATAAAGAAGTAAATCTCTTCCTCAGAGGTCTTGTTCCGCTTGTGGGCTATAAGAGCACAACGGTTGAATATAAGCGCAATGAGCGCCTTGCGGGCGAGAGCCATTATCCTTTAAAAAAGATGATAGGGCTTGCAGTAGATGGCATCACAAGCCTCTCAGTAAAGCCTCTTCACCTTATAATGACGTTCGGGATAGTTGTTGCACTTATAAGCTTTATCGGCTGTATCTGGGCACTCATAACGGCTATCTGCGGCAAATCTGTTGCAGGCTGGGCAAGCATGACATGCATAATATGCTTTGTTTCGGGAGTGCAGCTTATAGCGCTTGGAATAATAGGAGAATATATCGGCAAGATATATCTTGAAACCAAGCAGCGTCCGAGATATATTATTTCAGAGCGAACATATAAAAAATAAAATTCTTTAATATTTAAAGGTCCTGTGTACGCAACGCACAGGACCTTTTTATG
>R14__coassemble_447_pt1 | contig 29086 bp, 19 predicted proteins | sample R14__metabat2_low_PE_022 | metagenome-assembled genome bin R14 | reverse complement strand
CTTATTTAGCATAAGCTGTTTTACATTGTTCAATTTTCAAGGTACATCCGCTGCCTCTCGCGACAGCTTGATTAATATAGCATAAGCTTTTTAATCTGTCAACGGTTTTTTCAAAAAAATTTTAGAAAAATTTTTAGCCTCATTTTTTGGTTCCTGCATACGCGATTTCTGTTCGCGCATGCAGGATTTAGCTTATCAGAATTTGTCTGCAAGCTGCCCTATATATGGCAGATATTCCTTTTTGCCCTGTGAAGCATTTATTATGCCTTTTATCATAAGGTATAGTCTTGCAATCTGTAAAAGCGCTGCTATTGTTGACAGTGAGCTCACCAGATCTATGAGAAGTGAGAATATCAGCAGCACTACTCCCTGCTTGCCGTGGAATTTTGCAAATTCATCTCTCGGTGCAAACAGGAATGGAAGCAGGCACAAAATGCCAAAATATGAAAGTATTGAAAATACCTTGCTTTTAGCCGCATCAGAGCCTGCATTGCCCGTATATGCAGCCTTTTGTGATGTTGGTGTTCCGCCGACATTCTGCGATGTTGAATGAGCAGTTGAATGATGAGCATTCACATTTGCCTGCTGTGCCCACTGCTCGCTCTTTGCTTTATTTTCTGCTTTCTGCTTTTCATATTCCTTCATGAAATCCGTCTTGGCGCTGTCGTTCTCAGCCTTTTGAGCCTGGGCTGCCGCTGCGCTTCCTGCCACATAGCCGCAGGCTACGCATTTTGATTCACCATCGGGAATATATGCTCCGCAATTTGCGCAATATGCCATGTTTTCTCCTTTTTTATTTATAATCAGAAGAATTTTACTTCATCTCTTTGATTTCTTCCTTGATCTTTGCAAGGAACTCTTCGTAGGTCATTGCTCCAAGGTCAACGCCGCCGCGTGTACGAACAGACACCGTGCCGTTTTCTGCCTCTTTATCACCTACTATAAGCATATAAGGAAGCTTCTGAAGCTGTGCTTCGCGGATCTTATAGCCAATCTTCTCGTTTCTAAGGTCTGTTTCGGTGCGGATGTCTTCATCGTTGAGCTTTGCGGCAATCGACTGAGCATAATCATTTGCTCTGTCGGTAATCGGCATAACCTTAACCTGAACAGGTGAAAGCCATACAGGGAATGCACCTGCATAATGCTCAGTTATTACGCCGATGAATCTTTCAATTGAACCGAATACAACTCTGTGAATCATAACCGGGCAATGCTTCTCGCCGTCTGAACCGATGTATTCAAGATTGAAACGACCGGGCAGCTGGTAGTCGAGCTGGATAGTTCCGCACTGCCAGGTTCTGCCGAGGGAGTCTTCTATATGGAAGTCAAGCTTCGGGCCATAGAAAGCACCGTCGCCCGGGTTTATTGTGTAGGTCTTGCCGATGCTTGTTAATGCATCTGCAAGTGCGTTTGTTGCAACCTCCCAGTCTTCAACTGTGCCTATATGGTCATCAGGCATTGTTGAAAGCTCGATAGTATACGGGAGATTGAACTTTGAATATACTTCGTCAAAGAGACTTACTATGCGGACAACCTCGTCTGTAATCTGCTCTTTAGCAAGAAGGATATGTGCATCATCCTGTGTGAAGCAGCGGACTCTGAACATTCCGTGCAGTGCGCCTGAAAGCTCATGGCGGTGAACAATGCCAAGCTCTGCATAGCGCAAAGGCAGGTCTTTATAGGAGTGCGGCTCAAAGTCGTATACAAGAATGCTGCCCGGGCAGTTCATCGGCTTGATAGCAAAATCCTCGCCGTCGATAACGGTGGTGTACATATTCTCTTTATAATGATCCCAGTGACCGGAGGTCTCCCATAGAGTTCTGCGCATAATCTGCGGGGTCATTATTTCGGTGTAGTCCCATTTCTTATGTACCTTGCGCCAATAGTCTATAAGAGTGTTGCGCAGAGTCATTCCCTTTGGCAGATAGAACGGGAATCCCGGTGCCTCATCGCGGAATGTGAACAGGCCGAGCTCTTTGCCGAGCTTGCGGTGGTCGCGGCGCTTAGCTTCTTCTATACGCTCAAGATATGCATCCAGCTCTTCTTTCTTGGGGAATGCGATGCCGTAGATTCTCTGAAGTGTTTCGCGGTTTGAATCTCCGCGCCAGTATGCAGCGTTGCAGGCTGTGAGCTTTATGGCGTTGCCTTTTACTCTGCCTGTTGAATCAAGGTGAGGACCTGCGCAAAGGTCTGTGAAGTCGCCCTGTCTGTAGAAGCTGATAACGGCATCTTCAGGGAGGTCGTTTATGAGCTCTACTTTATATGGCTCGTTGCGCTCTTCCATAAACTTAATTGCCTCTTCGCGAGGAAGTTCAAAACGCTCAAGCTTTATCTTTTCCTTGCAGATTTTGCGCATTTCAGCTTCGATCTCTTCCATGATCTCCGGTGTAAATGCAAACGGAGAGTCCATATCATAATAAAATCCGTTATCAATAGCAGGGCCTATGGCCAGCTTGACTTCAGGATAGAGGCGTTTTACAGCCTGGGCAAGAATATGAGAGCAGGTATGCCAATAGGTTTTTCTGTATTCCTCATTTTCGAAGCTATACTTGTTTTCGTCCATTTTAATTCCTCCAAATATAAACAAAAGCACCCCTGACAATGCCAAGGGTGCAATAATTTTGCACGGTTCCACCTTGAGCTTTAGCTCATTGCGCTCTAACGTTCGCCGGACGTGCGGGCATTTCCTCCCGCAGGCTCTGAAGATGGTATATATTGTATTTTATGGAGCAGGCTTGCAGCCGGGACCCACTCTCTCTGGGCAAAAAATGCACAATATATGTTCTTCGTCTTTGCTTTTGAATTATAATATCACCGCGCAATTTAACTGTCAATGAATTAATGCGAATAATATTTTCATGTTTTCAAACTTTTTCATTTGTGGTAATATGCATTAAACATTTTTATGGCGAGGTTTAAGATGAATAAAAAAGAGGTCGCCGAAATCAGAAGGCGTGTAAATCCCGATAAAAGTAATATTCAGCACATATACGGCTGCTATGTAAACTCTCAGAAAGAGATTATTTCAAAGTTTGATGAATCGCTTGGACTTCTTGAGCGGACCGAGCAGGAAAAATATATATCTCTGCTGAAAAAAGCTCTCTCCGGCTCGCTCGGCAAGAATCTTGTTGACCTGAGCTTCACCACCAGGCAGGTAACCGACGGCGATGAACATAAGCTTCTGTCTGCATTGAGAAAATCAGAGCTTAAAGATGATGAGCTGCTTGACCGCTTTTATAACTGCGTTGTTCAGTCGCTCGACATGGGCGATCTCAACTATCTCATTCTCATAGCATTTGATTCATACGATGTTCCGCATTTTGGAAAATCAGGCGAGCTTGAAGAATCTACAGACGTGTTCAGATACATTCTGTGCAGCATATGCCCTGTTAAGACCGGCAAGCCGCTGCTGCACTATTCTCCCGATGATGAAAGATTTGAGAGCCTGAGCCTTGCGCAGATAGTCTCCTCGCCTGAAGTAGGCTTTATGTTCCCCACCTTCGACGACAGGTCCACCAATATCTACGACGCTCTTTTCTATACAAGAGACACCAAAGGCATTCACGAGGATCTGATAAATGCAATATTCAAAACCGAAGTCCCTATGCCCGCCAGGCAGCAGAAGGAGGCTTTCGGCAATGTTATAAGAGAGACGCTCTCCAACGACTGCAGGTTTAATGTGGTGCAGGCCGTGCACGAAGAGCTTAAAGAGCGCATAGAGCTTCACAAAGAGAGCAAAGACCCCGAGCCTCTCACAGTCACTTATGATGACCTTGCCGATATTCTTGAGAAAAACGGCATGGACGCAGACCGTAAGGATTCTTTCATCAGCGGGTGCAAAGAGCGCTTTGGTGAAGACAAAGATCTCTCCCCTGATAATATTATCGATTCCAGGAAATTTGAAATCTGCACAGAGTCTGTAAAAATAAATGTCGACCCGGCATACAGCTCCTTCATCAAGACTCAGGTGATTGACGGGAGAAAATATATTCTCATCCCGGCTGATTCAGGTGTTGAAGTAAACGGAATAGAAATTAAAATATAAGACAGGCAAAAAGAGCGGCTGAAATCAGGCCGCTCTTTTTGGTGTGCAAATTATTTTTATGTAAACTGTATTATATGAACAAGATTAAGTATATAATATTATATAACTAATCTTATGCAAATAGATTTAAGTTAATAACTTTATGTATCTAGTCTTATGTTTTTAATATTACGTATCTTATATTACGTATCTAATCTTATGTATTTTCTTTTACGTAAATATTATTAAGTTAGCTATAATAAGTTAATAACATTACGTAATTCAAAATATGTTATTTATCTTACGTATATAATATTATATCTATAACATTACGTTAATATCATAAATATCGGCAAAATCGACCCTTTTCCCGTCGGTAAATATAAGTTTTCCCCCGCACTCATCTATGCTCTGCACGGTTCTTGCTGCTGTTACATATCTGCCGCCCTGTCCTGATTTATATCTTACAAAGTAAGTAATATTTATCTCCGGCTTTTCCCGGATATGGTCTTTAATAAGATTAAGGGTATCATTAATGCGGGTCTCAGATGCCTCGTCAGGCTCGCGTTTTGGCTCGGTCTCGGTCTCTTTTGCGGTTTCGCGGATAGTATCTTCATATCCCGAAAGGGCTGCATATGGTGCAAACTGAGCCGCGCGGGAGTCTGCGCTCATATGCGGTCTTTTGGATGAGCGGTAGTGCGGCAGGTTGATAATGCTGCAGTATATTTCTTTCACATCTTATGCCCTCCTATCTGCTCGTTGCGTTCGCGGGTCCTTGCCCAGTCATAGAGGTTATAGCACTTTAAAACGGCGTTTTTGCCGAATTTATCCTGTATGCCGATTATTGCCTGCTGAAGTCTTTTTTCTTTTTCAAGCTCATCGCGGTCCGGAGCTGAACCCGGTTCGTCAAAAAGGCTCAGCTGCTGCACATCTTCTATTATATCTTCGGCCGGAATAACGCGGTTTGCCGATATATAAAGCCTGCGTACAAAGAGACTTTTATCTGTTATGCGGTCATAAAGAGCGAGTACCGCTTCTGAAATTATCTTTGTTGAGGCGGTATATCGATGCAGATTAACGGAGGATGATGCATCCTTCGGCACTATCCTGCCGTAGTAATCTATTTTTACTTCGCCGCTATAGGATTGGCTCACACAGGCGCCGTCGTAGCAGACAGTCAGTCCCAGATTATCTGTTATGAGGCATTTGTGCACAAGCTCAAGGCTGAGAAGCTCCGCCATCTCTTTTAGAAGGACTCTCGCCTTGCCGCTCTCGTATGCCTCAGGGAGTACCTGCCCGCTGCTAAGGCTGCTGAGCTTTGGCTTATATGCCTTAATCTGCTCTATAGTTACGCTCTCCCAGCCCCAGGCGTGGTCGATAAGGGTTTCGGCGTTCACTCCAAAAAGCTTATAAAGTGCATCTTCGTTATATATCGACTTAAGCGCTATATCCCCCATTGTGTATAAATTATTAGCAGCAAGCTTTGCTGCATATCCCCTGCCAACACGCCAGAAGTCGGTAATGGGCACATGCTCCCACAGCAAAGTTCTGTAGCTCATTTCATCAAGACAGGCTATGCGCAGTCCGTTTTTATCAGGCGGACATTTTTTTGCGATTATATCCATAGCCACCTTGCAGAGATAAAGATTGCTGCCTATGCCGACTGTTGCCGTGATGCCCGTATTGCTGAATACTGCTGAGGCAAGCTTCCCTGCCAGCTCATAGGCTGACATTTTATATGCTTTAAGATATTTTGTTGCGTCTATAAATACCTCGTCTATGCTGTATACATGGATATCGTCTTTGGAGATGAATTTTAAGTATATGGCATAAATTGCATTGCTCACTTTTATGTATTCCGCCATACGCGGCCCGGCAATGATGAAATCAAGCTTGAGCCGCTCGTCTTTTATAAGCTCGCTGCGATATATTGATTTTCCGATAAAATCTCTGCCGCTGTGATATTTTCTAAGCTCATTAATCTCGTTTACTTTTTGGTTTACTTCAAAAAGCCTCGGCCTCCCGGGCACACCAAATGCCTTCAGCGCCGGCGATACGGCAAGACAGATAGTTTTTTCAGTACGGCTGCTGTCTGCAACAACAAGGTTTGTATCCAGAGGGTCAAGGTCGCGCTGCACACATTCAACCGATGCGTAAAACGACTTAAGGTCTATTGCAATGTAGGTTCTTTCAGGTTCCATATAAATTCATATCTGCTCACTTGAGCCGTTTAGAAAAGACCCCGACATGATTTATTATCATGACCGGGATCTTTTTACTGCTGACAAACAGGCAATTATTATATTGAATGCGCATAGCTTTCTTCTCTGCGGAGAAGCTCTATCTTCGCATGAGAATTTTTCTGTCCGGCAGAAACAAGATCACCGATATCTTTGAGATAATCAAAGGCAGGATCGTCTATACCCGCCTTGCCTGTGAGAGCATGGTAGATAACGTGTATGCCAAATTCGAGAACAACTAATGTTATAGCAAGCATGAAAATAATCTGTATAAAATTCATAATTACCTCCAAAGTCTGACGGTGTTTTATAAAAGGCTTTTTATTACTGTTTCTGCTACGCCCTGAATCATGAATGACTGCTGTGAAAGGTCTATTCTGATGGGCTCGAAGGAGTCGTTCTCCGGCTGGAGGACAACAGTGCTGCCCTGCGGATAGTAGCGCTTGAGAGTTGCTTCTTCGTTATCTACAAGGGCTACTACGATTTGCCCTTTATTGGCATATTCCTGCTTGTGGATAAGCACAAGGTCGCCGTCGCTGATGCCTGCATTGAGCATTGATTCGCCTTTGGCACGCAGGAAGAAATAGTCTTTGTCTTTTGCAAAGGATAATGGCATTGGGAGATATTCCTCGATATTTTCTTCGGCAAGGATTGGTGAGCCGCAGGCGATTGCGCCTACAAGCGGCACACAGGCAGTCTCAAGACGGGCGCGCATTGATGGAGTGGATAAATTCCTGGTGCCATGGCGCTCGAGCATGCCCTGTTCCTCCATGTAGCTTATGTAGCGGGAGACGCTGCCGCAGTCTGTGCCGACTGCCGCGGCTATCTCGCGGGTGGAGGGAGAACAGCCGCATGATTCCTGATAGGTATTTATAACGGAGAGAATATTATTGATAGTCTCTTTATTTTTTGGTCTCATATGAGGTAAATTCCTTAAGCCATCATTTGATGGTTTAAATATACCACTGCTTACAGCATATGTCAAGCAAAAAAATTACCGCCGGACAGATATTCCGACGGTAATTGAAATTAAGCTATTTTATTTACTTTATTCTGCTTCTTATAGCCTGCAGCCGCTCGCTGAAGCATTCTATAATAAGCCCTGCATCAAGAGAGTATGTTACGGCATCAACGCCTTTTTCAAAGCCGTCTATTACTCCATCCTGAGTGCCGGTAAAGAGAATGCATACCTTGCCCGCTGCGTGGCAGGCATCTATTATTCTGCGCAGTGCCGATTGAAATTCCGGTGCCGAGAACTGCCCCGGTATCCCCATCGATATAGAAAGGTCGAATGGTCCTATGAATATTCCGTCAACGCCCTCAATGGCTGCTATCTCCTCTATACTGCCAAGGGCTTCAACTGTTTCGCACTGCGGCAGGAGCATCACGCGGGAGTTATGATATGCCATGCTGTCGGCAACGGTCATATTTATATCATATCCCCAGCCGTCTTTTCTTGAAGGACAATATCCCCTATTGCCTATAGGGCTATATTTGCAGTATGAAACGAGTGCCTTTACTTCATCGGCCGTCTTTACATTCGGCACTATAAGCCCCTGTGCGCCGACATCAAGAAGCTTAAGTACTGCGGGGCGGGATATCTCGCGCACGCGGCAAAGGGGTGTTATCCCGCTCAGTTCAGCGGCTCTAATAAGCTCTGCGCTGGTCTCTGCCTCAACAGGTGAGTGCTCATTGTCTATAATAACAAAATCAAAACCGGCCTTGCCTATGCACTCAACCACATAAGGGCTGCAGGCATCTGCAAAAATGCCTATCGGCTTGCTGCCGGATGTCATTTTCTGCTTTAATGTGTTTTCCATAACGCTGTCCTCTCCAGTCTGAATTAATAAAAGTTATTCTTTAGCTGTATTTTCTGCATACTCAAAAAGTCTCTTCATAAGCTCTTCGGGATAGTCAACAAGTCTGCCGTCGCTGAGCATTGCCATGGTCTCGCTCTCTGAAAACCACGCGCACTCGGATACCTCCTCGCGCTGGAGCTTGAGCTGCGCAGGGTCAATATCTGAGAATATGGCATAGAAATCATCAAAAACTATGCTGAACGGCTCCCTGCACACAAAATGCATTCCGGCGCTCTCAGGCTCTATGCCGAGCTCCTCCCGGAGCTCCCGCTTTACGGCGCCTTCGGAATCTTCCCCGCTCATTGCAAAGCCCCCTGCCGACACGTCCCACAGCCCCGGATAGCGGTCTTTGGTGAGGACGCGGTGCTGAAGGAGCATCTCGCGGCGGCTATTAAAAATGCAAACATGCACTATAAGAAGTCTTTCGTTGTCATCAAGCTTTGAATAATCATAGTCCCGGGGGATCTTTCTGCCGGTCATATTCCCATTAAGGTCATAAATATCTATATACTCCATTTTTATCGTCCTTGAATCTTGGTAGAAAAATTATAATTCACCCGAAAACAAAAGTAAAGCGCAAACGGCCATCTCCCCTGCAGTAATTCCCGCCGCAAGCAAAATTATATGTCTTTTAATTTATATTTAATGATGCTATAATACCGGTGAAATATATAATTGGAGATGTCTATGCAGAAGAATCCTGAAATTGCAATAATAATACCTGCATATAATGCCGAAAAATATATAGAAAAAGCCCTGCAGAGCATTCTCGGTCAGAGCTATGCCGATATAGAAATTACTGTTGTAGACGACGGCTCAACCGATAATACAGCCGCTCTTGTTGCTGATATTGCCGCAAAAGACCATAGAGTAAAGCTTTTGAGCATAGCAAACGGCGGACCTGCCAACGCAAGAAACAAAGGTCTTGAAGCAGTAAAAGGCACAGCAGATTATATAGCCTTCTGCGATGCCGATGATGAGCTTTTGCCCGACGCTCTTGAAAAAGCCCTTGCTGCCGCTGAGAGCGGCTCCGATATGGTTCTTTTCGGCTTTACCATCATCAATCCCGACGGCAGCAGAAATGACTATTTCGAGCCTGACGGAGTTTATACAAGCAATAATTTAGGCACTGCTCTTGCCGATCTTTATAAGGCAAATCTTCTAAACCAGGTGTGGGCAAAGCTTTTCAGAGCAGAGCTTATATATAATAACAATATCACCTTTCAGAATTACCGCTGGGGTGAAGACCGTCTTTTCATCTTCGACTGCGTTGAGCATTCAGAGCAGATATCCGTTATATCATACTGCGGCTATCACTACCTTATGTACAACAGCAGCAGCCTCATAACCGGCTTTTATGATAAAAAGGCAACCGTCTGCGCCATTGCGGATATCCGGGCCCAGGAGCTGTGCGCAAAATACGGCGTAACGGACGACAGCTATTTTCGCTATATGTTTGCCAAAAGCATAATCTCATGCATGACAAACATGTTCTCCCCCACCTGCCATATGAGCCGCAGTGAAAAGCGAAGCTACATAAAATACATCATCACCAACGACTATATCCAGGAGCGATGCCGCTGCTCATCGGGCGGCGCTGCAGTAAAGGTCCTCACAGGCATAATGCGCACAAGGAATATAAGTCTTAATATGTTCGCAGCCCGGGCAGTTGCCGCGGCAGGCAAAATATCCCCAAAACTCTTCCAGCTAATAAAACATAAAAAATAAAGGACTAAGAATATGAATTACGTAGTGGTGGACTTCGAATGGAATCAGGCAATGCGTTCGGACTCCCCCGTTTTCAACAGACTCCCCATCCACCTGCGCGGGGAAATAATAGAAATAGGCGCTGTACGTCTTAATGACGACTTCTCTCTCGGCGATGAGTTCACTATGGACATAAAGCCTGCCTATTTCCGCCAGATGCACTATAAAGTAAAAAAGCTCACAGGCTTTGATAAAGAGCGGCTTGATAAGGGTGTAAGCTTCCCCACCGCTCTTGAAGCTTTTCGCGAGTTCTGCGGTGAGGATGTAACCTTCCTCACATGGGGCTGCGACGACCAGGGCATCTTTGAGCAGAATATAATAATCCACGACCTCGACTGGGACTGGGTCTCCGGCTGGATAAACCTGCAGCTCATATATAATGTGCAGACCGGCGGCGACAGAAATCAAAAGGCCCTCTCCGCTGCCATGGAGCATTTCGGCATTGAGCAGACAAGAGTTGCGCACGATGCACTGGGTGATGCCTATAATACAGCCCTTGTGTGCACAAATCTTGATATGATAGAGGGGCTTAATACTTATGACGACGCCGAGCGTATCCTCTCTCTCAGAACAGCCTCCGCCGCTGCCGTAACCGAGGCTGAAGCTGCCCCCGAGGTAATTGAGCATGAGGTATCAGACGGCTATGCATCCAAGGCCGAGGCCTTCAATGACCCGCGCATCGCCTCCCTCGCCTGCCCTAAGTGCGGCAGAGATATGGCCGGCATCAAGTGGATAAATCAGGGCGACGGGCGCTATATGAATCTTTACTCCTGCAAAGACCACGGGCAGTATCTTGTGCGAGTAAAATTCAAAAAGAACAGCTATGATACCAACATGACCGCCTCACGCATTGTTTATGAGGCAGACGATGAAATGATAACTCTCTACCGCGAAAAATCTACAGCCGCCCGCAGACGCGGAAGAAGCCGCAGCGGACGAAGATACAGATAACAAAAAAGCTCTCATGATGATTGAGAGCTTTTTATTATTATAATTATAATACTTTTGAAAGGAAATCCTTAAGGCGCGGGTCTTTGGGGGAATCGAACACATCAGAAGGAGTCCCCTCTTCTAGAATCTTGCCGTCTGCCATAAATATAACTCTGTCTGCAACCTCGCGGGCAAAACCCATCTCGTGTGTAACAACAACCATTGTCATGCCGTTTTGTGCAAGCTCCTTCATAACCTGAAGAACCTCTCCGACCATCTCAGGGTCAAGGGCTGAGGTCGGCTCATCAAAGAGCATTACCTCAGGCTCCATAGCAAGTGCTCTCACTATTGCAATACGCTGCTTCTGCCCGCCTGAGAGTCTTGCGGGATACTCATTGGCTTTATCAGGCAGCCCGACTCTTTTAAGGAGCTTCTTTGCCATTTTTTCAGCTTCAGGCTTTGTTTTGCGCTTTAAATAAACGGGCGCCATAATTATATTCTGCATGACTGTTTTGTGCGGGAAAAGGTTAAAATGCTGGAAGACCATACCCATCTTCTGTCTGTGGGCATCGATGTCTATTTTTTCATCGTTTATATTAACGCCGTTAAGGTAGATAGCGCCGGATGTTGGCTCTTCAAGAAGATTAAGCGAGCGGAGAAACGTCGACTTGCCGCTTCCCGAGGGGCCTATGATTGCCACAACCTCGCCCTCGTGGATATCAAGGCTGCAGTCATCAAGAGCTTTGACCTCGCCTTTATTATATGTCTTTACAAGGTTTTTGACTGATATTATAACATTATCGTTTGTCTCCACGGCGCATTCTCCTTTCTATAGCTTCAATAGCCTTGGATGCAGGATAGTTGATGCAGAAGTAGATAATAGCTGCCATAACATATGGTCCAAGGGAGATGTAGGTGGTAGAGGCAATGGTCTTTGCAGCGAACATAATCTCTACCATGCCGAGTGTTGAGCAGATTGATGATTCCTTAACCATTGTTACTATCTCGTTGGCAAGTGCCGGCAGAACATTCTTAACGGCCTGCGGCAGCACAACAAGCTTCATGCTCGCCCAGGATGAAAGTCCAAGTGACCTTGCAGCCTCGGTCTGCCCCACATCAACAGCCAGAATGCCGGCACGGAATATCTCTGCCACATAAGCTGAAGAGTTGAGTGCCAGTGCTACAACACCCGGGATAAAGCGGCTTATATCTATAAAGCCGAAAATCGTCACGCGCGGAATGCTTATAGCGCTGAAAAGGCCGAAGTAGATAATGCTCAGCTGAACAAGCAGAGGTGTTGAGCGGAACACGGCAATATATGCACCCGAAATGGCTTTTACTATTTTCTTTTTGCTAAGTCTCATTATAGCCAGCAGAAGTGCCGGAATAACTGACAGCGCAACCGACACAACTGCCAGAAGAATAGTATAAAATACGCCCTGCAGGAAGTATGGGCCGTATTTCGGCAGAAATGAGAAGTTAAAGAAAGAGGCCGGGCTCATGCCGGAAAAGAGATCACTCCACGACATAAAAATTTCTCCTGTTTTTTTCTAGGTATAATATAGGCAATGCGTTGCCCTCTATAAAGAAGGCAACGCGTAAGATATTTTTATATATTTTTTATAATATCAGGACTCAGGAGCATCAACAGATACTTCTTCGTAGTTGCCGGAATCCTTGATAGCATTTGCTGCATCAACAAATCCCTGCATAACATTTGCAGCGTTCATCTGAGCAATAGCCTCGTTGATAGCCGGGAGAAGTCCCTTCGGGTCGCCCTTTGCAACTGCTATGCAGTAAGGTGCAGGAGACTCTTCAATAACAACATCAAGCACCACGAGATCCGGGTTTGCTGCAGCTTTTGCAACTGCAACTGCACCGTCGAGGCAGCATGCATCGATTTTATCATAAACGAGCTGGTTTACGATATCATCAACGTTTGCAAGAGAAACAAGAGTTGCACCCGGGAGAAGCTCGGTTACAAGACCTTCTTTGGTGGTTGCAGTCTGAGCTGCAACGGATTTGCCGTCGAAGGATTCAAGAGAGGTGTACTGGTCTGCATTTTCAGCCTTTACAAGCAGCTTTGCAGGAAGGTCTGAGTAGTATGGATCAGAGAAGTCTGCTGCGTTGAGACGCTCTTCTGTCTCTTCAAGAGCTGCAATAACGATGTCGTAATCGCCCTTGGAAAGTGCAGTGAGAAGATAGTCAAAGCTCATATTCTCTATCTGGAGCTCTTTGCCCATTGCATCTGCAATGTACTGAACAACAGAGATATCAATTCCGCCATACTGCATTGTGCCGTTATCATCAGCATACATGAATTCGTATGGTGCATAGTCTGCAGAGGTGCCGACAATGAGCTTATCGGACTGTGCAGCAGTTTCTGTGGAAGCGGTGGAGGCTGTGCTTGCTGAAGATCCGCATGCACAAAGTGCAAATATCATAGCAAGTGCCATAACTAAAGCAACGATCTTTTTCATTTTATTTTCTCCTAAAATATAAAAATGCGAATAAATATTCACATCTATTTGATGTTATGCATTATAGCTTGTATATTTATGCAAGTCAACAGCTTTTTTAGACAAAACTCGCAATTCACTGCCGCTGTATTTTGTGCAGTTATGCTTTATGACATTCTTGCATATGCATAAAATTTCATATATAATCATAAAAAATGAATTTAAGCAGGTTTTTTGATATGTTCAGTGAAAAAAATTCATATCTACTTATTAACAAAAGCATACTCCGTACAAATATAGCGCAGATTATAAGCGAGCTCACGCCCGGCTGCAGTCTTATGCCCGTGCTCAAGGACGACGCATATAAGCTTGGGCTTGCAGAGCTTTCAAAGATAGTATCGGAATTTAACGAGATAGAATATATAGCCGTAGCTCATATCTCAGAGGGGTTGGAGCTTCGCCGTGCGGGCTGGAGAAAGAAGATACTCGTTATAGAAAACCCCATGCCGCACATGATAGCCAAGGCTATAGAAAATGACCTTGAGCTGAGCGTTTCAAGGCTTGGTCTTATTCCCGATATCTCATCTCCTGCGAGTGTGCAGATAGAGATAAACTCGGGGCTGAACAGATCCGGCATAACTCTCTCGCAGATTCCCGAGCTTATAGCCGAGCTGCGCAAAGCCGGTGACAAAATAAAAACAAGCGGGATATACTCCCACTTCTCCTCTGCCTCCGACCATGATGTATGCCAAAGCGAATATGAATGCTTTTTAAAGGCCGTAAGTGCTCTTGAGAGTGAGGGCTTCAGCTTCCCTATGAAGCACATTTCAAGCTCCGCCTCGTTTGAGCTTTTCCCTGAATATAATATGAACGCAGTGCGAATAGGCCGCAGGATATATATGGACGCTCCCGGCGTATACAACGGGAATATTCATGAATCCGCCTCGTGGATAACATACATAAGCGGGATATATAACTATAAAAAAGGTGACTGTCTCGGCTATAATAAGGCCTATACTCTCGACCACGATGCTGCTCTTGCAATAATAGGCGTTGGCTATGGCGACGGGCTTGACCCGGCACTTGTTGACGTAAATGCGCCGGTACTTATCGGCGGTAAACGCTGCCCACTTACTGCCTGCTTTATGGACCAGGCGATGGTGGATATAACGGGTGTTGACTGCCGCATAGGCTCGCCTGTTACGCTTTTCGGCTATGATGAATACGGCAATGTTCTCCCCTCGCAGGAGGTGGCACTGCTCATTGGCGATAACGAAGGCTGCGGGTTAACGTCGGAGCTGTCGAACAGAGTAGAAAGGATTTACATTTAGGCACTAGGCACCCCCGGCTAAACTAGACCGGGGCGCGAGCTGGGGCGTAGCGCCTAGGAAGCGGGTAGCAGTTAGCAGTTAGCAGGACAAACAAAGGCTCCAGCCGGCACGGTCAAGGCCGGCACGCGAGCTTGGGCGTCCCCTTACACAGGGGAGGCTTATATTACCGCAAATCCGTGAAGAATGTTACATTACATACTTCACGGATTTATTATATATTCAAGCATTAATTATAGAAGGAATATCATGCAGCTTTGCTATAATCAATAACGGAAATTTCCTGCATGAGTTTTTTAGCTGTATTAACAATTATCTCCAGCTTTTCGGAAACCTCATCTGTAAAAGTAATTTCTCCACAAACCTCACATTCTAAGCAAGGAACATTTTTTATAACAATAATGCAATCATCATACTCAACTGTGAATGTTGTTTTCGTTTTCAATTTATTATCACTAAAGCATGCATTACACATAATCATTTTCTCCTTGTTTTATTGTCCGGCATCCAGTGTTCTGCGTCGGGATAACATGCCGAAATAATAAGTACTCTTTTCCCATTGAAACCAACAAGCACATGGACAGCCGTATTATCAATAACTCTATAATCCAGTATTAAGCAGCTCGGTAATGATTTTTCTGATCTATTATCGTCAGACAAAGAATTTACTTCTATTATCTCTCCAAAATAAATGCAATGTTTTATATCAGCTCTTGATATTCCTCTTTCAAGCATTCTTTTCTGACAATGAACTGAATATTCAACAGGCAGCCCTGCATCAAGAGCACTACGTATTTCAGCTATATCCATATCTTTCTCTTCTTATAAGTTTATTAGTTAAGAAAAAGCTGCAAAATTTTTCACTAAGCCCTTGCCGTGAATTTATTTTAGCATGTTATGATAAAATACTCAACAATAAGTTTTAGCGCAAATCCGTGGAGCATTTCTGCTCCACGGATCTTTTTTTCCTGCCTTAGCAGGGGTGGAAGATTTTACTCTTCTTTAGATTTTTTGCGTTTGCTCTTTGAGAGAGCTTTTACTGCGCCGGCGGCACCTGCTGCGCTAAGGAGTGTGCTCAGCTCAAACGGGAGGAGAGCTGCATCGCCCATCTCGCTGCTTGGGAGCTTGGCCTTAGGCACGAGCTCATCTTCGATGATGGTCTCGTCATCATCCTCGGTGACCTGCTGTCTCTGTCCCGGAACAACTACCGGCGGGACGACCTTCGGGTCGGGTGCAGGCGGGTTGGTGTAGTAGGTGTTTGTGAGCGGTGATACATAATGGAGATCTGCGCCTGTGCCTTCGGCATTGGTTACAGAGCTTGAGATAAAGCCGCTGTAGAGATTGCCGGCGATTATATTGCTTAGATCTTCTTCTGTTGTGTTGTAATCATTTACGTGGATGGTGGTGCCGTCTGCGTAAATTAGGTCAGTTTCAACGGCGCGGTACTCATACTTCTGAGAGAGTCTTTCAAAGGTATAAGTCCAGTTATTGGCTGATGAGAGTGTAGTCTGCTTGCCGCTTACAACTTCCCATGCAGAGCCTGATGTGAATCTGTCTCTGCGCTGCAGCTGAACATTTACAGAAGGCATAGTGGTTGTATTTGCCCAGGTCTTGGACACTACAAGATATGTGAGGTGAGTATTCTTAACAGTGATAGTACCGGAAGCGGTTTCGCCATTGAGTACGAACTCGCTGCTTGCGGTGCTGTAGCCGCCGCCGTTTACAGAGTACTCAATCTCGTAATACTCGGTGAACGGTCTGCCTTCGATAGTTACGCCTTCAACGTTTTCTACTATCTTGTAGACTGACTTATCTGTTGTGCTGCCGTTTTTATAAAGCGGGAGGTTGGTCCAGGTGTAGTACCAGTAGTCATCGGTCATGCCGCCGGTGAGAGACTGAGATTCAATCAATGTACCGTCGCGGTAGAGGTCGAAGGTTATGCTATTTGGTCTGCTGCCGTCGGCATTATTGCTGTCGTCCCAGAACTTGGTAGCTTTAACCTCAAGATCAGGCAGAGAGTTTGTGATAGCTGTCCGATTCTGGGTGCTGTTATCATAGGAGACATCGTAGCTGCCTGCTTTATCGCCTGCAACCTCTATTCTTATATCGCCATAGATAACTGCAGTTTCTACTGCTCTATATGTCAGAGCTGTGTTCAGCTTTGTCCAGGTATAAGTCCAGTTTTCATCGGTCTCAGTATTGCCGGTGATAGTTACTTCATCGCCAACATTGGTCCATATCTCGCCATCTGCTGAGTACTGCAGCTGAACAACTATTGAATCAGGACGTGAGGAGTATCTGTTATCAGCATCTGCCCAGGTCTTGATTGCCTCAAACTCACCAACTGCAGGGTTTGTTACCTCAACGGAAGCGCTGCCGGATGTGAGATTAACTACTGCAGGATCATAAGAAGGAGTATCATAGCCTGCAACGGCTGTTTCAACTACCTTATACTGAACGGTGATCTTAGTCCCGCTGACATTAGCATATGTTGGGAGAGAAGTCCATTCAGCCTGCTCTTTGTCAGCGCCTACAGTTATTGTCTGCGGGTTAACTTCTGCACAAACTATTGCAGACTTTGAGTAATCGCTGCTGCTTGCAACCTTAGACCATGTAGTGCCATTATCAAGAGAGTACATGAGTGTAAACTCTATGGACTCAGGACGAAGAGCCTTATTATAGTCATCCCAGGTCTTAGTTGCGGTGATGGAGCTCTTGGTGGTTTCGTGGGTATTGGTTACGGTTATTGCAGCGGTACTGCTCGGTGCTATTACAGATACAGGGGCTGTAATTACGGTTTTGTATTCAGCAACTGCATCTTCTGTTACAGAGTATACAGAGGCATCACTTGCCGAGCCGTTCTGATAATACGGGAGCTTAGACCAGGTATAGGTCCACTCATTATCCTTATCCTTTGCAATAACAGGAGAAGCTGTTACTTCTGTGCCGTCGCGGTAGAGATGGAGTGTGATGGAATCAGGTCTGAAGAGCTCGCGGTTATCTTCATCTACCCACACCTTGGTTACAACAAGAGATGTATCAGGCAGAGTGTTGGTAAGAGTTGTTTCAAACCAGGAGGCATCGTTTTCGGTCTTCTTTTCTGTTGCAGCTGAGTAATTGAAGCTGCCGACTGTGCCGGATTCAGCTGTGCCGCTTACAGCTATCTTATCAGTGCCATAGGTAATGCCAAGTTCTATTACTCTATACTGATAATCGCTTCTAAGATTGAGCCACTTGTAATACCAGTTATTGCCTGCTGTGAGGTCTACAGCAGTAGGAACATTTGTTGAACCGGGAACATTAGTCCAGGATGTTCCATTGGTGCTGTACTGCAGCTGAACCTGAACAGAATCAGGAATGGCGTTATACTTGGCAGTATTTTCGTCAAACTTCTTCTGAACTTCAATAAAGGTCTTATCTTTAAGAGTATTAGTTGTGGCAGATGCTGCAACCTTTACATCGCCCTTATCAACTGCATCGGTATAGCTCTTTGCTGATGAAACAAATGTGTAGGAATCGCCGAAGGACTTTTCAAAGACCTTGTAGTAAACAGTCTTTGTCTCACCGTTTACTATAACATTTGCCGGGAGGCCTTCCCACTTAGCTGTTCCCCACTCATTGCCTTTTTCATCAAGAGTCTGGTTTTTGGTGAGAGTCTGGGTAACCGAGCTTGTGGTGTAGACATCGCTGCCGGAGACTTCATGCGTGGAGGCAACAGTCTGCCATGCATCATCTGCAGCATCAGGATCAACAGACCACTTGAGAGTGAATTCTATTGATTCAGGTCTCAGGCCATATTCATCACTGTTATCATTCCATGTCTTGGTGGCTTCAACGGTGAACTTAGTCGGCTCATAGGTATTGGTTACAGTTACGGACTTAGTCTCATCGCTGGTACCAAAGACAACAGACTTCGGTGAATATGCGGTGGTGTATTTATCTACAGCGGTTTCTGATACGCTGTATTCGCAGTCTACATATGCGCCGTTGAGGAACATCTTCTGCGGGAGACGAGTCCAGGTATAAGACCAGTTACCCTGTTCATCAGCATTTACGGTTACATTCTGGAGAGACTTTTTATCGTTATTTCTGATGAGTGTGAGCTGAATTTCTGTAGGTCTTATATTATCGCGGTTATCTTCATCATCCCAGACTTTGCTTACGGTAAGCTTTGTATACTTGCCGCTGCTTCCGCCCTGACCGTTGATGTTATTAACGATAGTCCCGGTCTCGCCGAATTCATTCGTTACATAGTAGCTGCCGGTGATACCGCTTGCAGGGTCGGAAGAATCTTTATAGGTAACAGCAGCTTCTGTGCCGTTATATACAACAGATACTTCGTATGCGCGGTATTTAAGATCACTGCGGAGAGCTGTCCAGGTGTATGTCCAGCCGGTATTGGAGTTTTTATCTCCGGTGATGGTGACTTTCTCGCCAAGGTCTGTCCAGGTCTTGCCATCTGCTGAGTACTGCAGCTGAACCTTAATAGAATCAGGTCTTACCTGGTAGAGGTTATCATTATCCGTCCAGGACTTGGTGACGGAATATGTGCCTTCGGCGGTGTTGGTAACGGTTGCGGCAGCTTCTGCCTTGTCAGTGAGAGTAATATTGGATGAATAAGTTGTCTTGTAACCGACATTTTCTTCATTTTCAACTACTCTGTATGTAACAGCAGTATCTGTGCGTTTGCTGCCGGAACCGATAACAATATTTACAGGCAGGTTCTCCCACTTTGCCGTGCTCCAGCTGCCGTCCGCCTGCTTGGAGACAGTCTGGGTAACAGCGCTTGTGGTATATGCTGCAGTGCCGTTTTCATAAAGGTTATCACTGTTAAGAGCTGCATTTACAACATCGGTCCAGGTAGAGCCCTTATCGGTTGAATACTGAAGCTTGAAGTTTACATCGGTTCTGGTGCTGTAATCGCCGTTATCAACCCAGATTTTGGATGCAGTGATTGTACCGCGCTCAGGGACATATTTGTTAGTGATGCCAAGTGTAACTTTTGTCTTGCTGTCTGTATTAAGTGTGAACTCGGGGGCTGTTGTGGTTGCATCACCGCCGTTTACGCTATACTGCGGGTCTTCGGCGAGGGTATAGCCGCTGACAGCCTGCTCTACTACTTGGTATACAGAGAGATTAGATGTATCAGTGTGGTTTGTCGCAGTATTCTTCCAGAGCGGGAGGTTACTGTAGGTAACTGTCCAGTTGTTACTCTTATTCAATACAACATTGGAGATGACCTTAACACCGTCTCTATATACATCTACAGTTACACTGCGGTTATCTCGGTTATCTTCTGCGTTCCATGCCTTGCTGATAGTGAGAGGCGCGGTAACGATGGTATTAGTTGTCTTAAGACCTGTTGTGTTTACTGAAACATTAAACGGACCAACAACTCCGCTGTTTACAGCAATTGTCTGTGCAGAATCACCTGAACCATAAGTGATTGAAACTTCAACTGCCCTGTACTGAATAGTATTACCGTTGCCATCTACAATCGGGAGATTGTCGATAGTCTTATTAAATGTAGAGAAGCTATTAGTTGTAATTTCTACATAAGATACATTACCGTCATAACTTACACCATCTACATTAGCCGGGAAGTATGACCAATCAGCACCGTTAACAGAATACTGCAGTTCAAATCTAACTTTTGACGGACGGAACTGAGATGAAGATATTTTATTACTATAACTTCCTGAGAAAGATTTGGTTACTGTGATACTCTTATTCTGATAGGTGTTGGTTATGGTCTTGGAATCGCTTTCAGTGGAGTTTTCATTGACAAACTCTTTGATAGCTGCATCAGGAGTATAGTCGGAGTTGGATGCTGTGATGGTCTGATATTCATCTCCAACCTTTACGCATTCAACAACCCTATACTGAATAAGCTCGGCAACACCGTCAACGGTATTTTCTTGCCAATACTTATACATGTTATTCCACTGAGCATCAACCTGTGCGCCATTTGAGTATACACGCTGTATCGGGGAATCATATGTTGTGGTGCCTTCAGCGGATTTTGTACCTGCTGAGAAGGCGGACATATCGGTGATATCACACCATGTGTCTGTGGTGCCCTGCGCAAGATACTGGAGCTTAAAGTATACATCCGGGCGGCTTACGTCCTTCCACTTATCATCGCCGGACCATGCCTTAGTTGCTGTGAGATCAATATCTTTGCGTGAGTGCTGATCATCCGTATTGAAGATATTTACGGTATATGTTCTACCGCCGTCAGTCGTTGTAAACGCCACATTGCCTGCAACAGAAGCTGCCTTGTAAACAGTTGTGCCTTCGGTGTGAGTCATCTTGTTGTCATCTGCTACTGAGCCGACGTATGCTGTGTAGTCATATACCGGCATATCCTCAGGATAGTTAAGAGTTTCGGTGATGGCGTATGTATCCGAAGCTGAAACTCTATCTGCATCTACATAGAACTCTTCTGACACATAAGTTACAGAACCGTCGGTATTGCCGCGGGCAGTCAGAGTAAGTTCTTCGTTATTAATCTTAAGAGTAATTGTTTCAGGGCGGGTGTAATCATAGCCGCTGTCGGGCCATTGCTTTACAAACTTAACAGGGACAGTGGTGACGGAGTTTGTTATGCTTGTAGAAGTGCCTGTTGTAGAGAATGTGGCCGTGATGCCCTTTGACTGACCGTCGGTAGAGAGTGTTTCATTGCCGTCTGACCAGATGAGCTTTTCTACGACGCGGTAGGCATATGTTGCACCGGCAAGAGATTTTTCAGGAAGGTCCTGCCATGTACGATTTACATTAAGCGTATACAATGAAGCCGCTGTGATTGCCGAAATATCTGTTTCACAGCCAAGGACAGCCGTCTGTTTGCCCGCAACTGCTACATAAATAACATGGCTTGAGTCATAGTTTGCATCAGTTTCTTCCTTGAGCTTGTTAGCATCAACTACAGCCCAGTCTGTGTTGTTAGTTGTGCGCTCAACAATATACTGAACCTTAACAGGCAGGTTGCCGAGAGACCGGAGGCTATTGAACTCAGTCCACTTCTGGGAAACAGGTCTGCCGTCGAAAAGCCAGGTCTTATTTACGCTGAGCTCTGTTTTATCGGAAAGAAGGTTCTTTAATGTTCTGCCGTCGGAAGATACGGAGACGAGCTTGTAGTAATTGCCTATCTTCTCGCCTACCTGGTCAACAGTCAATGTGGCAGCGACAGTATAATCTGCTATATCGGTTGAGCCTATATTGGCTGCATCATTTAACTCCAGCAGAGATTCAGAAGCAATGGTGTATTTATATGCTTTGCCGTTTGGTGCATATTTAAGAAGATTGCTGATGTCACCCTTTGTGAGCTGGTAACCGGAAGCGGTCTTTACAAGGCAGTTGAGACCGGAGGCTGTCCAGTTGGCAGCATCCTTCTTTGGAATAACTACATATACATTGGAGTCATTGAAAGAGTCAGTATGACCTGCATCTTCGCCATCTGCAGAGCGGACAATCTTAAAGAGTATAGCGTCGGGACGGTAGGCAGTATTGTCTGTATACTCCTCCCAGCTCTTGGAGACACCGATTGCAGTTGTGGAGTAAACGTTTGTATAGCCCTGACCTGGATCAGTATCCGTTACATTTTTGTAGATTATATTGCCGTCTGCGTCGGTGTAATGGTCGGTGAATACAATGTCTATAGAGTCTTTATTCGGTGTTTTGGAGTATACTGCAGAGCACTCTTCCTTGAGAGTATACTTAAGCGGTTCACCGTTGAAGCCGTTATACGGGAGATTTTCAGTTTTCCCGGTTGCGGAGTTTTCAAAGGTTTTGAAGGTATAGGATGCTGTTACTTCAAGATATTTTCTGCCGTCGATAGTTACTTTAGATGCTTCTTTGTCTGAAGCTTTGAGTGTAGTCTCTGCTATCTCAGCTGCTGCACCTATAAGAGAGCCGCTTTCTGTTGCCTGAGTATAGAGTTTGTAGGTAACATCCGGCATATCTTCGGCAGTGAAGCCCGTGATAAGAGTATCATCGTCTACAGGTATGCGCCATGTCTTATATACAGTAACTTCAACATATGGGGTGACGGAAGTATAATAGTTGGTGAAATGCATGTCTGTTGCATAATATTCAACATTATATCCGGAGACAGTATTTTCCTCCATGATGTAGTAATAATACTGTGAGCCCCAGTCGCTGTATTTATCATAATCTTCAAAGAGATATGTGTAGTTGCCGTCCTTGCCGGAGTTAAGGTTCTGAACAGCATCTTTGCCGTCGGCATCCTTTACTTTTTCAGCATGCTTGCTGAGCCAGGTGGCATAATCGTCTTCACCCGTATATTTGGTATAGTCTTCCAGCGAGCGATAGAGTCCTACACTTACTACCGGGAACTTGCTCTTGGACACGGCCCATGCAAGCGGGAGCTCCCAGAGCTTTTCGCCTTCAATATCACGTTTTTCCTGCGGGGTATTAACAACGGTTGCTGAGTACTGGCTGGAGCCAAGGTCGTTAATGCCGTCGGCAATTATAAAGACTGATTTATCAGTTGCGGGGGTGAGATCCTTTGTAGGTATGCCGAAGACATCTTCGGTTGTATAGTTCGTGGGCAGGTCTGTGTTAGTAGGTGTAACAGCGCTTGCTGCGCCAAGAGCGTTGCAGTAATAGCCGGCATAGATGGAGCTTGCAGCTTTTTCTACACCGAAGTAGATATACGGATATCCATACTCATCATACTGCGGCATATTCTGGATAGTACATGTCCACCAGTATTCATTACGCTGAACGCTGGTATTCCACAGGTAGTCTTCGTTGACCTTTTCCCAGCTGGACTTGTTTTCAACGATCTTCTTAACGAGAGAGTCTGTTGTTAAGCCTGCAAGGGCACTGTCTGCACCAAGAGAGATTCTATAGAGTGAAAAGCTTATATCAGGGCGGATAAGTGAAGCATCATCGCGCCATACCTTATTTGCAATAAGGCTGATAGTCTTGGTGCGGGTATTGGAGATGGAGTAATCATACTCATCAGGTGAATTGTGGTGAGTTTTATCATCAAGAGTGCCGATAGGAGTTTTGGTGTTATTGATAGTAAATGTTACACCGTCTATAACGGCTGTATTATTATTAACATCAACTTCAGTCTTGCCGTCTTTAGAGATCATCTTGATCTCTTTGATCTCAGCTGTGGTAAGCTCGCCATTACTATCGTATTTATCAAGACCCTTGATGTCGATAGTAACGGAGTAGTTGCTGCCGCTGCCGCCGGAGGCTTTATCAAGGTGCGGTGTGATGGTTACATCGCCCTTAGATAATGTATCGGAAAAGGCTTCATCCCCTGCCCACTTTACGAGCACCTGAGAGATAGCGCTTGCAGATTCATTTGCAACAAGCTTTACCTGGCAGACTTCTTCGTTATAGTTAGTCACGCTGAATACGCAGCCGTTTACTATGCCGGCAGCATTCCATGTCTTGGTGAAGTAAAGATTCTGCTGTCCGATACGTACATTTTTAAGGTTATAGCTGGCTTTATTAGGAGCATTTTTAGCATCTACAGAAACGGACTCAAATACATTATATCTGTAATAAAGGCCGTCCCATTTGTCACCCTCATTATCTGTAGAGCCGGCTGTGCCGATTTTAGCTTCGCCGGAGGCAATAGCCGCGGCAACTTCAGCAGGAGTTAGAGTTGACGTGGAAACCTCGCCGACTTTTGTTTCAACAACAACATAGTTATCTATCTTGTCGGTATAGGTTACATCGCCTTCTGTAATACTGTCTGCCATTGGGACAGAGAATCTGTAGTACCAGTTATTGCTGTCGTTAAGAGCATGGGAAGCAACAGCTACAGGCTCTGCGAGAGTATTGCCTTTAACGTCTTTGATTCTATAAACAGTTGCAACAACATCCTGACGTGATACAAGGTCAGATCCGTCGCGCCATTCTTTCTGAACTTCGAATTCAAAGCCGCCTGTTCCGGGGCCGTTTACATAGACGGTCTTTGTCTTCTTAACAAGAATACCGTCTTCATTAACTGATGTGACTTCATAGTTTGCAGTGCTGATCCACTCTGAGCCTACACCAACTTCTTTAACAGTATAGCGGTATTCACGGCCGGTGGAGTCATAGCGCGGGAGTCTGAGAAGCTCCTGCCAGTAGTTATCATTACCCGACCCCGCATTGACAAAATCTGCATAAGAGAGGACAACCGGGCTATCGCCGGAATAGCCTTCAAGAGCCACACCGTCGCGATAAATTTCAAACTTGGCAGTCTTATTGTATACAGAGTCTGTAGAAGACTCTTTGGTTGAATCTGATGAGTCTGCATTAACAAGAGAGACCCTATTGCCGTCTTTGTCAGTACCATACCAATATTTATCTATCTCTATTATATGGTCACCAACGAGAGTGTTGGTGAAGGAATTGCCTGACTGTGTCTCGGTGAAGAGAGCTGTGGTGTTGCCTGTTGCAGAGGTCTTTGAACCGTCAACCTGACCGTTATTTACAACACGGTTGCCGTTAACATCGGTGATAACATTGCCGTTTGCATCGGTATCGGTTATGCCGTTTATACTGATCTGCGCTTCGCGCCATTCATACGTTACGGCTTTGAGTACACCTTCGGAATTCTCTTCATAGGTCTTTAGAGAATAAGAACCTGATGCATCATGCATGTCGCTGGCAGTGAAGCCGCTGAGAGTTACGTCTATATTATTAGCGCTATCAGAGGCAGTTGCTGCAGATGCGAGATCATTTTCTGTTGCGCGCTGCCAGTCGTCGTCACCGTCAAGCTTTTTCCAGAGTTCAAAGGTAACGGAAATCTCGGCATCATCGCCGCTCTTATTCATATTGCTGAGAGAATCGGCGATAAATGTCTTTTCAACAGACATGGTAGTTGTGCCCTGGGCAGTGTTGGTGACTGTTGAGCCGTTTACAAAATAGCGGGTCGGGTCCATGGCATTTACAGCATCTGTAACAGATGTTTTACCGTCGGTTGTGGTGATGCCGGCATACATATCTGAAAGAGATACTGACGGGACATAGCTGCCATAGCTTACTTCAGAGCCGATATAGATAAACATTTCGCCTCTGTCGTTATATTTTTCAACTTTGCCGCCGTCGGTGGTAGTTAATACAATGCCCGAAATGGTGTCACCGGAGTCAGCATCCTTGGGGACTTCGAACTCGTCTTTGCCCGGGTTAACAGGCTGCATAAAGTCCATGTCAACGCCGCTTGATGAATCAGTGAGCTTCCAGATATGGAATGCTGCATCAGGGCGGCTTTCTTTGCCCTGCTCGGCGGTGAGACCGTCAGACCAGATTTTGTTTACAGTGAACTGGGTTGTGCCGGAGAGAAGCTCCAGGGCAGTACCGCCTTCATAGAGGGCGTCTGTTTTATTGGAGAAGTTTACTACATTGGAGTAGGTGACGTTATAGCTGTCGCCTGAGCTAGTATCCTTAACATCTTCTTTGCCAAGCTCTACGTAGTAGATATATTTATAGCCGTTTTCATCAAACATGGGCAGATTGCTCATGTTGATGGTGGAAGTGCTGCCTTCGGTAGTTACGGAGATATTATATGGCACATAACCGTCTACGCCTTCTTTATATTCAACAGGGCTGCTTTCTGTCTTGCCCTGGATATAGCGATAGACTTTAAGATTTTCAATGGCTGTGCCGGTGCGGGTATCATATTTATTGCCGTTATCAAGCCAGCTTACAGTTGCCTTCCAGCTATTATTATAGGCAGTGTATACAAGTGTATCTCCGGCAGAGCAGGCAGCCGGATTGCCGCTTGTGCAGGCATAGTTCTGCATAGAAATATTGGAGAAGGAATATGTATATTCAACATAAACCGTTGTGCCGTCTGAAAGTGTATAGCTTGCAGGTACACCGTCTATAAGGCTGAGGGTGTATGCAGCAGAAGTATCTGTGCCGGTAAAGATAGCATCAGATGTTATATTTGTGCCGGCATCCGTGAAGAGAGCATTAATATCATCCGCAGAAGCGAGAGTGCCGCTCTTAAGGTCGACCTGACTGCCGTTTTCTACAGCATACATTCTATAATTAACAGCTGCGCTGCTGATGAATGTATCTAATGTAGCGCGGCCCTGGTTAGTCTGGTTATCGTTCCAGAGAACTGTTACAGGTGAACCGCTTGCAGATGTTGTGGAGGCAGCTTTAGCCTCTGAAAGGGATGCGCAATGCTGGAAGAGAGTTGAAAGGGTGCTGAGCTTATCACCGTAAAGAGTATTAAGGAGTGTATAGTCATCGTCGCTCAGTGCACCTATATCATCTGCATAAATGCTTTCAGCTGCTGCAAAATACTTTTCTGCATCAGCTATGAAGTATGGACCGTTTGATGTCTGTGTGCCTGAAGGAGTGGTATTTGCAGCTATATAGAGTGCGTCTATTTTATCTGCAATAGCCTTTAAATCTGCCGGGATAACAATACTGTCTGCTGCAGCTCTTACATCTGCGAGCTTAGTTACGGAGTCGGTGAAGAGAGCATAGAGTGCTTTTTCATCATCATTGAGAGCTTCAATAGAAGAATCAATATCTGCAATGGAGTCTTTTACAGAGTCTACATTTTCGGCTGATACATCTGCTGCAGCTGGGAGAGCGGCTATAGCATCAGTGACCGCCTTGACATTTGTGCCATCGATATTTTCGGTCTTGGTTTTAGTCTCGTTGCAGCCTTCATCAGTGCATTTATAGGTAGTGGTCTTTACACCGTCTGTGCCGTTTTCGGCAATAGCATAAGTTACAGTGCCCTCGTCCCAGTTATGAGTTGGTGTGGAGGTAGGAGTTGGAGTGGGAGTGGTACCTGAGTTAGAGCCGGTGTAGTCACAATAAGCGGATGTTAATGTAGATACAGTATTGCCGGATGCATCTTTTATAACAACATTGCAGCGGTAGTAGTAACTAAGATAAGCGGTATTATCACCTTTAGTTATGGTGAGAGTATTTCCGCTTGGAGTGAGCATGTCGCCAATAGACGCAGTATTCCATGACCAATACTGTTCCTCGGACTGTGGATTAGTGTACTGCCAGGTATATTCCGCAGTATAGCCATCAGGCAGCGTTGGAGAGACAGTTACAGTGAGCACATTGGCAGTATCAGAGGCTGAAACTGCAGGTGCAGAGACTGAGTATGTAACATCATCAGACGTCGTGGAGGGAACGTCACTATTATACGTATTGCCAAAATTCGTGGAAAAGTCCACAATATTTGATTCCTTGCTGTTATTTTCGTCATCTGCAAATGAGTATGACGGCAGAAGGCTGAACATCATCACGACAGCCATTAATAATGAAAGTGTTCTTTTTAAGAAATTATTCATATCGTTATCACCTTACTTTTCTGTTCTTGTGTGCGGGTATTACGCACTGAAATAAAGCAAGCTGCTTGTTAGATCAGAGTTACTTCAAGGCGCCATTTAAGTGTGTAGTTATCTTCGGTGATAACAAATTCATAGATATCGCCGGAGGCATCTTCGACGTCCTCCCAGGTGAGACCGCCGGTGCGGGAATACTGCCACTGGTATGCAAGTCCCCTGCCCTCTGCAAGACCTGTTATGGTGGAGTAGAGCTGAATGGTGTCGCCAAACTGCATCTGCTCATTAGTGAGATCATTAAAGCTTATCTCTACGCTGAGAGCATCAAGAGCGGCAGCTTCTTCGGCGGTGATATATTTAGCGGTTATGACCATGTCTTCTGCAACGCAGGTATAGTCCTTATCCCAGCCTCTGAAGACATAGCCCTCGCGGACAGGGTCTGCAGGAGGAACTGCTCTGCCGAATTCTTCAACAACCTGGCTGGAGAGCTCTGTGCCGTCGTAATCCTGAAAGATTACGGTATAGGAGAAGGCATCTTCTGCTGAGTCATCTATCTCTATAGATTCAGCATAGGCTTCGAGCTCGGCAAGCTCTTCTTCAGAAAGACCTGCGAGATAGTCATAAAGGTCTGCAAGGTCCATGTTCTGGAAGTCATCATAGGCAGAGGCTGCGTCGAATTCGTAATCCTCGTAGTCGTCGTAATCGTCAAAGTCTTCTTCGAAGATGTCGGCATCGGACTCAAGAGAATCATCAGAGACAGCTTCGTCGACAAAATCGTTGGAATCAAAGTCTGCGTCTGAGCCTTCGTAATCGGAGGAGGCGTCGGAGGCTTCGTCCCACACCGAGTCATCCCATTCATCGTATTCCTCATCAAAATATGAGGCGTCTATATAATCTTCAGCATAGTCCTCGGTATAATCATCGTAATCCGAATAATCTTCTGTGACCTCCTCCTGTGCATGGAGTTTTGAGTCGTCTGACATAAATCTGCCCAGGGCGACCACCAGCACCAGTGCGAGCGCAATGGCGAAGATACGCTTAAAGATTTTATTATTAATAATATTCATCAAAATTACCATTCCTTTCGATGAAATTCAGAATTTACTAAATTATAAATATATATACACATAACCATAGCTATTCTATAATATACTATGTTAATCTATATAATAATACTGTGC
>R14__coassemble_438_pt1 | contig 29810 bp, 27 predicted proteins | sample R14__metabat2_low_PE_022 | metagenome-assembled genome bin R14 | reverse complement strand
CAGGATAATGATAATGATCAGCAGCAAGATTCCCGCACTTGTCCATGCGGTAAGCGAAATCATGTCTGCCATGGAGCCGGTAGCCGCAATCAGCGTGTTCTGCAGCGACAGTACCGCAATACATGAGTCCACCAGGTTGATTGTCCGCAGCTCCGCCACGAGCACATTTGCGCTCTTTCGGGTCTTTTTGTAATTCAGAATACTCATTGTGATCCGATAAGTCGTGTAAGCAGCGGTTGCAATGGCGGGTATCAAGCCGAAGGTATAGCTCCGCCCGCCTTTTACCATAATCGCAATCGGCGCAATCATGGCCACATTCATGAAAAGCAGAAGAATATGCGTGAATCGGCAGATTTTATTTCGGTATGCGCTTCCTTCCGAAAGGCTCCGGTGCGCGGGATCCTTCTGTGAAAGAACGATAATGCTTCGAATTACCGTCAGCAGAAAATAATAAATGCCGATGGATAGGTTCCATGGTGTGCCGTAAAGGATTCCAAGAATTGCGTTGTAAACCGTGAAAGCAAAACCCGAAGCAATGGAAAAGCCGGATGAGAGCATGGTCCACTGCTGATAATCGCTTTTGGGAAGGTCAATCAGATTCCTTATTTTTGCCTTCATCCGTCTGCTCCCGCCGATTGTCCGGTCTCATCTATGTAAGGTCGAATGCAGGCAATCATGATTTCGGCAATATGCTCCGGGGAATCGGAACAATTTTCCTTCATCCACTCCTGAACAATGGCCATACAGCCCCGGATGTAGTATGCAATAAAATATCGCTGGTCGTTTTCCGGGACACGAAAACGATTCATAATGGGCATAAGGACGTACCGCGAAACCCCGTCAATCTGCTGATATACTTCCATGGCAGCCGGGTTTTTAAAGGCCGCAAGGAACAGGCTGCAGTGCTCACGAATAAAGTTCAGATAGGGCAGCAGATACTGTTTGTTGATTAGAATTAGATCATTCAGCTTCGCCGTTCCGATTCCCGGTACGAATTCTTCCGCTGATACATGGAAGCTGCTCATGAACTGCTCAAGCGTATATTCGATCGTTTCCGACAGAAGATCCGAAACTGTTTAATAGTGAAGATAAAATGTGGAGCGATTGACACCGGCTTTTTCGCATATCTCCTTCACCGTAATATACTCGAACTCTTTTTCGGACAATAAATCAACCAGCGCGTCGTCCATCAGCCGGGCGGTATTGAAGTATTTGCTTTCCGATTTGTTCATATCTCATACCGCCCTTCTTTTTTATTCCGCCTCAGCGGAGATTTCCTTTGCCAGCTCCATAATTTCAAAGGCATATTTCTGCTTGCCCTTTTCCAGAAGCTTTTTATAGATTGGGTAATTCACACTCACGCCCGCAATGCCGATCACGCCCAGGATGATGCCGATCACCATCATTGCCGCATTATTAGGTCCTATCACATGCATGGAAAGGCACATTCCGACACCGAGAAAGAGTGCAAAGACAACCCCAAATGTATAAGATCTCTGCCGGCCGCTTTGCCTGACGGTCAAGCTTCTTCAGTGCTACTACCTTGGAAGTGCTCTTGGGAGCATAGTCCTTGGCAATGGATTCCGCGTAAATTTTGTCTGTGTTGAAGAACTAGAGACATATATCGCCACTGTGTAAGCAGGATATTCGCGAACTCTGCCCAGCACTAATTCTAAAAAGTAGCTGTTTTTCATATGAAAACGGCTATTTTTATTTGCTTTTTCACAAAAAAGATGCGCAAATCACAATTTCACGGATTTGCGCATCATTTAGGGGCTTTTTTACAGCTCCATTTCAATATATACAACCTCAAAATTTATCTCAAAAGTCACTTATCCATGATTTTTACAATGGCATTCAAATCAATCGGTTTTACTTGTTCAAATACAAAGCTACATTTCAAATAAATTGATTTGGGCTGTTTCCGGCATATCACCAAGAGCTCCAAGGCGCTTCAGAGTTTCAAGATGCGTCTTAGACACTTTAGGACATGCTGCCGATAGTTCTTCAATGGAAATAAAACTTTCTCCATTTTCCTTGCAGTTCATAAGGTCCTGCGCTGCAGATTCTCCAAGACCCGAAATAGATACAAAAGGCGGCAGCAGTTTGCCATCTTCTGTGATCAGAAATTTCGTTGCATGAGACTTCATGAGATCGATTTTAGCAAACTCAAACCCGCGCATATTGAATTCGTATACTGCCTCCATTGTAACAAGCAGGTCCTCTTCGTTATTCGAGAGATCTTGCCGGCGTTTAAATTCATTAATTTTTCTGCGCACAGCTTCTGTGCCGCCTGTCATCATCTCGGCATCAAATTCGCCTTTTTGACTGCGACGATAGAAATATGCACTATAAAATGCGAGAGGTTCATGGACTTTGAACCATGCTATTCGAAATGCCATGGTTACATAAGCTACAGCATGTGCCTTTGGAAAAAGATAAGCTATTTTACGGCAGGACTCTATCCACCAATCAGGAACCTGCATATCCCTCATCTGCTGTTCAGAATCACCCGGAAACTCTCCCGATTTTTTAACCTTGCCTTTTCGAACGGCCTCCATTGTCTTAAATGCCAGAGAGGGCTCCATTCCTTTTGCTATGAGATAGATCATTATATCGTCGCGGCAGCCTACAGTTTCATTAACAGTGGCTATGCCTCCGGTTATTAAATCACGAATATTGCCGGCCCATACATCTGTACCATGTGAGAAACCGGATAAGCGTATCAAAGTATCATATTGCTTCGGCTGTGTCTCTACCAGCATTTGACGGGTAAACCCTGTTCCAAATTCCGGTACACCTATTGTTCCGGTTTGCCCAATTATTTTGTCATCATCCGGCAGCCCCAAGGCTGCCGGAGATGTAAAGATAGACATTGTTTCCGGATCTGAGAGGGATATCTTTTTTGCATCTACACCTGTCATATCCTCCATCATACGAATCATTGTAGGATCATCATGTCCAAGTTCATCAAGCTTGAGAAGATTTGCTTCCATGCAATGATATTCAAAGTGAGTTGTTATGATGTCTGAATTGGGATCATCCGCAGGATGCTGCACAGGACAGAAGTCCGTTACATCCATATCCTGCGGTATTATGACAAGCCCTCCCGGGTGCTGTCCTGTTGTTCTTTTTATTCCGACAAGGCCTTCCGTCAGGCGGTTTTCTTCCGCCTTACTTACTTTCAGCCCTCTTTCTTCAAGATACTTTTTCACATAGCCATAGGCTGTTTTTGACGCAAGAGTCCCTATTGTACCGGCTCTGAAAACATGGTCGGAACCAAAAAGAGTTTCTGTATATTTATGGGCATTAGCTTGATATTCACCCGAAAAATTAAGGTCAATATCAGGAGTTTTTTCATTCCCCGGATACCCCAGGAATGTTTCAAACGGTATATCAAATCCCTCACGGTTCATCATAGTTCCACATTGAGGGCATTCTTTTTCAGGCATGTCCGCCCCGCAACCAAATGAACCATCTAGAACAAACTCAGAACAGCAGCATTTTGGACATACATAGTGAGGCGGTAAAGCATTAACTTCTGTGATTCCTGCCATATATGCAACGAGTGATGACCCTACACTTCCTCGACTTCCAACCAGATAACCATGTTCAAGTGAATTTTGAACAAGTTTTTGGGCTGACATATATATTACGTCATAGTTATGATCAAGGATAGTTTTTAGTTCAACATCCACCCTATCCTGCACAATCTTTGGCGGATTTTCGCCATATATCCTATGCATTTTATTATATACAAGGTCTTTGAGGTCTTCGGCGGAATGCTCAATCTTCGGTGGAAACAGGTCTTTAGGTAAAAGTTCAATTTCCTCAACCATATCTGCAATTGCAACAGTATTTGTTATAACAACTTCTTCTGCAATATCATGACCAAGATATTCAAACTCTGCAAGCATTTCCTTTGTGTTTCTAAAGAAAAGAGGACAGCTTCTGTCTGCATCAGAAAACTGTTTTGCAGCCTGAAGGATTCTTCTATATTCTTCGTCTTCCGCATCAAGAAAATGAATATCTGAAGCCGCTATAACAGGTTTCCCGAGTTTTTTGCCAAGATCGTATATTTTACGGTTCCAGTCTTTAAGAACTCCTTCATCAGAAACTCTTCCGTTTTCAACCAGAAAGGCATTATTGCATATTGGCTGAATCTCAAGATAATCATAATATGATGCTATCTTTTCAAGCACTTCATCGCTCTCGCCTCTCATTACTGCTCCGTATAGTTCTCCCATGCCACACGCAGAACCGATAAGCAGTCCTTCCCGATGTCTATTTAAAAGGCTCTTGGGCATTGTGGGGTTGCGATGAAAGTGGGCAAGATAAGATTGAGATATGAGCTCATACATATTCTTAAGTCCCTTTCGGTTGAGGGCCAAAAGAGTCATATGATAAGATTTGCCAGCGTCTGACTTTCTCAAGGTATTGCATATGCTGCCAATATCACCAAGCGTTTTTGCGCCATTTGATTTAAGCATAGGGACAAATTTACTCATTATCCTTCCGCAGACAAGGGCATCATCAGAAGCCCGATGATGATTAAACTTTGGAAGCGCAAGATAGTCGGATACAATATCAAGTTTATATTTTTTTAAATCAGGGAGAATAGCTCTTGCCATAGGCAAAGTATCCATATAGACAGGGCTATAACGGATATTGTTCCTGGAACATATCGCATGTACAAAGCTCATATCAAAAGATGCATTATGTGCAACGAGCGGCCTATCTCCTGCAAATTCAATAAAAGCCTTAAGTGCTTCAGCTTCAGATGGTGCATTTGCAACATCACTGTCTTTAATCCCGGTGAGTTCCGTTATTTTTTCGGGAATATGCATTCCCGGGTTCACAAAGGTATTAAATGTTGACTTAGGCTCTCCACCGCTGAAAAGCACTGCGCCTATTTCGGTAAGACGATCTGTATTGGCGCTAAGTCCTGTTGTTTCTGTATCAAAAGCAATAAAATCAGAGTCTATCGGCAGTTTACTCCGTCCGGAAACTGCACTATCGCCATCTAGATCATTAACAAAATAGCATTCTATGCCGTAAATTATTTTAACACCATATTTTTTTCCGGCTTTCCACATGTCAGGAAAAGCTTGAGCTACACCATGGTCAGTTACAGCAATGGCCGGCATACCCCAGTATGCCGCCCTCTTAACTATTTCCGCAGGCTCTGTAAGTGCATCAAGTGTTGAAAATCTTGTATGCATATGGAGTTCTACTCTCTTTTTTTCAGCGTCATCTCCGCGGATAATCTTCTTACTTCTGGCAATTCCTTTAGGCTCGATGACCATATCATCATCATATTTGGACCAGTTAACATCTCCATATATGATAAGATGATCACCAACACTTATCTCATTAATAATAGTTTTATCGTCTTCGCCGCGAAGAAACTTTGAAACGCGGATTGAATTAGTGCGGTCTGTAATGTCAAAACACAGCACTGCGCTCCCGCGCTTTGCGAGTTCTTTCGAACTTACTGCAATAACATCTCCCTCCACAGCTACTCTGCCTGTTTCAAGTGTAACAGTATTCATAGGGACTATCCTGGCTTTAGTCGATTTTCCCCATATTACATTTCCCTGTAAAGGTGCAGATATTGCCGCAGCATTCGCATTGTTATGTTCTGCAGGCGGCTGTTCAGCTGCGGTCGGAAATACAGCATCTATAACACAAGCTGAAAGTGAAAAATATTTTTTCACTTCTTCAGAAACAACTGCAAGCTCTGCTATTGATGCAGAGCTTGCAAAATGTACTTTCATATTAATAGTACGCTTTGCACTGTCTACTTTTGCTTCTAATATCTCAGCCTTATCCAGTCCGCCCGCAATGTCATTTTTATCCTTGCAGAACGGGAACATTGTAAGAAAGCCTGTGTGACTCAAAATTTCCTCCGTAATAAACTAAAAATGAAACGTGTCAAATATCATTCTCTATAAGTTCAATAAATCTGTCCAAAAGACTGTCATAGGAATATGTTCCAATAATTTCGCCTTTTTTAAAAATCAGCCCTTTATCTTTTCCGCCGGCTATCCCGTAATCAGCCTCTCTCGCTTCACCGGGACCATTAACTACACAACCCATCACCGCAACCGTAATATCTCTATTCATTTTAGATACCCGTTTTTCAACGGCTGTTGCAAGTGAAATAAGGTCAATTTCAGTTCTGCCGCATGTAGGGCAGGAAACAAATTTTACTCCGCCCTTTCGCAGACCTGCCGCCTTTAAAATGGCAATTCCCGCTGTAACCTCCTTAACAGGATCTGCTGTTAAGGATACACGAATAGTATTCCCTATTCCCTCGCTGAGAAGAGTACCTATTCCAACAGCCGACTGAATAGTACCGTTATATTCCGTGCCGGTCTCTGTAACTCCAAGATGCAGCGGATAATCAAATGTCTCTGCAGCGAGGCGATATGTGGCAATTGTAAGCGGTACACTAGATGTTTTGAGTGACAGACATATGTCTTCAAACCCCCACTTTTCCAGCATAGCAGCATGGCTCCTTGCACTCTCTATCATTGCCTCGGGGCATGGATGCTCATATTTTTCAATAAGAGATTTTTCCAAAGACCCGGCATTGACACCTATGCGTATAGGAATACCATGCTTACGGCATATCTCGGCGACTGCCTTTACATTATCTTCCCCGCCTATATTCCCCGGGTTTATTCTTATTTTATCTATTCCTCGTTCCGCAGCCATAATGGCAAGTTTATAGTCAAAATGTATATCCGCGACCAGCGGCATATCTGTATTTTCACGTATTTTTTCAATTGCCTCTGCGGATTTTACATCCGGAATAGCAAGCCTTACTATATCGCATCCTGCAGCACGAAATTCCTTTATCTGGGCAAGTGTTGCTTCTACATCCCATGTTTTTGTATTGCACATAGACTGCACGCTTACTCCTGCACCGCCGCCGATTTCAACGCCACGGACATTAATTTTCTTTGTTAAATCTCTTTTATCCACCTGTAATAATCCTCACTATATCGTTGAACATAACAAAAGCCATTAAGGCAAGCAGAAGAACCATGCCAGCGCCATTTATATATGTTTCGTATTTGGGATCAAGCTTGTGCTTGATTATCTTTTCTATAGCAGCACTCACAATCAGCAGAAACAGTCTTCCTCCATCAAGTCCAGGAATTGGAAGCATATTCATAACTGCAAGGTTTACCGCAATGAATGCCCCAAGATATATGAGATTAAATGCAGCATCTGCAAATGACTCGGATTGTTCTCCTGTCTCTGCCATAAGATCAACAATTCCGACAGGGCCTGAAAGGTCTTTTATTCCTGCTTCGCCTGAAAACAGTTGATCAAGTCCCATCCAAACCCATCTTCCAAACTCCATGGTCATATCCCAGGCATGGGTAATTTTATTCCCAAATGTTGCTGTATCATAGCCAAAATTAAATCCATACATCTTTGTGTCATAGCCTTCATAATCAACTGGAACCATGTAAAAATCTTTTAATAAAACCTTTTCTCCATCCCGCTGAACGACTATGTCGTGTGTATCGCCATTTTTGTTCAGAAAATCGGATACATCCGAATACATATATATGCGATGCCCGTCTATACTTTTAATTCTGTCTCCTGAAATGAAACCCTGCTGAGTTTCTGTAGCCTGATAAGGGCAGCCTTCTATAAAAGATTCAATAACAGGTGCTACAAATGCTTTAGCATTAATGAAAAAACATAATACAAGGACATAGCCAAGCAATAAGTTCATGAAAGAACCGGCACAAAGCACAATAATCTTTTGCCACAGCTTTGCATTTACAAAGGCTCCGGGATCTTCGGACTCTCCATCCTCGCCGGTCATGGCGCAATAGCCTCCAAAAGGGATAGCCCTTAAGGAATACACAGTCTCGCCTTTTTTCTTCTGCCAAAGTGCCGGTCCCATTCCTATAGCATATTCTTCAACGCGTATCTTGCAAGCTTTTGCTGTAGCAAAGTGTCCAAATTCATGTATTGCTACCAGCAGGCCAAAAAACAGAATTGCAATTATTATATAAACAAAGGTCATTTTTCAGTTTTCCCAAATTTTTCATTTACATAGCGTCGTGCTTCCAAGTCTGCCGCTATAATCTCATCGAGATCTTCGGTATATACAGCAGGTATATTTTCAACCGCTTCTGCTGTCGCATCATAAATTTTATTATATCCTATCTCGTTTCTGAGGAACATATGAACAGCAACTTCATTAGCTGCGGACATTATGCACGCAGCAGTTCCACCCTTACGAGCACAATCTATTGCTAATTTAAGACACGGTGTCTTTTCGTAATCCGGTGCTTCAAATGTAAGGTCTTTCATATGACAGAAGTCAAGATGGGCAAACATGGACTCTTTGCGCTCCGGGTATGTTAAAGCCAGCTGTATAGGGAGCCCCATATCAGGAACTCCTAGCTGCGCAATTACCGTGCCATCTATCAGCTCAACCATAGAATGAATTACACTCTGAGGGTGTACTACGACCTGAATATCATCAGGTGTTACTCCAAAAAGATGCATTGCCTCAATAAATTCAAGACCCTTATTCATCATAGTCGCGCTGTCTACGGAAATTTTAGCTCCCATATTCCAGTTAGGATGTTTAACAGCCTGCTCCGGAGTGATATTTTCCAGCTCACAGCGTTCCTTACCGCGGAAAGGTCCGCCCGACCCTGTTAAAAGGATTTTTTTGAGTTCACCTTTTTTTCTCCCCATAAGAGATTGGAAAATAGCTGAATGCTCTGAATCAACAGGAACTATTTCTGCACCTTTTTCAGCGGCTCTCTTCATAACGAGCGTTCCTGCGCAAACAAGGGTTTCTTTATTGGCAAGCGCTATGCGTTTTTTTTCGTCTATCGCGGCAAGGGTTGGTTTTAAGCCAACAGAGCCCGAAACGGCAGTAACCACGCAATCGCTTTTTCTATAGGAAGCAGCTTCTATTAGCCCGTCCATTCCTGAAACTACTTTAATATCCGTATCTGCCACTTTTATCTTAAAATCTGCAGCCGCATTTTCATCAAATACAGCAACAAGTTCCGGCTTCAATCTTCTAGCCTGCTCTTCGAGCATATCGGTTTTTCGATTTGCTGTTAAAGCTGCCACCTTTATCCCAATATTTTCAGCAACAGCAATTGTCTGTCTTCCAATTGACCCTGTTGAGCCAAGTATAGAAATAGCGTTAAGCATTTTTTACTCCACCATACCGTCTATCGCGGCTATTAAAATCTTTTATTGCTTTATCCAGTTCATCTGTACCAAAATCCGGCCACAGCACATCCGTGAAATAGAATTCCGCGTATGCACACTGCCACAGCAGAAAATTGGATATACGTTTTTCCCCGCCGGGTCTTATTAAAAGGTCCGGGTCAGGTATCCCTTCAGAATAAAGATAATTGGAAAATTCATTTTCTCCAATCATAGGATCTGCCTTACCATCGACCATATCCTTTGCATATTTTCTTGCCGCGCGAACTATTTCATCCCGTCCGCCATAGTTTAAGCAAACGTTGGTCTGAAACCCATCATAGCGGGAAGATATCTCATTTGTTTCAGTTATTTCTTTTCTGATTTCTTCTGATAAACCGTCTACATTGCCCAATATCTTCAATTTGATATTATCCTTTTCCATTGTCGCTATAGCTTCATGAAGATATTTGTCGAGAAGTTTCATTATAGTGTTAACTTCTTCCACAGGACGCGACCAGTTTTCAGTTGAAAAAGCATAAACTGTGAGATATTCAACTCCAATATCTTTACAATATGTTGCTATTTTGCGGAACGTCTCAGCTCCTGCTGCATGTCCGGCAGTTCTGGGGAGTCCACGTTTTTTCGCCCAGCGACCATTTCCATCAAGTATGATGGCAATATGGCGGGGAACAGCGCAAATCTGTTCCCCACCCTTTTTATTATTGATTTCCGGCATCAGATTTCTTTAAGTTCCTTTTCTTTTTTCTCCTGGATCTTTTCAATCTGCTTTGTAAAATCGTCTGTAAGTTTCTGGATATCTTTTTCGATTTCTTTATAATCGTCTTCCGTGATATCAGCTGCCTTCTGAGCTTTTTTAAATTTATCTATTGCGTCGCGACGTATATTGCGTACTGCAACTTTTGCTTCCTCTGCATAGCTCTTAGTTTTTTTAACAAGTTCATTGCGTCGCTCTTCTGTGAGCGGAGGAAAAACGAGGCGTATCATTTTGCCATCATTCTGAGGATTAATCCCAAGATCAGAAGCTAAGATTGCTTTCTCTATACCTTTAAGTATAGAGCTGTCCCAAGGCTGAATGAGCAATGAACGTGCATCCGGTGAAGCAATAGATGCTACCTGGTTTATCGGTGTTGGAGAACCATAGTAGTCAACTGTAAGCTGATCAAGAACAGCAGCATTAGCTCTGCCTGCACGAATTGTTGCAAACTGTGTTTCAAGCGCCTCGCAAGTTTTTTTCATTTTGTTTTCAAATTCCTGGTATTCGCTCATTTTGTTTTCCTCCATCATAAATTTATTTTAGAAAATTGATTTTATTCACTAGTATATTATTATTTCACTACAGTTCCTATTTTTTCACCATTCAATACTTTAATGATATTCTCCGGCTCTGCCAGAGCAAATACAATTACAGGGATATTGTTGTCCATCGCCATTGATGTAGCAGTTGAATCCATAACCTGAAGCCTTTTAGCAAGTACATCATTATAACTTATTTCATCGAATTTGTATGCGCTCGGGTCTTTATTAGGATCTGCACTATATACTCCATCTATATTTTTTGCCAGCAAGATAGCCTCCGCATGTATCTCAGCTGCGCGAAGTGTTGCCCCGGTATCTGTTGAGAAAAACGGACAGCCTGTTCCTCCTGCAAAGAGGACTACATACCCTTCTTCTAAAAGTTCAATGCTTTTAAGAGTGTCATACCTTTGCCCTACTCCCTGGATATCAACACTTGTCTGTACAGAAACCTTCTGACCCATTTGCCTGAACACATCTGCTACTGCAAGGCAATTCATGCAGGTTGCCAGCATCCCCATTCTATCTGCACTGACACGCTCAACTTTTCCGGCACCGTCTTTAACTCCGCGCCAGAAGTTTCCTCCACCGATTACTATTCCCACCTGAACTCCGTCTTCAACTGCTTTTTTTACAGTGCTGCAGACTGAAGATACAAAATCAAAGTCAAATCCTGTGTGTTTAGCACCTGCAAGCGCTTCACCGCTTATTTTTATAAGGACTCTTTTATATACCGGCATAACAGCATACCTCTTTAATAATTTATGTATTTATATAAACTTCCAAAATATTTTACCATATCGGGCATTATTTGACAATTGATAAAATATGAATTCGCACCATACCGCAAAAAAGACCCCTGCGTCATAAAAGCGGGGATCTTTCGCATTATTACATATATGGATGACCACCATAGGCTCCATAGAATCTCATAACAGATTCGTTGCCTCTAGACTGTGCTTCGCTCTCGCCGCCGTCAGGGCACTCATATTCGGCACAGAATTTATATCCGGCATTATATGCATCAGCGGTGGGGCTTAAGAGATATTCAAGCAATTCGGGCTCATACATTTCAAGCTCATAAAAAAGAAAGTCAAGTTGTGCGTAGAGCTTTTTGCTGTCTCTATTGTTAAGTGAACACCAGTCTGTAAGAATATGTCTTCTGGTTCTAGACCACTGGCATATGCCATACCCTATGGAGTTTAGTTCCTCCTCCCTGTTAGGGTCAAACCCGGATTCATAATAAAGATTGCACATAACGCCGCATGCAGCCGGAATGCTCATTTTCTGTTCATTTATAAGGTAGAAAAAGACAATTCTCTCATAGCATGGATATTCAAGTGAAACAACGACAAAATGGTTTATATCGTTTTTTTCAAGAGCTTCGCTGTCAAGTTCAAGCTCAGCATAACCTATCTGGGCATTACACACTACAGCGTGCACTATTCCGTCATTTAATGAATCAACTATCCCTGCATTCACGGCTTTTTCTTCTTCATCAAGCCAGAATATTATATCTCCTTCAGATACCTCATATTCGCTGCCGCCAAACTGCGTGCAGTCTGATGATAAATACGCAGGAAATTCATTAATATCTCTAAGAAATCGCAGCTGGTCATCACATTCGGCTGTGCGAGCGAAAGTGCGGCAGTCTAGGAGATCCGCCTCGTCGGCGCAGCCAACAATAAACATGCCGCCTGCAAGCAATGCCGGATCAAGCAACTCAGAGCCGTAAATCTGGTTTTCATATTGCTCTTTATCCATTTCGGTCACAGTTACATGATTCACAGCAGCATTGATAAAGCCTTGTTTAAGATCTCCCTCTGTTGTTCTATATGGAAAAACATAACCGATATAGTCTGCCTTCTGCCACTCGATAGTTGCTGCGCTTTCCTGTTCTATATCTTCAGAACTATTGTCGGCATACACTGCCGTCGGGATAAGGCTAAGTTGAATAGCAACAGCCAGAATAAACGCTATAAACTTTTTAAATCTTAATTTATTCATGAAATCATTATACTAAAAAAACAGCAAATCTGTCTATACTTTTGTAAAATCAATATGATCCCCTTGAAGCAGAACAGTCTGCCAAAAGGAGATCATATCAGTTGCTTTTTGCTTTAAGTATTATTTTTTAATACTCAAAATTATGTGCTTTCTGAAGAACCATATCCTTAACTTTAAGAAGACGAACTTTAGTTGAGTTTTCATTTTCAGCAAGCTTCATAGAAATATACTTTATATTACTTTCCAATTCAGGAATTGTTGAATATTCAAGAGCATTGACGCGACGGCGAGTCTTTTCAATCTCTTCCGCCAGCAGCTGCATAGTCTTCTCTACCTGTGCCAATTCAAGCATATCCTCGAAAACCTTTGCCATCTTTTCAAGGGCATCGTCCAGTTCAGCAGATGTCTGGGCAAAGCCATATGGATAAATCTCAGATGGATCGTTATTTTTTGTCTGGAAAGAATATTGCGGGACATTGACGCTCATAATGTTTTTAAATTTCATTGTGAGCTCAACGCTCTGTCTTGGGTATAAGAGAGCCTGCTCAAGCATCTCAGGGGACATTACTGAGGACGCTACCTGCAGAGATGCAAATGCGTCTGTTAATCCTGAATCAACACGCTCTCGAAGTTGTTTATTGACCTTGATAACATCCATAAACTGGCGCATAAGTTCATCGCGCTTATCTTTAAGCAGTTTATGTCCGCGCCTTGCTGTTTTTAATCTCCCTTTAAGCTGGTTTAAAACCATTCTTGTAGGGGTAATTGTAGTAGAGGCCATTGATCACCCCTCCTCTTTAGGAAGGTATTTTTCTATATACTCCGGTTTTATACGTTTAAGCTCTCTTGTAGGAAGTATGGACAGTAATTGCCAGCCAAGATCAAGAGTTTCTTCGATTGTACGGTTTGTGCTGTTGCCCTGAGAAACATACTGTTTTTCAAACTCTTCTGCAAACTTTGCATAAAGTTTATCGTCATCCGAAAGAGCCGCTTCACCGAGAATTGTCATAAGTTCTTTTGCGTCTTTTCCTCTTGAATAAGCTGCGAACAACTGGTTCATTGTTCCTGAATGATCTTCGCGGGTTTTCCCTGCACCAATTCCCTTGTCCTTAAGACGTGACAGTGAAGGAAGAACATCTACCGGCGGAACTATACCTTTACGGTGAAGATCACGGCTGAGGATAATCTGCCCTTCAGTGATATACCCTGTAAGGTCAGGGATTGGGTGAGTTTTGTCGTCTTCAGGCATTGTAAGAATAGGAATCATAGTAATAGATCCTTTTTTGCCCTGTCTGCGTCCGGCGCGCTCATACATTGTTGCAAGGTCCGTGTAGAGATAGCCGGGATATCCGCGGCGTCCCGGAACTTCTTTCTTGGCTGCCGAGATTTCACGAAGAGCCTCTGCATAGTTTGTTATATCTGTAAGAATAACAAGAACCTGCATATCTTTTTCAAAAGCGAGATACTCTGCAGCAGTAAGTGCCATTCTTGGTGTTGCAATACGCTCAACTGCAGGGTCATTTGCCAGATTGGAGAAAACAACCGTACGCTCAATTGCACCTGTGCGGCGGAACTCGTTTATAAAATATTCCGACTCTTCGAATGTTATACCGATAGCGGCAAACACAACTGCGAAAGTTTCGTTATCTCCAAGAACTCTTGCCTGACGGGCGATCTGTGCAGCCAGCGCTGCATGAGGAAGACCTGAACCGGAAAAGATCGGGAGTTTCTGTCCACGAACAAGTGTGTTAAGGCCATCGATAGTAGAAACACCTGTCTGAATAAATTCTGCAGGATATGCACGTGCTGCAGGATTCATCGGGAGTCCGTTTATGTCCATATGCGCATCAGCAATTATTTCAGGGCCGCCATCAATGGGCATTCCCATTCCGTTAAATACACGGCCAAGCATATCTTCAGAAACTGCAAGCTGCTGCGGATGTCCAAGAAAACGCACTTTAGTTTCGGCAAGGTTGATTCCCTGTGCTGATTCAAAAAGCTGTACAACAGCTCTATTGCCTTCAACTTCAAGAACCTTGCAGCGTCTCACTTCACCATTAGGCAATTCAAGTTCGCCTAATTCATCATATGTAACGCCTTCAACATTTTCTACTATCATCAAAGGGTTGGCGATCTCTTTTATTGTCTTATATTCTTTAATCATGATCTGCTGCCTCCCTCAGTTATAGCATTAATTTCTCTGTACATTTCGGACTCAATAGTATCATATTCCACTTCAAATGTGTCTGCATTTGCCATCTTCGCGCGACCGATTTTTTCTCTGGCTGAGATAACGAAAAGGGCCTCCATATCTGCACCTTTAGCAAGCGCTTCGCGGCAGGCTGAATCATAATGAAGAATTACGTCAAGAAGTCTGAACTGCTTAGCATATGCAGAATAAGCATCCTCGTCAACGAAAGCATTCTGCTGCAGGAAATCTTCACGAATCATTTTTGCCGTTTCCATTGTAAGGCGGTCTGTAGGCGAGAGTGCATCCTGTCCAACAAGTCTGACTATTTCCTGGAGTTCACTCTCTTCCTGAAGTATATGCATAGCCTTTTCACGGTTCTTCATATAATTTTCGCCAAACTGCTCGGTGTACCACGGGGCAAGTGTATCAAGATAAAGTGAATAGGATGTGAGCCAGTTAATTGCAGGGAAATGACGAGCATATGCAAGACTTGAGTCGAGAGCCCAGAAAACTTTAACTATGCGCATCGTTGCCTGAGAAACAGGTTCCGATATGTCTCCACCCGGAGGAGAGACAGCGCCTATTGCCGTAACTGAACCTTGACGGTCATCAGCACCAAGGCATTCAACAACGCCGGCTCTTTCATAAAACTGTGAAAGGCGTGACGCAAGATAGGCCGGGTAGCCTTCTTCGCCCGGCATTTCTTCAAGGCGTCCTGACATTTCACGGAGAGCTTCAGCCCATCGTGATGTGGAGTCTGCAAGAACAGCAACATCATATCCCATATCGCGGAAATACTCTGCAATAGTAATACCTGTATAGATTGAAGCTTCACGTGCCGCAACAGGCATATCTGATGTATTAGCGATAAGGACTGTTCTCTTCATAAGAGGTTCCCCGTTGCGCGGGTCTTTGAGTTCAGGGAACTCCATAAGAACGTCTGTCATTTCATTACCGCGCTCACCGCAGCCAATATAGATAACCACATCAACATCCGACCACTTTGCAAGCTGATGCTGAACAACTGTCTTCCCTGAACCAAAAGGTCCCGGAACTGCTGCCGTACCACCCTTTGCTATTGGGAACATTGTATCTATTATTCTCTGCCCGGAGTTCATCGGACGGGAAGGAACATATTTTTTAGTATATGGTCTGGCAATACGTACTGGCCAGCGCTGAATCATCGTAAGTTCATGTTCTTTTCCTTTATCATCTTTTACTACTGCAATAACATCAGTAACAACATGCTCGCCGCTGCCGACACTGATAACTTCGCCCTTAATTCCATACGGAACCATAATTTTATGCAAAATAGCAGAAGTCTCCTGAACTGTTCCAAGAACATCGCCGGCAGCGACCTTGTCACCGGGTTTTGCAACAGGAACAAATTCCCATTTCTTCTCGCGATTTAACGCCGGAACATCCGTGCCTCTTGTAATTGAATCTCCGGAAAGCGCTCTCATTTCAGGAAGAGGGCGCTGAATGCCATCATAAATATTATCAAGCATTCCCGGTCCTAGCTCAACGGACATAGGCATACCGGTAGTTATAACTTCTGCCCCGGGTCCAAGCCCGGACGTCTCTTCATATACCTGAATTGAGGCGCTGTCTCCCGTCATATTAAGGATTTCGCCTATCAGGTGCTGGGAACCGACACGCACAACGTCTGATACGTTTGCGTCAGCAAGACCTTTAGCCACGACCAGCGGTCCTGATACTTTAGTAACAATACCCATTCTAAATCCTTTCCAACTTATTAGTCACCCAGAATATTTGTGCCAACTGCACGTTCAACAGCCGCCTTCAGCGCTGACTGGCCAAGACCAATCGAGCCATCTCTTCCCGGTATAAGAATAATTGCCGGGACAGGGCTGTCTTTAAATTTGTCTATTTCAGACTGAAGCTGCAGCGAGAGAGCTTCTTCAATATAAATTATGGCATAGTCTGTACCTTCAGCCGTAAGTTTCTTCAGCACTTTCCTGGCCTCTTCACTGCTCGCAACAGGATAAGCTTCGAGTCCAAGTGCTTTAAACCCCATAACAGTTTCGGCTCCGCCAATAACAGCTATTTTAAGCATACATATCACGCAGCCTTTCTTTAATTATTGCAGATTCAATTCCTGCAAGACGTCCTGTTAAAATCATGCGTACGGCTGTGGTTTCACTTTCAATTGCGGCAAGATATGCTGTGAGCGGCTCGCTCCCATAACTTACGAGCTTTGCTCCGGAAAGATATTTATTTACTGCGTTATCACAGGCAAGTTCAAAATCAGTCAGAGGAGCTCCGTTAACAGCTTCTCCGCCGAGCACCGCTGCTCTGGAGAGGGCGGTATTTTCATACAGTGCGGCAATAGAGTCTTTGTCTGCAGCCGATATACGTTTTGTGCTCACATTTCCGCCATCTATAAGTGCCATGTTCATAAATTCAGAATTTTTGCCCATTCTCATAGTTCTCACTGCTGATTTGAGGTTTGCGGCATCAATAAGCAGTTTCGCATAAGATATGAGAAACTCATTTTCTGATTTATTCGCAGTTTCAAGTACTTCGCTGAAATAGGCTTCATCAAGGAAGAAATCAGCTTCCTGCGGATTCTCTGTTCTGGCAAGAATTTCTTTGGCTTCAGCCATTGCCGGTCCTAACGTTCCGGGCATCAGATTAAATTTACCTTCATCATACAATGATTTCAGTTTTTCAGCGCTGATTCTTCCAATCTGCGAAAGCAGTCTGTCTGCTTGAGTATTCATCGCTTCAGCTTTCAAAATTACTTTCACATTGTGATAATCATATTTCATTTTAAAGATGTCAATTATTTCAGAATCCGGAGAAAAGCGTTCAAGATCCTTGTAAATTTCCACCTTGCGCTTATTGAGATAGCCTTCTATCTCTTTGGCATTCATTTGCGACATGTCTTCATAGCCGCAATCCGTTATTAGTTTTGCAGCTTCCTCAAAGCTCGGTGCATCAAGCATGCGCCATGCTCTTTCGTTGGTAAGAAGCTTTGTCTCGCGAGATCGCAGCATAGCAGACAGGCAAAGATACGCTTCATTATTTTTAAGCAATTTAATTCCTCCCTGCCGGGATCATTCAAACAGAACCCTTGCCACCTGCGATGACATTTCACCGCGGCAAAGATCTATAAGAAGACTAAGAGTATTATTTACCTCAACGCTGCCTCGGCGCATAATCAAACCGCCTTCAAAGTCGCCCGTTTCTTCAGAAAGTGTCAGTTTGCTGCCGGGTATCGCTTCGTTAACCGCTTTAATCAGTGCTGAACCATATTTAGCTTTATCTGTCTGATTTAAGATGATCTGTTCGTCGCCGGTAGAAACTGAACGTACCACCAACTTCTCCAGGAAAGCAAGATACTTTTCCTCAGGAAGTCCAAGAATCATCTCTTTTGCTTTATCAAACGCAGCTGCAACCATTTCCTGCTTAAGTGCCAATATATCTTTTTTAGACTCCATATTGGCTATGCGTTCTTTTCCTTCAGCAGCATCCTCACAAGCTTTTACGCCTACGCGGATTTTTTCCCCATAAGCTTCTTCGGATTTCTTTTTGTATTTATCGTCTATTACTGCGCATTGCTGCTGAGCCTGCGCAAGTATTGCATCTGCCTGGCTTTTGGCATCAGCCTGAATATGAGCAATTATTTTTTCTGTGCCTTTCATTGATTCATTCCTGCCTTTTGTCAGAATTCTGAATATTCAGATCAGATATTGACAAGCATCATGAAAGATGCAAGCAGTGACAAAATAGCATAAAATTCAACTGTAATGCAAAGAATCATACCTTTTGCCCAATGATCAGGATTTTTAGCAAGAAGGTTTACTGAAGCAGCAGCGACTTTACCTTGTGCAATTGCTGTGATAAGTCCGCCAATAGCCATCGGAAGGCAAGCTGCAGCATAGCGGCAGCCATCAACAAAGCTAAGGTCAAGTGCTTCACCGCTAAGAACGCCCATCTGCATAATTGCAAAAAACCATACAACGAGACCATAAAGTCCCTGGGTTCCCGGGATAACCTGAAGGATCATAGCTTTACCAAATTTGCCGGGATCTTCTGAAATAAGACCTGCTCCGGCCTGACCGGCAATACCTGTTCCAATACCCGAACCTGCACCGGGGAGACAAGCTGCAAGACCTGCGCCAAGAAGGCCTATAGCAAGGCCTGTATGCTGAAATAAAAATTCCATTAGTATTTCCTCCTAAAATGTGAGTTTATTTTATTCTTTAACATTGTAATACTTTGAGTTTATCTCCAGCGGAGTAAACGGCTTTCCGCCATCCTGATAGAACTTCCCGAAAAATTCCAGGCACTGAAGTCGGAGATCGTGTACATAGCATCCCAGAAGATTCAATCCGAAGTTCAGCGCATGACCTATGAGGAAGATCAAGATAAATAGAAATACATTACCTGTAATCGCTCCGATAGTATTAAAGACAGTCGCTATAACACTTCCTGCAAGCATAAGTGCCATAATACGTGCATATGAAAGTATATCACCGAACCAGCCTGTTGCCTCATTATATATAGCTGAGAAAATTGCCGTGACCTTGCCGATTCCTTTTTTGTCTTTCATTGCACCATAGAAAAGCATTAGAATACCGATTACCAATACTACCGGCACTCCCGCAATTTTCCCAACGCCAAGAACCATCATGATTATTCCGATAAGAATAACCCACAGCGAACCTTCATAGAAGACCATATCTGCAACTTGGCCATGCTTGCATTTTTCAACAGCGCTTATGACCATTCCGGCATTAAGATGGATGACACCAAGAATCAATGCCCCTATAAGAACATAAAGGCTGTCATTAAGCGGATTGAAAAGAGCAGGAAGTCCTTCCCAAGTTGACTCGGGATTTATAAGCTTAACAAACTGCTGCGGAGCATCTCCGAAAAATCCACCCGTGAAGATACCCATGATGAATGTAGATATTCCGCCATATAAGAGCAGTTGGCAGAATGACAACGACCCTTTTCTTGGTTTAATTTTTTTAATTGCAACAACAGCCGCAATTATCATTATAAGTCCATACCCCATGTCGGCCATCATCAGACCGTAAAACAAAATAAAAAACGGAGCCATCAACGGATTTGGGTCAACTGTCCCATATGCCGGAAGGCTATACATGTTTGTTATCATGTTAAGGGCATTAGTAAACTTATTGTTTTTCAGTTTTACCGGAACGTCCGGATATTCTTCTTCGACCGGGTCTTCTGTTTCCCATGCGCAATCGAAGCTGTTAAATACAGACTCCAGTTCCTCTTCGCTCTCAGACGGCATCCAGCCCTCCATAACGACAGATGACTCAGTTCCATAAAGCTTCTCTTCTGCCTCAGCCATAGAAATTTTTACACTCATTTTGTCGGCTGCAAGCTTCAGAGTATCGCGTCTGACTGCTTCTGCTTTTATTGCCTCTTCGCAGGAATTTTTCTCCAGCGCAAGGCTGCTGAGAGTCTCTTCCGCCTCTCTAAGGCATTCCTTTGGTGTCCCTTCCATTCCTGAAAAACTGACAGGACTGAATGCATACTCTCTAAGACACTCTTGAATTTCCGGCAACGCTTCCTTTGCGCAGACTATTGCTACATAGTTTTCAAGTCTGTCTTCGCTGATTTTAAAGAGCTCCGCCTCTTCAGTAACTTTGAGAATAACATCCTCAACTTCTGAAAGCGATGTCTTCAGCGGCATGGCGCCGAGAATTACAGCTGCATAATCTGTACCTGTACAATTGAGCCTCATTCCAAGTTCCAGCCATGGCTGGAGAGATTCAACGATACTCATTTGGCGGCTCTCCTCTGCACTGATACGTTTTATGCGTGCATCATAGGAGTCGATCGTTTGTGCAAAGCTGACAGCTCCCTGAAGTCCTTCAGGATCAAGAAATGTTTCCGTGTCAAGCTCCGGCTTCGCAGAAAGAAATTTCTTCTTCTGCGGAGCATACTTATCCAGCAGTTCAACAGCATTTATTAAGGTTGAATACTGCGACTTCAATGTTGAAATGTTAGAACTCTCCGCATTTAAAAGAGATTCTATTTCTGATTCTTTGACCTTGTCTCCAATCTCTTCAATCTGGACACAGCCATATTTGACGAGTTCTTTCAGTAGAGCTTCTTTCTGGGAGCGGACGACCGTGAGAGAAAGGTGTTTCATTTTAACTATAGCCATTTCAACCGTTCACTATCCTTTCCACAACCAAAGCCGCCGCTTCAGCAAGTTTTGATTCCGCTGCGGCGCGCAACCCGGCTTTGCGGTTTTCTACTTTGCTGTATAATTCGCTTGCCTGAACTTCGGACTTTGCCACAGATTGTTTATTAAGCTCTGCTATTTCGCGCTCTGCCCGTTCAACCGCCTTTTCAACGGCAGCTTTTCCTGCGCTTTCCGCTTCTGCAACCATCTGTTTTGCCTGAGCTTCAGCATAAGATACCGCGACCTTTGCTGCATTTTCTGCCTGAGCTATATTGGTTATTGCTTCAAATGACAATGCTTTACCCTCCTTCCTAGGTTATAAAATACAATGAATATAACTGATTATATAATACCGCATTGTAAAATGCTGTACAAGTTAAAATGCGGCAACATCATGACAGAATGTAGACATTTTTTGCGTAAACTTTAATCTTTCACTCTTATTTTGTATAATTTTATTCCAATGATAATTAATTGTCAATATTCCGGTAAAAAGTAGGGGGCTGAAGTTTTGTCTGCATCAGTCCCCTTTTTTGTTAAATTTCAACTATATATATAACGAATCCTTTTAGCATCCATAAATATTTATTTCGCATGTTTGCCAACATATCCCGCTCCGGCTCTGTTTTTGGATTTTGCAGCGGTTTTGGAAGATGTATTCTTTGCTACTCGTTTTCCCTCATAACGGGATTCGCTGCTTTTTATGTTCTGCGTTGTCTTAACTTTTTTTCGGGTTTTGGGCTTTTCCTCAAGATCATCAAAAATAGACGGGGTACCTTTATTACCGCGGCGGCGACCTGCCGCAGCGCGAGCCTTGAACTCCCTGCCAAAGCCTTCCTCTTCATCGTCTTCATCATCGGAAATCAGTGAGAGTCTGGATGGAATACCCGCAAAATCCGGAAGGTCCCAATAGAGGATAAAATCGCAGGCTTTAAGATCACAGTGATCTTCCAGAAAATCAAAAATAAGTCTTGTGATCAGATATGCTATAAAAGCAGATATAACGCCGATAATAGCTGCAGCAAGCACATCCGACGGATAATGCGCCATAAGATAATTTCTTGCTACCATCATCAGCGGCACCCAGATAATCGTCGGCAGTGCCCATTTTTTACCTTTCATTATCCAGATTGATGTCATACCCGCGGCAGCTGCCGTCACGTGCCCCGATGGGAAAGAAAAGCCATCCTCTTCAGGTGCACCAACATCAATCCACCATTGCCGGAACGTCTCTGACGCCTCAAACGGTCTAGGTCTTGCAACCATATCTTTAAGAATAATGTTGCTAATCAGCGCACCGCACGCAACTGCCCCGAAAAGGCATACTCCAAGCTTGCGTGTTTTTGAAAAGCACATGAGGATTATTGCTGCAAGGAAGAAGACAATCCCCTTTTCTCCGATAAAAGTAATCAGTTTAAAAAGTATGGTAAGAAAACCATTATTTATCCCATGTAGAAATTTCAGAATCGCCATATCATAAGAGGCGAATATATTATTTAGCGCTAACGCTGCTGGTGTTATTTCCATTAATTATCCCTCATTAATTGACCTGCTGTGAATTCTGCGGCCCGGACTTTTTATTTGAATGGTATCTGCGTTTTTTATTTGGTCTTTTTTTGGTCTCCTGCGAAGATGAGCCTTCTGATAATTCTGTTTTACCGTTTTCTTTTACTGCCTCACTATTATTTCTTTTATATTTTCTATCAAATTTGTTTACCGGCGATGCCTGAGAAGCCTCTGGCAATGTTTCGGGAGTACCCTGCTGATACCCGGAGGCTATGTTTTTGCTGTTTCTTTGATTGCGGTTATTTCTATTATTTCTCCTGCTATGTACCGGATTTTCTTCGCTTTTAGACTGAGATGGCTCTTCATCAAGAGCCTTCAGTTCATTCTCATCCTCTTCAGCATCAGCGAAAAGGCTCGGAGCCGACCACGCAGTTTCCGATACTTCAGGCTCGTCTTCTTCGGATACAGCAAAAAGGACATGAGCGGGAATTTCACCGTCTTTGGGTCTGCCCCCCGGAACTGCTGCGACTTCTGAAGCTTTGTAAACATGCAGATTCTCATCTGTATCGGAGTCCAGCTTGACTTTTACCATCTGGCGCAGAAGATTTATCTGCGCTGCAACTCCGTAGCCGTCAGGAGTTTCTACATATGCGCCCTGTTTAGGTACAGACTTTATAAGGTCTTCATAAGCGTCTTCTTCATACCGAAGGCAGCACATAAGTCTGCCGCAGCATCCGGAAATTTTTGCCGGATTCAGGGAAAGCGACTGAACCTTTGCCATCTTTGTTGATACAGGAGCAAAGTCATTAAGAAACTGGCTGCAGCAGAAAGGTCTGCCGCATATGCCTATTCCGCCGACCATTTTTGCCTCATCTCTAACGCCGATTTGCCGCAGTTCAATGCGATTATGAAATATTGCAGCAAGGTCTTTTACCAGTTCTCGAAAATCCACTCTTCCATCTGACGTGAAAAAGAACGTTGTCTTATTTCCCTCAAAGCTGCACTCAACTGCAACAAGCTTCATGTCGAGTTCACGTTCTTTTATTTTTTCTGCGCATATATCAAAAGCATCTTTTTCACGTTGTCTATTGAGCGCATCCATACGCAAATCTTCTGCAGTTGCAACCCTTATAACAGGACGCAGTGGAGGAACGACGGCAGTATCTTCTACCATATGTGCCGCTCTTATACACTCAACGAGTTCCAGACCTTTAGCAGTCTCGACTACAAGCTTGTCTCCATGTTCTATTTTTATACCGGCAGGATCAAAAAAATAGCTCTTCCCGCAGGCTTTAAATCTGATACTAACAACTTCTGTCATTTAATTTTACCTTTATTCTTAGTCAGCCGCTTTACTGCGCTTCGTGCGCGGAATTGAGTTTACCTCCAGCACGCCGAAGATTTGTTTAACGCCGACATTTACTTTTAAATAACCGGCACACTTTTCCATAAGCCGCTCAAGTTCGATAAGTCTTTCATCCGATAAGCTTCCGGACTTCCACCCGGAGCAGAGCTTATTTGCAAGAATTTCCGCCACATCTGAAATAAAAATACTCATTTTCTGCCCTGAAAGATCATTATTATCTTCACAGAATCGGAAAAGTTCCAGCGGGTCTGCCGCCTCTACAAGGCGAAGATATTCTGCTGCAAGATCTTTAATCGCTGCCGTGTCGGCATCGGCATTTTCGTAATCACTATTATATATTATTTCAACACATCGAGAGCGAACAGTCTGCAGAAAGCTTTCAGGTCTTGATGCACAGAGGATAAGTATAACTCCTTCCGGCGGCTCTTCAAGCAGTTTGAGAGCTGCATTTTGAGCAGGCGCTCCCAGAAAATCTCCATCTGCAAATATATATACTTTACGTTCAGACTCATTAGGCAGAACAGCTGCATCCAGAACAACATCCCGCACCTGATCTACTGAAATCTCGTTTTTGGCTTTTGCTTCTCCTTTTCTGATTATCCTGATATCCGGGTGGCTGAAATTATCAGCCTTATGGCATGCCGCGCATCTGCCGCAGGGAAGAAATCGTTCTGCTTTGCATACTGCCGCTTTTGCTATAGTCAATGCCATATTCAGACACTTCTCATAATTTGAAGCGCATATTATATATGCATGCTTAATCTCTGAGGAATCATTAAAACTTAAACTATCCATCAGACCCATCAGCTAAGCTTGGCAAGACCTACATGTAAACGTTTCATTGTTTCTTCTTTTCCAAGAATTCTGCATATCTCAACTGCCCCGCCCGGTGTAACAAGCTTCCCTGCTACTGCGATACGTATAGGCCACATAACAACGGACTTTTTAACCCCCATGCTTTCAGTCAGTGCTGTCATAGCAGAAAGTATATTTTCATCATTCCACTCCGGAATTTCCTCAAACGCAGGAATGATAGCTTCCAGCACTGATTTTGAAGTTTCAAGTGTAGACTTTGATTTCTGATGAACAAACAGCTCAGCTTCATATTCAGGAAGGGTGTCAAAGAAATCCAGTTTTTCAGGTATGTCCGTAAGAACTTCAGTGCGCTGCTGAAGAAGTGCTGCAATAGCCGCAGCATCTGTTGCAGGATTTTTTACAGCCCTGCGGATAAACGGCTCGGCAACTTCAGCGAATTGCTCCGGAGTGAGAGCTCTTATATATTCAGCATTAAAATACTTCAGCTTTTCTATATCGAAAATGGCAGGAGATTTTGAAATTCCATGTATATTGAAAATTTCCTTGAGTTCATCCATTGTGAAAATCTCCTGCTCGCCTCCCGGACTCCAGCCAAGAAGCGCAACATAGTTTATCACCGCATTTGTCAGATAACCTTGAGAAATAAGGTCTTCATACGATGGATCACCATGGCGTTTAGACATCTTATTATGGGCATCCCTCATAACAGGAGAGCAGTGGACATACTTAGGGACTGTCCATCCGAACGCCTCATACAGCAAATTATATTTAGGAGCTGAGGAAAGATATTCGCTCCCGCGAACAACATGTGTTATTCCCATAAGATGGTCATCAACTACGTTAGCAAAATTATATGTTGGAAGACCATCTCTTTTAATTAAGACCTGATCATCAAGAGTAGTATTTTCTACTGTTATATCTCCAAAGATTTCATCATGAAAACATGTTGTTCCTTCATGTGGTATTCTCTGGCGTATAACATATGCCTCTCCGCTTTGAGCCCTTATATCTGATTCTGCTCTGCTCATAGAGCGGCATGGATCATCACCGCGATTAAAGTCTCCGGAATCCTCTTCCGACTCTGCTTTTTCGCAAAAGCAGCGATATGCAGCTCCTTTCTCTACCAGAAGATCTGCATATTCTTTGTACATAGACATACGCTCAGTCTGAACATACGGTCCTACCGGACCGCCTACATCAGGTCCTTCATCATGCTCAAGATGGCATTCGTCCATTGTTCTGTAGATTACATCCACAGCATCGCCAACGAGGCGTTTCTGGTCTGTGTCTTCAATGCGCAGAATAAATTTTCCGCCTGCGTGACGGGCTATAAGATATGTGTAAAGGGCTGTACGCAGGTTGCCTATATGCATATATCCGGTGGGTGATGGAGCGAAACGCGTTCTGACCTCGCCCGTCGGAATCTTTTTTTCATTTTCTTCGTACCAGGATATTTCTTTCATTAAATATGCTCCAATTTACGATTTTAGATATAGTTATAGAACAATACTATATTATTTTAGTTTTCAATACTTGTCAAGATGAACTTACTTTGATAAAATACTTTGAATACCTACAGCGGCATTTAAAACTGCTTATACAGCAGTATAAAAAAGAGGTACAATGATGGACGAGAAAAAAACTATGTTTTCCGGCATTCAGCCCAGCGGAGATCTTCACTTAGGCAATTACCTTGGTGCAATTCGCAACTGGGTTGAACTTTCAGATAAATATAACTGCTATTACTGCATTGTTGATGAGCACAGCATCACTGTGCGGCAGAACCCGACTGAGCTCCGTCGCCGTTCAACAGCGCAGCTTGCGCAGTATATAGCCTGCGGTCTTGACCCTAAAGCAAACACTCTTTTTATTCAGAGTCATGTTCATGAACATGCAGAGCTTGGGTGGATTCTCAATTGCTACACTATGTTCGGCGAGCTGAGCCGCATGACTCAATTTAAGGATAAAAGTGCAAAAAATGCAGAAAATATAAACGGCGGTCTATTCACATATCCGACTCTTATGGCAGCCGATATTCTTCTCTATCAGGCTCACTATGTGCCTGTCGGCGAAGATCAGAAGCAGCATGTTGAGCTCACACGTGATATTGCAAATAGATTTAATAACCTTTACGGGGAAACATTTGTGGTCCCTGAGCCATATATTCCAAAAGTCGGCGCACGCATTATGAGTCTTTCTGCCCCAACATCTAAAATGAGCAAATCTGACCCGCAGGGATGTGTATTTATAATGGACTCTCCTGACGAGATTGCCCGTAAATTCAAACGTGCAGTAACCGATTCAGACGCGGAAAACTGTGTGCGCTATGCCCCATCCGAAAAGCCGGGTGTTGCAAACCTTATGAGTATATATTCTTCCGTCACCGGCAAAAGTTTTGAAGATATTGAAAGTGAATTTGCTGGAAAAGGTTATGGCATATTCAAGCCTGCAGTTGGTGATGCTGTTATTGAAACCCTGCGCCCGATTCGTGAAGAAGCTGATAGAATGATAAAGGATAAAGCATATCTTCAGGAAATATATACAGACGGTGCTCAGAGAGCAAGCTATGCAGCACGCAGGACTCTGCGAAAAGTCTGCAAAAAAATCGGTTTCGTAGAAAAACCATTCTGATTGGAGCCTGCCTGTAATGTTGAATCTTTTATTTGCGATACCGTTCTGGTTAAGAATTATTCTTGCCATTGCCGTGTCGCTGATAACTGCATATCTTATGACCCCGGCAGCAAGGAAATTTGCTGAAGCCGTCGGAGCAATAGATGTTCCGAATGATCGCAGAATAAACAAAGTACCTATTCCGCGAATGGGCGGTATATCAATATTTTGCGGCTTTATGCTCGCCATTTTACTATTCACAGAGCTTACCGAGCAGGTGCAGGGACTTGTGCTGGGCGCAATAATTATTGCGGTTATGGGGGCTCTGGATGATATATATGATCTCAAACCCATAATAAAGCTTATTGTCCAGATTTTTGCCGCGCTTGTATGTGTACATTTTGGAGTTGAAGTAAACGGCGTCTCCAGCTTCGCAGAAGGACTGGGCACAATATATATCGGTGATGGCTTATCTGCTTTTCTTACAGTATTCTGGATTGTTGCCTGCACTAATGCCACCAATCTGATTGACGGGCTGGACGGGCTTGCTGTCGGCATGTCAGCCATAAGCGCATTGACGCTGATGGTCGTCTCAGTTTTGGTATCAGACCTTAATGTAACTGTGATTCTTGCATGTCTTTTTGGCGCATGTGTCGGCTTTTATCCCTATAACCGCAATCCTGCAAAAATCTTTATGGGCGATGTAGGTTCACAGCTGCTTGGATTTATTCTGTCAACGGCCTCTCTTATAGGCCTATTCAAGATGCATGCATTTGTTACCATGCTTGTATCTCTGCTTGCTATGGCAGTTCCGCTTATGGATACATGTTTTGCATTTTTCCGGCGTATTATGAGAGGGCAAAGTCCCTTCCATGCAGACAGAGGACATTTCCACCACAGGCTCCTTGCGCTCGGACTTACTCAGAAGCAGGCAGTACTTGTTTTATACGGTGTAAATGCCTTTATGGGTATAATAGCAATTCTTATAACCGGCGATGAGGGAATATTAAAGATAATTGGTATAGCTGCTGCATTTTTAATTGCTCTTTCTCTTGTGCTTTATGTATTTAAGCTTAATCCTGCTGTGCGCACGGAGCATCATTCATCCTCAGGCATCATTGACGATGACGTTAAAATATATGAAAAAGGAAATCACTGACTATGAAGCTCAATTATAAGAGAACGTTTCTTATCGGCTTTGCGTTTTTTGGAATTCTCCTTCTCTGGCAGGTATATGACTCCTGGTGCCCTACTTTCTTAACAGACATTTTTGCCAGAAGAATGTATGGTATTTCTTCAGCACAGCTGAAAGCAGGTGACCCGGCAAAAATTCTTAACGTTCAGTGGCTTGTCGGTATTATCATGGCCTGTGACAATCTCGCAGCATTGATACTTCTCCCTATTTTCGGCAATCTTTCCGACAAAACCAATACCCCAATCGGCAAACGTATGCCGTTTATTCTTGTAGGTACATTCGTTTCGGCAGTCGCATTTCCGTTTATTCCATTATTCTTCCACAAAAATAACATTTTTGGAATGGTTGCAATGATGGCAATAGTTCTTATGTTTATGATGATGTATCGAAATCCTGCCGTCTCTCTCATGCCCGACATCACCCCCAAGCCGCTTCGTGCAAAAGCAAACGGAATTATAAATATAATGGGCTATCTGGGCGGTGCTTTTGCAACTGTACTGGGCATTTTCCTTAAGCTCAGCGACTACATCAATGCAGCCGACGAAGCCCGCAAGGTTTGGACTATAGAAATTCCGTTTATTATAGCGTCTGTCCTTATGGTAATTTCTGCACTTGTTCTTTTCTTTACGATTAAAGAAAACAAAATCGCTGAAGAAATCAAGGACGAAATGGCTGAAGGGGAACGTCTTGCAGCGGTTGAGACCCCGATTGACGACAACAAACCTATGTCCCGCGCAAATCGCAACATGCTTCTTGCCATTCTGGCCGCTGAATTTCTGTGGTTTATGTCCGACAACGCTATAGGGACATATATCGGAAACTATGTTATCTATTATCTCAATTCAGTTTCCAGTGCAACTATGGTATTAACTATAGCTGGCGGTCTTGCTTCTGTTATAGGCTTTGCTACTGCGGGCAGCATTGCAGATAAGATTGGTCGAAAATGGACAATATCTGCAGGGCTTGGAATTACATTTGCAGCGCTTATTATAATGTGTTTTGTTGCTCCTACAGGAAAAGTTACCGGTTCGAACGGTGAATATGCTTTCCCGGCTTTGCTGTTTGTCGTATGGGCAATAAAAGGATTTGGCATGGCTCTTGTTCACAACTGCTCTTTCCCGATGGTTGTTGAACTCAGTTCTTCAAAAACAATAGGAAAATTTACAGGCTTCTACTACACCGCTTCAATGTCTGCACAGACTGTCACCCCGATACTTCTCGGTCTTGTATTCAACTTAACGGGTGCATGGAGAGCGCTTCCTATATATGCTGCTATATTGACGATATTCAGTTTTGTTGTGTTCACGTCTCTTGTTAAAAACATCAAAGCTCATAAGGTTGAAAACGCCAAAGGTCTTGAGGCGCTCGGCGAAGATTAAATTAACTATAATCTTGTCACTTATTA
>R14__coassemble_436_pt1 | contig 29917 bp, 25 predicted proteins | sample R14__metabat2_low_PE_022 | metagenome-assembled genome bin R14 | reverse complement strand
CATCAGGTGGTTCGTATTAAATAAGAATATAAATAAATAGAGGGTATAAGAATTATTTTGTTCCAAAGATTCTATCGCCGGCATCGCCAAGGCCCGGAACAATATATCCATGTTCATTAAGCTTTTCATCAAGAGCAGCAACATAGATATCAACATCAGGGTGATCTTCCTGCATTCTTGCAACGCCTTCCGGAGCACCAATAATGCTCATGAGCTTAATGTGCTGAGCACCGGTCTCTTTGATAAAGGTAATAGCTGCGGAAGCAGATCCGCCGGTTGCAAGCATAGGATCAACAACAATAACATCACGCTCGTTGATATCAGGCGGCATCTTGAAATAATACTTAACAGGAGCGAGAGTGTCGGGGTCGCGGAAAAGACCAACATGACCGACTTTTACATTAGGCATCATGCTTACCATACCATCAACCATTCCAAGTCCTGCTCTAAGGATAGGAACTACTGCAAGCTTCTTGCCGGCAATGCGATGACATTTGGCAGTAGCAACAGGAGTCTCAACAAGAATCTCCTCTGTAGGAAGGTCACGGGTCGCTTCATAGCACATAAGCATGGCGATTTCAGAAATAAGCTCACGGAATTCTTTTACGCTTGTAGACTTATCTCTTAAAATGGAGAGTTTGTGCTGAATAAGTGGATGATCAAATACATGAACAGTAGACATAGTATAGCACTCCTTTTTTTAGTCAATTGATTATAAGCCGTTGGAAGCAGATTGTAAAGAAAATGATTTTATTTTATTTCCATTGAGAGACGAGCTTGCCGTTCACGTTCAGCCTGAGAAAGCCTCAGGTAATTCGGCAAGAGCTCTGCAGATGGATAAGCTTTCTTACCTTGTGCTGCCATCGCAACACCCCAAGCACTCTGCATAATAAGGTTTCCGGGAGCAAGAGTATAGTCAATGCCTGCAGCACGGAAAGCATCTGCTGCTAATTTTGCCCCATCACCGACAAGGAAAACAGAAGTACCAAGTTTATTCAAGTCGCAGATAAGTTCATCTATAGATATTGCCCTGTCATTACATACTCTTATGGGCTGTCCGCCTTCAATTTTAAATATTGCGTTATATACCTGATTTCTGCGTGCATCCATAACAGAGCATATATATCCTTCCGCAGAAATACCATTCCATGCCATAGCTTCAAGTGTTGATACTCCAACGCAAGGTTTTTCAAGGCTCCAAGCTAATCCTTTTACTGTAGATATTCCTATTCTTATGCCGGTAAATGAACCCGGACCATGAGCTACGGCAAAAACATCAACATCTTTCAGAGAGAGCCCTGTGTTTTTCAGCATATCTTCTGCCATAGGGAGAAGCGTTCTGCTGTGAGTAAGGGTTGTGCATTGAGAGGATAGAGCTATCAATTCTTTATCCTGAAGCAGACACACAGAAGCAGCCTTGGCAGATGATTCGAAAGCAAGAGTAAGCATTCATTCGGCCTCCTCTATGATAATTTTACGGGTTGTATCTCCAAGTTTTTCTATAGTGACCTTAATTTCATCCCCCCAGAATGCATCTTGAACATTTTCACTCCATTCAACAACACATACTGCACCGCGGCTGATATAGTCTTCCCATCCAATGTCAAATAGTTCGTCGGCAGAAGAAAGACGATACATGTCAAAATGAATAAGCTCAGGGCTTCCGGGATATTCATTTACTATAGTGAATGTAGGGCTTGAGACTCTGCAGTTTATTCCCATCCCTTTGGCCATTCCCCGAACAAATGCAGTCTTGCCGGCGCCAAGGTCACCATACATTGTTACCACGGCACCGGGCTTAAGCTTCGCAGAAAATTCGGCACCTATTTTTTCGGTTTCATTCTCGCTATATGATGTATAAGCACTGATCAAAGTACTCAAATCCCCCTATAATTAATTTACAGTTTAATCATATTATAGCACCCTTTGAATCGTTGCGTAAATAGTTATAATGTGCTAAAATCCAATAGTCAAATAAGATATTTCAGGTGATGCTTTATAATTAAACGTTTTAAACCATATATCAAAGACTTCTTTGCCAGAGCCGATGTATTTCTGCTTGTGGTGTGTACTATATGTGCAATCTATGGAGTATTTATGGTACGCAGAGCTGTCATAGCAATGGCAGCCGGAGACTGGCTCAGCAATCCTACCAAGTATGTTCTTGTTCAGATATTTTCAATTTTCCTAGGGCTTGGTATGTTTGTTATCATGACAGTGCTTGACTCAGACCTTTTAGGCGAACAATGGCGCATACTTTATATAGGAATATTTTTGCTTCTGGCAGCACTTATTGTGCTTGGGCAGGATGATGGTACGGGAAACAAATCGTGGATAAGATTTGCCGGGATAGGAATCCAACCATCCGAAATTATTAAACTTTTCTATATTATTATCGCGGCAAAACAAATGACATACCTCAAAGAATATAAAGATATAAATTCACTATGGTCCATTGTACAGATGGCGGCCAACCTTCTTGTGGTTTTTGGAGCAATCGTTGTTGTTTCATCAGATCTGGGGTCGGCTTCAATTCTGTTGGTGATTTTCCTAGTAATGTTGTTCTGCCTCGGGGTAAAACTATATTGGTTTGCTTTAGGTGGGGCAGCTGTAGCAGCTGTAATTCCTGTCTTCTGGACATATTTCCTGCATGATTATCAGAAGCAGCGTCTGCTTTCACCGTATGACTCTTCAATTGACCCGGATGGATGGGGTATATCCTGGCAGACTACGCAGAGCAGACTTACTCTTGCCTCAGGAAGACTTACGGGAGTTGATGCAGAGCATACAAGGACCGTTTTTACAGGAAAACATACTGACTTTATATTTGCTACTACAGGTGAAACGCTTGGCATGGTGGGGTGCCTGTTTGTAATACTTCTGCTGACAATAATAATCATACATTGTGCGCGAGTAGGTCTCAGCTGCGGAAGAACCTACGATATGCTGCTTTGCATGGGCGTAACGGCTGCATTGGCAACCCAGATGTTTATTAATATAGGAATGTGCATTGGAATTACTCCTGTTATAGGTATTACGCTCCCATTTTTTAGCTATGGAGGTTCATCAATGGTTGTTATGTATGCATGCGTAGGAATAGTTTCGGGAGTAAAATATAAACCAAAACCACAGCACACGGCACTTATTTAAATATTAATTAGGAGAATTAATATGCAATTTAACCGATCATTACTAAAGAACGATGCAAAAAAAATAATACGCGAATCAAAACCGAATGCTATTCTGGTTGCCTTATTATACATATGCATAACCGTAATCCTGCAATATCTCTCATCATCACTTTTAACCGGCAATATATCAGAGGCGGCAGCACAAAAGTACATGAATATGATTCAAAATGGCAATTTTGATGGAGCAGAGTCTCTAGCTATGACATTCACACCATCCTTGCCAAACTCCCTATTAGACATTCTGATAAAGATAGTCGAGTGGATTTTGGCAGCCGGATTCACCATATTTATTATGAATACCGTAAGGCAGACCGGCGAAGCTTGCGTAGGAAACCTGCTTGATGGCTTCGGAATGTTTTTCCGCGTTCTGATTCTTCATATTTTAATGGCAGTATTTGTGGCTTTATGGAGCTGCTTATTTGTAGTTCCGGGAATCATTGCAGCATATCGCTATAGGCAAGCTATCTATCTGCTTATTGAGTATCCGGAAAAGAGTCCAATGCAGTGCATAAGAGAAAGCAAGACAATGATGAAGGGACACAAATGGGAACTCTTTGTATTTGATCTTTCATTTATAGGATGGGCCCTTCTTGTAATGCTTATAGGACCGGTTACTGTATGGGTAACCCCTTATGCAAATACAGCACGTATGCTTTATTATGACTATCTTAAAGCATTGCAGAACAATACATATGCCTCTGCAGTCTGACTATAATAAATTTTAAGATTCAAAATCAAAACAACCTGAACGACAGCGTCCAGGTTGTTTTTATCTCAAGTAACAGAGCTTCCCCCTGCGTAGGAAATAAACTTCAAAAATGCCTGCATGCCGGCGGTATCTGTTTTAAAAACGCCGGCATCTTCTAGAACCTGCTCGAAAACTTTTCCGGTCTCCTTCCTTAGAATATCATCTGCATTATCAGCATTGAAAGAGTATTCGTTCCTTAAATAAGATACCCATTCGGCATGTTTAGTCAACGTTTCATCTCCGCTGATATCAGAACTATTAATAAGAGCTGACCTTATATCATCAAGCTCTTTTTTTAATCTGCCGGGAAGAATGGCAAGTCCCATCACTTCAATGAGCCCTATGTTCTCTTTTTTGATGTGGTGCAACTCAGGTCTTGGATGATAGACTCCGAGTGGCCTTTCGGCGGTGGTTATATTGTTTCTTAATACAAGATCCATCTCAAAATTATTGCCGCGCCGTCTGGCAATAGGAGTTATCGTATTATGAGGTTCGCCGTCTGTCTCGGCTAAAATAAAGCTTTCTTCATCAGTATAGTTTTTCCAAGCGTCGAATATTTTTACAGCAAGCGCAATAAGTTTATCAGATTTTGCAGAACAAATGCGAATAACCGACATCGGCCAGTTTACAATACCCGCAGTTACATCTTCAAAGCCTTCAAAACTAAGTTTTTCTTTTAGAGAAGCTTTTGCCATTGGAAATTCGTGATTCCCGCCTTGGAAGTGATCGTGACTTAAAATTGAGCCTCCAACAATAGGAAGGTCAGCATTAGACCCGAGAAAATAATGAGGAAATAGCGTAACAAAATCAATAAGCTTTCTAAATGTCTCTTCATTTATACGCATTGGAATATGTTCCTTATTCAGAACTATGCAATGCTCATTATAATATACGTATGGAGAATATTGCAGATAATAATTCTCCTTGTTTAATTTAATCGGAATAAGACGCAAGTTTTGTCGCGCCGGATGGTCTAATCTCCCGGAATAGCCTTCGTTTTCGATACAGAGTTGACATTTCGGAAAAGAGGAAGATACTGTTCTTTTTGCTGCAGCTATAGCACGAGGGTCTTTTTCAGGTTTCGAAAGATTTATAGAAATCTCAAGCTCTCCGTACTTGCATTCATAAAGCCAATGAATATCTTTTTTTATACGATCGCTTCTGATATAGTTAGTAGTTTTACTGAACTCATAATACCAGTCGGTTGCGGCTTTGCTGCTTTCAGAATATAATTTAAAGAAACTATTTGAGACCTCATGTGGAAATGGAGTAAATATCCCCATTATTTTTGTATCATAAAGATCGCGTTCGGTAATATTATCATTAATAAGTTTATGCTCTACCGCATAGTCACATAAAGCTGTAAGTATTTCACAAAGGCTGGCGCTATCATCAACATGAATTTCAACGGGCTCATGTACACCTAAGATATCTAGCAGACAATTCCGACAATATACGGAATCGGCTTCTGCGATAAGCTGATGTTCAATACTATAAGCTATAAGAGAATCAATTGCAGTTTTCATAATTTCCTCGGATTAAAATAGTGTTGGATAAAAAGCACGGTACTGGCGCGGCCAGAATATGGAGACAGAAATGCCATTGCGTTCGTTAAATTCAGTACTCATTTCGGGGATTATTCCAAAGTCACGATGAATTATTCCATGTTTAAGGAGAGTCTGCTTCAAACCATATCCTATGTATGCTGTGTGTGGCCAGTTGTCATCAACGCCTGTGTCCATAACATAAATATAAGTCTTTTCAGTGCCTGAGAGATCAGCTGCAACCATCTGCTCAATAAGGTCGTTGTCAACCGATATGCAGATATTCTCAGAAAGCCCCATAGGATTTGAAGGTGAATATGTTACACCATTTGTGTTGCAAAGAAGAACGGAAAACACAAAAATTATAACCGAACATAAACCTGCCGGTTTCCAATACTTAATAATATATGCAAAGCCGGCGAGAATAATCATAAAGAGAGTATAAATAAAGCCGAACATTACCTGCGGGCGAAGAATATATTCTTCGTTTACCACTGCGCACAACAGAACAAGAAAGATGATAATAACAATTGCTGTAAATAATTGAAGAATAATGAACCTTATGAATACTCTGCAATTATCTGCATTATCTAAATGCTTCGCTATAGCAAATATTATTCCGCACACTGCCAAAAAGAAGATAATATAAAAAGATATGCTGAAACTTGAAAAAATTTCAGGCAGATATTTTGCGGTCTGAATAACCGCGGTAAGAAAGCCATCCCACAGCCAGCTGGCACCATTACCGGCCCGTCCGCCATGACCCTCACAGTAAACAGCAACAAGCCAAAGAAGAATTATTGCCAACGGCAGGGCAAATTTTTTTATAAGTGCTGAAAAAGAGCCTTTTTTAATAATAGTTTCAATAAGTCTGGACAGAAATATTACACCAAGGTATGCGACCAGAATAATGCTGTTGAAAAGGTTGGAGAAAATGGCAAAATAAACGATTATCAAAAGGATAATCTTCCAAAGGATTCTGCTGCGAGAGAAAAAATTATTAAGTATCCCGCTAAAATCAAAATACATAACAAGAGTACAGTTCAGCAGCGCTGAGATTGTGTAATAAAAATAGCAGCAGGTATCATAGCTATAAAACATGTATAAATTATTCTCAGCACTTTTGCGGAAAATCAGGAAATGCAGAGAAAGAAATATACCGCCTAATACACAAGAATAAAACATAGAAATATTAAAGCGGCTTCTTATAAGCGAAATAAAAGCAGCAATGTAAAAAGCAATAAAAAGGGAAAGAACTATTCCAAAAATCAAAGTTTGAGATTCTATGTATCCTAAAATACCGATTTTATAAACAACTAAAGCTGCGCTCCCGCACAAAGATATTAAGATCTCCGGCAAAATGCGAGATGGATTCCAATATCCAGTATATGGGATAGGCAGTCTGGTATAGGAAACATATTGCCAATCGTCTGCATCGAGTATTACTAATGGATGGCACACATAAAAAAAGATGAACATGCTGACAAAGGCAGCAATTATGCTGCCAATGTAAAGAAAGTTATCTTTTTTAGAAGAAGTTTTGAGCAGGGTCATTGTAACTCCAAAGACTATTTAACATAATTAGAAGGATTACTGAGAACAGTATAAAAATCGTTCATGCTGCAATTTTGAAATGTAAGTGGTGTGGGGGTGGAGGAAGTGTAAAAAACATTTGCATATATAGGGTAATAAGTGCTGCTGTTAGCTACAAACTCTCCTACTATTACATACTGGCTGCCGGTTACTGTAACATTGAAGTCAGCTGTACCATTTGCATAGCTATAGTTTTCAAATCCGCCAACGCTATATCCCAAAGTTTTAGCATAAGTGCTTATACCATCAAGGCAGGCTTTTGCCTGATTTAGAACAAGCTTTTCAGTGTCGCTGTTAGTAGTGGTACTCGTAGTGCCGGTCGATGCACCTGTAACCGTAATATATGCATCATCCGACCACTTAGTGTCATAAGTGCCAATAAATTTTGCTTGAATTTCCCAACCGTTCATTTCGGCAGGGATGTTTGTAAGATGAAGGACATTCGTTCCCTGTCCGCTCACCTGAAGTCCCGAGAAGTGCGCCGGAGCATCCTGAATAGTATATATGGTACGATTGGTTGTGCCGGGGCTGGCAGTAAGCCATTCTATAGAATTATAGTTTTCACCATATGCTGTAAAATAGGCTTCTCCTCCGGCATAGACTGTTTCCGAGGTGGGACTTTTGGTGATAACAACACTGCCCCCCGTAGTAACAGAAGTTGTTGCGCTTGCAGTGGGTATCGGAGTTGCAACAGCTGTTGAGGTGGGAACGGGAGTAGGTTCCGGAGTATATATCGGAGCTTCTGTGGGGGCAATAGTCGGAGCGACCGTGGCTGCAGGAACAGGAGTTGAGACTACAGTAACTACACTGCTGAAATCTATCTGTTCGGAGTCAACAGGCAGTTGCCCCGAAGTATCTGCAGTCTGCACAGAACTTTCTTTTTTCCCACAGGCACAGAGGCTTAGAACAATGGCAAATGACAAAAATATGTAAAAAGGCTTTTTTATAGAATTCATGAAATACTCCTGCAAAAGCTGATGAATTTAAAATTTAAAAGATTAACATAAAAAACTTTATTTAAGTATATTACGGAAATGCAGGTAAATCAAGAAACTAATTCTAAAATGGCATTGCTAAAAGTATCAAATATAGTGTATTATAGGTACAGCTATATATTCAAAAATACAGTGCGTATGCGGCTCTCCATAAAATTAGCCGCATATAGCTAAAAAGGAGGAATTACCATTTCCCTGGCTCGGGGTGCGGCAATGTGGAGACTTGTCGTAATGCGAAGGCTATAACCAACGCGAGTACATTCAGGCGGAGGCCGTTTGTATGGAGCTTTAAGCATGGCAACTGTACAGCTGAAAAATGTAAAGAAAATCTACCCTTATTCCGGCGCAGATGAAAAGAAAAAAGCAAAAAAGAACAAAGATTCTAAAGATGAAAATTCTGAAAAGGTAAATCTTCAAATTACTGACCAGGGTGTTGTCGCAGTCCAGGAATTCAACCTTGATATTGCTGACAAGGAATTCATTGTTCTTGTAGGCCCGTCGGGTTGCGGGAAGTCAACGACTTTACGTATGGTAGCGGGGCTGGAAGAAATATCAGAAGGCGAACTCTATATTGACGGAAAACTTATGAACGATGTTGCCCCGAAAGATAGAGATATCGCAATGGTATTCCAGAACTATGCACTTTATCCCCATATGACCGTTTATGAGAACATGGCATTTTCGCTTAAGCTACGCAAAGAAAGCAAAGCAGTAATTGATAAAAAAGTTCGTGAAGCCGCTGAAATATTAGATATTACACAATATCTCAATCGTAAGCCTAAAGCTCTTTCGGGTGGTCAGCGTCAGCGTGTTGCTATCGGACGTGCCATAGTGCGTGATCCTGCAGTGTTCCTAATGGATGAGCCTCTTTCCAACCTCGATGCAAAACTGCGAAATCAGATGCGCGCTGAAATAATAAAATTGCGTAAACGTATAAATACAACATTTATCTATGTAACCCATGATCAGACTGAAGCAATGACCTTGGGCGACAGAATTGTAATTATGCGAGATGGATATATCCAGCAGATTGGTACTCCACAGGAGGTCTTTAATAACCCGAGGAATCTTTTCGTTGCCGGATTTATTGGTACCCCTCAGATGAACTTCTTCGATGGAATGTTGATAAGGGAAGGCAATAGATATTTTGTTGAACTGGGCGGATATAAAGTAGAACTTAGTGCTGAAAAAGAAGGCAGACTTCTTGCAAATAATGTTGAGTCTCAGGAAGTCACCCTTGGTATACGTCCTGAGCATACAGTCCTTGCTGATAATGGCGTTAAAGCAAAGGTAGACGTTTCCGAAATGATGGGTTCGTCTGTTCACCTGCATGTTACCGCAGAGGGAAAAGATGTAATCATAATAGTCCCAACAACTGAACTGCTCGCAGACAATTTCAAAATGGGCGATGATGTATTCTTCTCATTCAGCGGGAAAATTGCACATGTATTTTCTAAAGAAACAGATAAAAACCTTGAATGGTGATACCATCTAATTTTCTAATTTTATAACCAGACAGCCGTCTCGTTAGAGACGGCTGCACTTTTTATATAACATTATGCAAAATTCAGCAGATATATCTATGCTTTTCATGTTCTCAAGTTTCATCTGGTCATCTTTACCGGTTTTATAATAATACGGCGTCATCATAAAAAGCTGGTTAATAGATGCATTGTCACTTAAATGAATTTTATATTTTAAAGGCTCTGCCTTTATAGTTTCAAATCCGGATAGGGTAACATCCGGAGCAGGATTTTCATAGGCAGTGTCATATATTGCTTGTTTTAACTCCAGAAGATGCTTTTCCATAGGCACCACTCGCAGAAGGTATCCGTCATCCTTTAGCACTCTGTGAAATTCATCCGCAAAAAGCGGAGAAAAAATATTAAGTACGATATCTGCCCGTTCTGACTGAACCGGCATCGCAGACGTGCTTGCTACAGCAAAATGTGTATTTCTGCATCTTTTAGCAGCGGCAGTAAGCGCAAATTTTGATATATCAATTCCAATTAAAGTGCAATTAAATGCATTTTCAATTGATTGTGTATAATAGCCCTCTCCGCATCCTGCGTCAATTATTAAAGGGTTTTCAATCTCTAAAGCCGATATGCCCTTAACTATTTTGTTCGCCAGCGGTTTATAATAGTCCTTATTTAAAAACTCCGATCTTGCTTTTACCATCAATTTGTCGTCTCCGTGCCTGCCTCCTGCAGAAGATGTGAGGAGATTGACATATCCGCTTTTGGATATATCAAAGCAGTGTTTATTTTCGCAGACCAAAGACTTCCCGGTGGTGTTTAAAATATTTTTGCAAATAGGGCATATAAACATAGAGCTGTACATTGAATTTACCTTTCATATCAGAGTAAGCAGCTATAAACTGCAACAGTTTTTTTGCAAGCTGCAGATGTTTATTTTTTATAGTTAATATATTATAATATACTTTAGTAATTTTTTAAATGGAGGCTTTATATGTCAGAAATATGCCTTTTAAATGATTCATTTCCACCGGTTATTGATGGCGTTGCTAATGCTGTTACGAATTATGCGCGCGTTTTAAATAATAGCGATTGGGATGTAAGCGTTGTTACTCCTGATTGCCCGGGAAGCGATGACAGCGCATTTCCATATCCCGTTATTCGCTATCCTAGCATAGACCTTAGAGAGTCTTTGGGGTATACCGCCGGAAATCCGTTTTCAATTAAAATTCAGCAGGAGCTTGCTAAGCACGATATAGCTCTGCTCCATAGCCATTGTCCGATAATGTCTAATATTTTAGCCAGACAGATAAGAGATAGATTTAATGTCCCCATGGTTATGACTTATCATACAAAATTTGATATTGACATTGCTAACGCAGTAAGCAGCAAAGTACTGCAGGAAGGTGCAATAAAGGCTCTTGTAGCAAATGTAAGCGCCTGTGACGAACTTTGGGTAGTAAGCCGGGGAGCCGGCGAAAATATTAAAAGTCTGGGCTATGAAGGCGAATACATCGTTATGGAAAACGGAGTAGATATGCCAAAGCATCAGGTTTCAGATGCTAAAATTATAGAGGCAACATCCGAATACGACCTGCCTGACGGTTTACCTGTATTTCTGTTCGTCGGAAGATTGATGTGGTATAAAGGCATAAGAATTATCCTGGATGCACTTGCAGCCTTGAAATCGCAGGATTTGAATTTCAGAATGGTGTTTGTTGGCGGCGGAATGGATGCTGACGAGATTCATGCTTATACAGAGGAACTGCAGTTAGGCGATAAATGTATTTTTACAGGACCTCTTCATGACCGTGAAATGCTTGCTGCATGGTACTGCCGCGCTGATTTGCTGCTGTTTCCGTCAACCTTTGATACCAACGGGCTTGTCGTACGTGAGGCCGCAGCATGTTCGCTGGCATCTGTTCTCGTAAAGGGAAGCTGTGCGGCAGAAGGTGTAACTGACAGACAAAACGCCCTGCTCATAGATGAAAATGCCGCATCTCTTGCAGTATGCCTTGCAAGGTTAATGGAGAATAGAGAGTATTTGCATAGTCTCGGAAGTGCAGCGGCTGACGATCTTTATATTTCCTGGGATACAGCTGTTGACCGGGCAATGGATAGATACAATGTAGTTATTGACAATTACAAATCAGGTGTATATGAAAAGCATAGAAACTTTGCCGACGACCTCTTTACACTTCAGGCGGAACTGCTGAATGCTTACGATAAAATAGACCAGCGCCGTAAAAACATTGCAGATTTTTTTGATATAAACTTATAATCCCGAATAAATAAAAGCAGCTACTAAATAGCTGCTTTTATTATAACTGATAGTTTAAAGATTTGAGTAGAATATGCCGGTAGCCTTCTGAACAATTATGCTCACTGCGGAAATAGCAGCCCAGCATGTAAATCCCATCAGAATAGGCTTTCCGCCTTTTTTCACAAGCTCAACAATATTTGTATTTAAGCCGACAGCACACATTGCCATCGCGATAAAGAATTTGGCAAGCCACTTCATTGCCTTAACAAAGCTTCCGGTATAAAAAACCGTGAATGCGCTCTGGGGGAGAAGACCTACTATTGTAGTAATTACAGCCGCTGCGATAAAATAAAGAATAAAGAACGGGAAAATCTTTTTGAAGGAGTATGAACTGCCTTCTCCGCCGCTTTTCTTTGCTTTCCAGGTGCGATAAAGAGCAAGGACCAGTGTTATAGGAATAATTGCAAGTGTTCTGGTGAGTTTAACTGTTACCGCCGTTGAGAGTATACCGTCTACACCGTATATACTTTCAGCTGTCGAAGCACACGCTGTAACAGATGATGTATCATTAACTGCAGTACCCGCAAATATTGCAAAGCCTTCGCTGCCAAAGCCGATTGCGCGGCCGAACGTTGGGAAAATAAGAGCAGCAAGAACATTGAAAAGGAATATAACACTTATAGACTGTGCAACCTCACGGTCATCAGCGTCAATAACTGTTGCTGTGGCAGCAATGGCTGATCCGCCGCAGATGGATGAACCTACACCTATAAGGCAGGAAACTTTACTGTCCATCTTTAAAAGCTTCATCATTATAAATGCAACTAAAAGTGAAGTGGCTATAGTGGAAACAATAACCGGAAGGCTCATAGACCCAACAGTAAGGATCGTTCCCAGGTTAAGTGAGAATCCAAGAATTATTACAGCCCACTGCAGTATCTTCTTTGATGTGAATTTAATTCCGTCACTCATTGCTTTTGAGCTGTGCAGAGCCGGGCTTATTAGAGTAATAATCATGCCGAAAAGAATTGCAAATACCGGAGCGCCGATAACTTCAAGTGAGAAATTCCCGAGGTTTACTCCTGCAAGAAGCATTGAAACTGCAGCAATCAAGGCGCAGACCGCAATGCCGGGAAGCTTTTTCTTTACTGATTGCATATGTTGTCTCCTATAAAATAATTTCTATGAAAAAACCTTGTTCTGGAGAACAAGGTTTTTGGTGCGCGAGGCGGGACTTGAACCCGCACGTCCGGAGTGGACACTAGAACCTGAATCTAGCGAGTCTGCCAATTCCACCACTCGCGCATATTTAATGCCTGAATATAATAGCATTTGGCTATCGCGATTGTCAAGAAAATCTTTATAAATAAGCGGTTATGATAGCCGTACGCAGTAATCAGTTTTAATTTTATTATTAAAGCAGCGAATCCTTAAAGAATTCTGAAATTAATATGAAAATCAGATAATTTTTCAGGATTTACACAAAATTCATTTTGTTTTTAAAGGATGTTAATCTTTTGTTCGTTCTATTTTAATATTTCAGTACTATTATACTCACAGATCAAGCGAGCGGGGAACCGCCGTGAATTGATAATGGAAAAAGGAGAACAAAATGAAAAAAAGCAGAAACCTTAAAGCAATCGTAGCAACTATCCTTACAGTAGCTCTGATCGCATGCCTTGGCGTGTCCGCATTTGCCCTGGAAGACAAAGGCGCAGATCATGATTTTGGCAGCAACCCCGGAAATCATTCAATGGACGACCATCACGGCGGTCCGGAAAGACCCGAAGACTTTGATGATTTTGACTGCGGTGACTTCGGTTTTGATGATTTCTCTTTTTACGGTTTTGATGATTTCGGCATGTTCGGCGATTTCTATGATATGGCAGACATTGAAGATATCATAGACGGCATTGAAGATGAAGACCTCAAGGCAGAGATCCAGGAACTCTACGACGAGTATAATGAAGCAGTGGTAAAGGCCGAGAGCGCAAAAGCAGCTCTTGAAGAAAAACTCGAAGAGAACGACCTGCTTCCGACTTTTGATGATTTTGATGAGTTTTATGAGGACTTCGATGTTGATTCTGAAATGAGCGTTGATGACGAAGATGCAAATGCTGAGCCTCAGGATAATGCAGAGGATGCAGAGGATGCAGAGAATGAATCCGCAGCACCTGCTGATCAGAAGACATCCGAAAGCTCCGAAAAGCGTGCTGTTCTTTCAGAAGACGAAGAAGAGCTTTTTGAAGAGTTCCTCAAATGGTACAAGGCCAATAAGTCAGAAACCTAAAATTACAAACATAAATAAAAATGGCGGACGCTGTGAGCGTCCGCCATTTTTTACTTTTTCTCAGATTCGTAATCAAGTATTCTGCGGAACTGTGTTTCATAAAGATCTTTATAAATTCCACCCTGTGCAAGAAGCTCTTCATGTGTTCCCTGCTCGGCAACAACGCCGCCGGAAACGACCAGTATCTTGTCCGCTTTTAAAATTGTTGAAAGCCTGTGAGCAATAACTATTGATGTACGTCCTTCCATAAGGACATCCAGCGCATCCTGAATTGCATTTTCCGAAATGGAGTCAAGTGCAGATGTGGCCTCATCAAGAATCAGAATTTTAGGATTCTTTAAGATTACTCTTGCAATTGATATCCTCTGCTTTTCGCCGCCGGAAAGCTTAAGTCCGCGGTTGCCGACTTCTGTATCGTAGCCGTTCGGCTGCTTCATGATAAAGTCATGTATACTTGCAATTTTACATGCATTATAAATCTCTTCGTCGGTCGCATCATCTTTGGCGTAGAGAAGATTATCCTTAATCGTGCCGTTGAAAAGATAAGTCTCCTGCGTAACTATTCCTATATTATCGCGCAGGTAGCTTAGCTCTATTGCCTTAACATTGCTCCCTGCAACCCATAGCCTGCCGCCGGTAACATCATAAAGCCTTGGAATAAGATTAACTACCGTAGACTTTCCCGAGCCCGAAGGACCAACTATTGCATACATTTTACCGCCCGGAATTGTAAAATTAATGTCTGTCAGAAGCGGTTTTTCCGGACTATATGAAAATGCAACATGCTCATATACAATCTCAGGGCTGCTCATATCAGGCTTAAGAGCCAGTGAACGCTCTTTAATCGGGTTTGTCATGTCAAAGTAATCAAAGATTCTGGTGAATAGAGCGAGTGATCGTGTAAAGTCTACCTGAATATTAAGCAGTGATTCAACCGGGCGGTAGAGACGGTTAATAAGAGCAACTGTTGCCGTTATTGTACCAACAGAGAGCGCCGGGTCAACTTTCTTTATTATCAGGAAGCCGCCTGCGAGATATATGAGCAGCGGCCCAACCTGTGTGAACATGCCCATAATAACCTTAAACCATGTTCCGCTGCGCTGTTCTTTCAGATTGAGCTGAGTGACCTCTTCGTTTACATCAACGAATTTGTCATACTCTTTCTTTTCGCGGGTAAAGAGCTTTACAAGCAGTGACCCGCTTACGCTTAAAGTCTCATTTATCAGCTGGTTCATCTCATCGCTTTTAGCCTGACTGTCTGTAAGCAGCTGCCAGCGTGTCTTGCCGACTGTCTTGGTGGGAAGGACGAGCAGCGGAATAACTATTATTCCAACAATCGCAAGCTGCCAGCTCCGTGTAAATAGAGCAACAAGTGTTGTAATAACAGTAGCAAGGTTGCTCACGATGCTCGAAAGCGTTGAAGATATTACCGTGGAAACACCGCTGATGTCAGTGTTCATTCTGGTAATAATATCGCCCTGCTTTTCAGAAGTGAAAAACGAATGCGGCATATGCAGCAGATGATCATACATCTGATTCTTCATATCAAATATAATGCGCTGCGATATCCAGGCGTTGATATAGCTTTCCGCCACACCAATGACCTGCGAAGCAGTAAGCGCTGCAAAAGCCGTCAGTATAAGCCAGAGCAGTTCCTCAATAGTAGTGCTCTCAATTCCAAGCGCATCAACTATCTGTCCTGTGATAAGAGAAGGATAAAGCCCTATTATTGCCGAGAGCAATATTGTCGCAAATACAAAAAGAAACTGCAGCCAGTAGGGTTTAAGATAAGAAAGTATTCTCTTAAGTAATGCACCCGTTACTTTCGGCATGTTGCTCTTTTCTTCTTCTGTCAGAAACCCTCGGGCTCCTCTTGGCCCAAGACCGGGTCCTCCTGGAGGCATAAAATCACATCCTAACTATCAGTATTTTTATTATTCAAAAAGCTTTTTAAGGGTGATAGAAGCCGCTTTAAGCTCGTTCTTGCTGTATGAGTTATTAGGGTCAGCAAGAACAGCGGCTATTGCATCCTTAAGATTAAGCCCTTTCAATACTATTGCATCAACAAGACTTGCTTCCGCAGATACAGTATGTTCCACCTTGTTGAATATATAATCTTCCGCAACCTCTATAATTGCACAGTATTCACCTTTTTCATAATTGCCTTTAGCAAGAAGCTGATCTTTAACTTCTCCCGGCGTTCCCCTGAAGGCGAGCTCATGCACCTTCGTAAGGTCGTTGCACAGACACATCTGCACATCAGCTTCCGCCTCAATAAAGAAATCAACAAGATCCATAACCCGCTTCGGCGATTCATAAAAAGCGAACGTTCTGGTATCGCCGTGCCGCATCTTCTCTAAAAGCTTTCTGCGGTCGGCATTTTCACGCGGGAAAAATCCAAAGAAAAGGAAGGAACTCAAATCAAAACCGGAAATTGAAAGTGCCGTAACAGCAGCACAGCATCCCGGCACACCCACCACGCGTATGCCCTCTTCAACAGCAGCCTTAATAAGCTCATTTCCGGGGTCTGATATGCATGGTGTTCCTGCATCAGTAATAACAGCAATGCTTTTTCCGTCTTTAAGTTCGCTTATGAAATATTTGGCCTTACCGTATTCATTGAACTTGTGGTTCGATACAAGCTTATTTTTAATCCCGAGCTTGTTCAGAAGGATCATGGACCTGCGGGTATCTTCAGCAGCAATTATATCAGCTTCCTCAAGAATCTGCGAGCCGCGCGGCGACATATCCCGCGAGTTGCCTATCGGCGTTGCAACTATATATAAAGTACCGTCTTTTTTTTCATCCATAATAAAAACCTCTTAAATTAATTCCCAAGTATCCATAGGTGCGTAACGCCGAATGCCTCTCTTATAAACATCCCTAGCGTAAATATCGGATATCCGAACACGCAGGCAACACCTGCTGCATCTATTCCCAGACTTTTAGCCATAGTCTTTGCCCGGTACAGATGATACGGACTCGATACTATTGCAATATCATCTGCGCTCCCCCCGTTTTCTTTAATCAGCTGCAAAGAAAATTTAAGATTTTCTATTGTCGACGTCGACTTATCCTCAATTATAATGCGCTCCGGAGCAATTCCGCGCTCTGTAAGCCAGTCATACATGCACTGCGCTTCCGAAATGTCCTCGCCGCTTCCTTGCCCTCCGCTTACAACAGCAATGCTGTCCGGATATTTAATAAGATAATCATAAGTTGCCTGTATTCTGTGTGTAAGCGCAAGCGATGGCACAGACCCGTGCACAGCAGCTCCAAGCGTAATAATATATCCCCTCTGAGAATCCTTATCAGTTCTGCAGTTGCTGCATATAAACACTTCAACAATGCAGAAATATACAAGCCCTATGCATGTCAGCACAGCCACTATCCGCTTAAGGGGAGTGCTGCCGATATGAAAAACGATTATCAGAAAAACAATAAAAGCAAGTGTATACGCAATATAGTCATATCCCTTCATTGCAAATAGAAAGAATATTATCAAAACCGCAAGACCAACGCAGACGAACTGCCAGCTGGGTACATTTTTTAAGCTCATTTGCTCAGTTCCTCCCATTGCTCATATAAAGTCATAAGTTTTTCCTCAAGTTCCTGCCTTGCCGTATCAATTTCCATCAGCTTAACATAGTCACTGGAGCAGTTCTCGGCTTCTTTGTTAAGTCCGTCAATATCAGCCTCTATTTTGCTTATCTCGCGCTCTATTTTTGCAGCCGATTTTTCACCGGATGATTTTCTCGGCTTTGCAGATACAGCTTTTGCGGGACTGCTCTGCTGTTTCTCCGTATGCTTTTCAGCAAGAGAATATACTTCCTGCCGCTCTTTAAAAGCAATATACTCCTTATATGTCCCCTTATAGTCACTCACAACCGCATTCCCGTCAAAAGAAATTATACGTGTGGCAAACTTATCTATAAAGTATCTGTCGTGAGAGACGAAAATTAAAGTCTGCTCATAATCTTCCAGAGCATTTTCTATCCACTCACGGCTTGCTATATCCAGGTGGTTTGTAGGCTCATCAAGTATCAGCAGGTTAATATCAGATCCCATCAGCATGCATAGCTTCAGCCTGCTGCGCTCGCCTCCGGACAGAGCCCCAACAGGAGTCAGCACGCTCTCATTTCTAAATCCGAAAGCCGCAAGGCGGTCTCTTGCCTCCTGCGGAGTGCACCTGCATTCCCATAGCATGGTGTCTATCATCGAGCGGGAATCGTCCTCAAAAGTAACAATCTGCGGGAGATAAGCCGCCTTCACCTGCGGTCCTATCCACACAAGTCCTGAATCAGGCGAAATTTCACCCGTGAGCACCTTCACAAGACTCGATTTCCCCGTCCCGTTATCGCCTATAACGGCAACGCTCTCTCCTCCTGTTATTTCAAATTCAAGATCTTTGAACAAAGTCTTCTCACAGAATGACTTTCCCAGTCCGGACACTGCAATAACTTCATCGCCGTTGAAATCAGCCTGTTTGAATTTTACAGATAGTTTTTTCGTTTCGGTTGGCTTTTCGGAGGTCTTCAGCTTTGCAATCCGCTTCTCCATTGAAAAAGCGCGTTTATGCAGCTTGTCCATACCCATAAATGCCCATAAATGCATCTGCTCGGCTGCGCGCGTAAGCTGCTCAATTTTCGCCTGGTCTTTCTCATATTGCTTAAGCTTTTCTTCAAAGCGTCTCTGCCGTTCCTCCACGAAAAAGCTGTAATTTCCGCTGTAAAATTCAGCTTTTCCGCCTACTATCTCAATGCATCTCTGAATTACTCTATCGAGAAAATACCTGTCGTGCGAAACTGTAAGCACCGTGCCCTTAAATCCGGCTATATATTCTTCCAGCCACTGTGTTGCATGCAGATCCAGATGGTTTGTCGGTTCATCCAGCAGCAGAATATCCGTATCCTCAAGAATAAGCCTTGCCAGATTAACTCTTGTCTTTTCTCCGCCGGAAAGATTTTCAAAAAGCCTCTCCCGCATATCAGCACTTATATCAAGCCCGTTTGCTACCCGGTTTCTTTCGGAATCAGCCTCATATCCTCCCAGCCGCTGAAAATCAGCCTGCAGTTTATCATACTCTTTTAATAACGATGAAAGCGCCTCTTCATTCTGCTCATCAGCGAGGAGACCTTCAATTTCCTCCATCCTGATGCTTATATCACTAAGCCTTGACTGTGCACTTTTCAAAACGTCTTCCGTGGTCCAGCCGTCCGGATAGACAGGAATCTGCGAAACAAGACCTATGCGCTTTCCCGGTGCGATAGAAAATGAACCTTCATCATAATCATATTCACCTGTGAGAATTTTAAAAAGCGTTGTCTTGCCGCAGCCGTTTTTTCCAAGGATCCCCACTTTTTCGCCCGAATTAATGGAGAAACTGAGCCCGTCCAGAATATTATTGCCTATTTCAAAGGATTTTACCAGCGAATTAACTGAAATATCAATCATGTTAAAATACTTTCCATACCATTTATCTGCTTACTGCATACTGAAGTATCTCGTTCATCATAATCCCGGCAGTCCACAGCCCGTAGCCGCCGTTTTCAACCAGTGCAACAAATGCGTAGGGATGTTCATCATCAAAAAGAAAGCCTGTGAACCATGAATGACTTGTGCCGTCGCCGTTCTCTGCCGTGCCTGTCTTGGCACCCAGCTCAAGCCCCGGGAAGTTGACTTCTCCTTCGTAATGCGTCACCACATTGTTGCGCATCAGAACCTGCATCTTCTGTGCAGTATCCGCTTTCATTAAAGTAGTAGCAGCCGGCTCCTCATCAGAAATAACAAGCGTCGGCTCAGGGAATGTTCCGCCGCACGCAATTGCAGAGACATATCTCAGCATTGAATACGGGCATACCTGATCCACCGATTGCCCTATGCCTGACCAGGCAAGCTCCGGGTCACCAACAAATTCCGTCGGGTAATTTCCCTTGACCGTCGGAATATCATTTATACTATGCCCCTCAAGAAAACCGTAATCCGTAACATACTTCACCATCGTATCCTGCCCTATAGCTACCGTGAGCTGTGCGAACGCACAGTTGCAGGAATTTGCCAGCGCCTGAGCAAAGTTCTCAGTGCCGTGCGCGGTTGTGCATTTTATTGTTACCCCGGCAACGTCGTATTCTCCCGTGCAGCAGAACGACCAGGAATCAAGATCAGGGTAATTTTCAAGAACTGCAGCTGCAGTAATAAGCTTAAAGGTAGAGCCCGGAATGAATGATGCAGAAATGCAGCGGTTTATATAAGCTCCGTCTTCCGGTTCAGTGTCATTATCAAGCGGGTCTACCGAAGGGGAGGATACCATGCACAGAATCTCTCCCGTCTTATAGTTGCTTATCATCACAGCACCTTTTCCGTTGCTTCTGAGAAGCTCATATGCCATTGTGTTCAATTCGGAATCTACTGTGAGATTCAAGGTGCTCACAGAAGAAACCGTCGTCCCGTAATAAAAATCATAATCCTGCGCAGCTTCCCAGTATCTTGATAGCACGCCCGTACCCGTTCTGCCCCAGTAGTCACCGGTCACATGGTAGTTTGCCACTCTGGTGGAAAGATCCTGAGAAAAAGTGTTTTTAGAACCGTTGAAGCTTGCCAGCTCAACTCCGTTGCGGTCAAAAATAGTTCCGGACGAACCCGAGTTGAATGCTGAAAAGTAAAGTGCCCATTCTCTCCCGTCATTATATTCTTTAGTAATAAACAGGCATAGCCCTGCAATAACAAGCACGGCAATCATCAATACTGATACTGCGCGCGAACGGATCTTTTTCATCTCATATCCTCCGTCTCCGCCTCATCAGCATTCTCTTCGTCCTCATCGCTTTCAGTCTCCGCCGCGCGCCGCATTTTGCCCGCCGGCGTTACGGCAAAGCTTGCCCGCATTCGGTTATCCGTACTCTTCAGATACGCCATAAGCATCCAGCATGAAATAAGCGAGCTGCCTCCTCGTGAAACAAACGGGAATGTAACTCCTGTAAACGGCAGAATATCCAGCGACCCGAAAACATTCAGCGCCAGCTGCACAAGCAGCATTGCAGATGTGGCACATCCCGCAATAGCATAATATGATGAGCGCCCCGTAAGAGACATGCGCACAGCAAATAATGCCATCAGCAGCACTGCCGCTACCATGCATACAGCAACTATAAGCCCAAGCTCCTCACATACATAAGCAAATACCATATCCGTGTTGCTCGCGAAAATGTTCTTCAGCCATCCGCCGCCGGCACCTTTTCCAAGCATTCCGCCTGAAGCCGCGGCTGACATAGCGCGCGTCTGCTGGTAGCCTGCATCATAAACATCCTCCCATGCATGCCCCCATATCTCAAAACGCCTTGCAATATACGGCTTTATTGAAACTGCAAGAAAACCCGCCATAACAGCCCCTGAGACTGCCAGAAGAACTGTTGCAATCGATCCCGAGCGCATAAACGATATAACAAGAAAAGTTACAAAGAATATAAGCGCCGTTCCAAAGTCGCCTATCATTGCAAGCGCAACAACGCATATTGCCGAAAATCCGATAAATGAATACAGATTTCCGCGCCTGTATAAAGTCTCAAGCGTTGCCGCTCCCACGTAGATGTAAAATGCTTTCACCAGCTCCGACGGCTGGAATGAATACCCGCCGAATGTAAGCCAGTTCTGAGCGCCGTTAATAGAATCACTTGTAAATATATTCACAGCCATAAGAGCTAGCGCCATAATAGCCACCGGAATCCTGAACGCCGATGTGCGCTTAAGATTTCTCATCCACCATCCGCTGAACAGAAATAGCACTATCGCAGAAATTATCAGCAGTATCTGCTTAAAAACATCCTCAGGTGTAGAACTTGCTGCAACGCATAGACCAAGTGTTGTAAGATAAAAAGAAAGTATCTCTATCTCAAATCCGGTCCTGTTGATAAGCCTCATTGCCTCATAAATGGCCCATTCCAGAATGATAAGCGACATATACGACATCGTAATAAGCAGCATAGACTCGCTGCTTGCCGTAAACGTATGCTGAAAAAGAAGCGCCAGCTGCAGAATAGATAGCTCTGCCATAGTCACTGCAGGGTTCACGGTGTATGAAGCATTTAAGCGCTTTGCTTCATTTTCATAGCACTTTTCAGGGCTTATATTTAAAAATCTTACGCAGCTTCCGCCAAGATTTATTATGTCTCCGTGCGCAAGTGCCGTCCCGTATCCCGGGACTCGCTCTCCGTTTACCCACACTCCGCCTTTTGCGAATACATCATATACATACCATATCCCGCTGTCTGCACGTTTCAAAACCGCATGTACGCGCCCAATGCCTTTTCCGAATACTCTTATATCGGCACTGCGCGCTTTTCCTATGATGTTTTCCCAGTGGTATACCGGCAGCGTCTCGTGCCCAACACGTATATATGCCCATATCTCAGGCGTGATGCGCTCACTTAACATAGACCGCAGACATCTTATAAGTATAGTAACCGAAAGAATTATCACCGCATATTGTGAGACTGTAAACATATAATCAAAAAACATATATACGCTTACTCCTTTCAATAAATATGCGCATAATTCTACAAATAATCATTATATCAAATATATCAGTTATTTACAAATAAATATCCTCAATCTGTATATTGTGAAAAAAACGGATTTAGGTTATAATCAATAAAAACTATCTCTAAGGAGTGAATATATATGAGCGAATGCACACACGATTGCTCAAGCTGCAGCGAAAATTGCAGCTCACGTCAGGAGGACTTCCACAAAGATCTTCACGAGGGAGCAAGCGTTAAAAAAGTTATAGCTGTCGTCAGCGGCAAGGGGGGAGTAGGCAAGTCACTTGTTACCTGCCTCATGGCATCTGAAATGCAGCGCCGCGGACACAACGCAGCTGTCCTCGACGCCGACATAACCGGTCCTTCCGTCCCGAAATCCTTCGGCATCACAGAGCATGCCAGAGGAACCGAGGAATATCTCATCCCTGTATATACCCACACAGGCCTTCAGCTTATGTCAATAAACCTCATCCTCGAGGATGAGACTGCCCCCGTTGTGTGGAGAGGTCCTGTTATTGCCGGTGCAGTCACCCAGTTCTGGACAGACGTCCTCTGGGAAGATGTAGACTATATGTTCGTCGATATGCCTCCCGGAACCGGCGATGTTCCTCTCACAGTCTTCCAGTCTCTCCCGGTAGACGGCATTATCATTGTCACATCCCCTCAGGATCTTGTCGGCATGATAGTTGCAAAGGCTGTTAATATGGCCAATATGATGAACATACCCGTCATCGGCCTTGTTGAAAACATGTCATACTTCAAATGCCCTGACTGCGGCAAAGAGCACAGCATTTTCGGCGAAAGCAAAGTTGCCGAGCTTGCAAAGCTTTATGGAATCGAACACTATGCCCGCATGCCGATCGACCCTGTCATTGCTACCATGGTAGATGCCGGCGAAGTTGAGTCCGTCAGCGGCGAATATATTTCCGACCTTGCAGACTATATCGAAAAGGAGATTTAAAAAATGGTAATAGCAATTGCTTATGATGAAGGCAATATAGGTGAACATTTCGGCCATGCAACATGTTTTGCGATGTACGATTATTATGGCACCGACACCAGCGAGTGCAACAAAACTCTCGTTGACTGCTCCGACAGACACGGTCATCAGCAGATGGCAGATCTTATGAAGGAGCATGACGTTGCAGCAGTTATGTCCGGCAATATGGGCGGCGAGGCAAAAGCCCTGCTTCTCAGCTATGGCATAGTTCCCGTTGTAGGGTATACCGGCGATGCCGATACCGCAGCAGACCTTCTCGTAACAGGTCAGCTTCCTGTAACCGCATCAGATGAGTCCTGCGGCGGCGGATGCGGCGGCTGCAGCGGCGGTTGCCACACCGGCGACGACGGCAGCTGCAATTGCGGCGGAAGCTGCGGCTGCAATTAACTGCGTCAAAGTATTTATTTAGGGGCTAGCTCAATAGCCCCTTGTTTTTTTACATCATCGTATGAATAGGAAAATAAAACACCAAAAATTTATATTGCCTGCTGTGCTGTGCCTGCTGTTTTCGGCATTTCTCACTGCCTGTTCTCAAAAAGCTGCCGAGCCTGCCGAAGTGCAGAGTGCGGGCAGCCTCTATACGACAGAAACAATTGAAATACCACAGGATCTGAGCGCCTTCAGCCATTTCTGCTTTGCAGGGGATGGATGGTACGCCGTCTCCACCGAAAAAACAGGCGAGGAGATTCCGCAGTCTGTAATTGACGAGGCTGCAAAGAACAAAACCGAAGTCGAAAATGACGGCCGTTATGATGTCTATACTACAAAGCTGTGGCATATTTCTCTTGACGGCAGCGTTAAACAGCTCAAAGAATACGAGCCCCTCCAATACGGCGAAAATACCGAAAATTGGAAAAAGTTCGGCTCTGTCAGCAATTTCAGCGCAATTACCACAGACGGCGAAGGTAATATTCTCACCCTTGAATATAACTATCTCAGCGGCTCCAGCATGCCTGATGAGGCTTCCGCCTTTGAAGAAGGCAAAAATTATAATGAATTCAAAACCGTCTGGTATATCCGCACTCTTGATGGCACTACCGGCAAGCTGAAGTCCGAGCACATTATAGAAAATACAGATGACTTCTTTTTCACTTCAGACTCCATGCTCTATGACTCCGGAAATATTTATCTCATCTCAGAAAATACATCCGGCAGCACAGTTGCTGTTCTCAATGCCGACGGCTCATTAGAAGCTATAGCAGACTGCCCCGCAAAAGGCGCATGGTTTATCCGCCTCAATACCGGTGCTCCTGCCCTGTGCGGCTATGAAGACTCCGGCATAACGGTAAGAGAAATAACCTCGCCTGGAGTCAGCCTTGAGCTGATAGCATCATCTTCCGATGCAGTCACTGATATATATAGCGGCTTTTCCGACTATGCATTTTGCTATAATATCAACTGGAAGCTCTATGGCTACAATTCCGCCCTTGAGAGAAACGAATTTCTGCTCTCCTGGCCCGAAACCGGTCTTAAATCGGCAGATAACCTTGCTAGGCCCGCTGCCGGAGCAGATGACCTTCCAATATTTATCAACATGTCGTCATCCGCAGACTCTGCCGGGAAAAAAGCCGTTATTGTCACACTTGCCCCGCAGAAGAGCGAAAGCGATGCGCTGGCCTCCAATAAAAAGGAACTTATTCTTCTCACCTGTTCTCCAAATGAGTCCCTTTGCTCAGCTGTTGCCGAGTTTAATAACTCATCAGAAGAATATACATTAAAAATTGCAGACTTCTCTTCATATTGCGCAGCCTCATCAAATACCTCACCTGAAGCTGCAATGAATAAATATATTGCCGATGAGCTAAACGGCACACCTCCCGACATTCTCGACCTTTCCTCTCTGCCTTATTTCAAGCTCGCCGCGCAGGGCTCTCTGCAGGACCTCTATTCCTTCATAGATTCAGATCCCTACATGCAGCGCGATGATTTCGTCCCCGGCATACTTGAAGCTCTTGAATATAACGGGAATCTATATGCAAGCTGTGCAGGCTTCACTATCGACACTCTCCTTGCCCCGTCGGATGCTGCAGGAGACTCTGCCGGCTGGAGTATTGATGAGTATAATGCCGCCCTAAGCACCATGAAATCAGGCTGCAGCCCCTTTGATGTTTTCATCACCTCCGGTGATATATTTAAAGAATATATAAGAATATCCTTAAATGCCTTTATTGATTGGGAAAGCGGCACCTGCGGCTTCAATAGTGATGAATTCAAGTCAATACTCTCCTTTGCATCTTCCTTCCCGGCAGATTTCGACTCCAATAATTATAACTGGGAAAACGGCAGCACCAACTCAGACCTTCGCATAAATAGAGGCGAACAGATGCTCCTCAGAACAGGCATTCTCAACATGCGCGATGCCATTAGAATAGGCTATGAATTCCCCGGCGACGTCTCCTTCAAAGGCTATCCCTCAGCTTACGGCAACGGCAGTATATTCAATATAAGCTCAGAAGATATGCCGCATAACTTCGCCATTATGAGCATCAGCCTGAATAAAGACGGAGCATGGCAGTTCATAAGAACCTTTTTCACATCGGATTATCAGCAAAACGGCAGCTATTTCCCAAGCAATATGGCTCTCTTTCAACAGCAGCTTGATTCCGCTATGAAAGTTGAATATGTCCTCGATTCTGAAGGTCAGCCCGTTATCGGCAAAAAAACAGGGGAGCCCGTTGAGCGCTCAAAAGAAACCATGTATCTCAGCGACTTCACCGCCGTCAAGTGCTATGCAATGACTCAAGCAAAGGCAGATAAGCTCCTTGACCTAATAAAAACCACCAAAGCTGTAGATTTCAATAACGATGAAATTCTCAAACTTATATATTCTGCCGTAAAGGATTGCTTCAGCGGCGAAACGTCAATAGATGCAGCCGCTGCTAATGCCCAGAATGTTATAACGCTCTATCTCGATAATCTTTATCGCCCGGCGGAAACCATTGACGCAAATAATTAAAAAACAAAAATGCAGCCCGACATATCCGCCGGACTGCATTTTCTATCTGCTGTAATTATCAGCTGTTATACTCCAGAGCAATTGAGAATTTGTGTTTGTCTCCGTCCCCGGAAAAATAATATATATTTTCGTCATTGCCATATGAAATATTTATCGTCTCCGCCAGCTTAATCTCATTAGCGTACTCCACCGAAATCGACTTAATGCTCCGCTTTGAAGCAGCATCAGGTATGAGATCCTCTGCCGCATCAAGATATTTCACATTATTCATATGCCCGTTGATATCCACATAGCTGTATGGCACGGTGAGCTCAGCACTGTCGGTAAGCGTCATTTTCCTTATCGCACCCGGCAATGCGATTTCATTTCCGGTCAGTTCACCCGAAAGGCATATCCCCGACTGAGCCGGCATCAGCATGGCACGGGTCTCAGAATCAATAAGTGCCCACAGCGAGCTTGCGCTCAAAAGAGTATTGCCCTTAGTATCTGTAATTCTATAATATCTAGGGTAAAACATATGCTTCATGATCCCCGGCCAGGTTTCAAGTATTACTTCCTCGCAATATTCCGGCATTCGTACAATTTCAACCTTCTGCCGTATCAGCACCCACAGTATCCCCTTGTCAAGAGTCTTGTCGCGCCCTATATCAAGCTCCTCGGCGTGTACGGTAGCAGCCTCCTGCAGATATGAAAAAAGCGCAGACGGTCTCATGCTCCGGCTTAAAGATACATCTCTGTTGCCAAGTTTTATTCGCTCAACATGAATATTCATATATTTCTCCCGGATACGTTTAAAATTTTTTGAGAATTATAGCATATTTTGTTGTGAAAGAAAATGCTTGTGTGGTAAAATAACAAAACATATATATGCTTACAGGAGGTCGGAGAATGAAAAAACTATATTCTTTTTTGCTGCTTGCTTCAGTGCTGCTTCTCTGCTCCTGCGGCAAGGAAACGCCTGCAGCGGAAGAACAGCCTGCCGCCGAGACCCGCCACATCTCTTCCATACAATACTATAATAAAACCGGCAAAATGCAGCGCGAAGATCTTTATGAATACGACTCATCAGGCCAGGGGCAGGTAACTGCTCAGATTGTATATACCTACAACGATCTCGGCAAGCTTACCAACATCAAAAAAGAAGCCGGCGGTGCAGGCTATGATAAAGATATTGAATCATATTTCTACATGGGCGAAAACTGCACTCAGAAAATAATCTTCAACGAAAACGGATCCTCCTCCGAGGCTTATTACTGGAAATACTATTCTAACGGTACTGTAAAGTCCGAGACTTATACCCGCATGCTCACTCCTTCCTCCAAAATCGAAGAAGTAAAAGAATACGACGAAGCCTCAGTCCTCACCAGGTCAACCGAGACTTCTTCCGAAGGCTATCGCTATACAGACTATATCTACTCTGAGGAAACAGCACTTCTCGAGCAGGAGGATACCTACTTTTCTCTCACCGGCAAAAAGGCCGACTATGAGCTCGAGAGTACTCTCCAATATTTCTATAACGAAGCTCAGCGCCTCATAAAGACCATCCGCACCGATCCTGACGGCACAGTAATTGAATGCACCATATATGAATACGACGAGGCATCCAATCTTATTTCTCAAAAAACATACTCCTCCGCCGATATAAGCGATGCCTCACTCATATTAGGCATAAATACCGAATACGATGCCCTCGGCGAGGTTATATTCACCGCCGAAACGGATAATCAGGGAGCGGGGCAGTCGGTTGAATACCGCTACGATGCCCTCGGCAATATTACCCGCCAAATAGATAGAACCTTCGGCGAAACCGAGTCCGAGATTATCACATCCACCGAGTATAATTCGCACAACAATCCCATAAAGCAGACTGTCAGCACAAACGGTTCTCTTCCACTCACACAGTTTGAATGCGAATATACCTACTACGATTCAGGTTCTATAAAAACCTGCACATATTATTCAGTTTATTAAAATATTTTATATAGGAGTCATTATGAACTACGAACACGTAAAACAGCAGGACCCTGAAGTATATGCTTCCATGATGCGCGAACTTGAAAGACAGCGCGACCATATCGAGCTCATCGCTTCCGAAAATTTCGTAAGCGAAGCCGTGCTGGAAGCCATGGGCAGCCACCTCACTAATAAATATGCCGAAGGCTATCCCGGTGCCAGATACTATGGCGGCTGTCAGTTTGTCGATGAAATCGAAGAGCTTGCCCGCAATCGCGCTAAAGAGCTTTTCGGCGCAGATCACGCAAACGTTCAGCCCCATTCCGGCAGCCAGGCCAATATTGCAGTTTACCTCGCCCTTCTAAAACCGGGTGACACTATCATGGGCATGGACCTTTCCCATGGCGGTCATCTCACTCATGGCTCAAAGGCCTCCATCTCCGGCAAATATTTCCGCTCCGTATTCTATGGCGTATCTCCTGAGACCGAAACAATAGACTACGACATGGCTCGCAAGGTCGCTCTTGAAGAGCATCCAAAGCTCATTATTGCCGGCGCAAGTGCCTATCCGCGTTTCATCGATTTCAAAAAGATGCGCGAAATAGCAGACGAAGCGGGTGCCTATCTCGTTGTGGATATGGCCCACATTGCAGGCCTTGTCGCCGCAGGCTGCCATCCGTCTCCTGTTCCTTATGCAGATGTTGTCACCACCACAACTCATAAAACTCTCCGCGGCCCGAGAGGTGCTCTCATCCTCTGCAAAGCAGACCTTGCCAAGAAGATAGACTCAGCCGTCTTCCCGGGAACCCAGGGCGGTCCTCTCATGCATATAATAGCCGGCAAGGCAGTTGCCTTCGGCGAGGCATTAAAGCCCGAATTCAAAGCCTATCAGCAGCAGATAGTAAAAAATGCCTCCGCTCTTGCCGCCTCTCTCACCGATAACGGCATCAGACTCGTCTCCGGCGGCACCGATAACCACCTCATGCTTGCCGATGTCATGAGTAAAGGCCGCACGGGTGCTGAGATGCAGGAGCTTCTCGATATGGCAAACATCACCGCCAACAAAAATACCATCCCCTTTGATACCCAGGGCGTAAAAGCTACATCAGGCATCCGTCTCGGAACTCCCGCCGCAACATCCCGCGGCATGAAGGAAGATGAGATGAAGCTCATCGGCGGCTTCTTTGCCGAGCTCCTTGAAAAGGGCGAAGAGGCAGTTCCTCAGGTTAAATCTCAGGTACTTGACCTCTGCGCAGGCTTCCCGCTTTATCCTGACCTTTAATAAATAACTAAAATATAAAAGCACTTCCGCACGAGACTGCACATAGCCTCCGGAAGTGCTTTTTAAATTAAATTTATATATTAAATA
>R14__coassemble_434_pt1 | contig 29974 bp, 29 predicted proteins | sample R14__metabat2_low_PE_022 | metagenome-assembled genome bin R14 | reverse complement strand
TATTTATATTTTATTGGGAGGACCTGATTAATGAAAGATTTCAAAGAATTCTTTCTTATGACAACAGAAGACGCCAAGCGATATGCTGTTGAAGTGCTTCACCGCTTCGAGCCTGATGAAGAGACTGAGTGTGTGGAGATCGGCGACGGCAATATCAACTATGTATATAAAGTTTTCTCTAAAAAAGACGGGCATTCCGTTATTATAAAGCAGGCGGACAAGCTTCTTCGCTCATCCGGGCGCCCGCTCGATATATACCGAAACAAAATCGAAGCCTCCATTCTTCAGCTCGAGGGCGAGCTTGCTCCGGGCTATGTTCCCGAGGTCTATTACTACGATGAAATAATGGCGGCAACATCTATGGAGGATGTTTCAGCCTACGGCAATCTGCGCAAGGAGCTTATGGCAAATAGAATCTACCCGCATCTGGCGGAGAATCTTGCCTCCTTCCTCGCGGCCTCGCTCCTGCCCACCACCGACCTTGTTCTCCCGAGCGACGAGAAGAAAAAGAACGTAAAGTTCTATATAAACCCCGAGCTTTGCGATATTTCCGAGGATCTGGTGCTCTCTGAGCCCTATATGTCAGTCCCCTACCGCGAGAGAAACAAAAATATCATCTTCCCCGGCAACGAGGAATTTGTTGAAAAAGAGCTATATAACGACGAAGCTCTTCACTGCGAGGTAGCTAAGCTGCGCAATCATTTTATGAACTGCGCTCAGGCGCTGGTGCACGGCGATCTTCATTCAGGCTCAATTTTTGCAAATGCCGACGGGATCAAGGTCCTTGACCCTGAGTTTGCATTCTATGGCCCCATGGGCTACGACATAGGCAATGTTATAGGCAATCTCTATTTCTCCTGGGCAAATAAAGCATACACAATGCCCGAAGAGGCGGACGCGCTCGATGCTCTTGCCGCAGCTATTGCCGACACATATGATCTCACAAAGAAAAAACTCAGCGAGAAATACGATGAGCTTGTAAGCTTCTGCCTCTATAAAACTCCCGCTTTCAAGAAATCTTATATAGACTCCGTTATGGCAGACTCCATGGGCTATGCCGGCACCGAGATAATCCGCAGAACAGTCGGTGATTCAAAGGTGATGGAGGTAACGAGCGTTAAAGAGAGCGAAAAGCGCATTCCAATGGAGCGCGCGCTTATAAAAACAGGCAAAGAATTTATCATGAAGCGCGAAGAGATCTCTTCAGGCAAAGAGATTACCGATATGTTCAAAGCTATAATTGAGAAATAAGAGGAGGCTGAGCTTATGGAACGCATGGATCAGGGTATGCCCTTTCTCCTTAAATACGAAAACGTTGCCTGGTATGATAACGGCAAGGTGCGCATTCTTGATAGAAGACTCTTCCCTTCCGAAGTAAAATTCGTTGAATGCTCCAACTACCGCGAGGTAGCTCAGGCGATAGCAGACATGGTAACGCAAAGTGCCGGACCATACACAGCAGTGGGCATGGGCATGGCGCTTGCTGCATGGCAGGTACGCAATGAGAGCGCTGAAAAGCAGAACGAATTTCTTCAGCAGGCGGCTTATGATCTTGCTCACTGCCGCCCTACTACCGCCAACCGCTACGGCAAAATAACCTACCGCTGCGCCGAAGTTGCCAAAAAGGCTCTTGAAGAAGGCCGCGACCCTATAAATACAATAGTAGAAAATACCGTTGAATCGCTCAACCGCCGCTACAGCACAATGCAGATTGTAGGCGATAACCTTGAAAGGCTTATCCCGGAGGGCGGAGCAATCCTCACCCAGTGCTACGGCGAAACTATCATCGGCACGGTTATAAGAGCCGCAAAGCGCACCGGCAAAAACTTTAAAGTATACTGCGCCGAGACAAGGCCTTATCTTCAGGGCGCAAGACTTACATCCAGCTGCTTTGCTGAGATGGGCTTTGATACAACCCTTCTCACAGACAACATGATTGCCTACGCAATGCAGAATGAAGGCATAAGCCTTTTCACATCAGCAGCCGACACAATAGCTCGCGACGGGCACATTGCAAATAAGGTCGGCACATTCCAGATAGCCATTCTTGCCAAGTATTTCGGCATCCCCTATTACGTAACGGGCATCCCCGATGAAGACAAAATGACAAAGGACGATATCGTTATCGAGATGCGCGACCCGAGCCAGGTATTAAATTACCGCGGCATCCGCAGCACTCTCCCCGAGGTTAAGGCGATATACCCCTCATTTGATGTGGTTCCGCCGCATCTTATATCGGGTGCTGTAACAGACAAGGGCGTATATGTCCCCTACCTGCTGAACGACTATTTCAGCAGTGACACAAATATGTTTTATTAATTTTGGCATTATATAAATTTTATTCATGTTAAGAAAGGACAATACCATGAAAGCTTATGTACGTGCTCCCTATCCTGAGAAAAATCTTGAAGAACTGAAGACTATCTTTGATGAAGTTGTCTACGAACCATGGACCGAGACCGGCGAACGCTACTACGAAGATGAGATGCTCGCAAATCTCCAGAAGGTTCAGCCTGATGTTCTTATCACTGAGCTTGATAAAGTTACTCCCAAAGTGCTTGCCGGCTATGACAAGCTTAAAGTTATAGGCGACTGCCGCGCAACTCCTGCAAACCTTGATGTTGACGCATGCACCGCAGCAGGTGTCCCCGTGCTCTGCACTCCGGGCCGCAATAAGCAGGCTGTTGCCGAAATGCTCATCTCCTGCATCATCATGCAGATGAGAAATGTTCTCCCCGCTATCGAGTGGGTAAAGGACGGCGGATGGGTTGAAGGCACAACTCCTTACTATCTGTGGATGGGCCATGAGCTTCAGGGACTCAAAGTCGGTCTTGTAGGCTTTGGCGCTGTTGCACGTTCAGCAGCAAAGATTTTCGACGCATTTGACTGCGAGATCTATTTCTACAACCGCTCCGCAACAGGCGATATCGGTCATTACCACAAGGCAAGCCTTGAAGAGATCTTCTCCGAGTGCGACATCGTATCTCTCCACCTGCCTGTAACTCCCGCAACCACCGGCATCATAACAGAAAAGCTCCTTCGCTCCATGAAGAGCACAGCTCTCTTTGTTAACTTTGCAAGATCCCAGATCGTTGATACAAAGGCTCTCATCTCTGTTCTCAACGACAAGGCAATTGCAGGCGCAGTACTTGATGTTCTCGATTCCGAGCCTCCTACGGCTGAAGATCTTGCTATCATGAACTGCCCGAACGTTCTTCTCACTCCGCATATCGCAGGCTCTACCTACGAAGTAACAAATCACCAGGCAGACATTCTCAACGAGAGCATTAAGCAGTACTTTGCAGGCGAGAACCTTGAAAAGATCGTTTACAACAAGGCACTTCTTCAGAAATAAATAATATGAAATACTATCTTACGGTAGATATAGGCACAGGCTCTACCCGTGCAGCGCTGGTAGGCTCAGACGGCAAGGTTCTGAGTATGCGCTCTTTTGCAAACAGCTACTACCGTGATGAGCTCTATTCAGACGCGCAGTATTACCTGCCATACGAATGGGAGGAAAAGCTGCTCAAGGCTGTTGATGAGCTTCAGTCTGAAAACGCTTCGATAAAGGTATCGGCGGTAACTTCCGCCGGTACCCGCCAGACTCTTGTTCTGCTGGATAAAAGCGGCAAAGCCTTTTACTGTGTGCCTAATATAGATAACCGCGGACGCGATTTCATGGACGAGATCACCGAAACGGAATATGTCTATGAGCACTCCGGCAAATGGGTAACCGAGGATTTCTGTGCTGCAAAGCTTCTGGGCTTAAGAAAATTAAGACCGGAGATATATAACGAGATAGGCACGGCTTTGAGCCAGAGCGAGTGGATTGCGCATCTTTTTACGGGAAAGAGCGTATTCGAGCCCTCGCAGGCCTGCGAAACGCAGCTTTATGATCTTGCCGGGGGTGAATGGTCACCGGTACTTTGCGAGATGTATGGAGTTGATATGGCCATTCTGCCCGAGCTTGTCCATTCCGGCACAAGCGTTGGCGGAATGCTCCCTGAGATAAAAGAGCGCTTCCCCATGCTTGAAGACGCCGTATTTATAATAGGCGGGGCCGATACGCAGGCAGCTCTTAACCAGACCGGCATAGAAAAAGGCGACATCGCCATCGTTTCAGGCACAACCTCCCCCGTTGTCACTCTCACCGATGATAAATACTATGACCCTCATCAGAGAGTGTGGACGGATGTTAATCTCAGAGCTGACGGCTATGTTATTGAAATGAACCCCGGCGTAACAGGGCTTAACTATCAGCGGATAAAAGATGCGCTGTGCCCTGACATAAGCTATGAAGAGCTTGAAAAGCTCTATGCTGAGAAAAAGGATTTTTACTGCACGGCTTCATTCTCATCACTTCTATTTTATGAGCAGCGCTCGCTGAGAAAAGGCGGATTCTTCATGCGCTCCCCGCTGGGCGCCGATCTTGACAGAATAGATATGGTCTGGGCAGTGCTTGCAGACAGCGCATGCGCAATATACGAAGAGCTCTATAGGCTCAAGGCTCTCACCGGTGCCGACAGACCGTATATTCTCTGTGCAGGCGGCGGCTTCCGCTCAAAGGCTCTTTGCCAAATGATAGCCGACCTTTCAGGACTGGAACTCAGGTTAAAGCCCGGCTTTGAAGAGGCAACAGTCAACGGGCTTGTTGCTGTATGCAATACGGCATTCGGTGAAAAGAGCGCGAATGCCGACGGCGAAGTGATTATATACACACCACGCAAAGGTCAGCTCATACACAGCTACCACAGCGTGTGGAGCGAAAACAGATTAAAAGCAAACAAAATTAACTAAATAAATTTTTGGAGGATAAACAAATGGCATTATTAATGCAGGACGAACGCGAACAGATCGTAGAAATCGGCAAACAGATGAGCTTATCCGGACTTTGCCCCGGAACCAGCGGCAACCAGAGTATCTGCAACAGAGAGCTCGGACTTATGGCTATCAAGCCCTCCGGCGTAGGATATCTTGAGACAACACCTGAGGATGTTGTTATCATGGACCTTGAAGGCCATGTTGTTGACGGTAAGCGCAAGCCATCCAGCGAGTGGGACATGCACACCGTTTTCTATCTCAACAAGCCGAACGTAACAGCTGTTGTTCACACACATTCTGAATTCTGCACCACCTTTGCATGCCTTGGCATGCCTATAGAGGCAGTTCACTATGTTATTGCTGATGCTCACACCAACCGCATCCCCTGCGCTCCTTACCACACCTTCGGTACTCCCGAGCTTGCAAACGATGCTATCAAGTACTGCGGCGACAGCGATGCAGTTCTTCTTGCAAACCACGGCATCATCGTAAGCGGCACCTCCCTTAAGGGCACATTCGGCCTCGCAAAGAACCTTGAGTTCATCGCAAAGCTCCAGTATAGAGCAATGTGCATCGGCAAGCCGAACATCCTCACCGAGGAAGAGATCGCTGAAGTTATGGAAAGCTTCAAGTCCTACGGTCAGCCGGCCAGCAAAAAGACAGGTTATTAATATTCAATTAAATCACAGCTGACCGGGTCCCCTTTACGCTCCGGTCAGCAATTATAAAATAAAATTTCTATTAAGGAGCGGCATATGAATTCATTTGATTTCTACAGCCCAACATATTTCGTTTTCGGCCGTGACCGTGAAAACGATACCGGCAAATACGTTGCACAGTTCGGCGGCAGCCGTGTTATGATAGTCTATGGCGGACAGTCCGCAAAGAAGTCCGGCCTTCTCGACAGAGTTAAAAAGTCCATCGAAGACGCAGGTCTGAGCACCATTGAGCTTGGCGGAGTTAAGTCCAACCCGAAGAGCAGCCTTGTTTATGAAGGCATTGAGCTTGCCCGCAAGGAAGGCGTTGACTTTATGGTCGCAGTAGGCGGCGGCAGCGTTATAGACACTGCAAAGTCTATAGCAATGGGCGTTCCGTACGATGGAGACTTCTGGGACTTCTTCTCAGGCAAAACTCCTTCCACTGCTCTGCCTGTAGGCGTTGTCCTCACTCTGGCAGCTTCAGGAAGCGAAGGCTCTCCAAACGCTATAATCACCAACGAGGAAACTCTTGATAAAACTGCTGCTGAAGCAGACTGCATCAGACCTAAATTTGCTGTTATGAACCCCGCTCTCACCGAGAGCCTCCCTCCCTTCCAGACAGCATGCGGCGTAACAGATATTATCTCTCACGCTTTCGAGCGCTACTTCACCAACACTCCGGGTGTTGAAACAACCGACCGTCTTCTCGAGGGCGTTGTTCTTGCTATGATGCACGAAGGCAAAACCGTTATGGCAGACCCGCACAACTTCGATGCCCGCGCAAACATCATGTGGGGCGGCATGGTATGCCACAATGATATTATGGGCATCGGCCGCAAGCAGGACTGGAACAGCCACCACCTTGAGCATGTTCTCTCAGCTGTATATAACTGCGCACACGGTGCAGGACTTGCAGTTATTATGCCGGCATGGATGAGCTACTGCATTGAGCATCACCCCGATGCAAACCGCTTTGCAATGATGGCTACACGTCTCTTCGGCTGCCAGATGGACTATGACGATCCCCGCCGCACAGCTCGTGAAGGCGTTGAAGCTTTCAAAGCATTCCTCAAGTCTATCGGTATGCCTCTCACATTTGCAGAGCTTGGCATAGAGAATCCTGATATAGACAAGATGGTCGAGATGAACGGCGTTGCCGAAGGTCAGGTCACCGGCGGATATGTAGGTCTTACAAGAGACGCCATCCGCGAAATCTATGAAATGGCTGCAGGCCAGTGCTGATAAAGCAATAAAATAATTATCTGAAAGGATTAGTTTATTATGGAAGACAAAAAACTTGGTTTCTCTACACGTCAGATTCATGTAGGTAAATTCAAAAACAGCGCAGGCGCACTCTGCGACCCTATCTACCAGACCTCCACATTCATCTTCGACACAGTTGAACAGGGCGGCGGCAGATTTGCAGGCACAGAGCCCGGCTATGTCTATTCCCGTCCGGCTAACCCCTCCACCAACTCCGTTGAGCAGAAGATAGCTTCTCTTGAAAACGGCGAGGAGGCTATGGCTACAGCTTCCGGTATGGGCGCTATCACAGCCACCTTCTATGCAAGCGTTGTTGCAGGCGATGAGATCGTTGCAGATGAAACTCTTTACGGCTGCACATTCGCATTTCTCTCCAAAGAGATTACCCAGCTTGGTATCAAGACCACCTTCGTCAACATGAACGACGAGGCTGCTCTCAAGGCTGCTCTCACCGAAAAGACCAAGATCGTTTACTTTGAGACCCCCTGCAACCCGACCATGAAGATTATCGACATCAAAGCTGTTGCCGATGCAGTTCATGCATACAATAAAGACATAAAAGTTGTTGTTGACAACACATTCTGCTCACCTTATCTCCAGAGACCTCTGGATCTCGGCGCTGATGTTGTTGTTCACTCCGCAACAAAATACATCAACGGTCACGGCGATGTTATAGCGGGCTTTGTTGTGGGTAAGAAAGAGTTCATCGATATTGTAAGAGGCATAGGCGTTGTTCATATGAATGGTGCTGTTATGAGCCCGTTCAACGCATTCCTCATCTCCCGCGGTCTTAAGACTCTCAGCATCCGTATGGATCGCCACTGCGAGAACGCAATGAAGGTTGCTAAGTTCCTCGAATCCCACCCGGCAGTTGCCAAGGTCTACTACCCGGGTCTTGAGAGCTTTGAGGGATACGAAATTGCCAAAAAGCAGATGGATAAATTCGGCGGCATGATGGCCATCGAGCTCAAAGCCGACAAGGATACCACTGCAAAGGTCATCAACCAGCTCAAGCTGTGCACAATCGCTGTCTCTCTCGGCGATGCCGAAACTCTTGTTGAGCACGCAGCTTCCATGACACACTCCACCTACTCCTCCGAGGAGCTTGCAGCTGCAGGCATTTCCGAAGGCCTTGTAAGAATCAGTGTTGGTCTTGAAGATGCAGAAGACATCATTGCAGACCTCGACCAGGCTCTTTCCACTCTCAAGTAAGCATTCATAATTTATTCTAAATATTCATTTTCAGCAGCGTCCCGGACGATTTTCCGGGGCGCTGTTATTATATCTATCGCAGTATTTCTGCTGTGAATCTGTGCAGTTTTATGCATAAATGATATGAACGGGCGGTATTTGGCGGCACGATATGGTCAAATGCAACAATAATTCATAAAAACTGAATAATTATTTAAAATATACTTGACATTTATGAATATCGGGGTTAATATATGCACAATCCAATGAATGAGGTGCATATAATATGAATAAAGCTGACATTAAAAAAGTTGTTCTCGCCTACTCCGGCGGACTTGATACATCAATAATCATCCCCTGGCTCAAAGAAAATTACAACAACTGCGAAGTCATTGCCGTTTCCGGCAACGTAGGTCAGGCAGACGAGCTTGAGGGTCTTGAAGAAAAGGCTCTCAAAACCGGCGCTTCCAAGCTCTATGTCCTCGATCTTACCGACGAGTATGTTGATGACTATATCATTCCTACCATGAAGGCCGGCGCTGTATACGAAGATTATCTTCTCGGCACATCCCACGCCCGCCCCTGCATTGCAAAGGGTCTTGTTGAGATAGCTCTCAAAGAGGGCGCAGATGCTATCTGCCACGGCTGCACAGGCAAGGGCAACGACCAGGTCCGTTTCGAGCTTGCCATCAAGCATTTTGCTCCGGATATGCCTATCATCGCTCCATGGCGTGAGTGGTCAATCAAATCCCGTGATGAAGAAATCGACTATGCCGAAGCTCACAACGTTCCCCTTAAGATCAACCGCGAGACCAACTACTCCAAGGATAAAAACCTCTGGCACCTCTCCCACGAGGGTCTTGATCTCGAAGATACCGGCAACGAACCTATGTATGAAAAGCCCGGCTTCCTTGAGCTCGGCGTATCTCCAATCGATGCTCCCGATGTTCCTACCTACATCACTCTCGACTTTGTAAAGGGCGTTCCTGTAGCACTCGACGGTGTTAAGATGTCTTCTAAGGATATCATCCTCAAGCTCAACGAAATCGGCGGTGCAAACGGCATCGGCATTATAGATATAGTAGAAAACCGTCTCGTCGGCATGAAGTGCCGCGGCGTATACGAAACCCCGGGCGGCACAATCCTCTATAAGGCCCACGAAACTCTCGAAAGCATCTGCCTTGATAAGCTCACCATGCACGAAAAGCAGAAGCTGTCCATCACCTTTGCAGAGCTTGTATACAACGGCCAGTGGTTCACTCCTCTGCGCGAGGCTCTCAGCGCCTTTGTTGATAAGACTCAGGAGAATGTTACAGGCACAGTAAAGCTCAAGCTCTATAAGGGCAACATCATCAAAGCCGGCGTATGGAGCGACTACTCACTCTACAGTGAAAAGATTGCAACCTTCGGCGAGAGCGATTACAACCAGGCTGATGCAGCCGGATTCATAAATCTCTATGGACTTCCGATAAAAGTTCAGGCAATGGTAGACGCAAGCAACAAGTAAAACTTCAATTCTGCCGCCTTGCTTCAAGCAGGGCGGCAGAATGTGTATATAAGGAGAATAATTATGGCCAAGATGTGGGCAGGCCGCACAGACGGTGTTACAAGCAAAATTGCAGACGATTTCAACTCCTCCATTTCTTTCGACAGCAGGATGTTTGAAGAGGATATAAAGGGCAGCATGGCGCATGCATCCATGCTGGGGAGCAAAGGCATAATAGAGGAAAGCGAAGCTGACGCGATAATCTCCGCTCTTGAGGGGATACTTGCCGATATTAAATCCGGCGCTCTTGCCATAGACCCTTCCTGCGAGGATATCCATATGTTCGTTGAGCAGGTGCTCACAGAGCGCATCGGCGATACGGGCAAAAGGCTGCACACCGCCAGAAGCAGAAATGACCAGGTCGCGCTCGATCTCAGAATGTATCTGCGCGGCGAGATTGATGAGATAGCAGAGCTTGTAACCGAGCTTCTCAAGATCAATACCGACAAGGCTGAGGAATATAAAAGCACCATTATGCCCGGCTACACCCACCTGCAGAGAGCGCAGCCTATAACCTTCGGGCACCATCTTATGGCATACTCCATGATGTTTATGAGAGATCTTGATCGCCTTAAAGACTGCAGAAAAAGGCTCAATGTCTCCCCCATCGGCTCCTGCGCATTAGCCGGCACAACCTATGATACTAATAGATTCATGGAAGCGCAGCTCCTCGGTTTTGACAGCGTATGCTCAAACTCAATAGACGGCGTTTCTGACAGAGACTTTGTTCTTGAGCTTGGCAGCGCACTTTCTATCCTTATGATGCATCTTTCAAGATTCTCAGAGGAGATAGTGCTGTGGCAGAGCTGGGAGTTTAAATTCATTGAGCTGTCCGATGCCTACACAACAGGCTCCTCCATTATGCCGCAGAAGAAAAACCCCGACATGGCAGAGCTTGTGCGCGGCAAGACCGGCAGAGTATACGGCAACCTCTTTGCCCTTTTCACAACTCTCAAGGGTCTCCCGCTCGCCTATAATAAAGACATGCAGGAGGATAAAGAAGGCATTTTCGATTCCTGCGATAACGTAAAGATGTGCCTTAAGGTCTTTGCCGGCATGCTTGCCTCTCTCAAGGCCATCCCCGAAAATATGAAAAAGGCTGCTCAGAGCGGCTTTATAAATGCAACCGACCTTGCAGACTATCTGGTGAATAAGGGTCTGCCGTTTAGAAGTGCATATAAGATCTCCGGGCAGATAGTAGCCGAGTGCATAAAAAGCTCCCTTGTGCTCGAGACCTTCCCTCTTGAAAAATACAAACAGTATTCAGAGCTTTTTGATAAAGACGTTTATGAATATATCGACCTTGAAAATTGCGTCAATAAGCGCATAAGCTACGGCGGCACCGGCGTTTCCTCGGTTGAAAAGCAGATTGAGGAAGTAAAAGAATATCTCAAGGGCTGAGATTTTATATTATATTTTGGTAAAATATGCATAATTTTCGCCGATTAAAGAATTAAAATCTGTAATTATTTATAAAATTCGCTAAATAATGAATAATTACTCATTTTATGCTTGCAGTTTCTGAATATTATGCTATAATCAACGCATAAAATGAATAAGGGGTACAACAAAATGAAAAAGTTTCTTAAAGCAGCATCTTTAATATTAGTCATTGCAATGCTCGCCTCAGTCCTTGCAGGCTGCGGCAGCTCAAAGCAGAGCGGTCTTGAAAAGGTAAAGTCCTCCGGCAAGCTCGTTATCGCCACCAGCCCCGACTTCCCTCCCTTCGAAGAGCTCAAGTCAGACGGGTCTGTTGAAGGCATCGAGATAGACATTCTCAACATCATCTGCGATAAGCTCGGCGTTGAGCTGCAGATAGAGCAGATGGATTTCGACTCTGTTCTCCCCGGTGTTCAGGCTGGCAAGTTTGATGTTGGTGTATCCGGCATCTCCGTAACAGAGCAGCGTCAGAAAAATGCTCTCTTCACCGATCCTTACTGCCTCGCAGCTCAGGCAATAGTAGTTGTTGAGGGCAGCGAGATAGCATCCAAGGCAGATCTTGAAGGCAAGTCCGTTTCAGTTCAGACAGGCACCACCGCAGAGAGCTTCTGCATGGAAAACGGATACGATGTCAAATCCTTCTCCGCAAACTCCGATGCTGAATCCGCCGTTGTAACCGGCAAGGTTGATGCATGGGTAATCGATGACCTCACAGCCGCTGAAATGGTTGCAGCATACAATGCAGAAAACTCCACAAAGCTTGTTGTTCTCTCCGAGCCTATGACAACCGAGCCTTATGCATTTGCATTCACTCTCGGCAATGATGAGCTTGTAAACGAAGTCAACACCATTCTCAATGAGCTCGTTGCAGACGGCACAATTGCAGGCATATTCGAAAAGTTCGATGCACCATACACCTCACCTGATGCAGCATAATATCCTATCTTATTAAAATCCTATAAATAACTATCCGGCGAGATAAGGCTCTGCTTTATCTCGCACGCTTTCGCAAAAGGGGGAATGTGCCTGATGGAAGCATGGTTCAATAAACTTTCAGAGACCTTCATTCAGAGCGGATATTATAATCTTATGCTCACCGGTCTTAAAAATACACTCATAATAACTCTCGGCGCACTGGTTATAGGCGTTGTAATAGGAATGCTTATAGCAATAATAAAATATTTTGCCGAGGATAGTCCCGCGCTCAAGCCTCTGGCAGCAATATGCAATATATATGTAACCGTAATCAGGGGCGTGCCGGTGGTAGTTCTGCTTTTGATTGTTTATTTTATACTTTTAACCTCAGCCGACGGAATGATTGTTGCAATAATAACCTTCGGCATAAACTCGGGCGCTTATATGGCAGAGCTTATCCGCAGCGGTATAAATGCTGTTGACGGCGGGCAGATGGAGGCCGGGCGAAGCCTTGGAATGTCAAGGCTGCAGACTATGCAGTTTATTATCATGCCTCAGGCTATAAGATATATCCTCCCTGCAATCGGCAACGAGATGATTGCCCTTCTTAAAGAAACGGCTGTTGCCGGCTATGTTGCCATAGTAGATCTCACCCGCGCAGGCAACCTTGTAAGAAACAATACCTATGATGCCGTAAACCCGCTTATGGCTGTTGCCATAACATATCTTCTGCTCGTTGTTGTTCTCACAAAGCTCATGTCAAAGCTTGAAAAGAAGCTTTCCACAGACGATAACCTTTAAATAAACCGGATAAAAATATTAATATGAGAGGTAATTATGAACTTAAAAGGTAGAAATTTTTTAAAGCTGCTCGACTTTACGCCTGACGAAATACAGTACCTGCTCGACACTGCAGCAGATCTTAAAGATAAAAAGAAAAAAGGCATCCCCCACAAGCTCTGCGAGGGCAAAAATATAGCTCTCATCTTTGAAAAGACCAGCACCAGAACCCGCTGCTCCTTCGAGGTAGCCTCTGCAGACCTTGGCATTCACCCTGTATATCTCGACTCCGTCGGCTCACAGATCGGCAAAAAGGAGAGCATTGCAGATACTGCCCGCGTTCTCGGCAGAATGTTCGACGGTATAGAATACCGCGGCTACGGGCAGGAGATAGTTGATGATCTTGCAAAATATTCAGGCGTTCGTGTGTGGAACGGCCTCACAAATGAGTTCCACCCCACCCAGGTCCTGGCAGACTTTCTCACTATCACCGAGCATTTCGGCTCACTTAAGGATATAAAGCTTGTCTACATCGGCGATGCGCGATACAACATGGCAAACTCTCTCATGGTGGGCTGCGCTAAGATGGGCATGCACTTTGTTGCCTGCGCTCCTGAGAAGTATTTCCCGAATAAGGACCTCATCGCCACATGCAATGAGATAGCCGCGCAGACAGGCGCAGTGCTTGAATTTTTAGAAGATCCCATGGCCGCAACAAAGGGTGCCGATGTTATCTATACAGACGTATGGGTATCTATGGGCGAGCCTGCTGAGGCATGGGAGGAGAGAATAAAAGACCTCCTGCCCTATCAGGTGACTAAAGCTCTTATGGACAATGCCGGTCCCCAGTGCAGATTTATGCATTGCCTGCCCGCCTTCCACGATCTCAACACAAAAATCGGCAAAGAGATCTATGATAAATATGGTCTTGACTGCATAGAGGTCACCGACGAGGTATTTGAAAGCGAGCAGTCCATCGTCTTCGACGAGGCTGAAAACCGCATGCATACTATCAAGGCGGTCATTGCCGCAACTTTATAAACATTAAATGAAGGTATAAAATGAGTAAAGCATATCTTATACTCAGCAACGGAATGGTCTTTGCCGGCGACAGAATAGGCGCTGATACAGACACCGTCGGCGAGCTTGTTTTCACAACAGGTGTTGTCGGCTATTTAGAAACGCTCACCGACCCAAGCTATGCCGGGCAGATTGTCACCCAGACGTTCCCGCTCATAGGCAACTACGGTCTTATCCCTGAGGATTTTGAGGGCAAAAGCGCTGTTAAGGGCTATGTGGTGCGCGAGCTTTGCGATGCGCCCAGCAACTTCAGATCCGAGGGCGAGCTAAATAGCTTCCTTCTTGCCAACAATATCCCCGGCATCTGCCATATAGACACTCGCCAGCTCACCAGGATATTGCGCGAACAGGGCGTTATGAACGCTAAAATAACAAGCACTCCGCCCTCAGACGATGTCAGCGCGCAGGAGCTTGCCGATATTAAAAATTATTCCGTCAGGGGCGTTGTCAAAGCGGTCAGCTGCTCTGAGCCATCTTTATATAAGGCCGCCGGAGAGAAAAAATTCAGCGTTGTGCTTATAGACTACGGCGCAAAGGCCAATATAATACGCTCCCTTCAGCAGCACCACTGCGATGTGACCGTTGTGCCGCAGGATACCCCTGCTGAGGATATCCTTGCCATGAACCCCGACGGTATTATGCTCTCAAACGGTCCCGGCGACCCTGAGGAGAACGTTTTCTGCATCGAGCAGATAAAAAAGCTCATCGGCAAAGTGCCAATATTCGGCATATGCCTTGGTCATCAGCTCACAGCCCTTGCAATGGGCGGGCAGACCATGAAGCTTAAATACGGTCACCGCGGCGGCAATCAGCCTGTGCGCCTTGCCGGCAGTCACCGCACCTATATAACAAGCCAGAACCACGGCTACGCTGTTGTTGCAGATAGCTTAAAGGGCATCGGCGTTGAAACCTTCATAAACGCCAACGATGGCAGCTGCGAGGGCATGATGTATCCCGGAAAAAACTGCTTCACAGTCCAGTTTCATCCCGAGGCCTGCTCGGGTCCTAAGGATACAGGATTTCTCTTTGATGAATTTATCAGGATGATGGAAAGGGGCAATTCCAATGCCTAAAGATCCAGCCATAAAAAAAGTATTAATGATCGGCTCAGGCCCTATCGTTATAGGGCAGGCTGCAGAGTTTGACTATGCAGGTGCCCAGGCCTGCCGCGTTTTAAAAGCCGAGGGCATAAATACAGTCCTTGTCAATTCAAACCCCGCCACCATCATGACAGACAAGCTCATGGCCGACGAGATATATCTTGAGCCACTCAATGAGGCAACTGTTGAGCGTATAATAGAAAAAGAGCGCCCTGACGGCATCCTTGCAAGCCTTGGCGGACAGACGGGGCTTACTCTTGCAATGCAGCTATCTAAAGACGGCATTCTTGATAAATATAATGTCCGCCTTCTCGGCACAGATGTTAACGCTATAAACAAAGCCGAAGACCGCGACCTTTTCCGCAAAACCATGCAGGAGATAGGTCAGCCCATCGTGCCCTCAGAGATTGCCGTAACGCTTGAAGAGGCTCAGAGGGCCGCTGAAGATATCGGCTACCCTGTTATCATCCGCCCCGCCTTCACTCTGGGCGGCACGGGCGGCGGCATTGCAAATAACCGCGATGAGCTTCTCACTATAGCCAAAGTCGGGCTTGATATGTCGCCCATAACGCAGATACTCGTTGAAAAGTGCATCGCGGGCTGGAAAGAGATAGAGTTTGAGACCATGCGCGACTCTGCCGGCAACACCATCGCCGTCTGCTCTATGGAAAATCTTGACCCTGTCGGCATTCACACGGGCGATTCCATCGTTGTAGCGCCTGCTCTGACTCTCTCGGATAAAGAATACCAGATGCTCAGAAGCGCCTCTATAAATATGATCTCCGCCCTTGGAATAGTCGGCGGCTGCAACTGCCAGTTTGCCCTCAACCCAGACAGCTTTGAGTATGCCGTTATAGAGGTTAACCCCCGTGTTTCCCGCTCATCAGCTCTTGCCAGCAAGGCAACGGGCTATCCTATAGCCAAAATTACCACCAAAATAGCGCTCGGCTATACTCTGGACGAAATTAAAAACGACATCACCGGCAAGACCTGCGCCTGCTTTGAGCCGACTCTCGACTACGTTGTTGTCAAATTCCCGAAGTGGCCTTTTGATAAATTCGCAGGCTCCAGCCGTCTCCTCGGCACTCAGATGAAGGCTACCGGCGAGGTTATGGCCATAGCCAACAGCTTCGAGATGGCGCTCATGAAGGCCATAAGGGGCGCTGAGATAAATCTTGACACTCTCAATGCCGCCCCTATTTCATCTCTCCCCGTACGCGAGCGGCTTAAAATCCAGGACGATAAGCGCATATTCACTGTATTTGAGGCAATAAAGAGCGGCGTTTCCGTTGACGAGATACACGATATAACCAAAATAGATAACTGGTTCTTATTTAAACTCAAAAAGCTTGCAGACTTTGAAGCTAAGCTTTCTGAAAGTGACTTCACCGACGAGCTTTATTTTGATGCTAAAAACCTCGGCTATACCGACAAGGCTATAGCAAAAATTGCCGGTGTTGATATTGCAGCTCTTCCGCATATCGATTTCTCCTACAAAATGGTAGATACCTGCGCTGCGGAATTCGACGCCGAGACCCCGTATTTCTACTCCACAACAGACTCATATTGCGAATCACGAACCTTCAAGCGCAGCGGAAAGCCCGTTATCATAGTCCTCGGCTCAGGACCTATCCGCATAGGCCAGGGCATCGAGTTTGACTACTCCTCTGTCCACTGCGTGTGGACACTGCGCAAAATGGGCTACGATGTTGTTATAATCAACAATAACCCCGAAACCGTCTCCACCGACTACGACACTGCCGACAGGCTCTATTTCGAGCCTCTCACCCCCGAGGATGTCATGAACATCATAAAGGTTGAAAAGCCCATAGGCGTGGTTGTTGCCTTTGGCGGACAGACCGCAATCAAGCTCACTCAGTTTCTTGATGATAACGGCATCGCCATTCTCGGCACCTCGGCAGAGAGCATAGACACTGCAGAAGACCGCGCTAAATTCGATGTGCTGCTTGAACAGTTCGGCATCTCAAGACCAAAGGGCGCCGGCGTATCAACTATCGAGCAGGCAGTTGATGTGGCTGAAAAGCTCGGCTACCCGGTGCTTCTCCGCCCGAGCTACGTTATCGGCGGGCAGAACATGACCATCTCAAAAACCCGCGAGCACACCATAAAATATATGGAGAAGATACTCTCCGGCGGTATAGATAACCCTGTGCTTGTAGATAAATACATGCCCGGCATAGAGCTTGAGGTCGATGTTATTTCCGACGGTGAGAATGTCCTCATCCCCGGCATAATGGAGCATATAGAGCGCGCAGGCGTTCACTCCGGCGACTCAATCGCGGTCTACCCGCCGTATAATCTCAACGACATGGCCCTTGAAAAGGTAAAGGACTGCTCTATAAAGCTTGCCCTCGCGCTCGGCACAAAGGGAATAGTCAATATCCAGTATCTCCTTTATGATAACGAGCTCTATGTTATAGAGGTTAACCCGCGCGCCTCGCGCACTGTGCCGTATATCAGCAAGGTCACAAATGTGCCCATGGTGGATATAGCCTCGCATGTTATGCTCGGTGAAAAGCTCACCGACCTGGGCTATGGCACAGGTCTATATAAAACTCCCCCGTATTTTGCATGCAAGGTGCCTGTATTCTCTTTTGAAAAGCTCACTGATGCAAACTCCATCCTGGGCCCTGAAATGAAGTCCACAGGTGAAGTTCTGGGTATCGGCAAGACAACTGCCGAGGCTCTTTATAAAGGGCTCGCCGCTGCCGGGCTTAAGACCCCCTCCCCTGCAGACAGAGAAAATATCGGCGTTCTCATCAGCGTTGAAGATTCCGACAAGCACGACATCATCACCCTTGCCAAGCACTTCTACGATCTCAAGATGAAGCTCTATGCCACCGAAGGCACGGCCGAGATTATAAGAACCATGGGCATAGATGTAAATACCGTTGCAAACGCCTCTGAAAGTGATGAGATAACCGCTCTTATGGAGAATGGCTCCATCAACTATCTCATCTATACAGGCGCTGTAAAGGACGCAACCGTCGGCGACTACACGGTTCTCCACCGAAAAGCCATGCAGCTCGGCATCCCCTGCCTCACCTCCGTTGATACAGCCAATGCTCTTGCCGAAATAATAGAGAGCAACTACACCAATCTCAACACCGAGCTTGTAGACATCAACAACATGCGCCGCGCTCACGAAAAGATTCACTTTTCCAAAATGCACTCCTGCGGCAATGACTATATCTTCATCAACAATTTCGATTCCCGCATAAGCTGCCCCGAGTCGCTCTGCGTAAGTCTCTGCAAGCAGCACTACGGAATCGGCGGCGACGGCATTGTGCTGGTTGAAAAGTCCGATGTTGCCGATGCTAAGATGCGCTCATTCAATAAAGACGGCAGCGAGGGCAAAATGGCGGGCAACAACATCCGCTGCGTTGCCAAGTATCTTTATGATAACGGCATGGTGAATAGCGAAAGTCTCTCCATTGAGACCGCAAGCGGTGTATATAATCTCAAGGTCTTCCTGCGCGACGGCAAGGTAAACTCCGTTTCCGTCAATATAGGCAAAGCGGTATTTGATCCAAAGCTCATTCCCGTCATATCAGAAAGCTCTGAGTTCATCGATGAGACCATCTCTGTCGGCGAGAGTGAATATACCGTCTCCTGCGTGTCGGTGGGCAACCCGCACTGCGTAACCTTTATGGATGCCATTGATACTCTGCCTATAGACTCTATCGGGCCTAAGTTTGAATATCATTCTCTTTTCCCCGAGCGTATAAATACCGAATTTGTACGCTATATCAACAGAAACACTCTCCGCATGCGGGTTTGGGAGCGCGGCAACGGAGAAACGCTTGCCTGCGGCACGGGCGCCTGCGCAGCGGCAGCAGTTGCTGTTAAAAAAGGTCTTTGCGCTGAGGGCAAAGATATAACCGTAAAGCTCTCTGGCGGCGATCTCACAGTAAACTATACCTCCGAGCGCATCATACTCACCGGCAATGTAACTCTCGTTTATGAAGGCGAATTTGAATACTAATAGCGTCTATATGCTTGCAGTCATTGCACTTTTAAGGTATAATTATCTCAAAGCAGAAATTCTGCGGAAAATATAGATAATCGGAGGATTTTACAATGAAAACTGTTGCAACAGATAAAGCTCCCGCAGCTATAGGTCCATATTCCCAGGCTCAGGTAGTCGGCGGCATGGTATATACCTCAGGTCAGGTCGGCATCATCCCCGAGACCGGCGCTCTTGCCGAAGGTCTCGAAGCCCAGGCAAACCAGGTCTTCAAAAACCTCACCGAGCTTCTCAAAGCTGCAGGCTCAGACATAAGCAAAACTGTCAAGACCACCGTTTTCATCAAGGATATGAACGATTTCGGCACCGTCAATGCCATCTATGCAAACTACTTCACAGAGCCCTTCCCTGCAAGATCCTGTGTTGAAGTTGCAAGACTTCCGAAAGACTGCCTCATCGAGTGCGAAGTCATCGCAGAAGTGTAATATAACTCATTAAACTATCATCAGTATAACAAAACAGGCTGCGCCGTTGTGGTGCAGCCTGTTCGCTTGCTTTAATGCATATTCACTTCTTACGTGCCAGCTCTTCTGTTTTTCTCATCATAATGGCACTGTATTCATCAAATACTCTGTTAATGAGATAAGGATCTGTTACTATATTCATTGCAGCTGTTTCATCGTTTTTTCCGGTTATTTCAAACACGAGAGCCTGATTATCGCTCATTCCGGGAAACGGCTCTTCCGGCGCAAGGACAGAGAACTGACGACCTTCAAGCGCGACCGAAGCTACGGCTTTGAATCTCAGCTCTTTGCCATCAGCTGAACGCAATGTTATAACTTCTTCATCCATTTTCTTCTCTCCTGTGGTTCGGGACATTAGTATATTTCATAATATTCATATATTTATCATAGTCCGTATTAATAAGAGCTGTAAAAAGAATATCTATTACATTGAGAGTAGATATTCTTGATGACATTCCACCGAGTCTGTCCCATGTCTCACTTGCCTGCACATATAACTGATATGTGCAGCTCTTTCCAAGTCTGCTCTCACGCAGCGATGTTAATGAAATAGTTGTAACACCGTTTTCTTCAAGCTGGTTTGCAACTTCTATAACATCATCTGTCTCACCAGTATATGAAATGAGAAATGCAAGATGTCCTTCTTTCGAATTGCGCGCATTAATTATCATAGACACCTTATCACCATAGGCAGTTGAAGGAATCCCCAGGCGCATGCATTTAAGCTGCGCGTCCGCTGCAACCAGGTTAGAGGGCCCAACACCGTAAAAGTCAATCTGCTTGGCCGCTTTCATAAGCTCTATAATCTCGGTTATAGTGTCTGTATGATTTAATGTTCCGGTATCAATAATTGATTTAGCGTTCTGGTCTGAAACTTTATTAACTATATCAAAGACCGTGTCATACCTGCCAACCGGGTCCTGTGCACCCTCTATGATGCTCAGACGCACATAGTTTGATATCTCTGCAGACAGTGCAAGGCGGAAATCCGTGTAGCTCTCTATTCCCAGCTTTCGGCAAAGCCTCTTCACAGTAGTAGTTGAAGTGAAAGTTTTGTCGCCCAGCTCAACTATTCCCATGCTGGAAACATCCTGAAGATTAGAAAATATATAATTTACTATATGCCTTTCCGAAGGTGAAAGGTCTTTAATCTGCCGCATTTTAGCAAGCAGTCCGGTACTGTTGCTGTCTGCCATTAGAGATTTTCAGACTTAAAGATGTTAAGGATGGTGTCAGCAATCTCCTGTTCCTGCTCACCTTCCACACTTACTGTTATAGTCTCTCCCTGCTTTACCTGAAGCGCCATAATAGCAAACATGCGCTTTGCATCAGCTGATTTTTCGCCGTGTGCAATAGTGATCTTAGCATTTTTATATGGGTTCACAGCTTTAACAACTAGTCCTACAGGTCTTGCATGAAGTCCCATTGAATCATGGATAGTATAATCGAAAGATACCATTTTTTACTCCTTAATTTTATTTTTCCGAAAGTACGGAATAGTCTGATTGCGCCGCTTTTATTATCTCCGCATAAGCCGTATCCTTAAGATTTTTTTCTGCTCTTGAAAGATAGGTCTTAACCATATCCTCGTCGCCCTTAAAATACGCAAGTTTTGCTATGCGGTATTGTGTTATTCCACGGTCTAAATCGTTTTTTGTATGTTCCGCTTTACCAACTAATTTTTTGATTAAAGATGTATTATGCTCAACATACACACCGATTATTGTATCTGCCTCTTCTAAAACAGTTTTATAAGGTTCTATATTTTGAGCCTTAGCTTTAATTATAAATTTTCGGAGACTATCCCGTGCAGCAATTGCCTCTTCTTTTTTGCCTGTTTCTGCATAATAAGAAAGACTTTGCTGATACATCTCTAATGTATCACGCGGCTCAAGATGCATTTTAGATAAAGAAGTGAGCGTTGCCTCAATCTTTTCATCGTCACCAAGCTGCATATATGCCTGCAGCTTCCACAACGCAATTACCGGTCGGCGAAAAACAGTTCTGAAGAGCTTATTATTCTCCAGTCTCTCTGCGCATAATGCAGGGTCGGCAATAAGAAGGTGCTCTATTTCAGCTACAGAACGCTCTCGCAAACTATTCTGCAAACGCAGTAAAAGGAAGACGATTACTGCCATTATTAAAAATATCGGCAGCAGATACGCATTTGATATGAGCCACTGTTTATAAGCTGCAAAATCCATAATTAATTATTCAGCAGCTTCAGGGAAACGAAGCATTGTTTCTTTTGCTACTTCAATTGCCATGTCGGCAAGCTCAGAAGCTCCAAGTTCAAGATTAAATGAGATTTCTGTATATGCGGAAGTATTCACACCTGCAACGCAGCAGTAATTTTCATGCTCAGCGCAGATTGTAGCTGCTTCGCGGAATGGTGACCCGCCTGCAACATCGCAGCAGAAAAGCACATCGCATCCTTCCGTTTTTGAAAGAGCATCTCCAATCTTTTCCTGCAGAACAGTAAGATCATCCTGCTCATTGAAATCAATGTAAAAGTAATCTTCAAGCTCACCAATAAGCATTGAGAGATTACGGCGCATAGCAGATCCGTATCCGCCATGTCCCAGAATTATAACTTTAGTCATGGTTTTCACCTGCTTCTTATTATATATGGAGTTATCGGAGGAATTGTTAATAATTTATTATAATATACAAAAAGAAGCCGGGAGTCAATGCGGCTTCTTTTCGATTGGAAGTACCGTCTGCCGATTATATCGGCAGACGGCAATATGTTGGATTACATGTTGGAGTTTTCAAAAACTACCTTGCGGTACTCAGCATATACTTCGTGCATATATTCTTTTGGAATCTCAACAACGTTTGGAGATACAAATATATACATCTTATGTCCCATCTTCTCAAGGAGAAGAGCTGTCTCAGAAGCGATGGACTGAGCAATTGTAATAGTAGCAATTGTGGAAGATGCGCCAACCTTCTGATAATATCCCGGAATTGGAACAAGTGCATCTTCAAGCGGGCAGCAGTTATCAATCATAATATCTGCTACATCGCCAAGCATCTTGCCTGAAGAGTGGTTTGGTGTGGCCTTCTTATAGTTATCTCCGCTTGTTATACCGATAACCTTAAGTCCGTGCTCTTTTGCATACATTGCGCACTCAATAGGAGCTGCATTATTGCCGCCATGTGAAAAGACGATCATCACTTCGCCTTCCTGGAAGTTGTAGCTCTGAAGGAAGTTCTTTATATAGCCTTCCTGACGCTCAATCCAGAGAAGTTCTCTTGCGCCGCCCGGTCCAATAACATTATTCCACATAAGACGCGGGTCCATGCACGGATGCCAGCCTACAACACCGCCGTAGCGTGGGAATACATCCTGTACAGGAAGTACTGAATGACCGCTTCCGAAAAGATGAACAAGTTTGCCTGAGTTTATAGTCTCTGCGCAAAGCTTTGCAGCAGCCTTAATATTTTCAGCCTGCTCTGCATCGATCTTTTCAACTACAGGGATGATTCTTGAAATGTACTCTAAATTTGCCATTGTGAAATGGTCCTCCTAAGAATTAATTATATATCAGACATATGCGCCAACGCCCGGGATGAATCCAATAGCTGTAAGGACGATAGCGAGTACGAGAATGATACCCATGATTGCCAGAGGAGACCAGTTTTTCTTTGCATAAAGGTTATATACAAAGAGGGTGAGTCCCAGAGGAACGATCTTCGGGAAAACTGAATTGAGAAGATTATCAAGATTGAATACGGAAATTGTTCCTGCAACATATTCCTGAGATGCCTCATCAAATACCTGTGTTGCAGTCTTGATGTCTATATTCAGTGTGCATGTTACAAAGCTTGCAGTAAGAGCACCAACAACAATAAGACCAAGAACTGTTACTGCAGACATAATCTTATCAAGCTGACCGGAAGCCATGAAGCGCTGTACGCCTTCAAGACCTGCTTTGTAACCGAGTTTGAAGAGAGTCCAGCTGAGGATATAAGTGCCAAGCGGATAAATGATCATGTACAGAAGAGCGCCAACCCATGGTGCTGAAGAAACGCCCTGAGCGATTGAAAGGCAGATTGTAAGGAGCAGCGGAATAATCGTTGCAACCCACAATGAGTCACCAATAGCAGATGTTGGTCCTATAAGGGCAACCTTTGCATCCTGAATGGCTTCAGCAGTACCAACGCCGTTAGCAAGCTGTTCTTCCATACCGATTGCGATACCATTACATACTGAACCTACCTGAGATTCGGTGTTGAAAAGCGTGATATGGCGCTTCAGGCCTTCAGCCTTTTCTTCTTTTGTATCGTAGAGTTCATCAATTACCGGAGCCATAGACTGACCGAATGCCATACCAAGCATTGTTTCAGCCTGCTGTGAGCAGCCGTTCCAGAAAAACCAGTTATTAAAGGACTTCTTTAAAGTCTTTGCACTTACAGTTTTAGCCATGATTATGCAACCTCCTTTTTCTCAAGAATGGAGTAGTAGACAACTGCTACTAAAGTTGCGATAACAGCAACTGCCATAGTAGACAGGCCAAGGTATGTGCTCATTACAAATCCGCCGAGGAATATTGCCCAATGAACAGGCTTCTTTACCAGGAAGGAGAGGATAATGCCCATACCAAGAGCAGCCATCATGCTGCCGAAGTTTCCAATTGCAGTGGTGAACCAGCCGGGGATAGAGATGCCTGCGGATGCGCCTGCATTGATTGCTGTAAGAACGATAACTGCAGGTACAAAGCGGCAGAGGAAACCGATAAGCTGACCGCCAATAATATTTGGCATCCACATCTTGCTGCAGTCGCCGCTATCAGCAACTTTGTTTGCCCAGCGGTTTACAAATACATCAAGTGCATAGTGGACGTTCCACATTGTTCCGCCAACCACACCGCCTACGCCGGCGCCTGCGAATGCCAGACCAATGAGAGCGCTTGAATCAGATACTGTGCCCTTCATAGCAATAGCCATTGCTGTTCCAACATATGTGGCATATGAAAGATCCCATGCAACAGCTCCGCCCGGAGTAACGTTTGCCAGATATGCAATCTGGAGAGGAATGCCGACGATCATAGCTGTCTGAAGGTCGCCCATGATAATGCCGACTACAAAAGACGCTACGAGAGGTCTGCCGAGGCAATACCAGCCGATGGTGTTGCCTACGATTGATCCTATTGCGCCAAGATAAATAAACAGCGCAATCAGGATCACCTGAATAGTGCTCATAAGATTTTTGCCTCCTTTAAATTATATCTATCGTGGGGTTTTACCCATTAATAGCCTGAATAAAATTATTTCACATGCTTGCGCATTTCGCTCCATGTCTTTGCCGGAGATTTCGGAACCGTCTGGTAGATGAGCTTAACTCCATCATTTTCAATTTCGTCAAACAGCGCCACATCGTCATCAGACGCGAAAAACACACTGCCGCCGCCTTTAGTAAGGTTATATTTAGTATCTGCGCGCTTTGCAGCATTACCTATTACAACAGTCTCACACTTCTTGAGTTCCTCGCGGAAGTTAGCAAGATCCGCAGGAAAACGTGTAACAAAGAGACGGTTTTTATCGCTCTCCTCAGCAAATATCTGCTTTGCCTCTTCACTTGTTACCACATGTGCTTTATATGTTGCAGGAATACCCATCAGCATGATTTTCTGGAGAGTCGGATTGGAAGCAAGTTTATCGTCTATTGCTATTATTTCTCCAATTTTCCAGAATCCGCACCACGCAGTTACAATCTGACCATGAATAAGTCTGTCGTCTATTCTCAGATAGTTACTGGCCATATGTCTGTCCTCCTTTGTGAATAAATTGTTAAGAAATCGATAGACTAAAAATACAACAATTTTAAATTTTTTTCACCCGTTTCGAGGCATTGTGTTAAATTTTGACGGAAGGCGTTAAAATATGTGAATTTTAACCAAAGCCCGCTTGAAAAACGCGCCCTTAGCACATATAATTTTTACGAAAATGTATAAACATAGACAAATAATGAACGGAGGTTATCAGTATGAAAAGGATCCGCCTTTCTACCGGCGGCGAGCGCAGCGGCGCTGTTTTTCTCGGATTAATTATCCTGCTGCTCATAATTTTTCTCGCCAAATCATTTACCGGTGATACGCTCTATACCATTCTTATAATTCTCTGTTCTTTAATTGCGTTTGCACTTGCGGCGGCATATATTGCTGCAGTATTTAAAGCCGCTGTTGAATTCTCCGGAAAAGATGAACTAAAAGTTCTTGGGCTTATCACTATAACAGAGAATTGCTCCGAGGCAGCCTCTGTGAAAACAGTCCCTGTTTCTAAAGGACCGCTTCAGTCACGTTCAATAGTTATCAGCAACAGCAGCGGCGAAAGCATAGCTGTAATAACAACCATGTTCACTCTTCATGAAGGCGTTATGGCTGAACCTGCTGCAGAAGAGCTCGCAAAAGGTCTTGGTCTTGAATTTATTCCTTCGGTTGAAAAATGGAAATACGATCCGGAAGCAAAAGCCGAGCACAAGGCCGAGCTTATACGTTTAAAAAAAGAAAATCGAAAACATCGCAGAAAAGGCAGTACCAATAATAAAAATATTGAGTCAGAGGACTATTCTGATGATATAAATTATGACCGCCTCGATGATGAAAAATAAATAAAGCCGCCTATATAATCAGGCGGCATGAAAATATTTAATTTATCTCCTGCATTTCTTCAAGGCGGTCAATAAGATCTCCTATTGCGCCTTCATTATTATTGCATGTCACTATGCTGCAGATATCTTTTATTTCTTGCGGAGCATTTTCAGGGCAGGCAGCAATATCCGCTGCAAGGAGCATAGACCTGTCATTGAAGTAATCCCCTATGCACACCAGCTTTTTATCCTCAAGTCCGGCATACTTTCTTGCCTCAAGAACCCCTTTCCCCTTATCCACAGTTCTGTCATAGCATTCAAAATAAATTGGCGATGAGCAGGCATGGTTAAGATTTTCCGAGCACTTCATATTCGCATAGTCTTTCTCAAGCTGCGGCATGAAAGCCGGGTCTCCAAGAATAAAACATACTTTAATAAAATCTCTTGAATAAAACTCTTCTATAGATATTTTTGACCTGGGCTTTATAACGTCATGCAGACTTCCATCGCGAGCATCATTAAAACTTATTTCGTATATTCTGTCTACATCTGCAGGCGCCAGCCACAGATTCGGAAATCTGCGGGTGTACTCAACAAGTTCTTTCTTGCAGCTTGGCAAAACAGGGGTTGCTTTCAGCACTTTATCTGCTGAGCAGTCGTAAATTACAGCCCCATTCCCCTGAACTGTCGGTGCATTAAATAAAATATCAGGAAAGAATGCCATTGTGTCCTTGTACTGCCTGCCTGTGGCAATTGAAAAAGCTCCTCCCTTTTGCATAAGCTTTCTGATTCCTTGCAGATTACGCTTCGGAACGCAAGGTCCACGGTCCCAGTCAGTAAGCAGCGTGCCATCCATATCCGAATATATAACAAAATTTTTTAAGTCCATAGATAGAGTATATCTCATTTACTCCGCATATCGGAACCTCATTACCGATAAACGGCAAAAATTGACGAAAAGGTGTTTTAATTATGGCAAATACTTCAAAAGATCTTCAGCGCAATGTGCGCCGCGAAGAGCGCAGCAAACCATATAAAAAGTCTGCAGGAGTTATTTCTGAAGGCAGACTTTTCTCTGTTTATCTTGTAAGTGCAATTATAGTGGGACTTTGCATATATGAGTTTTTCAAAGGCGATGAGATTCTTGGCGGGAATGTCACATATGCCTTTCTTGGAGTGCTGGCAATTGCCGCATCAATTATAATAACCTTAAGAAATAACGAAGCTAAAAAAGCTTCCGCCCATAAACGCAAAAAATAAGGAGGATTAAATATGAAATTATCAGGAGTAGGCGCTTCTGAAGGAATAAGCATTGCCCGCATATGGCAGCTAAAAGACAGTGAAATTAAAATTGAAAAACTTGAAGGCTGCGATTCCGAGGCAGAATCAGAAAGATTCAGTGCCGCACAAGCGCAAGCTATAGAAGAGCTCACCGTGCTATTCGATAAGGCTTCCGAAACAGACCCCGAAACTGCAGCTATTTTCGACATACACCGAATGATGCTTGAAGATCCCGACTTCTGTGAAGGTGTTGCAGATGGTATAGCCGCAGGGCATAATGCCGAATGGGCGGTGGATGATACTGCTTCAATGCTGCACGATATGTTTGAGTCTATGGATGATGACTACATGCGCGGCAGAGCTGCTGATGTTCTCGATATTTCAGGCCGTGTTGTCCGCATTCTTATGGGAATAGGCGAGACCGATTCCGCTCCCTCAGAGCCGGTTATCGTTGTTGCTGAAGACCTGCTGCCCAGCCAGACAGTAAAGCTCGACAAAAATTTTGTTGTCGGCTATGCAACAAAAAAGGGTTCTCTCACCTCGCATTCTGCCATTCTTGCCCGCTCTATGGGAATACCATGCGTTGTGGGCATGGGAAACGATTTTAACTCGATCCCCGAATCCGGTGAAATTATCATTGACGGCAGTGAAGGAATAATAATCACAGATCCTTCTGAAGCTGACATAACTCTTTATACTGAAAAAAAGAAAGCATATGAAGAGTATCTGAACATGCTCAAGAAATATAAGGATTCCCCATCAGTTACACAATCCGGACATAAATGCCTTGTTGTTGCAAACATCGGCAGTGTTGAAGATGCCGTTAAAGCAAAGGAAAGCGGAGCTGAAGGCATAGGTCTTTTCAGAAGTGAATTTCTTTATCTTGACAGCCCTGATTTCCCGGATGAGGAAACTCAGTTTAAAGTATATAAACAGGTACTGGAAACCATGGCTCCTTATCCTGTAGTTATACGCACTCTTGATCTTGGCAGTGATAAGCAGGCTCCTTATTTCAATATCCCCGGCGAAGAAAATCCTGCAATGGGCTATCGTGCTATTCGCATTTGTCTTGCTCAGCCTGAAATATTCCACACACAGCTTAAAGCTTTACTTAGAGCTTCTGCCTATGGTAAACTGAGAATAATGTTTCCCATGATAACAGGTCTTTCGCAGGTTCTTGAAATAAAAGAGCATGTTGCTGCAGTAAAAGCAGAACTCGAAGACGAAAATATTCCTATAGGCACTGACTTACAGCTTGGAATTATGGTAGAAACTCCGGCCGCTGCAATAATGTCTGATGAGCTTGCAAAAGAAGTTGATTTCTTCTCTATCGGTACCAATGACCTTACCCAATATACAATGGCCGCAGACAGAATGAATGCAAGGGTAAGCAACATATTCAATTCTGAAGATCCTGCTGTGCTTCGTATGATAGAGATAACTGCGAAAAACGCCCATGCTGCCGGAATCTGGGTTGGAATCTGCGGCGAGTCCGGTGCCAACACAAAGCTCACGCCATTCTTTATGGAATGCGGGATTGACGAACTGTCAGTCGCTGCATCATCTGTGCTTAAGGTGCGCAAAGCAGTCTGTGAAAATGAATAGAACGAGGTATTCCCCCAATGAATTTCAAAAACGCTCTTATCTACACCGAGAATTTTCGCTTTGAGCGCGGGAGTTTTTCGGTTGAAAACGGAAGATTTAAAAATGTTCTGGGCGATGAATCACCCGACGCCATAGACCTTAACGGCGCCAAGGTGATACCGGGGCTTATAGATGTGCACACCCACGGTAATTCCGGCGCGGATTTTTCAGACGGCGATTACGACGGGCTCGTCCGCATGGCAAGATACGAAGCTGAAAATGGCATTACCTCCTTTGCCCCCACCTCGCTCACTCTGCCCTTTGAAACTCTTGAAAAAGCCTATGCCACAGCTGTTCGTATAAGATCCGAACAGCCCGAGGGCTGCGCGGCCGTGCGCGGCATAAATATGGAAGGTCCGTTTTTCTGCGAAGCCAGAAAGGGAGCACAGAATGCAGCCTATCTCAGAAATCCTGATTACGATGCCTTCAAAGCCCTTAACGACAGCTGCGGCGGTCTTATAAAAATAGCAGACCTTGCCCCCGAGCTTCCTGGCGCTATTGACTTTATAAAAAAAGCCTCAAAGGACTGCACAGTTTCTATTGCCCACACCAGCTGCAGCTACGACGAGGCAGTCGATGCAATTAATGCCGGCGTCACCCACATCACGCACCTATTTAACGCCATGCCCTCTATCCACCATCGCAATCCCGGTCCTATTGTTGCTGCCTGCGAGGATAAGCGTGTGAGCGCAGAGATAATCGGCGACGGGCTGCATGTCCACCCGGCGAGCGTGCGCTTTGCCTACTCATCCTTCGGCAGTGAGCGCATGGTGCTCATATCCGACTCTCTTCGCTGCTGCGGGCTGCCTGACGGTGAGTACGATCTCGGCGGGCTCAAGGCATATCTCTCAGGCGGCGTTGCAAGACTTGCCGATGGAACTATTGCCGGCTCTGCAACTAATGTCTATGAGTGCATGCTGCGCGTTATATCATTTGGCGTAAACGAGTGCGATGCCATCCGCTCCGCAACATATAATAGCGCAAGACAGCTCGGCTGCCTCGATGAGGTAGGCTCCATTGCGAACGGAAAGTGCGCAGACTTTGTTGTATGGAGGATGTTAAGATGAAGCTTGTAATGCCGGACTATTTCCATGATTTCAAATGT
>R14__coassemble_426_pt1 | contig 30344 bp, 23 predicted proteins | sample R14__metabat2_low_PE_022 | metagenome-assembled genome bin R14 | reverse complement strand
CCATTATCTTTAACCTTTTCAGCTATCTTTCGGGCCATGTCAAGGTCTCTGTTTGCCATTTTTATTTACCGAATTTTTCTATAAACTCATCCTCTGTTAAAACAGGGATATTTAATTGCTGTGCTTTTATATTTTTACTGCTTGATGATGTTGAATCGTTATTTATAAGATAGTCCGTTTTGGCAGATACACTGCCTTTAACACTGCCTCCCTGAGATTCAACATATGCTTTAAACTCATCACGGTTTTTAAAGCTATGTACATCTCCGGTTATCACGAATGACAACCCTGCACACCTTCCGGTCATTTCCATTTCAGGGTCCGTCGTTCTTATATACAATATATCAAGGAGGTTATTGAATATCTCTCTGTTTTCATTTTCCGAATACCAGCGCAGTATAGCTCCTGATTTTTCACTGCCTATACCTTCAACATCTTCAAAGCCTTCTCCGCTTTCAAGCCTTTCAATAAATCCTTTCCATCCGGTCAAACGTATTATCTTCTTTGCTGCATCTGTACCAATAAGAGGAATACAGAGCGCTGTAATAAGTTTTGCAGGTTCAACATTGCGGCTTTTTTCTATTGCTGACAGAAGATTGGTGCATGATTTTTCTCCATAGCCTTCCATCTTTTTTATTTCATCCGCATGTTTTTCAAGGCTGAATATATCTGCATAGCTGCCGACGAATTTTTCGTTTACAAAATCGCGCAATGTTTCTATGGACATACCGTCTATATCCAACCCTTCTTTTCCAACAAAGCGGGCAAATTTTTTGAGATTTTTGGCAGGGCAGTTAGGGTTGCTGCACTTAAGGCTTTTTGTTCCACCGGGACTAAGAAATATTTCCGTTTTCGCCATGCATACAGGGCACTTATCAGGAATTGTGAAGCTGCCCTCTTTTTTTATTACCGCAACACATTTAGGGATAATCTTGTTGGCTTTGATTATTTCTATCTCTGTTTTTCCGTTTTCGCCTATGCCAAGTCTTTCAAGCTCACTTATATTGCATAGTGAAGCTCTTGAGACCGTTGTACCTTCAAGCTGTACAGGCTCAAATACTGCTACGGGTGTTATCGTAGAGGCCGCACAGGACCATTCTATATGGTCAAGAACCGATACAGCAGATACATCCTGCCATTTAAAGGCAAGACCTGCTCTGGTTGCATGGTGCCCGGTTATGCTGCCCGTAGCTGCATAGATTGTATCATCATAAGCAATAACCAGCCCGTCTACGGGGATATCCATTTCTCCCGTTTCAACGCGCTTTGTCCATTTTTCCACCACGGAAGGAAGATGCTCTGCGTCAGTAAGTTCTCTGTCTACTACAGTAAAGCCATTGTCTTCAAGCCACTGCATTCTTTCACCCCAGGAGGTCATATCGTCATCTATATATACTAAAGTGAAAGCGTTAAAGCACAGATTGCGTTCTTTGACTATGTTAAGATTTTTGGCATCAAGTGAAAGTGTACCGGAAGCAAGGTTTCGCGGGTTCGCAAATTTTTCACCTTCTTCGCCAATGGCATCATTGATCAGCTCAAAATCTTTGTATGAAATAGTAGCCTCTCCTCGCACCACCAGATGTCTTTTATATTCAAGCGTCTTAGGGAAGCCGAGGATAACATCTTTCATATAAGTTATATTAGTGCCGATTGTCCCGTTTCCTCTTGTGAGTATACTTTTTAGATTTCCATTATCATAGCTTAAGACGAGAGTAAGTCCATCAAGTTTCCAGCTAAGCCACACAGGCTTATCCTCTGCCCACTTTTGAAGATCCTCTACTTTTTTTGTTTTTGCAAGAGAGAGGGCTGGGAATTCATGGGTTTCCTTTTTTCCGCCCGGATTATCATCATCTGCAGAATCGCTTACTTTTTGCGTAGGGCTTTGCGGAAGAATATACCCGCTCTCTTCTTCGAGTTTGGAAAGTTCATCGAACTTGCTGTCCCACTCAAAGTTTGACATTATCTCTTCCCGCCCGCCATAATAGGCATCTGATGCATCATTGAGCTGCTTTACAAGCTCTTCTATTCGTTCTCTTATATCCATAGCGATCTCCACAAGTATTACTGATTATTATGTTTTGTATTATAACACGAACAATTTTTTCATACAACCGCATCAAATCAAGTGAAAAAAAGGTCAATGTTTTGGCTAATTAGTTAGTTGAAATGAGCGCCGCAGTTTGCTATAATTTTTTCATCAATATATAATCAACTTTAATAATAATTGGAAAGGATGCAGAATTATGAAGTTTTCAAGCAAAATAACAAAATGCGGTCTTTCTCCTATGAGAAAATTTGCTCCATACGCTGCAGAAGCTACCAAAAAAGGAAAAAAGATCTATCATCTTAACATTGGTCAGCCAGATATTGAAACTCCTGATGTGTACTTCAAGAGCGTTAAGGAATTTAATCCTGCAGTTCTTGAATATGCTCCAAGCGCAGGTGTTCCGGTTCTTATAGATGCAATAAAAGATTATTACGCAAAGATCAATGCCCCTCTTGGCAATAAAAACATTCTTATCTCAAGCGGGGGATCTGAAGCACTGCAGATGGTTTTAAGTACCATTCTTGATGACGGCGATGAAATTCTTATTCCCGAGCCGTTCTACCCAAACTACTCCACATTTATCACTCTTGCCGGTGCAACCGTACGTCCAATTCCGACTAGTCCGGAAGAAGGCTACCGTTTTGCTATACGCGAACGCATTGAACCTCTCATAAATGAGCATACGCGCGCAATTCTATTCACAAACCCGGGCAACCCTACAGGTACCATTCTCACATCGGAAGAACTCAAGCTTATGGCAAACATCGCAAAAGAACATGAACTGTTCATAATTGGCGATGAAGTATACCGTGAATTCGTATATGGCGGTGAGCCTCTGCTCAGTCTGCTCCAGCTTGAAGGCTATGAAGAAAACGTAGTTGTTATAGATTCTGTTTCAAAGCGCTTTTCTGCATGCGGTGCACGTATCGGGTGCATGATAACCCGCAACACCGAACTTTACGACCAAGCAATGAAATGGTGTCAGGGCAGACTTTGTGTCTCCACAATTGATCAGATTGCTGCCGCTTCACTCTATACAGTTGGTCCTGAGTATTTTGACGCTGTCCGCAAGGAATATAAAGAGCGCAAGGACACTCTTGTTGAGGGTCTTAAGCAGATTCCCGGAATTATCTACTCAGAGCCCAAGGGGGCCTTCTATGTTATGGCAGCCCTTCCTGTAGACGATGCTGAAAAGTTCCAGATGTGGCTCCTTGAGGAATGGGACGACAATGGTGACACCGTTATGTTCGCCCCTGCCGAGAAATTCTATAAAACTCCCGATACCGGCAGAAACGAGATTCGTATGGCATATGTTATAAATAAAGATGACATCAAGCGTGCCATGGAGCTTCTCAAAAAAGGTATTGAAGAATACAACAAAGCCCACTAATATTTTATATTAATAAACCGTCGGTTCGAAGAAATCCTCAGAACCGACGGTTTTTTTGTAAAAAGAAGCCCTTCAGCTAGTTGCTGAAAGACTTCTATATTTATGCCAGATAATAAATCGGAATCACGTTTCCGTATACAGCACTGTAATAATCGTTTATAAGCTGCGTCTGATAATACGATTCTGTCATACCGGGAGCGCTACCATATTGGTACGAGTTAGTTGGCTGCATAATAGACTCATCATAATAGATGCATCCTGTAGATGAATCATAAGAGTATGTCCAGGATTTCATATAGTCCGGGATACCATTTGAGATGGGATGCAGGTACCACTGGTCACGACTTCCTGAGCAGCTATTTCCTGAAGAAACATAAATATAGGCCATATCGGTATATACAGGTCCACCGCTGCCGGAATAGACCGCCTGTATTCTCCATCCGTTCATACAGGAAGTGACATTTGAAAGCGTAACAGTGTCTGTTCCTTCGCCGGATACAGAACATCCGAGGTAATACGGTACATCTGCAAGACTATAAACAACACTCGCATTCCAGTTGACCATCTGCCATGTCACTCCGGAAGCATTTTGTGCATGGGCAATGAAAACTGCCGCGCCTCCCGGGCGGGTAGTTTCGCTGGTTGGGCTTTTAGTTATATATACATTTGATCCTGCTGTAGAGGTAGAGGTAGTAGTTGCAGCAGTTGAAAGTGCTGTTGATGTTGCTGCAGAAGATACGGTAGATGATGTTGAGTCGGCTACTACAGTTGGAGATGCCGACGGCTCGGGTGTCGCTGTGGGGGTGGGAGTCGGAGTTGGCGTCGGTGCAGGAGTTGGAATCGGTGTAGCCTGCACAGTCGGCGCAGGAGTTGGAGTCGGTTCCGCAGCAGCAGTTTTTGATTTACCGCATGCACATAAAAGGCAGCACAGTATTGCCGCCGCTATTAAAACAGACACCTTTTTCTTAATCATCATTTCGCCCCGCATTTAAAGATTCTTCTTGTTCATTATAATATATCCGGATGGGATATTGCAAATATTAATTGATTTGAAAGAATAAATATAAATGGCTCTATCAAAAATCGTCAGAGATGAAATTCAATTCATTTTTGAATATTGATTTTAGAACTCAGGTAAAAGCAAAAGGGCTGTCTCTTTCGAGACAGCCCTTTATATATAAGCTATTTAATTACTTGTTGCGGACGGAGTCGATGTGACGGGTGAGGTCGATCATCTTGTTGGAGAAGCCCCATTCGTTATCGTACCAAGCCATGAGCTTAACGAAGTTGTCGTTAAGGGAAAGACCTGCTTTTGAATCGAAGATAGATGTGTGTGCATCGGTTCTGAAGTCGGAAGAAACAACTTCATCATCAACATACTCAAGAACGCCTGCCATTGTGGTCTCGGAAGCGAGCTTCATTGCAGCGCAGATCTCTTCATAGGTAGCGCCCTTCTCAAGACGGCATGTGAGGTCAACGATGGAAACATCGCCTGCAGGAATACGCATGGATGTACCGGTGAGCTTGCCCTTGAGTTCAGGAATAACCTTGCCGACTGCTTTTGCAGCGCCGGTGCTGGTAGGAATGATGTTGTTGTATACAGAACGACCGAGTCTCCAGTTCTTCTTGGAGAAACCATCAACAACAGACTGTGTAGCTGTAGAAGCATGAACAGTTGTCATGAGACCTTCAACGATACCGAAGTTGTCGTTGAGAACCTTTGCCATAGGAGCAAGGCAGTTGGTTGTACAGGAAGCGTTGGAAACAAACTGCATATCAGGAGTGTACTTGTCGAGGTTTACACCGCAGACAAACATCGGAGTGTCGTCTTTTGCAGGACCGGACATAACAACAACCTTTGCGCCTGCATCGATGTGTGCCTGTGCCTTGGTCTTCTCAAGGTAAACACCTGTGCACTCAAGAACGTAGTCAACACCAACTTCGCCCCAAGGAATAAGGGTTGCATCACGGTACTTAGGATCATCAAATACAACGACCTTCTTGCCGTCAACAACGAGGTAGCACTCTTCGTCGTTTGCTTCTACAGTGCCCTGGAACTTGCCATGTACTGTATCGTACTTGATAGCATATGCGAGCTGGGAAGCAGGATGACCGGGAGCGTTGATAGCAACAACCTGAACATCGTCAGACTTGATAGCTGCGCGGAAAGCGAGGGAACCAATGCGGCCAAAACCGTTGATACCGACTTTAATCATTAAAATATCCTCCAAAAAAATAATTAAATACAAAATATTATATTTATGCGCTAAAATAATAACAAAATTGTGCTGAAAAATCAATAATCAGCTGATTTTAATAGTGCTGAAAAATGCTACATAATCTTGCTAGTTTTTGAATATTTTTTGGTAGTTTTGACTAAATTTTCTTTTTAGTTATATATTCCTCCGCCTATGAACTCTCTAAGAAGTGAATCCTCCGGCACATTTCTCTCTTCTATTTCGCCGAAAAGCTGTATTGCCGGGAACACTTCGCGCAGCTCATCGTAGCGCTCTATTCCCTCCGGCACCGTGCTGAAGAGCTTTGTAGCTGTAGCATTCATTACCGCCATCTCGCAGGCAAAAGATGTATCAAACTGGTAGTCCGCCTTTGATTTATATGGAGATATATATAAATTCTCTCCTCTGCGGACATTTGCCCACATAGACATTGTCTCTTCAGGAGACGAACCTCTGAAGTTATAATCGCGAACCATTCTCCGTACGAGCCTAAACCATGTCTTTTTAAAGACAACCTGCCCGTTAAATTCAACATCACTGTTGGCAGAAATGTGCAGTTTGAATGCCTCACTGTGACGTTCTGTTATCATATCGTTAAGAGCATGTATCCCCTCAACCACGCAGACCTCTCCCTCCTCAAGCTTTATTGACTTTGAAGGGTTCACGCTGCGCATTTTGCTTGCGAACTCATATTTAGGGACATATATACGCTCACCGCGGCTGAGCTTTGTGAAGTGTTCATTGAGAAGCTCCATATCAAGGCAAAGCGGCGATTCAAGATCATATTCTCCATCCGGGGTCTTTGGTGTATTCTCAGGAGTTACAGTGTTGAAATACTCATCCATGCTTATATAGTGAGTGCCTACACCCATTTCATTAAGCTGTTGGCTTATCTTCATAGCAGTCGTCGTCTTGCCCGATCCCGAAGGGCCTGAGAGCAGAACTATTGGGCTGCGATGCATATTTTCCATGATCATTTCCGCTGTTTTTCTGACCTGAGCATTATAGTTTTCCTCGCACTCTGCAGCAAAACCTGCAGGGTCGGAGACTGTTTTGAAGTTTATTTCATTAAGGTCATAAGCCATATGTTAATCCTCCTGCTGTGTGTTATTATAAAATTCTGAGATTTTCTTTTTTCCCTCACATGTCTTTGCTATCTGTTCTATATATTCAAGCGGGTACTTCGGCGCGGTAATGCGGCTGTTTTTGCCGTTTCCGCATTTTATAAGCTTTGTAGACCCACCACCGCCCATAGCCAGAATAGTGCACAGTTCCTCCATCATGCAGATATTATAAAGATTTACATATCCCTTCTTAGTCCAGCCGGTATTCTCAAAACCGCCGGACATATTTTTCTGCCGGTAGAGGTAATATGGACTGTAGCCTTCCTCGCGCAGGCGTTTATAGGCATAATCAAGCATTTCGGAAACTTCTTCTGCTCCGGGCACTGCAGTTCCTCCGCGCATTATGCCCGACCCTCTCTTAAGAGAAAGGGTGTGGACTGTTATATTTTCAGGTGAAAGCGAGAGCACTTTATCTATGCTGTACTTAAATCCCTGAATATCATCTGACGGGAGCCCTGCTATAAGATCCATATTCACAGCAATTGACCCGGTTTGCTTCACTTTCTCAAGTGCTGATTCTATGTCTGCTGCCGTATGCTTCCTGCCTATTGCATCAAGCACACTGTCGCGCATGGACTGCGGATTTACGCTCACTCTATCTACACCATGCTGCTTAAGCACCTGAAGTTTTTCTGGTGTTATGGTATCCGGTCTGCCGGCTTCTACTGTATATTCTCTAAGGGCTGAAAGATCAAATTCATTTTCAAGGCGTGTGCACAGCTCATCCAGCTGAGGGGCAGAAAGAGTGGTGGGAGTGCCGCCGCCCATGTATATCGACACAACTCTAAGGCCAAGCACTTTCACTTGAAAGGCAACAGATGTAAGCTCTTTAAAAAGAGCCTCCATAAACGGGGTGACGAGCGTCATGCTCTTTTCAACGGACTGGCTCACAAAGCTGCAGTACGCACATCTTGTAGGGCAAAACGGTATTCCCACATAAAGGCAGATATCCTCCGGCTGCAAATACTGCTGAGCATCATGAGTATACAGACTTGTTTCATAACACAGCTGTGCTCTCTTATAGCTTACGTCGTACGTACTCATAAACTCATTTACTGCCTCTGCCTTGTCGGGATGGTCAAGCATAATGGCATGCATAAGTTTGCCGGGGCGCACTCCTGTGAGGGCTCCCCACGGTGGTCTTGCGCGCCCAGACCTTAAGACCGCTCTATAAACAGCAGTTTTAATTATTTTCTGGCAGATACTGTCACGGTCCGTGTCGTTTTTTATATCAGCAATCTGAGATGAAGCCCTTCCACGCCATACTCCTTCATCCGAAAAATAAACACAATAGGCTGTTATATTCTTCTCTCCGGAAGAGAGAGATATCTGCATTGCTCCGGAGCTGCCAAGCCCTTTCCTTTTCTTCAGATTCAGATATTCCGGTTTTTCCAAAGGGAAAAGAGTAGATATCATCTGCTCCACTGCATATTTATATTCATGTCCGATAAGATATAGTTTCATAGTATTATTTTACTTAATATAGGGAAAAACGTCAATAGTAACAAAAACAGCACCTAAATTTTGTTGATAATTAGTATTGACAATACATAAATAAATTGTTATTTTTATATATTTTTTATTTGATTTTTAAATTTATTTATTGTAAACTATTTGTGAACAATATAGTATGGGGTAAAGTGTTTTATGTATGAGATAGGAGAAAAAATAATATACGGTGAAAATGGTGTCTGCACTGTTATGAAGATTGCCCCATTAGAAATGGTTGGTGCAGATCCTTCTAAAATGTATTACTATCTTGTGCCTCTCGTTGGAACGGGAACTTACTTCACACCCGTTGATTCAAATGCTTTCATGCGTCGGCTTATTAGCCGTGAAGACGCCGAAAAGCTTTTAAACTCGCTCGGCGAAATAGAACCTGCCATCTGTAACGACAATCGTTTTAACCACGTCGAAGCTTTTTATAAAGAAATGTTCCGACAGCACACTCCGGAGGCTATGGTTGCAGTAATAAAAGGAATTAACATCCGCCTTACAGACAAAAAAACCAAGAGTTCCCGCGCCGAAATCACCATGAAGCGTGCTAAGGACATCCTCAACGGTGAGCTGTCAATTGTACTTGAAAAAGAAATACCTGAAATTGATGCATATATAAAAGAACTGATCGGAGCCTGATGCAAGGTCCGGTCAGTTTTTCTTTATAAAAATCTGCCTACAGGGAGTGATTCAACACAGAAGCCATACTCCTTTTCAAGTTCAGCACATATAGCTTCCGTTGAAGCATCTGCAGTAAATATCCCGTAAACAGCAGAACCTGTGCCCGTCATTGCAGCCCCCTCTGCGCCCGCCTCCAGAAGCCTGCTTTTTATTTCAGCAACGACCTTGAGCCGTCTGTCATTCACAGCCTCAAAAACGTTATACAGCCTGCGGCTGATGTTTTTTAAATCGTTATTTTCTACTGCTTCAAGAATGCCGCGGGTATCAGGGTGCGCTTTGAGCTTTACTGAATCTATGGCTTTGAAAAGTTCCGGAGTAGAGATAGAAAATTCAGGTTTGCAGATGACAAATCGGCACTCCGGGATATCTTTAAGGGGAGTTAGTATTTCTCCACGCCCTTCAGCAAGAGCCGTTCCACCAAGAAGGCAGAACGGGACATCTGACCCCACCTTTTCAGAAATCTTCAGCAACTGTTCATCGGAAAGCGGTGAATCCGCCGTGCGGTTCATTACTCTTAAAACAGCAGCCGCGTCGCTTGAACCTCCTGCCATCCCGGAACCTACAGGTATGTGTTTTTTTATGCGAATATCCGCTCCTGTCTCATTGTCGCCGATTGTACTGAGAAAGCATTTCGCTGCTTTAACAGCAAGATTCCTATCATCATCCGGGATGAATCGGAAACTGGTTGAAGAGTGGACCTCTCCGCTTTTATTAAACGTAACTGTTATATCGTCATGCAGGGAGACTGTCTGCATGACCATTACCATATCATGATACCCGTCTTCACGGAGTTTTGATACATCAAGGGAGATATTAAGTTTTGCGTAAGCTTTTTCTTCTATTTTCATAACTGAAAGTATAATAGCATATTAAAACGGCTGCCGCAAGACAGCCGTTTTTAGTGAATAGATTTTATATTATGTATGGAACAGAAATTACCGTTACATCTTTTCTTCTGGACATTTGCAGTTTGAGCTGGACAGAAGTCTGGTTATGAAGTACGCTAGCCCATTTCTCTTTGCAGACAATCTGTGGCATAACAACTGTAAGAAGTTTGCCCGGTTCAAGATTTTCAGTGTAAGCATCAATGTGCTTTAAGATTGTTTCGTTTATATTTCTATAGAGCGTAACATCATATGCAAAGTGTGCACCCGGGACGTGGAGATCTTCCAGCTGTTTTTTTAGTTCCTCTTCTCTGCCGGAGCCGTCTGAAACGAAATAATACTCAATATCATTTATACCGATGCTCATAGTATAATTTAAAGCTTTTATAAAAGAACGATTGATTGACTGAACAGGGATAACCGCCATAGAGTGCCTATGGCTATGCTCATCTTCTTCAGGAATTCTTAAAAGCTTCGCGGGTTCACCATGAATAGAAAGGGTTTCTCCAACCTGATCATAATGCTTTCTGATTATGAGTTTCATCACGACAAGTAAGGGTATTAGTATAACAACGACCCATGCGCCCTGGAGAAACTTGGTTGCCGCTATTACTACGCAAACAACAGCACAGATGACTGTTCCTATAGCGTTTATAACCGCTTTGCGCCTCCATCCGTCTGTTTTAAGGCGGCACCAATGAACAAACATACCAGCCTGAGAAATTGTGAAGGAAACAAAAACTCCGGTTGCATAAAGTGGGAGGAGTGCATGTGTATCGGCCTTAAAAAGAAATACCAAGGCTGAGGCAAGGAAAAATATGAGTAGGACTCCGTTTGAAAAATTGAGTCTTGTGCCGCGTTGTGTGAACTGCCTTGGCATGTATCCGTCACGAGCCACCATTGCAAGAAGCAGTGGCATTCCGGCAAATGCCGTATTTGCGGCAAGCGAAAGAATAATAACTGTTGCTATCTGGAAAATATAAAAGAATACGCTCCCGCTGCCAAAAATGGCACCTGCAAGCGAAGCAATTGCAGTAACATTATCCTGCGGAACAATGTGGTACATATTTGTGAGCACGGCAACAGAAATAAACGTGAAGCCGACTATCGCTGCCATGAGAGTCAGGACCAGTTTTGCATTCTTTGCTGACGGTTCACGGAAAGACGGAACACCGTTTGAAACTGCCTCAACACCTGTAAGAGCTGTACAACCTGAGGCAAAGGCTCTTAGGATAAGAAAAATTGTTATATCTCCGGCAGTTTCATATATAGTTTCGGGCGCAGGCGGTTCATAACCCAGCACAAGCACTTTGACAAAGCCGACTATTATCATAACAAAAAGCGAAAATATAAAGAAATATGTCGGTAAGCCAAACATAACAGAGGACTCTCTTAGGCCTCTAAGATTACCCCAGGTAAGAAGGCATATTACTGCAAAAGCAATGATTGTCTTATATGGAGCAAGTGCCGGAAATGCAGACACAACTGCAGCAGCACCTGAACAGCTGGAGACCGCAACCGTGAGAATGTAGCCAACTGAAAGAGATGAGGCCGCCACAAGGCCCGGAACTGTACCTAAATTGTCTACACCTACTATATATGCCCCGCCTCCCTGCGGATAAGCGTCAATAGTCTGTCGGTAGCAAATTACCAGAACAAGCAGAAGCGCTATTATAGCGCACATCACCTTAATAAGAGTGGACGTTGCAGCAAGAGCCATTACCGGGAATAGAACAAGCAGAATTTCCTCGCCTGCATAGGCAACCGAAGAGATCGTATCGCTTGAATATATCGGCAGCCCCCACACAACTTTGAATTTTTCTCCTTCAAGCTGTGTGTTTTCAAGCGCAGGACCTATAAATTTGTCCTTAAAGCTTTTCATCTGATTACTTCCTTTCATAACGTTGAAAAAGCAAAATAATAACGCCGCAATGCTATGCGGCGTAAAAGAAACAATAAATAATTGTAATTGTGCATATACCGCTTATATGGTATATGCCAAAACATCCTCTTACGCCTACGAGATTAGCTGTCGGGCTCGGGGAAAGAGGTCCCCTATCGCAGAGCTGCGAATTAGCCCCAAAGTTGGGTCTCCCGCTGTTGAATAATTCAACATTAAGCGAATGAAATTATATAAGCAATGTATTCAAAAGTCAACAGGAAAAATCTACTAAAGTGGGGGAACTGCCGCTTCAGCGGGTCTTTTGACGACGCCACATTCGGGGATAAAAGAGCATAAGTATAGGATATATCTCCAGACGCCCCATAAGCATTTCCAGACTCAACACAAGTTTTGAGAAAACCGAAAAGTCCGCATAGTTTTCCACTGGCCCGACCTCATCAAGACCCGGTCCTACATTTGATATGCTGGCAAGCGAGGCTGTAAGAGAAGTAACAAGGCCTCTGCCATCAAAAGAGACAAGCATGGCACATATAACAAGAGTGAGAAAGTAAAGGACAAAATATGTCTGTGTTATTTTTACTGTTGCATCGCTCACCTTAACATTTTCAAGCCTTACTGTGTTTACGGACCTTGGATGTACCATCTGGCGCAGATCCGCAGCAGCCGACTTAACAAGAATCATCATCCTTGAAAGTTTTAAACCGCCTGCCGTGCCACCGGCGCATCCGCCTATGATCATAAGTCCAAGAAGCAGATAGCGGGCATATTCCGGCCATGTATTATAGTCAACCGTGGCAAAACCGGTAGTTGAGATTACAGCTGACACATTGAAGAATGCATATCTGAGTGCCGAGCCGAGGCCTGAGTAGATATTTTTTATGCCAAGAGCTATAAGAATCGTTGCTGCAATGACAATTCCGAAGAATGTTCTGAGCTCTTCATTTTTAACAACGGTCTTTACCTGTTTAAGCAAGAGAAGATAATAAAGGTTGAAATTTATACTGAAGAGCAGCATAAAAACCGAGATTACCATTTCTATATATAAGCTGTTGAAAGCGGCAATACTTGTCTGGCGGGTAGAGAAACCGCCGGTACCTGCTGTGGAGAAAGCATGGAGGACAGCCTCATATAAACTCATCCCGCCAAAGCGAAGAAGAATAATCTCAACAATAGTAAGCGCCACATATATATTATACAGAATCATTGCATTCTCTTTTGCGCGCGGCACAAGTTTGCCTACAACAGGTCCCGGTATCTCGGCACGCATAAGATGCATTGAATGGCCACCGTTCAGCGGCATTACCGCCATAACAAACACCAGCACGCCCATGCCGCCTATCCAGTGGGTAAATATTCTCCAGAAGGCACTGCTTTTTGAAAGTGCCTCAACATCATCTAGTATAGTTGATCCTGTAGTCGTAAAGCCCGATACAGATTCAAAGAGCGCATCAATATATGAAGAAATCTCTCCTGAAATATAAAACGGCAGCGCACCAATAACGGATATAAATATCCATCCGAGTGCCACCACAGCGAAACCCTCGCGGGCGTACAGCTGCGAGGAATCCGACCTGATGAGTGTGAGCAATGCTCCGATAAAAGCCGTTCCGGCTATTGTAATAAAGAAATTATTAACGCTCTCTCCATAATAAAGCCCTACAAACAGGGGCAGAAGCATGAGCGCTGAAAGGGCAAGAAGAATCATACCCAATATGTGGAAAACCATTTTATAGTTCATAATTTCACGCCAATATATCGTCTATATTTTCTATCTCTCCCGCGAGTGCGGAGATTATAGCATGGTCGCCGCTTTTGAGAACAGCATCGCCATTAGGGACTAAGGTATTTCTTCCTCTGATAATAGCTGCAACTATTATATTAGGCTTGAGCTTGAGCTCCCGGAGTGGAACGCCTATGCATTTTGCGGAGTCGCCAACAACAAATTCTATTGCTTCCGCCTTTCCGTCTGCAAGCTTATAAAGCGTCTCCATACTTCCGTTTCGTGAGTTGCCCATAGCTCGAACATATCTTGCAAGTTCCTGAGCAACTGTATCCTGCGGAGCAATTATGCAGTCAAGCCCCGAGGACTCTATCACCTTTGGATACTGCCTGTGACTTACTTTTGTGACTATTTTTTCAACAGGACATGATGAAACAAACATTGAAGTTATAATATTGTTGCCGTCGTCTCCGGAAAGTGCAACAAAAGCGTCTGCTGAGTTGATTCCTTCTTCAAAAAGGACCTCGCTGCGCGTGGCATCACCATAAATTATCTCGGCCTCCGGAAGCGACTCGCCAAGTACATCGCAGCGTGCTCTGTCGCGTTCGATAATAGTAACTTTAATTCCTGATTCCTGAAGGATACCGGAAAGATAAACTGCGATCTTGCTGCCGCCCATTATCATAACATTTTTTACAGGTTTTTTATAATAACCGGTAGCTGTAAAGAATTTCCGCAGTTCTTTTGCTGCACCGGTTACACTTAAGCGATCTCCTGTCTTCAGTTCAAAGCCGCCATTTGGAATGAATACATCTTTCCCCCTCTCTACGGCACTTACAAGCACTTTGCTGCCGAAAGCTTTTGGCAGTTCGCAAAGCTTGAGTCCGGCAAGTCTGTCACCATTCTCCACCTTCAGCAGTGCTATTTCAACATTTCCTTTTGAAAAAGCATCTATACGCGCTGTTCCCGGAAACCGAAGTACCCTTGATATCTCTCTTGCGCATTCAAGTTCAGGATTTACTATCAGGTTAATTCCGAAAGCATCCCTTATAAAGTCACGACTGTTTATATATTCAGGATCTCTTATTCGGGCTATAACATTTCTTGCGCCAAGCTTGCGGGAAGCCACTGCACAGATCATATTTACCTCGTCTTTTTCAGTTGCTGCCACAACTAGGTCTGAGGTTGGAACTCCGGCTGTTGAAAGAATATCCGGGTCTGCTGCACTGCCCTCAATACAGATAACATCCATCTCATCTGAAATATGGGAAACTATTTCACGGTTATTATCTATAAGTGTAACCTCGTGCCCTTCCTTTATAAGCGCTTCTGCTATAGTAGAGCCGATCTTCCCTGCTCCCGCAACAACTATCTTCAAGTCAGCAGTACCTCTTTCGAAAATATTTACTAAAGTTTATTTAGTTCAGTATATCACAAGATTTTTTCAATGTATATTCAAGAATTGTTCTGTCGAGATAAATATGTTAATATAAAAACACTTATTTTATTAAAGGCAGGAGAATGATATGAGTAATGTTGACTCTGAAGCAAATCTGAGCTTTCTTGAAGCAACAGGAATAATAGTTGGTCATGGTGTGGGTGCAGGCATACTTGCTGTTCCATATCTTGCCGCGCACAACAGTATAAGCGGAATTGTAACTATTCTTATAATATGTGTACTTTTTAATATAATACTGCACCTGCTTATAGCAGAGCTTTCGCTGAATAACGGCGGTGCACAGTTTGTAAGCTGCTTCGAGCGTGAGCTTTTCAGGGGCAAAATACAGCAGGCTCTTACCTGGGTAGCTTTCGGGCTTTTGGGAGTATCAGTTCTAGTTAATGTAACAGCTTTTCTTACGGGTGCAGCTGCAGTGTTTCGCTCATGGTTCACTCTTCCTGACTGGGCGGGAATACTTATATTCTATTTAATAGGTGCCGGTGTTGTTTTCAAAGGAATGAAACTTGTCGGCATATGTGAAAAATATGCTGTATTCACCATGGCAGCAGTTGTAGCGGTCCTTTTCATAGCCGCTATGTGTGGAGATTCTCACTCTCTTCCTGCAGTTACACAGAATTTTAATAACGCAGTTGCCCTTTTCGGATCTGTATCGTTTTCACTTTCCGCTGTTATGTCTACGCCACAGGTAGTAAAGGGACTTGGCGGGAATCCAAAGCGTATACGCGGCGCAATAGTGTTGGGAATAAGCATAAACGCTCTTCTTATATTCTTTATAACAATTACAACTTTAATCGGCTGCGGAACTGATGTGTCTGAAGATGGCGCTCTCGTTGATCTCGCAGGAGCTCTTGGAGGATGGATAAGCATCGTGGGGTACATCTTCACGCTCCTTGCTCTGGCAACAAGTTTCTGGGCCAACACTCTCAATCTCCGCGATATCGTACACGAACAGACAAAATGGTCTACCCGCATTTCCTGGCTTGCCGCCTCGCTTCCTTGTCTTGTGCTGGCGCTTTTCAGCCTGTTCGGTTTCGTTACTCTTGCAAGATTTGCAGGAGTTATCCAGGTCGTCACAGGGCTTGGTATAATCGTTACATACAATTTCTCAAGAAGAAGGCTTGGCGTTTCAAGACTCCTTGGCAAATTTGGTTCTCTGCCTTTCCAGATAATTGTTGCAATATGCACACTTATTGCAACTGTAGGTTCAATGCTGAGCATAAAATAAATATCTGAACAGGTATGATTAGCTGCTGCAGATAGGAATTTCATCCCTTTGCAGCAGCTTTTTTAATTTTTTCTTGTTCTTTGCGCAGTAGGGTTGTAGAATATGCAAGTTGGAATAAAAGCAATCCGGAGCAGCAGTTATGAAAAAGATGCTTAACAATGATATACAAGAGCTGTATGTTTTCAGCAAAGCATTTTTAAAGTGGTTTGTTATTTCTATATTTGTAGGTTTTATAGGCGGGATACTAGGAACTCTGTTCTATTCAGGCGTATCCTGGTCAAACTACTTAAGAGAGCACAATCCATGGCTTATATGGTTTCTCCCGCTCGGCGGACTTATTATAGTATTTCTATATAAGCTTACAGATACCGAGGGGAGAAACACAAATGACATAATAGATTCTATCACTCTCGGCAACGATATAGAAGACGAGCTTATCCCGGTTATTTTCTTCAGTACGATTATTACTCATCTTTTCGGTGGAAGCGCAGGTCGTGAAGGTGCTGCTCTGCAGATAGGCGGTACACTTGGCTGCATTATCGGGAAAATAGTGCATGCTGACGAAAAAGAATCCCGCATAGTTATTCTAAGCGGTATGAGCGCTGTATTTTCCGCGCTTTTCGGTACTCCGGTAGCTGCAACAGTATTTGCTCTTGAAGTCTGCAGTGTAGGAATAATACACTATTCAGGTCTCGTTCCATGCGGAACGGCAGCGCTCACCGCATACCTTATAACAAGACTCTTTGGCAATGCTCCTACTAAATTTATTATAGGCGTTGTCCCGGCAAAAGCCATGCTTATGGCAAAGGTAGCGGTTCTTGCAATTGCTTGTGCAATATTAAGCGTTATATTTTGTGAGTTGATGCACACTTCAGCCAAACTTGCTGAAAAACATATCCCAAATCCCTTTATAAGAGTAGCTGTTGGCGGAATTATAATAATTATTCTTACAAAACTTGTAGGCAGCTATGATTATAACGGTGGCGGCACTTCTGTCATAGAAAGAGCAATAGAGTTCGGAGAGGCAAAGCCGTTTGCATTTCTTTTAAAAATGCTCTTTACTGCAATTACTCTGGCCTGTGGTTTTAAGGGTGGAGAAATCGTACCTACATTTTTCATAGGAGCAACCTTTGGCTGTGTTATAGGGCCTCTTCTTGGTCTACCGGCAGAATTCAGCGCAGCAGTGGGACTTATAGCAACATTCTGCGGCGCAGTCAACTGCCCTCTTGCATCTGTTGTTCTTTCAGTTGAGCTGTTCGGCTCTACTGATATAATTTATTATGCAATAGCCTGCTTTATTGCATATATGCTTTCAGGCTATTCAAGCCTTTATTCAGAACAGAAAATTGTCTATTCAAAACTTAAAGCCGAATTTATTAACCGCAAGGCACACTGAAATGTCTGCTCTTTCAGGGGGTTATATTGAATGAAAAATTCTGAAAACGTATTTGATTTTTTTGCACATGAGGATGATTATCCGGATCTTGACTGTAATCTTGCAGTTTCTCATCTTTCACAGGCATTAAAGTGCCGATCTGTTAGTGAATGTGAGGACCCGGCTCCATTTTATGCTCTGCATCAGCTTATAAAGAGTGCATACCCGCATATTACAGAAGAAGGGACCATGGAAATTCTTGATAGGAGCGTCCTAATCTGCATAGAGGGACAAGGCAGCAGCGCTCTTCCGGCGCTTTTTATGTCGCATCTGGATGTTGTCCCTGTAATTCCGGGCACTGAGAGCAATTGGCTGCACGAGGCTTTTTCAGGCGATATAGCAGATGGATATATATGGGGACGTGGTGCTCTTGATATAAAGGAACAGGTATTCGGTGTGCTGGAAGCGGTTGAGTATCTCCTCGCTCACGGAATAAAACCCTCACGTACAATTTATCTTGCATTCGGGCAAGACGAGGAGACCACTGGTACTTCGGGAGCCCAAAAAATTGCTGCTCTTCTTGTTTCCCGCAATGTCCGACTTGAGTTCCTTATCGATGAAGGCGGCGGAGACATTACAGACGGAACTCCATATGGTGCTCCGGGGACATTTCTCTCATTTATAAATACAATGGAAAAAGGTTATGCCGACCTCGAACTAACCGTAAAAAGTAAAGGAGGCCATTCAAGCCGCCCGTTTGGAGGAACTTCCCTTGCCATACTTGCAAATGCAATAAGCTCTATAGTTAACAATCCGTTCCCTGCAAGGCTGCCTTCAGTTATGAAAGAAGCTTTCAAAGCGCTCTCTCCGTATATTTCTTCCGAGCCGCTCAGGACCCTTGTTAAGGATGTTGATAAGAATTGCGTAGCAATTGCCGAGTACTGCTTAGATGTTGAAGAGCTCTTTCCGCATGTTACCACTACTATAGCACCGACGGTCATCCGTGGCAGCAGCGCTGCATGCAATGTCATGCCGCAGGATATGAACGCTGTAATTAATTTTCGTATCGCTTCCGGATATACTCCTGAGGATATTATGAAGCATTGTATCAAGGCTGTGGATGATGATAGAGTATCTTTCCGCTACCTTACTGCAAATCCCCCATCTGCTGCTGCGAGAACTGACGGTGAAGCATATAAGGAGCTTGTAGAAGTTATGAGCATATATTATAAGGATGTAGTATTTGTGCCGATGGAGACTGCCGGGTCTACAGATGCCCGCATGTATGAAGGCGTCTGCAACACCTGTTTGAGATTCAGCCCGTTTATCTCACCGCTTTCCGATGTACGATCAGGCGTGCACGGAACTAATGAAAGAATATCTGTGCGCTCATATATGCAGGGAATAAGGGCCCTTATAAAATTCATTGATACAGCATGCTGCTGAAATACAATGCAGTGCCTAAAGCAAAAAAGTATAATAGTTCTGATATAGGATCAAAAGCCCGGTGAATCGGGCTTTTTTCAATTTTAAGAGTAATTTTATGCAAAATATCAAACCACAACATTTTGTGTTTCAAAGGATTACAATCCGGAAAAATTGTCAAAATGTAGTGTTATCCTATTGACAAGCATCCTTAAAATAGATATTATTATCGGGCACGATATTTGGGAGAAAAATATGTTTATTTCAGGTCTTCAAAAATTAACACTGCTTGACTATCCCGGAAGGGTAGCCTGCACAGTTTTCACAGGCGGGTGCAATTTCAGATGCCCATTTTGTCACAATGCACCGCTGGTAATTCCGGAAATGCTGGCTCACGATATAACCGAAGAGGAAGTGCTCTCCTTCCTCAAGAAGCGAATCGGAGTACTTGATGGTGTAGCAGTAACAGGCGGTGAGCCTCTGATGCACAAAGGAATTGATGAGTTTCTTAAAAAGGTCCGTGATATGGGATATCTCATAAAGCTTGACACTAATGGCTCATTCCCGGAGCATCTCAGGAATATAGTTGAAGCAGGGCTTGCAGACCGCATAGCCATGGATATAAAAAATGCTCCCGCTCTATATGGCAGAACTGTAGGAGTTGAAAATTTCGATATAGCTCCTGTTGAAGAAAGTAAAGACTTTCTTCTTTCAGGCGTTATAGACTATGAATTCCGCACAACTGTTGTAAAGGGAATACATACCGCAGAAGGGCTCAAGACGGCTGCGGAGTGGATAAAAGGTGCAAAGGAATATTATCTTCAGCAGTTCAAAGACTCCGGAAATGTTATAGCAATTGACGGTCTATGCGAATTTAATGAAGAAGAAATGCAGCAGCTTGCAGACGCGGTTAGGGGAGCTGTGCCTGTTGTTGAACTGCGCGGAATATAAATCAAGAAAAGGATCTAGGGGAAAGAAATATGTATAACCAGGTAACAAAACGCGATGGAAAAGTTGTTGACTTTGACATTGCCAAAATCGCCTCTGCTATACGCAAGGCTTTTGAAGCTACTGACACAGAATACAATGATAGTGTTATAGACTTTCTTGCACTTAAAACAACCGCAGATTTCCAGTCAAAAATAAAGAACGGAAAGATTGCTGTTGAAGATATTCAGGACAGTGTTGAGACTGTTCTTTCAAGAGGCGGATATGAGCAGGTCGCTAAAGCTTACATTCTCTACCGTAAGCAGCGTGAAAAACTGCGCAACACTAAATCATCATACCTTGATTACAAAGAGACTGTTGATAAATATCTCAATATCGAAGACTGGCGCGTTAAGGAAAATTCCACTGTCACATACTCTGTAGGCGGTCTTATTCTTTCAAACTCCGGTGCCATCACCGCCAACTACTGGCTCAGTGAAGTTTATGATGAAGAAATTGCAAATGCTCACCGTAACTGTGAACTTCACCTGCACGATCTTTCAATGCTCACAGGCTACTGCGCAGGCTGGAGCCTTAAGCAGCTTATAAAAGAAGGTCTTGGCATTCCCGGAAAGATCAATTCCTCTCCTGCAAGCCATCTCTCAACTCTCTGCAATCAGATGGTCAACTTCCTTGGCATTATGCAGAATGAGTGGGCCGGTGCACAGGCGTTCTCTTCTTTCGATACATATCTTGCCCCGTTTGTAAAGGCGGACAACCTCACCCAGAAGGAGGTCAAACAGTGCATTCAGAGTTTTATCTTCGGTGTTAATACTCCAAGCCGCTGGGGCACACAGGCTCCGTTCTCCAATATAACTCTTGATTGGACTGTGCCTGCAGACCTTAAGGATCTTCCGGCAATAGTCGGCGGCAAGGAAATGGATTTCACTTACGGCGACTGCAAGAAAGAAATGGACATGGTAAACAAAGCCTTCATCGACATCATGATTGAAGGCGATGCAAATGGTCGCGGCTTCCAGTATCCTATTCCTACTTACTCAATCACCAGAGACTTTGACTGGTCAGATACAGAAAACAATCGTCTTCTCTTTGAGATGACTGCAAAATACGGTACACCTTATTTTTCAAACTACATCAACTCTGATATGGAGCCGTCCGATGTGCGTTCGATGTGCTGCAGACTCCGTCTTGATTTGCGTGAACTAAGAAAGAAATCCGGTGGTTTCTTTGGCTCAGGCGAGAGCACAGGTTCTATAGGTGTTGTTACCATTAACATGCCGCGCCTTGCTTACCTTGCATCTGATGAAGAGGATTTCTACAAACGTCTTGATAAGCTCATGGATGTGGCTGCTCGTTCACTTGATATTAAACGTAAGGTTATCACAAAGCTTCTTGATGCGGGTCTCTATCCATATACTAAGTATTATCTCGGAACATTTGCAAACCACTTCTCCACTATAGGCCTCGTCGGTATGAACGAAGCAGGGCTTAATGCAAAATGGATTCGCGCTGATATGACAGACCCGAAATGCCAGGAATTCACGAAACAGGTTCTTGACCATATGCGCAACCGCCTGAGCGACTATCAGGAAATGTACGGTGATCTCTTCAACCTTGAAGCAACACCTGCCGAATCCACTTCCTACAGACTTGCTAAACACGACGTTGAAGTATACCCCGATATAATCACTGCTGCAGAACCCGGCGGAACACCGTACTACACCAACAGTTCTCATCTTCCTGTTGGCTACACAGATGATATATTTGCAGCTCTTGATATTCAGGATGATCTGCAGACCAGATATACTTCTGGAACTGTTTTCCACGCTTTCCTCGGTGAAAAGCTTCCCGACTGGAAAGCCGCTGCAAATCTTGTGCGCAAGATTGCAGAAAACTACAAGCTTCCGTATTATACCCTTTCTCCAACATATTCTGTATGCAAAAACCATGGATATCTCGTTGGAGAACAGTTCACCTGCCCTGAGTGCGGTGAGCCCGCGGAGGTTTATAGCCGCATAACCGGCTATTACCGCCCGGTCCAGAACTGGAACGCAGGAAAAACTGCTGAATATAATGCACGTAAAGAGTATGTTATAGAAAACTCCACTCTCACTCATACAGGACCTCTTGCCGATGGTGAGATAACAGAAAATCTCAAAGCCGAGTCCAAAGTTCCTGCATGTGAAAATACTGCGGCTGCAATTCTCTTTGCAACTCCTACATGCCCTAACTGCCGTATAGCCTGTACATATATGGACAAAGCAGGATTTAAGTATGAAAAACTCTATGCAGATGAAAATGCTGAGCTTGCCCTAAGCTACGGCGTAAAGCAGGCACCAACGCTTGTTGTAACTGATGGCAAAGGCGGATTTGAAAAATATGCAGGCGCAGGCGCAATTAAGGTATACGTTGAGAGCCTTTAATAAATAATTGCAAGGGATGAGAGTTTTGCCTTTCATCCCTTATTTTTTAGAGTGTGGAGATTTAGATGAAGTGTTTGATATTATTATAATAGGCGGTGGACCTGCAGGATTAACAGCCGCCACATATGCAAGGCGTTCAGGTAAAAACGTTCTTGTGATAGAAAAAAATGCATTTGGAGGACAGATAACCTGGTCTCCACGAGTTGAAAACTTCCCTACTGTAATTTCCGCCTCAGGAGCAGAGCTAGGTGACAGAATGCTTGAGCAGGCTATGGAGCAGGGCGCTGAAGTTGAACTTGAGGAAGTTGTTTCTCTTGAAAAAGAAGATAATATATTTTCCGTTAAATGCGAGAGCGGAAAGGTCTTTAAAGCACTGTCCGTTATTGCGGCAACAGGTGCAAAGCCAAGAATGCTCAATATTGAGCATGAAGATAAGCTTGTTGGAAACGGAGTGTGTTTCTGTGCTGTTTGTGATGGAGCGTTTTATAAGGGCCGCTCGGTTGCAGTAAATGGTGGTGGGAATTCAGCTCTTCAGGATGCACTTCTGCTATCTGAAAAATGCGAGAAAGTTTATCTCATTCATCGCAGAGACTCTTTTCGCGGCGAGGCTGCTCTCGTTGAAGCTCTTCAAAAAAAAGAAAATGTTGAGTTTTTAATGAATGCCTCTATAAACTCTCTCATAGGCGAAAATGAGCTTACTGGCATAAAGATCACTCAGAACGGTATCGACCGTGAGATTTCCGTTGACGGGCTTTTTGTAGCTATAGGTCATCAGCCGCAAAATGGTATATTTGCACCGTTTATCAGCCTTACAGACTCAGGATATGCAGATTCCGACGAAAGCTGCCTTACCGATACAGACGGACTTTTTGTTGCCGGTGACTGCCGCAAAAAAAGTGTCCGCCAGCTTACAACAGCTGTAGCGGACGGCGCTGTAGCAGCTCTCGCCGCCTGCGCGTATCTTGGGTGATATAAATATATAAATAGACATGCATAGAATTAATTATACTGTGCATGTCTATTTTTGATTTATTCCATATATGCAGTTGGGCCTGTGAGCAAAATATTATAAATTGCAGTTCTCTGCCTTGAAAAGTTTACTTTGAGTTCACCGCCGGGCATATTTACGGTAATGTAACTGCCAGGTAAGCGACTGCGAAGTGCCATAGTCACGGCAGTTGCTCCACAGCCTGTTCCACAGGCTAAAGTAAAGTCTTCCACTCCGCGCTCAAATGTTATAGCCTTTACGGAGCTTTCATCAGTAAATGCGCAGAATGTCACATTGGCACCCTTTGGGAATTCACTGCTGTATCTCAATGCACGCCCGAGTTCTCTTAAACTGTCGCAATTCTTTATCTCTTCAATTGGAATCTCGACCACCGCATGAGGTATACCTGGTCGGCCAAGCTCCACATATGAACAGTCGTATACTTTCCCGCTAGCTTCAACCTCTCTGTGAATATCTGCAACAGAAGGGTCGTTAAGCCTGACTTCATAGAGATTATCTGTTATTTTTCGGCCGGTAACTAGTCCGGCAGTTGTCATGATGCGGATATTCTGCGGGTCTTTGGCGATGCCTTGTTCATATCCGAAACGGGCTACGCATCTTGCACCATTTCCGCACATCTCGCCAATCGATCCGTCTGAGTTAAAAAACATCATTCTGAAATCGCTATCAGCATCTTCAGGAGGCAGCACTATTATAAGCCCGTCTACTTTTTCCTTTCCGCACAGATTAACCGCAAGAGAGCTCATCTGCTCTTCTGCAATACCCCGCTCCATATCGTTAATAAGCACGAAGCAGTTTCCTGCTCCGTGCATTTTTTTATATTTCATTTATTCGTCTATCACTGTTGACGGTACTTCATCAGCCTTTTTCGCAAGTGCCTTCTGTAGCCAGTCTTTCCCTTCAACATATCTTGATACGATATAGGTTGAGACATAGTCCATAGCTGCATTTACCATAGTTGCAGGTGGATCTACGAGGTCACCGAGAGCCCATGCAATAGGCAGGGCAACCGCAATCTGATCCGGGAAGAAAATAGAGCATAGAACCATTTCGCCTGTTCCGCCGCCACCCGGGATGCCGCTCATTGCAACAGAGGAGAACACTGCAACAATGATTGCAAGAATTGCACGACCTGTTGAGAAATCCTGTCCAAACAGGCTGAAGAGAAATGCAACCTTAATAATAGCTGACATTGCGGACCCGTCCATGTGCATTGTTGCACCAAGAGGGATAACAACATCAGAAACCTCTTTGCTGATACCTGTATCTTCGCATGCTTCCATGTTTGTAGGAATAGTTGCAACAGATGAGCATGTGCCGAAAGATACTGCTGCCGGCTGGAAGAGGTGGTTGAACATTACCTTTACTGCACCCTTGCCGCCGCCGAACTTTGCATATACAGGAGCAAAAATAAACATATAAGCAAATGCTACAATATAATAGATAATGAGAGTCTTGCCGTATGCGCCGATAAGTTCCGGACCATAGGTTGCAACGAGATATGCAAAGAAACCAAAGAAACCGATTGGTGCATAGTATGTGATTATGCGCATTGTCTTCATGAGGCAGTTATTTATATCCGCAAGAATCTTTGCAGTGGCTGTCTCATGTCCACCAGCCATCTGTACACCGAAACCAAAAAGAATTGCAGCAACTATAAGAGGAAGAATAGCTCTGCGTGAAAACAGCTCTGTGAAATCAGGCTTTGTGAAGAAGTTTATGATAAGAGTTGGAATATCTATCTCTGTAGCTTCTGTCTCTTCAACGGCTGTGAACCCTTCAGGAACAAGAGGAATAATTCGGACTATGATATACATTATAACAGATGCTACGGCTGCGGTGCAAAGGAACGTGACAACAGTTGTACCAATGAGTTTGCCTGCTCTTTTTGCAGAACCCATGTTTGCAATCGCACTTGAGATAGAGAAGAATACCATAGGAACAACAACGCAGAACATCATGTTGATGAATATCGTTCCAAGCGGTTCGAGGCAGGTTGCGCCCGGCCATACAGCACCGGTAATAGCACCGGCTATCATTCCTGCAATCATTGTAAGCAGGAACCAGTTATTTTTGAAAAAAGATTTCTTTTCCATAAGTAACTCCTTATATTTTCTTGACAATAGAATATTACTCGCAATATAATGCAAAGTAAATTACCTAAATTGCTAAAATCATTGCAAAAAATGCTTATATATAAATATTGGAGCCTACATACATGAATTTCTCCGTAAAAAGTGCTAAAAATGAGGGCTATCTTGAACAGAGCCACCATTTTTTTCATCTGCGGGACACCGCCGGGCAGGAAAGAGATTTCCATTTCCATGAATTTGATAAAATAGTAATTCTTATTTCAGGTCATGTTGACTACGCGGTAGAAAATAATATATACTCTCTGCGCCCGTGGAATATACTTCTTATACCACACCACACCATTCATAAGGCACTTATTGATAAAAGCGAGCCATATGAAAGGATAATAATTTATCTCAGCAGCACTTACTATTCCGGGATATTGCCTGAGGCAGGAATAACCTCCTGCCTTGATCGTGCAAACGAATCCGGCGGTTATCTTCTTTTCCCTGACAGCTCGCAGATATCCGATATTGCCGATATTCTCCACAGATACAAAACCTATTCCGGTGGAAAAATAGACGCAATGAGAGATATTCTGATAGTCCAGCTTCTTATACAGTTGGGATCTCTAACAGAAGAGCCAAATCATGAAACCGTTACTGAAAAGCACGATGTGAAAATTGAGCAGGTTCTTTCTTATATCAATGAAAATCTCACAGAAAATTTGAGTGTTGATGAGCTTGCTGATATGGTATATCTTAGTAAATATCACTTTATGCGTCTTTTTAAAGAAAACACCGGCTCGAGCGTACATGCCTATGTGCGGCAGCGCAGACTTATGCATGCCTCACGACTTATCCGTTCGGGCGTGCCGGCAGTACAGGCAGCACAGCGCAGCGGATTTGAAGACTACTCTGTCTTCTACAGAGCATTTAAAAACAACTTTGGAACAACGCCCGGAGAACTGAAAAAATGAACAGCAAAATGAATGATACATCTGAAAGAAAAGAACGGGCCATACTTGCAGGACTTAGTGCTGCAAGCATGGACGAGCACGACCGCTCAACTGAAACTTCTATGGACGAACTTGCAGCACTCGTTGATACTGCAGGCGGCATTGTTATATGCACAGTAATGCAGAATAGACCCACCCCGGATCCCGGCAGCTTTATAGGAGATGGTAAAGTTCAGGAGATGAAGGAACTCATAGAAGCCAACGGCTGTGACCTTGCTGTTTTTGATAATGAACTCTCACCCACTCAGATGCGAGTTCTCAGCGATGCTCTCGGTGTTAAAGTTCTTGACAGGTCAGGGCTTATTCTGGATATATTCGCTCAGCGCGCACAGACACGTGAAGGACAGCTTCAGGTAGAGTTGGCACAATACAAATACCTTCTCCCGAGACTTACCGGTATGTGGACGCACCTTGTTCGTCAGACTGCATCAGGCGGATCTTCGCCTATAGGCACAAGGGGACCCGGCGAGACACAGCTTGAAACAGACCGCCGTCATATTCGCAGAAAGATTCAGAAGCTTGAGGAGGATCTTGCGCAGGTCAGGAAAGTGCGTGAGACTCAGCGTCGCAAAAGAGAAAAAAATTCAATCCCCGTGGTTGCACTCATAGGATATACTAACGCTGGAAAATCTTCACTTCTCAACTGTCTTACGGACTCTGATATTCCTGCGAATGACCGTCTTTTTGATACACTCGACACTACTACACGGCGCCTTAGAATTAATGATATGCAGGAAGTTCTGCTGTCAGATACAGTAGGATTTATAAGAAAACTGCCTACACATCTTATAGAGGCTTTCAAGGCAACTCTTGAAGAACTGCGCTATGCAGACGTTCTTTTGCATGTGATAGATATTTCAAATCCTGAATGGGAAGAGCAGGTAAGAGTTGTTGAAGAACTCGTACACCAGCTTGGCGCTGAGTGTACTCCTAGAATAAAGGTATTCAATAAGTGCGATGCCTATATAGGAATTCTCCCAAGAGGAGACGATATTGTCTGCATCTCCGCAAAAACCGGGGAGGGCTCCGACATTCTCACGCAAAAGCTCTGCTCGCTGCTCGATGCAGGCAATCGGCATGTTTCGCTCCTGATTCCATATTCAGAGGCAGGAATTATGGACCTAATCAACCGCGAAGCCGGAATCGAGAGCATTGAATATAGAGAAGAAGGTATAGCAGTATCGGCTATAGCAGACCCCGAAGTATTCGGGCGCGTGAAAAAGTTTATACCCGGATACACTGAACCTAAGGAGCCATGGGAAGATGAATGAATATCTTATTCCTGCCGGCATCGGTGAAGCTGAGTACAACGAGAAAAGGTCAAGATTTTTAAGTCATCTGCGCTGTGTTAAAAGCGAAGATGAGGCCCGTGCTTTTATTGCGGACATGAAAAAGGAATACTATGACGCCAGACATAACTGCTGGTGCTATATAATACACGATGGACCTGAACGCTATTCCGACGACGGCGAGCCGCAGGGCACTGCTGGAATTCCAATGCTCGAAGTATTCCACCGTGAGGGAGTCTCTGACCTTGTATGCGTTGTTACAAGATATTTCGGCGGCGTTCTGCTTGGTGCGGGCGGTCTTTTACGCGCTTATACAAAAGCTGCAAAAGATTCTCTTGATGAAGCAGGAATCGCGCGTGTCTGTGCTCTGCAGTGTGCAGATATCCAATGCTCATACTCGCTGGCAGATCGGCTTAGAGCAGAGGTCACCGGGAACGGCGGGACACTTGAAGACACCATCTACGCGGCTGATGTAACTCTTAAAGTTCTTATCCCACAGGAATCTTTTGAGGCTTTTTCTTCGCATATTTACGACTTCACCAGTGGAAAGTGCATACCTTTAAAGACGGGAGAAAAATTTTCTCCGATAAAAATAAAATAAAAAATGAATTTTAAAAATTCTCTCGTATATATAGAGTGAAAAGAAAAAATCAAGGAAGCGAGGTGATTTGAAATGCCATGTCCCCGCGAAGAACGTGAAGCTCTTGAGCACTACATCATAGGTCCATACGGCATCCTTTCAGAAAACTCAAAGGGGCGCCTTGAACTTGAAGAGGAATGCAGCATAAGAACATGTTTCCAGCGCGATGTTGACCGCATCACTCACTCAAAAGCATTTCGCAGGCTCAAGCACAAGACACAGGTGTTCCTGCAGCCCGAAGGTGATCATTATCGCACAAGACTAACGCATACCCTTGAAGTAAACCGCCTGTCAAGAACAGTAGCAAGGGCACTTTCGCTCAATGAAGATCTTGCAGAGGCAATAGCCATGGGGCACGACCTTGGACATACGCCATTCGGCCATGCCGGCGAAAGATGTCTCAACACAATCTACCCCGGCGGATTTAAGCATTATGAGCAAAGTCTTAGAGTAGTTGACGTGCTTGAGCGCGACGGCAAAGGGCTAAACCTCTGTTATGAAACGAGAATGGGTATCCTCAATCACACAAAAGGCTCGCCTGAGGATCCTCCCGAGGCTACCTGTGTGAGGCTGTGCGACTGGATAGCCTTTGTAAACCACGACCTGGATGATTCTATCAGGGCAGGAATAATCACTGCCGAACAGGTCCCTGAACGCATCAGAAAAGAGTGCGGTGAAAAAAACAGTACTCGCATAAACACCATAATCACAGACCTTATACTCAACAGTAAAGACGGCGTGCTGCAGATGTCCCCGAAGATGTGGGACACATTTATGTACTTTAAGGATTTCATGTATTCCGAAATATATGTTAATCCTATCGCCAAAAGAGAAGAAGGCAAGGTAGACGGTATTATTACACGGCTATATGAATACTACGCATCAGACCCCGCGCGTATGCCGGATGAATTTAAAGAGATAGCAGACCGTGATGGAATAGAGCGGGCTGTCTGCGACTATATTTCCGGTATGACAGACGGGTATGCAATGGAAAAATACAGTGAGCTGTTTATTCCTTTTGCTTGGACAGTTAAATAGAGGAAAGATAGAATGCAGTTTGGCAGAGACTTTTTAACAGAACTTGAAGACAGAAATGATATTTACGATGTAGTTTCCTCATATGTCCGTCTTAAAAAGAGCGGATCAAACTATTTTGGGCTCTGCCCTTTCCATAATGAAAAAACACCCTCTTTTTCGGTCTCTCCCGACCGCAGAATGTATCACTGCTTCGGCTGCAGCAAAGGCGGCGGTGTTATCAACTTCATAATGGAAATTGAGAGCATGAGTTTCCCTGAAGCGGTAACTTTTCTTGCTAATAGGGCAGGAATGCCGCTTCCGCAGGGCTCCGAGGACCCCGACGCAAAAAAACGCGCCAGAATGTTTGCGCTGAATAAAGAAGCAGCCCGCTTTTTCTACAGTCGGCTAAATTCGTCCTCCGGCAAGCCCGGACGAGATTACATCTCCGCCAGGAGGATCTCTGCGGGTACAGCAACCAATTTTGGACTCGGTTATGCTCCTGACACCTGGGACAGCCTGAGAAACGAAATGCATTCAAAAGGTTATACCGATCTTGAACTTGCAGAGGCCGATCTTATACGCAAAGGCAAAAACGGTGGTTATTACGATGCCTTCCGCAACAGGCTGATGTTTCCTGTTATAAATACCGGAGGTGAAGTAATTGGCTTTTCCGGAAGAATCCTTGGAGACGGTGAGCCTAAGTATCTCAACACAAAGGGCACGCTTGTTTTTGACAAGGGCAAAAATCTTTTCGGGCTTAACCTCGCGAAAAGGTCCAAGAGCGGATATATCATCCTTGTTGAAGGCAATGTTGATGTTGTAAGTCTGCATCAGGCAGGCTTTGACTCAGCTGTCGCCTCTCTGGGGACGTCTCTTACTCCCGATCAGGCAAGACTTATATCCAGATACACAAAAAAAGTAATTATCGCATATGATAACGACGGCGCCGGAATTAAGGCT
>R14__coassemble_397_pt1 | contig 32198 bp, 29 predicted proteins | sample R14__metabat2_low_PE_022 | metagenome-assembled genome bin R14 | reverse complement strand
GTGTTATAATATAGACGAAAGAATTTTATGTGTTTACACTGTGTTTTCAGGCGGTCTTCTTTCTCTTCACATTAATCATTCCATTCCAACTATTCCTATCTTTCTTTCCACCCGACTGAGAACACATTGTTATATTCCTGCAGCCCCCTGCAGGGAGGAACATCTCCATCATTCTCCCGATGGAGATGTTTTTTATTAAATTGAAATCAGCATAATATTATGCTATTATTTTTTATATAGTTCCGAAAGGAGTCTCGAAAATGGCCGATAATAATTCAGCGCAGACCTTAAACCCCAAAAAGAAGCGCTCCCGCGAAAAGGTTTTATACTCCATTCCCTATACTCTCATTGCAGCGGTGGTTATTCTCTTTGGCGGCGCTATCATATTCGATGCTATAATTGCCTGTTTCAATATAAATCCCGTATCAGACCTTGCAACCGTCTGCTATAACTACGGCTCAACTATTTCCGCATGGATAGCATTGCTGTTTGTTATGCTTGTCTTTAAGCACAACCGCTTTCTTTTATCAAAGCTCGGCTCCGGCAAGGAAGGCAACACAGTAAAGCTTTTCCTCGCAGGTCTTCTCATCGGCTTTATTATGAACATGCTCTGCGCCATATCCGCCATGCTCCACAAGGATATCTATCTTTATTTTGCCGGGGCATCCCCCTTTGCGCTCATACTCATATTCATCTGCGTTTTCATCCAGTCCTCATCAGAGGAGCTTCTCTGCCGCGGATATATCTATGAACGCCTCATGCTGCGCCACCGCCCTATAACCGCCATTCTTGCAAACTCTCTGCTCTTTGCCCTTCTCCATATCTTTAATGACGGCGTTACGGTGCTTGCCATTGTAAATATAGCTCTTATGGGAATTCTCTGCTCCTTTATCTGCTACTATATGGACTCTCTCTGGTGCGCTATGGCCTTGCACACCGCCTGGAACTATACCCAGAATATAATCCTGGGCCTGCCCAACAGCGGCGTTGTCTCTATCCTCTCTATATTCAAGCTTGATGCCTCCACCGCTTTAGACAGCTTTGCATATAACGTCGGCTTCGGTGTTGAAGGCACAGTGGTGTCTGCAATAGTGCAGATAGCCGCCATAGCTCTTATCTATTATAAATATAAAGATAAAAAACCCTCGCTTTTTACTAAGCCTCAGCTTGATTACTAAAAAAAATTTTCCACGTTTCGCAAAGAAACGTGGATTTTTAAGTTTTACTTAAGTGTCATCCTGTAGTATTATATCATCAAAATTATAAATTACATTAATGGAGATTTATACAATATGAAGATCCTTATTATCGAAGATGAAAAGCTTCTGGCAGACTCCGTAAAAATGCTGCTCGAGCGCAAAGGCTTCACCGTTGAGTGTGTTTACGACGGTAAGTCCGGCGCTGAATATGCAGAGCTTGGCATATATGACCTGCTCATTCTTGATGTTATGATGCCCGGAATGGACGGGTTCCAGGTTGCAAAAGAAGTCCGCGCCAAACGCTGCTCCACGCCTATCCTTATGCTCACAGCCAAGGCCGAGCTTGAAGACCGCATAGCAGGTCTCAATGCCGGTGCCGACTACTATCTCGCAAAGCCCTTCGACACACGCGAGCTTCTTGCCTGCATAAATGCGCTCTTAAGACGCCAGGGCGGCCAGGTAGACGAAATGTCATACGGCAACACCTCTCTTGATCTCTCCACCTGTATTCTCTCCTGCGGCGACAGAAGCATCCGCCTCAGCGACCGTGAGTTTGATGTTATGCGCTATCTTCTGCAGTATAAAGAGAAAAATGTCTCAAAAGAGATCCTGCTTGTGCGCATATGGGGCTTTGAATCCAACGCAACCGAAAACCATGTAGAAGTATACGTCGGCTTCCTCAGAAAGAAGCTTGCAAGCATAGGCTCTAATATCCGCATCGAGGCCATCCGCAGACAGGGCTATCACCTGGAGGTTGATGACGCATGCTGAAAAAGCTCCGTATACGGTCTATTATCATTAATATGGCCATTGTTACGGTAATGCTTGTTGCAACCTTTTTGCTGCTTTATTTTTCCACCAGCCGGGGTCTGGCATCAGAGAGCATCCAGACCATGCGCAGCATAGCGCTCAGTCCGCCCGACCGGCATTCGCCCGACGGCACCGAGGATGATCTCAGACTGCCCTATTTCAGCGTACGCCTTGATTACTCCGGTGAGATCACCGAAACAAACGGTCTGTTCTTTGACCTTTCTGACTATAATCTCATTGAGCAGATAACCGCTCAGGCAGATGCCATGGGCTCAGAAACAGGAATTCTTCCGGAATACGGTCTCCGTTTTCTTAAAACCGAGTCTTCCCAGGGGCAGATGTTTGTCTTCGGCGACATGTCAAGAGAGCAGTCTATTCTTAATTTTGTCAGCAGAAGACTTATTCTTGTAGGCTGTGCGGCATTTCTCATATTCCTCTGCATAAGCATTATATATGCAAGATGGTCCGTTAAGCCTGTGGAGGAGGCATGGAATCAGCAGAAGCAGTTTGTTGCCGATGCCTCTCATGAGCTCAAAACTCCTCTTACTGTTATTATGACAGACGCTGAGCTTCTCCACTCGCGAAACTGCTCCGAGGAAGACCGCGACCAGCTCTCCGGCAGCATAATCACCATGTCAAACCAGATGCGCGGGCTGGTAGAGAGTCTTCTTGAGCTTGCAAGAATCGACAACGGCAGCGTAAAAGGCGTTATAGAAAAGGTATCTCTCAGCGAGGTCATATCCGATGCAGCCATGCTCTTTGAGCCTGTGTTCTTTGAAAAAGATATGCCCTTCACATACGATGTAGAGCCTGATATCACCGTCAGCGGCAACCGCTCGCATCTAAAGCAGCTTGCAGACATTCTCCTTGATAATGCCGCCAAATATGCTTCCCCTGGCGGCGCAACGCAGCTTACTCTCAAGAGCCTCTCAGCTAAAAAATGCCTGCTCACAGTATCAAACGAGGGGGAGGCTATAAGCGATGAGGATATGAAAAACCTCTTCAAGCGCTTTTATCGCGCCGATAAAGCAAGATCCTGCAACCATAGCTACGGTCTCGGCCTATCTATTGCAGAGAGCATTGCCTCAGAGCACCACGGCCGCATCTGGGTCGAAAGCGCCTCTGGCCTCAACAGCTTCCACGTGGAGCTTAGTAAATAATAAATAGTAAATAAAAAAGGCACCGTGGCCGGTGCCTTTTTTTGTTCATATTCGGTTAATAATTTTTCACGCTCCGAAAGAGTATAGGGAACAGGCAGCGGGTAGCAGGTAGCAGAACAAGCAAAGCCTTCCCCAGCTGGAAATCAGACAATACGCTGCCAGTGGCAGATTAAGCTTTGGCTGATTTACCGCAGCGGTCGAAAATCTGGAAGATCAGCGTAAGCCTGAACGGATTTTCGGGCACCGCAAGGTGGAAGAAGGTGGCACAGTCGCGCCGGATGAGGTGTAGCTTAGGCGCCCCTAGCGAGGGGAGCTGGCGCGGATGCGCCTGAGGGGTTGTCGAAGCCTTCCTTGCGCAAGGCTTGGAGCCCGAGCGCTGCCTGTGGCAGATGAAGCGAGGGCGACAAGGGGCAGCGGTCTGAAAATGCAAGGACAAGCGAAAGCCCGCAGCATTTTCAGGGCACCGCAACCTGGGAGAGGTGGTGCAGAGCACCGGAGGGATCGCAATACATAGAGAACCGCCCACTTCGGAGGAAGCAGACGGTCTAAAAGAAAGATGGAATACAAACCAATCTTTTTACTTTAAATGCCGTATCACAGCAAAGGTTGATTCATAATCCTGCAATTCATGGTACATTGCATCAACAACTGCAATATTTCCATCCAGTCTATAAATCATAAAGAATTTATGCTTTATAAAATGGATTTTTCGATAACTGTTTTGAGCAAGAACTTCATCTTCACACAAAGGAAGATTTCCCGCCACTATTGCTAATTCTTTTTTAGTAGCTTTAGCATCATCTATAATTGACTTTGCAGCCTGCTTATTTTTAAGGCAATTTGCGGTATAAGCAACATACTTTTCAAGCTGACGCTTTGCAGGCGATGTAATAACTACTTTATATTCCATATTTTTTGCTTATATCGTCTAGAGCATCATCGAAATCTTCAAAGTCGCCGCGCTCATAGCAAGCTCTTGATTCTGCCAGATCAGTATAAATTTCATTAGCTGATTTTGGCTTATAAGGATTATCTGCGCAGAAATTCTCAGTTAAATAAATAAAAATCTGCTGCTGAGCGTCTTCGGGGATTGTTGATAATAAAGCTACATTTGCCTCTCTTGTACTCACTAAATCAGCTCCTAACTTAGCAGTTTTTAATAAAATCTTTCAGATTGCTCATCCGAATTATAACAAAAAGCCAGCGGGATGGCAAGAGGCATAGATAAGGCGCGTGCTGAGGGGTTGTCAAAGGCGCCCCTGTGTAAGGCTTGGAGCCTGAGCGCTGCCTGCGGCAGATGAAGCGAGGGCGACAAGGGGCAGCGGTCTGAAAATGCAAGGATAAGCGTAAGCCCGCAGCATTTTCAGGGCACCGCAACCTGGGGGAGCTGCCGCGGAGCGGCTGAGGGATCGCCCTAAGCAAGCCTCCCCTGCGTAAGGGGACGCCCAGGCTCGCGTGCTGGCCTCGGTTTGCCGGCAGCTGGCACAAAGTGCCGGAGGGGTTGTTAAAGGCGCCCTTGCGCAAAGTACCTTGCCCCGTATGTCAGCCTTGACCGTGCTGACAGGAGGTGGTGCAGAGCACCGGAGGGATCGCCAAACCGGATGAGTCAAAGAGAACCGTCCCTAGTGACTCATTTTGCCGCATGTGGCATTTTTTATTATTATAAGCAAACCCATCTGAATATGCAGGCTGCTTTTAGAGAATTTTTGCCGCATGCGGCATTTTTTCTTCAATATATGACTTGCTTTTTATATATAAGCAAAAAGACGACGCTCCCGCGTCGTCTTTTATTTAGAGTAACCGGGTACAGTTCTCGCCGACCCCTGCTCCCGCTATTCATTATTCTCTATTGCGACTTGCTAAGAGCCGTCTTCAGGTTTGATGTGTGGGGTGTGATTCGTTTCGCGTTGCTCGTTTCGCGTTGCGCGTACGGTCTTCGGTCTCTCCCGCTTCCCGCTACCCGCTCCCTACTGACTATTAGGCGTGCGGCGCACATCCGGTCTCAATCACACCTTGGCGTTTTAAAATCTTGACAATCCTTCGGATAAAATATAATATTTTCGGCAGTGTATAAACTTATCTCCCGGAGTATTTTCAATGAAAAAAGCATTCTTATATAGCTTAAAGCACAGTATCCCCATTCTTATAAGCTTTATCCCCGTGGGGCTTGCCTATGGAATACTCATGCGCACATCCGGCTACAACTGGGTATGGACAGGGGCATGCAGTCTGTTCGTTTTTGCGGGGTCACTGCAGTTTCTGATGGTAAGCTTTTTCGCCGGCGGAGTATCGCTGGCAACAGTGGCGATTATGGCCTTTCTCTTAAATAGCCGCCATATATTCTACGGCATACCCTTTATTGAAAAATGGCGGGAATATGGCATAGGCAAGTATTTCCTGATATTTGCTCTGCCGGACGAGGCCTTCTCTCTGCACTGCTCAAATGATTTTGACGACGGCAGCGAAAAGGATAAAAAGTGGACATATATTTTCGATGCCCTCCTGGTGCTCATTTACTGGGTAGTATTATCTATCCTCGGCGGGCTCATCGGCTCTCTTATAACGTTTGACACCTCCGGCATTGATTTTGCTCTCACGGCGCTATTTATAGTAATACTCATAAACCAGATTAAAGCCTGCGAGGGCAAGTGGCTGCCGGCAGTTATTGCGCTTATATCCTCTATCGTCTCGCTGCTTATTCTTGGTCCCTCGGCATTTATTCTGCCATCACTGCTGGCAACGGTGGCGGTACTGCTTATACTGCGGCCAAAGCTCGATTCTGGTAAAAGACCGGGTGAGGAGGCAGCGAAATGATAAACACCTCATGGACAATCACCGTTATCGCGCTCTGCGCTCTTATCACTCTTGGAGAAAGAGCGGCTCCGTTTATTATCTTCAGGGGCAAAAAAGTTCCTTCGGCCGTTGAATATCTCGGCAAGGTGCTGCCTATGGCAATAATAGCAACGCTTGTAATCTACTGCCTTAAGAATACATCCTTCATCGAAGCTTCTGCCTATGTCCCGCAGCTGGCAGCGTCTTTGCTCACTGTTATTCTGCATCTGTGGAAAAGCAACACAATGCTTTCTATAGCGGGCGGCACTATCTGCTGCATGCTTCTCACACAGCTTCTTTAAAGCTTATAAAATGCAAAAGCCCTCTGCGCTGTACTTATGTGTTAGTACTATGCAGAGGGTCTTTATTTATGCGATTATATCATTTTGAAAGAAGCTGCTCTAATGTCTCCATAAGAACAGGGATATTTATAGGCTTTGCAACATGGGCATTCATTCCCGCCTCAAAGGCAAGCTTTTTATCCTCTTCAAAGGCGTTTGCCGTCATGGCAATTATCGGGATGGAGGCAACATCTGCATCAGGCAGCTTTCTTATCTGCCGCGTGGCCTCATAGCCGTCCATAATGGGCATCTGTATATCCATAAGAATGGCATCATACTGCCCCGGCTTTGCAGCGCTCATTTTTTCAACGGCTATAGTGCCGTCTTCCGCCACATCCACGCTGAATCCCGCATCACCGAGAATATCCATAGCTATCTCGCGGTTCATCTCGTTATCTTCTACAAGAAGAAGCTTTGTACCGCCAAAGTCGACCTTTTCTTCGCTCACACTCTCCTCAGCAGGAGCTTCATAAGGCTCTGAAAGGACCTTTCGCAGTTCAGACATGAATATAGGCTTTGAGCAGAATGCAGTAACACCCGCTTCGCGCGCCTCGGCTTCGACATCCTCCCAGTCATAGGAAGTGAGAACTATAATAGGCTTCTGCTCGCCGATAATACGCCTTATGCGCCTTACGGTCTCTATGCCGTTAACATCAGGCATAAGCCAGTCAATAATATATACAGAGAAGGGATCATTCCTGTCGCAGGCATACTGTGTGCGCACAACGGCCTCGCGCCCGCTCGATGTCCACTCGGGGCGCATGCCGATTTCAGTGAGCATTTTGCACACTGAAACGCAGCAATCAAGGTCATCGTCAACAACCAGCGCAGGAGCACCCGTAAGCTCCGGTATGGGGCTATAGCTTATCTTCTCAGCGCTCTTGCGGAATGTAAGCTCAACTGTAAACTCGCTGCCGACGCCCTCAGTACTCTTTACGGAAATACTGCCGCCCATCATATCTACTATATTTTTAGTTATAGCCATGCCAAGGCCCGTGCCCTGTATGCCGCTTACGGTTGCAGTCTGTGCTCTGGTGAATGGCTCGAATATATGCTCAACAAACTCAGCGCTCATGCCTATGCCGCTGTCTTTCACCTTGAAGGTATATGCTGCATAGCCTTCGGGGGCATTGCCGGTCTCTATGACCTTAACATTAACGCTCCCGCCCGCAGGTGTGAACTTTATTGCGTTTGAAACGATATTGAGCAGCACCTGGTTTAGTCTGAGCTTATCGCAGATAATATCTTCATCCGCAACATCCATTGTATCAATAAAGAAATCTATCTGCTTTGCCTTAACATCAGCCTGCACTATAGTGCGCAGATCATGGAGCACATCGGGCAGATGCACTTCGTTTTCAACTATCTTGACTTTCCCGCTCTCTATACGGCTCATATCGAGCACATCGTTTATAAGTGAGAGAAGATGGTTTGAAGATACCTGTATTTTAGAAAGATACTGCTTAACAAGCTCTTTATTATCTATGTGGGTAGCCGCAAGGGAAGTAAAGCCGATTATAGCGTTCATCGGTGTGCGGATATCATGAGACATGCTGTTGAGGAAGGTGGTTTTGGCGCGGTTTGCATGCTCTGATGCATTAAGAGCGTCCTCAAGAAGCTTTTTGCTCTTTTCCTGCTCGGCAACGATGGAGTCTATATTCCTGAAGCCCATTACTATTTTAAGCGGCTCATTTTCTTTTGAGACCTTTACTATGTGCGCATTAAAGTAGTGCGTTTCGCCGTCAACAAGAATTCTGTAGGTATAGTCTACGTCATCGCTTTCTTCAAACATCTTTATAAGATTTTCATCGGAGAGCGCATCTTTAAAGGCTTCTTTATCTTCAGGATGTACACGGTCGCGCGCGTAGTTGCCGACTATCCTTTCTATGGAAAAGCCTTTGGTATCCTTTGAAAGCTCATTTGTTACATAGCCGTCAAGCTTTATAATCTCGGCATAGTCTTTCTCCGGCTCAGCAGTAAATACATTGACATAGTCCTCTGCAAGCGCTGTGATAATACTCCGCTGCGCATTCATTGCCTTGTGCGATTGATCCTCTTCTTTGTGTCTGGCGGAAACATACTGCAGGTTGATTATAAAGAGAGCCAGCAGAGAGACAAGAATTATTGCAGGGATTGTAAGGTCTACGCCGCTGCCGCTGAGACTTGTCTGCGGGATTGCTGTTACAAGGAACCAGCTGCTATTATTTGAAAGCTTTGAATATGCCCACATGCACATATCGCCGCCTGCGTCATACGCTTTGAATGTGCCGGTGCCTTCTGCCGCCATTTCGGCTTTGAGTCCGTCTTCGCTTATATTGCCTTTATTATATACATAGATATAGTTGAAGAAGTTCTCGTTCTTCATTTCGGCAGGCTTTACCATGTAGTTGCCGGAGCTGTCGATAACGCCAACAAGCGCATCATCGCCGTATTCTGTGGGGAAGGTCCAGTGCTCTTCAAGATTTTCAAGCGGCACAACGTATAGAATGATTGCCGCTCTTTCTTTACCGCCGTCAAGAAGCTTAACATCGTTGCAGAAAGCCACAACATATCTGCCGGTCTGCGGGTCTGAATATCTGGAGGTTACATAGAGAGAGTCCGTTTTTGATGTATTATTAAATATCTCACGCAGAGAGTCTTTTGAATAGTCCACAAAATGATTTTCAGGGTCGGACGCTTTGCCTACAGACGCCATACCGGTAAGACTATCGCTCCAGATTATCTGGGCGGATATGCCGTTTTGAACAACCATCTTCTCCATCATGGCGATAGCTTCATTCATCGTCATGCCTGTGCCGTTTATAAGAGCTGCCCAGCGGTCAGACACGGCCTGCATATCTTCAAGATAGTTGCTGGCAATCTCCTCAAGAATGGAGGTGGTATCGGCAAACTTCTCTTCACTCTGCGAAGTAGATATCTTATCCACAGAATTCACATAAGCGAAGGTTGAAAGTATTACCGCTATAATAATTATGCAGTTTACAAGAACAATTGAAATACGTTTCATTGCATCCTCATATGCAGCAGTTACGGCGCTGCTTAAATAATTATATTATCCTCTCCCGGAATAATCCTCTGCGATTTTAAACATGCTCTGCCGGGCAGCCTTAAACGCAGTTAGTATAACATCAGAGAATTTGCCGCACTCACCGTTTAATATCATGTCAAAAGCTGTTTCTATAGGGAAGGCTGCCTTATATACGCGCTTGCTTACAAGTGCATCAAAGCAGTCTGCAACACCCGTTGCCTGAGCATAAATCGGGATATCCTCACCCGAAAGCCCGTCGGGGTATCCGCGGCCGTCGTCTCGCTCGTGGTGCCAGCGGATTATATCGTAGCAGTATTTATAGAAATCGCTGTCTACCTGCTTGAATTTTTCGAGCATCTCGCAGCCATAGATTGTGTGCTTTTTCATTTCGGCAAATTCTTCGGCTGTAAGCTTGCGCGGGGCATTGAGGATGGAATCGGGAATGGCTATTTTGCCAAGGTCATGCAGAGCCGCCGCCTGAGACATTTCGGTTATCATTTCCTGCGTGAGACCGTATTTGGGGTAGAGTCTTTTAACATACTCAAGCAGAACTCTTGTATATTCAGATACTCTCTGTACGTGCTCACCCGATTCAGCGCTTCTGAACTCAACAACGTTTCCAAGTGCCATGATAAGGAAGTTATTATTCCTTATGATTCTATTCTGAGACTCCAGGAGCTCTTTATTTTTCCTGGCAATCTCCTGCGCCATATAATTACGCTGCTTATAAAGCTCTATGGCATTTTCTGCACGGCGCAGGGTTATTGTGGGCTCAAAAGGCTTATAGACAACTTCGGCAACGCCGTATTCATAGGCACTCAGCTCGGTTTTTCGGGTTGATTCACCGGTGATCATAATTACCGGGATTTTTTCCATCATGCCGTGGTTTGCCATATAGTCGAGCACTTCAAGCCCGTCCATTTTAGGCATCACAAGGTCGAGGAGAAGAAGCCTTGTATCGGGATTTGCTTCAAGCGCCGCAAGAGCCTCTTCGCCGTTTTCGGTTTCGATTATCTCATAGCGGTTTTCGAATATATCCTTTAAAAGCTCGCGGTTTATTTCCGCGTCATCCGCAATTACTATTTTATCTTTTAACTCTGCCATAAGGGTTCTCCGTATCTTAAGGGTGGAATATTAAATGCCGTCAACAAACTCCAGCACGGCTTTAATGGTATCTTCATAGCACTGCTCAAGCTCCGGGAATACAGCCTTTGCATGCTCTGTATCGCGAGAGTCTCTAAGGTCCTCTGTAATGCCGGACACAAGATCTGCAAGCTTTGTAAAGGCAAGGTTTTTGGTTATTCCCTTTAGAGTGTGGGCTGCTGCAAAGGCACCGGTCATATCGCCGCTCTCCATTGCATTTTTGAGCTCGGAGAAAGAGCCGTCTCTAGTGAACATGGCGAAGTATTTTGCAAAGCGCTCTTCCTTGCGGATCTGGCTTATAGCCTCATCGTAGCTGCCGCCTATTTTATCGTATACATCTTTAGCCTGCATAGCAAAAATCTCCCTTTTATTACTTATTATATTATTATACTACTATTCACTCTCTGTGGTAAATCTTTTTTATTTCATCAGTGTCGCTGCCGTCGGGATTGTGGAGATAAAGAGGCGGTTCAAGCTTAAGCCCCGTTTTGCCTCCGCGCCGTCCCTCAACCATCACAAGGCTCGGCACGGCTCCCTGAGCGTGGCTTACTATGCGCAGTCTCTTCGGCTCTATGCCGTGCGATGTCATGCAGGCGAAAAGCTCCACAAGGCGCTCGGGTTTATATACTATATATACTTTGCCGTCCCAGCGGCATAGGTAGGCTGCCGCAGTGCAGATATCATCAAGAGTGCATGTAAGCTCGCCTCTGGCGGATGCGCGTCTGAGATCGGGCGAGACTATGCTTGAACTCATTGGAAAATACGGCGGGTTTGAAATTACAATATCAAAGCTCCCGGCTGAGAAATATTTTCTATATTCTCTAAGGTCTCCGTTTATTATGCGGCTGCGCTCTTCAAGATGGTTATGCGCCATGTTGTCTTTTGCCAGGGCAGCGGCTTTTTCATCAAGCTCAATGCCTGTCATGTGCAGCTTGCTGCTTCTTGAGAGCATAAGAAGGCTGATTATCCCCGAGGCGCAGCCAAGGTCAATTCCTTTTCTTGCAGCACCTATCTCCGCAAAATTGCCTATAAGGACAGCGTCAGTGCCGAAGCGGATATTATCCGACTGCGCCATCTCAGGTCCGCCCTCCCAGAGATAATCATATTTAACTTCAGCCATACAGGAACCCTCCGCATGTAAAATTAAGTATAAAAAAACAGAGGGCGTAAGCCGCCCCCTGTTTTATTAGGAAATATTACTCCTCAGTAATTGCTTCTGCGGGGCAGTTTCCTGCGCAAGTGCCGCACTGCAGGCACTTGTCCTGATCGATAACATAATGAATATCACCCATCTCAATTGCTTCAGCCGGGCAATTTGCTGCGCATGTGCCGCAGGAAAGGCATTCATCAGAAATAACGAACATTCAAGGGTCCTCCATACAAAATTTCCCATTCGGGTTAATTTATTGTAGCAACATTTACTGTAAAAATCAATTACTAATTTGTAAACGCGTAAATTTAATTGTCGCAGGTCGCAAGTCGCAGGTCGCAAGTCGCAGGATAGAGTGGGGCGAATATTTATAAAACCTGATTAAAAAGCACTTGACGCAGGGTTAACCTTAGGTTTAAAATAAGACGGTTAATGTTGTGCTCTGAGCATCGGGGAGAAGCCCGAAGCACATTGAATACTTTTTTCAATTACCTATGAGTACGCAAATACTCATCTTACTTTAGATATTGAATTTACCCCGCAGCAAACCACCCCTGCAGAATTTTTCAGAAAAGGAGGTGTGTTTACTTTACTATGCCGGTTTTATGGATCGTTTTAACAGCTATTGCAGCTGTTGTTATAGGTTTTGTACTTGGAATACTTTACCGCAAAAAAGTTGCTGAAAGAGAAATCATCAGTGCCGAAGAAGAAGCAAAACGTATAATCAATGAATCAATAAAGAGCGCCGAGAGCAAGAAAAAAGAAGCTCTCCTAGAGGCAAAGGAAGAAATACACAAAAACCGCGCCGAATACGAGCGCGAGGTTAAAGAGCGCCGCTCCGAGCTTTCAAAGCAGGAACATCGCCTTAACCAGAAAGAAGAAAATCTCGACCGCAAAACAGATGCTCTCGAGAAAAAGACCGATGCATTAAATGCAAAAATTGCCGGCATCGACCAGCAGAGAGCAGAGATTGCATCTCTTAAAAAGAGCCAGCTCGAAATGCTGGAAAAGATCTCAGGCTTCTCTATTGAAGATGCAAAAGCCTACCTCATCTCCACCGTTAAAGACGACGTAACCCACGAGATGGCTTTAAAGGTTAAAGAGATTGAAGCCCAATACAAAGACGAGGCAGACGAGCGTGCACGCGAGATAATCGCAACAGCCATTCAGCGCTGCGCTGCCGACCACTCCAGCGAGATTACAGTTTCAGTCGTTCCCCTCCCCAACGACGAAATGAAGGGCCGCATCATCGGCCGTGAAGGCAGAAACATCCGCAGCATCGAAACTCTCACCGGCTGCGACCTTATTATCGACGATACCCCCGAGGCAATCACCGTATCCGGCTTTGATCCTGTCCGCCGTGAAATTGCACGTCTGGCACTTGAAAAGCTCATCCAGGACGGCAGAATTCACCCGGCACGCATTGAGGAAATGGTTGCTAAAGCACAGCGCGAGGTTAATGCAACTATCAAATCCGAAGGCGAGCGTGCAGTATTTGAAACAGACATTCACGGTCTCAACCCCGAGCTTATCAAATACCTCGGCCGCATGAGATACCGCACAAGCTATGGTCAGAACGTTCTCAACCACTCAATTGAAGTTGCTCACATTGCAGGTCTTATGGCAGCTGAGCTCGGTGTTGACGTGGCAACCGCAAAGCGTGCAGGTCTTCTCCACGATATCGGCAAGAGCATTGACCACGAGGTTGAAGGCAGCCACGTAACAATTGGCGTTGATCTCCTTAAGAAATACAAGGAGAGCGAAGAGGTTATCCACGCTGTTGAAGCTCACCACAACGACGTTGAGCCGCATACAGTTATTGCATGCATAGTTCAGGCTGCTGATGCTATATCTGCTTCCCGTCCCGGTGCAAGACGCGAAAACCTTGAAAACTACGTTAAGCGTCTTGAGAAGCTCGAAGAGATCTCCAGAAGCTTCCCCGGAATTGCAAGCTCTTATGCAATTCAGGCCGGCAGAGAAATCCGCATAATGGTCAAGCCCGAAGAAGTCAGCGAAGACCAGATGGTTCTTCTTGCAAGAGATATTGCAAAGAAGATCGAAAGCGAAATGACATATCCCGGCCAGATAAAAGTCCACGTGCTGAGAGAAACAAAAGCTGTAGACTACGCAAAGTAAAAATTATAAAAGTCAGATTCCGTTTTCGGGACCTGACTTTTTTATATCTCCAGCACGTGTTGATTTTTGCCTGTAATTAAATTAGAATATGTCTATATACTTGCAAAAAGCACGAAAGGTATGGTTACTCTATGATAAAAAATATAATCTTTGATATGGGCGGAGTTTTGATAAATTTTGACCGGGATCTTTTCATCCGCCGCCTTGGTGTGAGTGATGAGGATTCGGCACTTCTTAAAAAGCATGTGTTTTTATCAATTGAATGGGCCATGCTCGACCGCGGCACACTTAGCGACACTCAGGCTGCCGGGATAATGAGCAGAAAAGTCCCGGAGCGCCTGCAGGAGAAAGTGAAGGAGCTTGTTCTAAAGTGGGATGAACCGCTTATCGAAATAGAGGGCATGTATGATCTTATAAAAGAGCTTTACGGCAGCGGATATAATATATATCTCTTATCTAATGCCAGCTTCCGCCAGCACGAATACTGGCCGAGAATAAGCTCGAGCAGATTTTTTAAAGACACTCTTATATCTTCGGATGTGAAGCTTGTTAAGCCCCAGACCGAGATATATAATCTTGCCTGCAGGAAATTTGGAATAGAAGCCTCAGAGTGCGTTTTTATCGACGACTCTATAGCAAATGCCGAGGGCGCTGTCTTTGCGGGTATGAAGGGAATAGTTTTTCATGACCCTGCAGACCTGAGAGCCGAGCTGATAAAACTTGGAGTAAGCATCAGCGCATAAAGCAAATATAAAAACGGGGACCGGCTATTGAAGCCGATCCCCGAAATTTATTGTCTATTATGAATTAATACATTCCCATGTCCGGGTTTGCTGCCGGCATAGGAGGATTCTTCTCCGGGATATCTGCAATGAGAGACTCGGTTGTAAGAACCATAGCTGCAACGGATGCTGCATTTTCAATTGCGCTGCGGCAGACCTTTGTCGGGTCAACAATGCCCATAGCAAGCATATCGCCGTAAACATCGTTTGCTGCATCGTAGCCGTAGTTTGCTTCTGTGCTGTTGTATACGTTGTTGAGAATAACAGCGCCTTCAACACCTGCATTTGCAGCGATCTGGCAGATAGGAGCCTTAAGAGCTTTTGCTACCATAGCAGCGCCGGTCTTCTCGTCGCCTTCAAGAGTTGCAACAAGCTTGTCTGCTGCCTTGGAAGCTTCAACATATGCAGAGCCGCCGCCCGGTACTATGCCTTCTGCAACAGCTGCGCGTGTTGCGTTGAGAGCATCTTCAATGCGGAGCTTCTTTTCCTTCATTTCGGTCTCGGTTGCAGCGCCTACTTTGATAACTGCTACGCCGCCGCTGAGCTTTGCAAGACGCTCCTGGAGCTTTTCTCTATCGTAATCGGAAGTGGTGGTTTCAATCTGGCGCTCAATCTGTGCTGCGCGTGCCTTGATCTCTGCAGAATCGCCTGCACCGTCAACGATAACAGTGTTCTCCTTGGTAACTTTAACTGTGCGTGCCTGGCCGAGCATTGTTACGTTAGCATCCTTAAGCTCCATGCCGAGCTCTGTGGAGATAACCTGACCGCCTGTGAGGGTTGCGATATCCTGGAGCATCTCTTTGCGTCTGTCGCCAAAGCCCGGAGCCTTAACGCATACGCAGTTGAATGTGCCGCGGAGTTTGTTGAGAACGATTGTTGCAAGAGCTTCGCCTTCAACATCTTCAGCAACGATAAGGAGCTTGCGGCCCATCTTAACGATCTCTTCAAGAACAGGGAGTATCTCCTGGATGTTGGAGATTTTCTTGTCTGTGATGAGGATGAGAGCATCATCAAGAACAGCTTCCATCTTGTCTGTGTCGGTTACCATGTATGGGGAGAGATATCCGCGATCGAACTGCATGCCTTCAACTACATCGCTGTAGGTCTCGGCTGTCTTGCTCTCTTCGATGCTGATAACGCCATTCTGTCCAACCTTTTCCATTGCCTCAGCAATGAGGGTGCCGATCATTTCATCGCCGGAGGAGATAGTGCCTACACGGGCGATATCTTTGCTGCCGGAGACAGGCTGGGAAATAGCCTTGATGCCTTCAACTGCTTCTGCAGCTGCTTTCTGAATGCCCTTTTTCATAACCATCGGGTTTGCACCTGCTGCGAGGTTCTTAAGACCTTCACCAATCATAGCCTGTGCAAGGACAGTTGCAGATGTTGTACCGTCGCCGGCAACATCATTTGTCTTTGTGGAGACTTCCTTGATGAGCTGTGCGCCCATGTTTTCGAATGCATCTTCGAGCTCGATTTCTTTTGCGATTGTAACACCATCATTGGTGATAAGCGGAGTGCCGTATTTCTTGTCAAGAACTACATTGCGGCCTTTTGGTCCAAGTGTGATCTTAACGGTATCTGCAAGCTGGTTTACACCGCGCTCAATAGCTTTTCTGGCTTCTTCGCCGTAAATAATCTGTTTTGCCATAAGTTAATTCCTCCTAAATTATTCCATAACAGCAAGGATATCGCTCTGACGGACTATTGTGTATTCAACATCATCGAGCTTAACCTTGGTTCCGCTGTACTTGCCTACAAGAACGTTCTGACCTGCTTTAACTGTCATTACGACTTCGTTTCCGTCTACCAGTCCGCCGGGACCTACTTCAACTACTTCGTAAACTTCGGGCTTTTCCTGAGCTGCAGCAGTGAGGAAAATTCCGCCTGCAGTTTTTTCTTCAGCTTCGTTCTGCTTAAGAACAACTCTGTCTGCTAATGGTCTTAACTTCATATGTATATACCTCCAATATTAATTAACAAATCAAGAGCATTTCTGCTTTTTAGCACTCAAATACATCGAGTGCTAACATTGCATATAATACCACAATATCGAAAAAATGCAATACCCAATTAAAAACAAATCTTGAACAATCGCTTATATAAATTATCCGAATAATTTTATCTGCAGTTGATTGAAATGAGCTATAAATAATGGTAATATTTATGGCGCTTATTGCAGAAAAGGACTCTTTTATTTAATGAATACTAAAAAGAACCGTGAAGAACTTTTTGAATCATGCCCCGTACCCAAAGCCGTAGCAACGCTTGCTCTGCCCACTATTGCATCGAGCATTGTAACGGTTATATACTCTCTTGCCGATACATTTTTCGTCGGGATGCTCAACGACCCTATTGAAACGAGTGCCGTAACGCTAATTGCACCTGTGATACTGCTTTTTAACGCAGTAACAAATCTATTTGGTGTAGGCTGCTCGAGCCTCATGAGCAGAGCACTGGGTGTTAAAGACTACACAACCGTTCGCAAAAGTGCCGCTTTCGGCGTTTATTGCGCTATACTGTGCGGGCTTTTGTTCTCGGCATTCTCAATTATTTTTAAATATCCTCTGCTGACTTTGCTCGGCGCTGATGAAAATACCGCAGACTGCTGTGCTGCATATCTGCTGTGGACAGTAAACTGCGGGGCTATCCCGTCTATTCTTAATGTTGTAATGAGCAATCTCAACCGCGCCGAGGGCAGCGCAATGCACGCAAGCGCAGGTGTGATGGCAGGATGCATTCTCAATATGATATTAGACCCGTTTTTCATTCTGCCGCAGTTTCTCAATATGGGCGCTGCGGGCGCCGGATGCGCAACATTTATTTCAAATACCTGCGCGTGCCTTTATTTTATAATCCTGCTGATAATAAAAGGCAAAAATACGTTTGTATGCATCGACCCCGTTATGGCTGTGCCGAATAAAACTGTTGCAAAAGAAGTATTCAGTGTAGGCATTCCGGCATCTATTCAGAACATTCTCAATGTTACCGGCATGACTCTTCTTAATAATATAACAGCCGGCTATGGCGCCGAGGCAGTCTCGGCAATGGGCATTGCGCACAAGGTGGCGCTTGTGCCGCTATACTTCTCTATGGGCGGCGGTCAGGGCGTTATGCCGCTGGTCGGATATAACTACGCCTCGGGCAATAGAGCCCGTATGAAAGAGGCTATTCGCTTCGCAGAGAAGATATTTATTATTTCCATGTTTGCCGCCGGGGCACTGTTCTTTATATTTGCAGGACCGCTCATTAAGCTCTTTATGACAAACGAGCTCATAGTTGAGTATGGTACGGGCTTTCTCAGAGGCTTTTCTGTGGCGATTCCGTTTCTCGCTCTTGATTTTCTTGCCGTTGCTATGTTTCAGGCATGCGGCAAGGGCAGAATCTCACTTATCTTTGCAGTATTGCGCAAGGTAGTTCTTGAGATTCCTGCATTTATCATCTTCAATAAAATATTCGGAATGTACGGGCTTTCATACGGGCAGCCCTTTGCAGAGATTATTCTGGCTGTCGCAGCATTCATTATGCTGGAAAAAATGATGAATGAGGCGCCTGAAAAGCTGTCATTTCAAGAAAAATGATTGTAAATTGTTTAACGCTATGGTATAGTTTTTAAGGAATCTATATTATTCTATTTCAAAGAAACGGAGATATATTATGGGAAAATTTGTTATAAAAGAAGCCAAGTCCGGCCCGATGTTCAATCTCAAGGCAGGCAATGGCGAGATTATTGCAACAAGCGAGGTCTACTCCTCTAAAGCAGCATGCAAAAACGGCATTGAGAGCGTTAAAAAGAATGCTCCAATAGCAAAAATCGAAGACCAGACTGTTGAAGGCTTCGAAAAGCAGACCAACCCTAAGTTCGAAATCTACAAAGACAAAAAGGGTGAATTCCGTTTCCGTCTTAAAGCCTCCAATGGCGAGATTATCGCGACAGGCGAAGGTTATACCTCAAAAGCCGGATGCAAAAACGGTATCGACAGCATCATCAAAAACGCTCCGGAAGCAGAAATCGTTGAAGAAGTCTGATAGATATTTAAAAACCGCCGCTCCTTTTTGGGAGCGGCGATTTTTTATTCTATATTAAATTCAATTGTGACGGGTTCGGTCTGCTGCGTGGAGATGGTAAGTATAGCCTTGCCCGCCGTGCCGGTTGTTTTTATATAGCAGCCCGTCATTCCGCCCTCTGCACATGAGCAGGCAGGGCCCGCAAGCTCAGCGCTGCCCGTGAGAGCAAAGTTTACAGGGATCTGGCAGTAGGAGGCAATATTATTATTTTCATCAAGTATCCTCACTCTCACTGCCGCCATATCATAGCTTTTGCCTTCTTTAAGGCAGTTTGAAGAGACAGATGCATCAAGATGCAGCTTATCAGACGGGCAGCGCTCGGTAGAGAGTATCTCCATGCCGTCCTTTTTGGCAATAAAGCGCCATTTTGTGGACTCACCGCCCCAGTTTGCAACGTATTTGCCATAAAGCTCATAGCAGTCCGCATAGCTGAGATGGTACTGAAGCATGCTTTTTGCTATACGCAGTTTTTCTGATATTGGCAGGTCGCCTATGCCGTATTTTCTTATTGCTGCGAATGACTTTTTAAGTTCTTCTGCCTTGGCATGCGGGAAGTGTTCAACTGTTTCAAGCATGCAGCCTATAAGGTCGTCTATAAGGATAGGGCCGTGCTTCAGTCCGTCCCACAGCTTTGGTGAGAACGCTGCCACAAATTGATCATTTTTATAAAGCTCAACTTCATCGGCATTTGTGAATACCCATATATCGCCTGTTATTCCGCCGGGATAGTCGCCTATATCCATAGGTGAACCGACTTCAAGAACCGGCGAGAGCTCACCCTGGCTGGCATATAATGCTGCAGCAAGCTTAGGGTTTCTGAAGGCATCCATTACGCCATGGTAGCATACTCTGTCGCCCGAGCCGAAGTCTTTATGCGTTGGGTAATCAAACATGCACCAGCCAAAGCACCCTGCATGTTCACCATCTGCCATAGCGTCATTAAGAACGCGTGCATGGCGCAGAGCATGCTCCTGACGCTTGCTCCACGGGTCATAGGACTTTGTTGGGAACATATGCCCGTTATGCTCTGATATTATCAAGGCTTTTTTCATATCAGGCGTTACGCTCTTTTTTGGCTTTACTCCCGCATTTGCACCGGAGTGTGAAAAATCGTTATAAGAATATACGTCTTCAAGGAGGCTGCTCTTTTCAAGATAACGCACGCCGGACGTGGGGCGGCTTGAATCGAGCTCGTGGGCAGCAGCATTTGTTTTTTTATAAAGCTCGTCATTATCCTGGCTCTCGTTTATGCGCACTCCCCACAGAATAATACTCGGGTGGTTTCTATACTGCAGAACCATCTCTTTTGTATTCTCAACTGCCTGAGCCTGCCAGCTTTCATCGCCGATGTGCTGCCAGCCCGGAATCTCTGTAAATACCAGAAGACCTATCTTATCGCATTCATCAATAAAATATTGGCTCTGAGGATAGTGCGATGTGCGCACTGCATTGCACTGCAGCTCGTATTTTAGTATTCTTGCATCCTCGCGCTGCAGACTTTCAGTCGCTGCGTAGCCGATATAAGGGTAGCTCTGGTGGCGGTTCAGCCCGCGAAGGAATATTTTTTCTCCGTTAAGATAAAATCCATCCTCAGCAAATCTTATTGTCCTGAAGCCGAAAGAGACCGTTTCGGAGTCTGTAATTTTTCCATCTTTATGAAGCTCTACTGTGCAGGAATAGAGCTTAGGATGATCAGGTGTCCACGCTTCGGCAGCTGGAACTATCAGGTCAATAACACTGCCCTCCGCCTCGGCTATTACGTTTTCGCCGTCTTTAACATAAATAACCGACTCAGCAGCGCTGTTTTTATTTATTTCAACGTGGAGCTTATTTACTTCAGGCGTAGAGACATAGACATTCTCTATATAGTCATTCTCACGCACATCAAGCCACGCCTCGCGATATAATCCGCCATAAGTCAGATAGTCTATTACATACCCGAACGGAGGAATATTGCTTTTTTCGCGTGTATCAAGCTTAACGGCAAGAAGATTTTTATCCCCGTATTTAACAACATCGCTTATATCTACTTTAAATGCAGTATAGCCGCAGTTATGGGTGCATAGCTCAATCCCGTTTATATATACACTTGCAGCGTGTGCAGCGCCATCAAAGCGCAGGAAGAGCTTTTTGCCCTTCATATCTTCCGGGATATCAAGTATTCTTCTGTAGCCGCACAGCATTTCATAGTGTGCAGGCGATGCGAAATGCAGCGGGACTTCTCTCACATTATGCGGCAGACGGACACTCTCTGCTGTACCACTCCCCTGCATAAATTCTTCAGACCAGCTCTCTGTAAACTCCCAGTTGTTATTTAAACTAAGCATACCTGATATCCTCCAAGATTTTCTTTAACAAAAGATTACCACAATATTCCGGTTAATTCTACAGTGATTTTATTGTTAGATCAGGATAATTATGGTATATTTCTATTATGAATATAATTGATGAAGAAAAACTGAACAGCAGCTTTCACGCTCGCGGCAGCAGAATCAGCATTTTAGAAGAGGCCGTTTCAACCAACACCATGCTCAAGGGCCTTGCAAGAGAAGGTGCCCCGTCCGGCACTGTTCTCATTGCTCTCCGGCAGACAGGCGGCCGCGGCAGGCTCGGTCACAGCTTTGAATCTCCTGCAGGCGGAATATATTTTTCATATCTCATGCACCCCAAGACTTCTCCCGAGGAGACTGCCGAGATTACCATGTGCACGGCTGTATATGTCCGCAGGATGATAATTGACCTTACGGGAATAGAGCCCGATATAAAATACGTAAATGACCTTTTATATAAAGGAAAAAAGCTCTGCGGAATACTCACAGAGCTTATAGAAGGTAATCTCATCATCGGCATAGGGCTTAATGTAAATAACAGCTCCAATGGTTTCCCCGATGAATTAAAAGATATCGTTGTCTCCCTTTCAGATCTTTGCGGGCACGAACTGGATCTTAATGAATTTGCCTTTGGGCTTGTGTCTGCAATAGATAAGCTAGCCGCCTCCTGGCCCGAATGCAAAGAAGAAGCTTTAACCCAATACAAAAAATATTGTATTAATCCTGAAAAAATGTATAAAGAAAACGGCGCGGTATAAAATCGCGCCGTTTCTGAAATTTAAGGGCACTATTGAGTGCTCTATTTTTATATCTGAGGACCTGCTGCAACGAGCTTCTTGCCGGCTTCGTTGCTTTCGTATTTAACGAAGTTCTTAATGAATCTGCCTGCAAGGTCAACAGCCTTCTTCTCCCACTCGGAAGGATCAGCATATGTGTCTCTCGGGTCAAGAATGCCGGAATCAACACCATTAAGCTCGGTTGGGACTTCAAAGTTGAAGTAAGGAATGGTCTTGGTTGGAGCATTTACTATATCACCGTTGAGAATTGCATCTATAATGCCTCTGGTGTCTTTAATTGAAATTCGCTTGCCTGTGCCGTTCCAGCCGGTGTTTACAAGATATGCCTTTGCACCGCTCTGCTGCATTCTCTTAACAAGCTCTTCTGCATACTTGGTAGGATGCAGCTCAAGGAATGCCTGACCAAAGCAGGATGAGAATGTAGGTGTAGGCTCGGTGATGCCGCGCTCTGTGCCTGCAAGCTTTGCAGTAAAGCCGGAGAGGAAATAATACTGGGTCTGCTCAGGTGTGAGAATAGAAACAGGAGGCAGTACGCCGAATGCATCTGCGGAGAGGAAGATAACATTCTTTGCAGCAGGAGCTGAGGAGATAGGACGAACGATATTCTTGATATGGTCTATCGGGTAAGAAACACGTGTATTTTCTGTAACGCTCTTATCTGCGAAATCAATCTTGCCTTCTGCATCAACTGTTACGTTTTCAAGAAGAGCATTTCTCTTGATTGCGTTATAGATATCAGGCTCGGAGTCTTTATCCAGGTTAATAACCTTTGCATAGCAGCCGCCTTCAAAGTTGAATACGCCGTTATCATCCCAGCCGTGCTCATCATCACCGATGAGAAGGCGCTTAGGATCGGTTGAAAGCGTTGTCTTGCCTGTTCCTGAAAGGCCAAAGAATATTGCTGTATTCTCGCCGTTCATGTCTGTATTTGCGGAGCAGTGCATTGAAGCGATTCCCTGAAGAGGCAGATAGTAGTTCATCATGGAGAACATGCCCTTCTTCATCTCGCCGCCATACCAGGTGTTGAGAATGACCTGCTCTCTGCTGGTGATGTTGAACATAACAGCAGTTTCAGAGTTGAGACCGAGCTCTTTATAATTTTCTACCTTTGCTTTTGAAGCACAGTAGATAACGAATGTCGGCTCAAATGATGCAAGTTCTTCTTCTGTCGGCTTGATGAACATGTTGCGGACAAAGTGTGCCTGCCATGCAACTTCCATGATAAAACGGATAGCCATGCGGGTATCTTTGTTTGCGCCGCAGAAAGCATCTACAACATAGAGCTTCTTGCCTGAAAGCTGCTTTACAGCAAGCTCCTTAACAGCTGCCCATGTTTCCTGGGATGCAGGATGGTTATCGTTTTTATAGCCGTCGCTTGTCCACCAGACTGTATCCTTGGAGTTCTCATCAACAACGATATATTTGTCTTTAGGTGAACGGCCGGTGTAAATGCCGGTCATTACATTTACAGCACCAAGCTCAGTAAGAGTGCCCTTGTCATAACCTTCAAGAGAAGGATCCATCTCGTCTTCAAAGAGGCGTTCATATGAAGGATTGTAAATTATCTCTTTTGTACCGGTTATGCCGTACTTGGAAAGATCTACATTTGCCATTTTATTACCTCACTTTAAAAAATTTTAATCTTATATCAGCCGCCGAAAACAGACAGCAGGAAGCCCGCGGCGATAGCTGATCCAATAACTCCTGCTACGTTTGGACCCATTGCATGCATAAGCAGGAAGTTTGTCTTATTATAACGTCTGCCAACATCCTGGGATACTCTTGCAGCCATAGGAACTGCTGAAACGCCGGCTGAACCTATAAGCGGGTTGATCTTCTTGCCGGATGCATAATACATTATAACGCCTCCGATAAGACCGCCGCATGTTGAAATGCCGAATGCTACAAGACCAAGGATAATGATGTAGATAGTTCTGATGTTAAGGAAAGTCTCAGCTCCCATTGTAGCGCCGACTGATGTTGCCAGGAATATTGTAACGATATTCATAAGTGCATTCTGCACAGTGTCTGACAGACGGTCTGTAACGCCTGTTTCACGCAGAAGGTTGCCGAACATAAGGCATCCAACCAGTGGAGCAGTTGAAGGGAGAAGAAGGATAACAAAGCTTGCAACAACTATCGGGAAAATGATTTTTTCAGTCTTGGAGACTTCGCGGGTCTGCTCCATTTTAACTGTTCTCATTTCCTTGGTTGTAAGAAGCTTCATAAGAGGCGGCTGGATGAGCGGAATAAGTGCCATATAAGAATAGGCAGCTATTGCAATAGGTCCAAGGAGCTCAGGTGCCAGCTTAGTTGTAAGATAAATTGCAGTAGGACCATCAGCACCGCCGATAATACCTATTGATGCAGCCTGCGGACCTGTGAATCCGAGCAGAACAGCACCAAAGAATGCTACGAAAACTCCAAGCTGAGCTGCTGCACCAAGCAGAAGGCTCTTTGGATTTGAAAGAAGCGGACCAAAGTCAGTCATGGCTCCAACACCCATAAAGATAAGTGATGGGTATATACCGGCTTTTACGCCTATATAGAAGAAGTCAAGCAGACCGCAGTTGCTCATTATATGCCCGTAGCTGTGATAATACGGGCTTGTTGAATCAAGAAAAGCTGACCAGAGTTCAGGATGATAGAGTGCATTTTCACCGCCCATAGCAACGAAATAGCTTACATTGCTTAAAAGGCATCCGAATGCAATACCAACCAGAAGCAGGGGTTCAAATTTCTTTACTATGCCAAGATAAAGAAGCACAAACGCAATGAGAATCATAACTAGATTCTTCCAGCCTCCGGCCATGAAGAATCCGGCAAAGCCTGATTCCATCGCGAGCTTCTGCAGCGTTCCTAAAACGTTCATCTGCAGCCTCCTTATGCGATAACTATGAGAGGAGTACCGGTCTCAACCACCTGACCCTTACTTACAGCTATCTGGGCTACGCTGCCTGATTTAGGAGCAACTATCTCATTTTCCATCTTCATAGCTTCAAGAACAATAAGAACCTCGCCCTCTTTTACCTGCTGTCCCTGTGAAGCAAGAATCTTCAGAACATTGCCCGGCATAGGAGCCTTTACTACCTCACCGGCTGCAATTGCAGTCTGAGCAGCAGGGGCAGCTGCTGCAGGAGCGGCCGGAGCTGCCGCAACAGGTGCTGCAGCAGCGGGTGCTGATGCCACAGGAGCCTTTGCTTCGTATTCGTCTACGAGCATTGCCTCTCCGGCTTCAACTTCAACTTCATAAACCTTATTATTTAGAGTAACTTTATATTTCATTTCACTTGACCTCCTTAATGGATATAAAACGCAGTTCATTAAGCGGCTTGCCGAGGTTATCTGCAACAATAGCCATAATCATAGCTGCGTCGCGCGGGTCTGTGTCATATAGCTTGAGCTCACCGGCAGTGCCCTTTGCGGGTTCAGCCTGCGGTGCAGCAGGTGCAGCCGGAGCTGCTTCCTGTACTGCTGCTTTGGTTTCTTTTTTTGCAGAGGCAACCATGATCTTTCCCATAATCGTAATAACAATCATTAAAAGGATAAGTCCAAGGAAAACCACCGCATATCCAAGAAGACCAACAGCCGCCGCATTTCCTATACTGATATTAACAAGGTCCATATCAGGCCTCCGTTATACTGTAGCGCACAATCTTTTCCTCGCGCTCACGGCGTTTTTCGAAGAAGTTTTCTGCAACCTGTGGGAATGCAATGTAGCTGAGAACATCCTCTTCGCATCTGGCTGTATCGCCCAGCTGAGCTTCAGCTTTTTCAAAGGTATCTGTTGGGAGAGTGTCGGCATATCTGCCCTCGATTGGCTTTTCACCATTAAGGATCTTAGCGCGGACTTCGGGATCGATTGGAGCAGGAGTTCTGCCGTATTCGCCGCGACAGTAAGCCTTGATCTCGGCACCTACGTTTTTATAGCGTTCACCTGCAAGAACATTCTGTACAGCCTGGGTTCCGATAAGCTGGCTTGTAGGTGTAACGAGCGGAGGATATCCCATATCCTTACGTACAGCCGGAGTCTCTTTGAGAGCTTCTTCGAATTTGTCGGAAGCATTAAGAGATTTAAGCTGGCTTAAAAGGTTAGAGAGCATGCCGCCCGGAATCTGGTAGTTGAGGCACTGAGTATCTGTGCCCATTGAGATTGGGTTAAGTGTGCCGTCTTTAATGTATTCTGCTCTGATGGGTTTGAAGTAGTCTGCGATTTCGTAGAGTACTTTCTCGTTGAGGGAGACACCGTATCCCATTTCGCGCAGAGCGCAGAAGAGAGTCTCTGTTGCGGGCTGTGATGTACCGCCGGAGAACGGAGAGATTGCTGTATCAATAACATCAGCGCCTGCCTCAATACCCTTAAGGTATGTCATGAATGCCATACCGGTGGTGCAGTGAGTGTGCATAACTACCGGCAGATCAACGGCATCTTTAATTGCAGCAACAAGATCATAAGCATTCTGCGGAGTGAGAATACCTGCCATATCCTTGATGCATATAGAACCTACGCCCATCTGCTGCATTTCTTTAACCATATTTACATAGTTATCAAGAGTATGTACAGGAGATGTTGTGTAAGAGATAGTGCCGGATGCAAGTGCACCGGAGTTGACTGTTTCTTCAACAGCAACCTTAAGGTTGTTTACATCGTTAAGGGCATCAAAGATTCTTATGATATCAATGCCGTTTTTAACAGATGCGCGTACGAAACGGCGAACAATATCATCAGGATAGTGCTTGTATCCAAGGATATTCTGCCCGCGGAGCAGCATCTGCAGCTTGGTGTTGGGCATTTTTGCACGGATTTTTCTCAGGCGCTCCCATGGATCTTCATTCAGGAAGCGCAGGCACACATCAAATGTTGCGCCTCCCCACACCTCAGCGGAATAGTAGCCGGCCTGATCAATTTTATCAAGGATCGGCTCCATTTTTTCGTAGCTGAGTCTTGTGGCAATAAGACTCTGGGATGCATCGCGCAGGACGGTTTCTGTAAAACCTACATTTTGCTTTTGCATTGTTTCCTCCTCACATGATTTGTTTTTTATATTTTTAATTTTAAAATTTAAGCAAGTTTTTGTTCAAGAGCTGCAAGCTTCAGGCTTGTGCAGAATACAAGCATTGCCTGCTCAAGCTCTTCTACTGGGGGTAGAGACGGTGCTATGCGGATATTTGAATCCTGAGGGTCTTTGCCGTATGGGAATGTTGCGCCGGCACCCGTCATGGTTACACCCGCTTCTTTGGTAAGCTCAAGAGTACGTTTTGCAAGTCCCGGAAGAGTATTTACTGAAACGAAATATCCTCCCTTCGGACGCTGCCAGGAAGCGATCTCAAGGGGTGCTATCTCTTCATCAAGGTGTTTGAGCACGCATTGGAATTTTGGATACATTATTTCAGCGTGGCGCTTCATGAGTGCAAGAGTATTTTCTTTATCCTTAAGATATTTTACATGGCGAAGCTGATTTACTTTATCGTATGAGATCATCTGAATGTTGATAAGCTTTTGCATGTAGGCAATATTTGCTTCAGATGAAGCCATAACAGATATGCCCGCTCCGGGGAAAGTTACCTTGGATGTTGAAGCGAACTCATATACCATGTCCGGGTTTCCTGCTTCGCGGCAGAGAGAGATTATATCTTCAAACGGGACGAAGTCCCCGTCGAATTCATGTATGCAGTATGCATTGTCCCACATAATGGTAAAGTCCGGTGCGGCAGGCTTAAGAGTTGCAAAGCGATGGACTGTTTCTGAAGAATAAACGATTCCATCAGGGTTTGAATATTTAGGAACGCACCAGATACCTTTTACTGCAGGGTCTTTAACAAGCTCTTCTATCATGTCCATGTCAGGACCCGTTGGAGTCATAGGGATGGTAATCATTTCAGCCCCGAATGACTCGGTTATCTTAAAGTGTCTGTCATATCCCGGTGCCGGGCAGAGCCATTTAATTTTATCAAGCTTTGCCCATGGCTTTTCCGAGTGGAGAAGACCGTGAGTATATGCCTTGGAGATTGTATCGTACATAAGAGTAAGCGATGCATTGCCGCCGATAAAGCATTCTTCAGGTTTGCAGCCAAGAATATCTGCAAAAAGTTTTTTTGCTTCGGGAATGCCGGACACTTCGCCGTAGTTTCTCACATCGATGCCGTCTGATGTGCAGTCTTCAGCATCAGAAAGAACAGTGAGGATATCCGAAACCATATCAAGCTGTTTTTTAGACGGCTTGCCTCTTGCCATATTGAGCTTGAGACCAAGTTCTTTTAACTTGCTGTATTCTTTGCTCACGGCATCATACTCAGCCTTGAGTTCTTCATTTGATAATGAGCTATATGCCTTGTTCATTTTGTGCCTCTTTATAACTTAAAATTAATTCATCTTATTATACACCAATTGTTAAATTTTTCATAGATAAATTTTTCATAGTTGCTATATTGATTTTTATTTTAGTTGTATTCCCTTATTTTAACTGATATAATTAACTATCTAAAGAAAGAGAAGGGCACTATATGGACAGTAAAACAACAAAGCGGAACCTGATAATGTTCCCGTTGGGGACAGTCGGCCGCGATATGATCTACAACCTTTATACCAACTTCATTTTCACGTTCATTCTGTTTACCAAAGGGCTCACTGCAGCCCAGCTCGGCGCAGTATCCGCAATAATGATAGGCGCAAGAGTTTTTGATGCTCTTAATGACCCTATAATGGGAAATATCATTGAGCGCACAAGGACCCGCTGGGGCAAATATAAGCCCTGGCTTGTTATAGGAATATTAACAACCTCACTTGTTGTGTATGCTGCCTTCAACACAAAGCTTACCGGCTGGAAGTTCGTATGGTTCTTCCTTGTAATCTATCTGCTCTACAGCATCACATATACCATGCACGATATTTCCTACTGGGGCATGGTCCCGTCACTGGGAACAGACGCTCATGTAAGAGACCAGTTCACATCCCGCGCAACACTTTTTGCCGGTATTGGCGGCACTATTGCCGGATTTTTCATTCCGATGCTCACAACCGGCAGCAACACCATTGGCGGCAGCACACCTTATGCATATGGCAGAGTTGCTCTTGTAATCGCAATTCTCGCTCCGCTCTTTCTCTGCTTCACCATCTTCGGTGTTAAGGAAGAGCGCAGCTATAATGATGATCCTATTCCGCCGATAAGCTTCAAAAAGATCATCTCCGTTTTCAAAAATAACGATCAGCTTTTATGGATATCTCTGATATTCCTCTTCCAGCAGACAGGCAACGACCTCGCTCTTGGCGGGCTTGGGTCCACGTTTATCTATTTTGACCTTGGATACGAAGGCGGCTTCTACTCCACCTTCTCCACATTCGGTCTGGCTGCAACCGCAGTTCTTATGGTTATCTACCCGACAATAGCAAAGAAAGTAAAACGCAAAGACTTCATGCGCACAATGCTCCTGGTTTCAGCAATAGGTTATGCGGCTATGCTTCTTGTCGGTCTCTTTGTTCCGTCATCAAATGCAACTCTAAAGTGCTGGATATTCACTGTGGCTTACATGGTCGCAAACTTCGGTATATACAGCTACTATCTAATAATGATGATTTCCATCATCAACACCGTTGAATATAACGAATATAAAAACGGTGAGCGTGATGAGGCTATAATCGCTTCTGTCCGTCCGTTTGTTACAAAGCTTGGAAGCGCAGTTGTTATAGCAATCAACTATATCACATACCTTATTTGCGGCGTAACCAAGTTTACACAGCAGATATCAGACTTTGAGCAGCAGACAAGCCAGAATCTCATAACAGAAGCCGAAAAGCTTACTAAGATAAACGAAGTTATTGCAAATGTCGGCTCTGCGCAGAAGGTGGGACTTCTTATAGTCCTCACAGTTCTCCCGTTTATCTGCATGTATATCTCCTATAAGCTTTATGTTAAACACTACATCCTTGATGAGGACGAATATGCCCGCATCTGCGAGGAGATAAAGAAATAACATTAATATAGTAACTCGTCCAAATCTCGAAAAAAAATCGGCATTTGGACGAGTTACCTGTTAAGCAATCGAACATTTTTAAGCTCAGGCAAGCAAAACCGCTGCCTGAGCTTATTTTTAAAGCTTATTCATTTACTTCTTTTATAACGTATACATTTGAGCCGAAGTCGCCCTGGTTGCGGAGTGTTTCATCATAGCCCGTACCCATAAACTTAAGTGCCAGAGGAATGCCCGCGTTCAGCCCGGCACCTGTGCACTGCAGATCTTCTCCGCCGTCATTGAGTGCATATAATTTGTCTGCAGTCCGCAAAACGACGCCATTGGGGTCTATTTCTACCGGGGCAACATATTTCACAAGCGTTCTGAGGCGCCCGACCCTGAGAGTCTGAGGCCTTGATATAACGCTGTATAGTTTATTTTCATCAAGCCCGCTGATCTTCAGCCACTCATAGCCGCCTGCTGAACGAACGAGTCTATGGAATAGCCCAACAATAGTTTCTTCGCTGTCTGAAACCTTCCAGCATACAGCATCATTCTCTGAATATTCTCTGGAGAACGTTCCGAACTGGAAGCATTTTCTATGCTCCTTATAAAAATCTACAGCAGCTTTGAGTTCTTTCTCTTCGATTGGGAAAATATGTGAAAGTTCAAGTTCAACTCCGAATACTCCGAAGAATGCAACATTTGCGCGGGTTGAAAGCGGAGTCTCTCTTAAAGACTGGGAATGCGGCGCGGCAGATATGTGTGAGCCCCAGCATGACTGCGGATATAGATAGCTTAAACCGTTCTGGATATCAAGACGTTCAATAGGGTCTGTATTGTCAGAACCCCATATCTGAGCACCGAAGCACAGCATTCCAAGGTCAAAACGATTGCCTCCTGAGGCGCAGTTTTCAAGAAGTACAGAAGGTCTTGGCTTAAAAATACGTCTCTGTACATCATATAGTCCAAGAATATATTCATGGGCTTTTGCTCCGGATATCGGCAGATTGCGGTTCATATCCCATTTAACATAGTTTATTCCGCAATCGTCAATTATTCTTGATACATTCTCCACTATATAATCGCGCACTTCGGGCAGTGTGAGATCAAGAAGATATTCATTGCGCTCAAGCAGGTTTCTATCCTGAAATGTCTTCAGTGCCCACTCCGGATGGAGCCGATATAGATCAGAATCAGGATTTACAGCCTCCGGTTCAAACCAAAGTCCAAAATCCATGCCAAGCCTTTTGATTTTCGCCGACAGCCCTTCAATTCCGCCCGGCAGTTTCTTTTTATTTACATTATAATCCCCGAGACCTGCACTGTCGGAATTGCGCTCTCCAAACCATCCGTCATCAAGGACAAACAGCTCGCAGCCGAGTTTTTTTGCTTTTGAAGCAAGCGTAAGCAGCTTGGACTCTTTAAAATCAAACATGCAGCCTTCCCAGCTGTTATACAAAACCGGACGTTCCCTGAAACGCCAGTATTCCGGGATTATATTATTATTCACGAATGAGTGCATATTGCGGCTTAGTCCATTAAAGCCTGACGAAGAATAACAGATAACAGCCTGTGAGCTTTCAAAGCATTCTCCTGCAGCAAGTTGTACCGGAAAAGATCCCGGAGATATGCCCAGCATTACTCTTGTATAGTTCTGGGCCGACATCTGAGCGGAGGCATAGTGGTTGCCGGAATAAAGCTGATTAAAGCCATATGCTTCGCCAAAATCTTCATTTGTATTGCTGCGTGAAAGCATGAAGGCGGGATTGTGGCGGTTTGATGAAAAACCACTGGAGCTTTCATTTACCACTCTTGAGGAAGATACAGGCAATGTATGCTCCTGCATTTCACTCAGCCACCCGCCGTCGAATGTGGTTATTTTGAATGATCCTTTAAGATCTACCATCGCTGACATCAGCTTTGAAATTTCAATATTTTCAACGGCCTCAACAACTGTCCTGCAGCATATTGCTGTTTCAAATACCGAGTAGTATATTTTAAGCTTTACAGCAGGAGCTGTGAAATACAGTTCAAGACTATTCTCAGCATTTTCAGCTTGCGGCAGACCTGACTGCATGGGTGAGGCGCCGCTTTCCAGAGAATAACTGCTGTATACAAGGTCTGAAGGGATACTGAGTTTAATAGGCACCTCTCTATAGTCGCCTATATTCTCCCCGCTCCACACCAGCGGCAGGGTATCCTGTGCAGAGGATGCATCTCCGTCATTATAGTATGTTGTGCTTCCCCAGCCGGGTGTTTTGCGCAGAGTCATAGCTTCTGCATCAGCCCGGGTTATAACTCTCCCGCAATGCAGCAGAAGAGGCTTGCCGTTTACAATGTGTATAAGCATGGACATACAGCTATTTGAAAGGAGGAACGCATCAGTTTCATTTAGCTTAAGATCCAGAATCATAATATAATCACTGCCTTAAATTAAATTTTGCTATGTAATTTTACCATATATATGAT
>R14__coassemble_340_pt1 | contig 35601 bp, 33 predicted proteins | sample R14__metabat2_low_PE_022 | metagenome-assembled genome bin R14 | reverse complement strand
CCGCTACCTGCTTACTGCTTCCTAGGCGCTAGCGCCTAACGCCTACGCCCCAGCCCGCGCCCCGGCCTTAGCCGTGCCGGCGGGAGGCTTAGCTGCTTCCTGCTAACTATTATGTCCTGCTACCCGCTACCTGCTTACTGCTTCCTAGGCGCTAGCGCCTAGCACCCAGTGCCTTATTCCCGTACATCTCCTGCTCGGCGGTCTGAATCATATCGGATATGCTCATGCCGTCCTGCAGTGAGCAGACACCGGAGGACATATGGTAGTTCTCTTCTGCAAGCTGCCCGTCTATTTTTTCAAGCACGGAGCGGACCTCGCTCTCGTCCATGGTGGTGGTGAAGGCAACGAACTCATCGCCGCCGATGCGGTAGCACTCCTCGCCAAAGGCGTCTTTGAGGACATTGGCGCAGAGCTTGAGGAAGACATCACCCGCAAAGTGACCTTTTTCGTTATTCAGTGTGTGAAGCCCGTCGGCATCGGAATAGATGCAGATAAGGTGTTCAGGGCGGTTTTGCTCATAAGCCTCGGTTTTCTCGGTGAAGCTGAAGCGGTTATATAGCCCGGTGAGAACATCCATTTTGCTGAGGTATGTGGCTCTGATGCGGTTTTCAAGGTTATTCTCTCCGCTCTCACCAATGGAGAAAACAATTGTGCTTAGAGCAGCAATAATCATGCAGCGGGGAAGCGCAGTATAAAGGAGATTGCGCCCTGCCCAATAGGATGCATCATAGGAGGCCATCGGCACTGTGGTGATGTCATAGCCGCAGCATTGAACGAGGAAGGTATAGAAATCAACCTGAGATAGGCCGAGTGTGATGTTGAGATATGAGGAGAGAAAAACTATGATAATCGTGCCGATAAGCACAAAGCGGTTCATCTGCCGGTTATGATACTGCGCGGCAAGCAGCAGCGGCATAAGAAGAGCGATATCCGCCCACTGATTGAGGACCGTTATTGCAAGAAGAATCTCAAGCAGGGCAAAGCCCATTATCACATACTTGGTTGCGGGCGATTCAATCCGAGGTGCTTTACGGAAAAACAGCATGGGAATTGCCGTGCAGATAAAAACAAGCACGGTAACAAGGCGCATGCGGCCGTGCGTTACGTGGAAGGTGCCGATTTCGTTGAGCACCTCGCACAGCAGCATGATTACAAGCACATAAAAGAGCGTCCGCAGCACATATCGGTTAGGCTTTATTTCGTTTTCTTCGATAAGAATTTTATCCATTTTAATATTTCCTATTCACATTTTCCCACTACTAATAACTATTATAACACAATTGATTTACAGATTAAAATAAGATATAATAATTTATCAAATTTTTTTGGGAGAGATTTATGGATATAGAATATCTGCTCATATTGCAGAATATAAGAGAATCCACAGGCGGGTTTTTAAATGACTTCTTCCTCTTTATAACCTCCATTGCGGTTGACTATTATATTCTTGTTGCAGCGCTTATAATCTTCTGGGTCGTGGATAAAAAATCCGGCCGCAGAGTGCTCCTTACATGGGGAACAGCCTTGTGGCTGGGCGCATTTCTAAAGACAACCTTCTGCGTCTACAGGCCCTGGATAAGAGACAGCAGAATAGTACCCGCAGGCGGCGCTCTTTCAGGCGCCAGCGGATATTCCTTCCCCAGCGGGCACAGCATGAGCTCCGGCGGATTCTGGAACTCTCTTGCCATATGCTATAAAAAATATAAAGGGCTTGTTATATTCTGCGTATTCATGGTGCTGCTCACGATGTTTTCAAGAAACTTCCTCGGCTACCACACACCGCAGGATGTTCTGGCAGGCGGACTCGGCTCGCTTCTGTGCGCATTTCTTATAAGCAAGCTGTGCGACTATGTTGAAAGCCACCCTGATAAAGACTGGATATTCCTTATTATCGCCACCGTCTTAACAGCGGCTCTTCTCTATTATATCTCCGTTAAGCACTATCCCGAGGACTATGTTGACGGGCAGCTCCTTGTTGACCCGAAGAAAATGACCATAGACGGCTGGAAAGATCCCGGAAGATTTTTCGGCATACTGCTGGGATGGTTTATTGAACGCAGATTCATTAACTTCTCAACCGAAGGCTCTGCGCGGCAGAAGGTAATAAGAGCCCTCGTCGGCGGTCTTATCACCATCTTCTGGTGGACAGCCATTGCAGGTCCTGTGGGCAAATCAATAGGCACGGGCATAGGCTACTTCATCACCCAGGCAAGCACACCTCTTGTTATGATGACAATCTACCCGCTTTTATTCAAAAAGCCGGAGCAGGAACCCCTGATTGAAAGCGAAGAAGCAGCAAAATAAAAAATTAAGGAGTGAGCGGAACATGAGAACAGACGAGCGCAGAGAAAAGATAATCGAGATGCTTAAAGAATCCGACACTCCTATCCCTGCCAAGACTCTGTCGGCACAGTTTAATGTGAGCCGGCAGGTAATAGTGCAGGATATGGCCGTTATAAGAGCATCTATGCCGGATATAATCCCCACAAACCGCGGATATATTATGCAGCAGCAATCAAGCGGCTTTTCAAGAGAATTCAAGGTGCAGCACAATGAAGAGCGCACCGAGGAGGAGCTCTGCCTTATTGTTGACTGCGGCGGCACAGTTAAGAATGTGAGCATAAGCCACCGCGTCTACGGCAGAATAACTGCCGAGCTTGATATAAGCTCGCGGCAGGATGTATATGAGTTTATGGAGGCTATAAATAACAGCAGCTCAGGGCTCATAGGCAATGCAACCTCAGGCTTCCACTACCACCTGGTTGAGGCACCAAGCGTTGAGCGCCTTGATCTTATTGAGCAGAAGCTGAAGGACGCGGGATTGCTGGCTGAATTGCTGCCGTGGGAACAGGAATAGGAAGCAGGTAGCAGGAAGCGGGAAGCAGGGAGCATGAGCGCCCGCACACCTCAACTCGTGCATCGGCTCGGTGTGCCGATGGGCGCCATCCAGCGAGCAACCGAGCGATAGCGAGGCTCTTAGCGAGTCGGACTAGCGCATAGGAAGAAATTCTTGACAGCGGGGATTTTTAAGACTATAATCACCATCGAAAATCAGATATGGGTGCTGGGTAATCCCGGCTGAGACAGAGCCATACGAGGCTCGAGACCATGAAACCTGATCCGGATAATGCCGGCGTAGGAAACCACAACAGCTTCTTAGCGCAGGTTTTATTGCCTGCGCTTTTTGTTTTAGTATCAGTAAGCATAATTAAGGAGAAAAGATGAAAGTTGCATCTGAGGATATGCTGCTCTATGCAGTAACAGACCGCGCCTGGCTCAACGGCGCATCTCTTAAAGACAAAGTGGAGCTTGCGCTCAAGGGCGGGGCAACATTCGTTCAGCTGCGCGAGAAGTGCCTTGATGAGGATGAATTTCTTAAAGAGGCGATAGAAATATGCGCTCTCTGCCGGGAGTATGGCGTGCCGTTTGTAATTAACGACAATGTGGATATTGCAGTTAAGTGCGATGCAGACGGAGTGCATGTGGGGCAGAGCGACATGGCGGCTGAAAAAGCCCGCGCGGTGCTGGGACCTGACAAAATAATAGGAGTTTCAGCACACACTGTTGAAGAGGCGGTTGCTGCAGAGAAGGCAGGCGCTGACTATCTTGGAGCGGGCGCAATGTTTGCAACCGGCACAAAAAAGGATATATCTATTCTATCATCAGATGAGCTGCGCGATATATGCTCGGCTGTGAGCATCCCGGTGGTTGCAATAGGCGGGATAAACAGCTCTAATATGGTTGAACTCAAAGGCACGGGCGTTGACGGAGTAGCCGTGGTGAGCGCAATATTTGCGCAGGATGACATATGTGCTGCCGCTAAAGAGCTTAAAGCTCTTGCCGGGGAGTATTTCGCAAAGTAAGTAAATAAAAAAGTTAATACTATGGTCTCCGAAAGACGGAGGTCATAAAGCGGGGCACCGGGGGCACCACCTTGTCTCGCAATATAAAAATCAAAGCTGAAAGAAGGAACATTATGAAAACAGCATTGACTATCGCCGGAAGTGATTCCAGCGGAGGCGCCGGCATTCAGGCAGATATCAAAACAATGACGATGAACGGGGTTTTTGCCACCTGTGCCATCACTGCTTTGACAGCTCAGAATACTACCGGCGTGAGCGCAATATCCGAAGTAAGCCCTGAATTTCTGGGGCAGCAGCTGGACGCTGTGTTTACAGACATCCGCCCTGATGCAGTAAAGATCGGCATGGTCTCATCTTCAGGCCTTATTGAGATGATTGCCGAAAAACTTAAGGAATATAAGGCCGAAAAGATAGTTGTAGACCCAGTTATGGTGGCAACCAGCGGCGCTAAGCTTATAAGCGACGATGCTATCTCCACATTAAAGGAGAAGCTTTTCCCGCTTGCGGCAGTCCTCACTCCGAATATCCCCGAGGCGGAAGTGCTCTCAGGCATGGAGATAAAAAATGAAGAGGACATGATAGCTGCAGCAAAGCTCATCAGCGAAAAATACAGCTGCGCTGTGCTGTGCAAGGGCGGTCACCAGATAAACGATGCAAACGACCTTCTCTACCGCAGCGGTGATTACCGCTGGTTTAACGGCAAGCGCATCCCCAACCCCAACACCCACGGTACGGGCTGCACGCTTTCAAGCGCGATAGCATCAAACCTTGCCAAGGGCTTTGATCTCGACACTTCCGTTGAGCGGGCAAAAAGCTATATCTCAGGTGCTCTTGCCGCCATGCTGGACCTTGGCGCAGGCAGCGGACCTATGAACCACGCTTTTGACCTGCAGGGTATGTATGCTGAGGAGGCTGAGTAAGATGGAAAAACGCACTTCAGTATTTGAAAACGGACTTATATGGTTTGGAGCGGGTGTTTCGCTCGCAGAGATTCTCACAGGCACATATTTTGCTCCACTCGGCTTCAGCAAAGGTCTGGCAGCAATTCTTATAGGCCATGTTATAGGCTGCCTGATGCTCTTTTTTGCAGGTCTTATAGGCGGGTATTCAAAGCGCCCTGCAATGGAGACTGTTAAAATGAGCTTTGGCGAAAAGGGCAGCATTCTCTTCTCAACGCTCAATATCCTCCAGCTTGTGGGCTGGACGGCTATTATGATATACGACGGCGCACTTGCAGCAGACGGCGTTGCCTCCACAGGACACTGGGTGTGGTGCATTATTATAGGCGCTCTTATTGTGGCCTGGATAATGATAGGGATAACCAACCTCGGCAAAGTGAATACCGTTGCTATGGCAGCGCTTTTCATACTCACTATCATCCTCAGCTTCCGCGTATTCTCCGGCGCGGGAGTATCAGGCGAGGCAGGCGATGCAATGACATTCGGTGCAGCAGTTGAGCTGTCGGTTGCAATGCCGCTTTCCTGGCTGCCTCTTATAAGCGACTATACCTCCAAGGCGGAAAAGCCTTTTGCCGCAACGCTCTGCTCAACGCTTGTATACGGAGCGGTGAGCTGCTGGATGTATATTATAGGCATGGCAAGTGCCATCTTTACGGGCGAATATGATATAGCTCAGATTCTTCTTAAGGCAGGGCTCGGCATTGCGGGACTTCTGATAATCGTTTTTTCAACGGTTACCACCACCTTCCTTGATGCCTACTCAGCAGGCGTTTCAAGCGAGGCTATATTCAAAAAGCTCAACGGCAAATGGATAGCGATAGGCGCGGCTGTATTCGGCACGATTGCCGCAATACTCTTCCCGATGGATGATATAACAGACTTTCTTTATCTTATAGGCTCTGTATTTGCGCCGATGATAGCCATTCAGATTTCGGATTACTTCATACTCAAAAAAGACAGCAGCAGCTCCATGTTTGATTGGAAGAATCTTATAATCTGGGCGATCGGATTTATTCTTTACCGCATTCTTATGAATGTGGATATGGTAGTCGGCAACACGCTGCCGGATATGCTTATCACAATTGTGATATGCGTTATCGTTGGAAAACTCGGCGGGAAAAGCACCGCTGCAGAATAAAAAAATTATATAATATGGTCTTTGGAATGAGGCATGGAGGGGAGCTCCTTTGTGCCGCGCTCTTTAAAGGATGACGAAGGCTATATTGCGAGGGAGCCCGTATGCCGGGCTGAGAGGACCCCGGAGGGTCGACCGCCGGACGCGCCTGCTTTACGGCAGACGTCCGGGCACCCGTCCGGAATTATAAAGGGTGTGTACCGGAAGGGTGCACGCCCTTTTTGGGCTAATATCCATATTCCGGAGGTAATTATTATGAAAAAAACCATCACCCGTATCCTTGTGGCTGTTCTCAGCCTCACACTCCTCACAGCCTGCGGCACAACAGCTGCAGCCCCTTCAACATCTGCCGAAACAGCAGACACTCAGGCAGAAGAAGCAGCACCTGCAAATAAAGAGATAGACACTCTCCGCATTGCCTTCTCGCCATATGCAGATGCAGACGACATCACCACTGCCACAGACCCTCTGGTTGCACTTCTGCAGGAAAAGCTTGCTGAAAAGGGCTATGATGTTAAGAACATCGAAATGACCGTCGGCACAAGCTACCCCGCAGTAGGCGAGGCACTGAGCGCAGGCTCAGCAGACATCGGATTTATGTCGAGCGCAAACTATGTTGCATACTCTGATGACTGCAACGTTCTTTTAACAGCCCTGCGCAAGGCTATAAACAAAGACTCTCTCAACCCTGCCGACTGGAACGACGGTACCATTGAAGAATACACAGACGATTATTCAACCTACTACCGCTGCATTATCCTTGCAGGTCCTTCAGAAAAGGGCCAGGCACTTATAGCAAAGGTTAATGCGGGCGAGGAGCTTACATGGGATGAGCTTAATGATGCTACCTGGGCAGTTCTCAGCCCGACATCCTCTTCTGGCTATATCTATCCCTGTCTCTGGCTGCAGAATAATTACGGCAGGAGCATTTCAGATCTTGAAAACGTTGTAGAGGTTGAATCCCACACCTCGGCCGTTGCAAGACTTGCCTCACAGCAGGCTGATATTATGGTATCCTATGGTCACATCCGCATTAAGAATGCACCTGTATGGCAGAGCGACTTCGGCGGCGAGGGTGACATGGCTGAAGCAACCGGCATTATAGGTGTAACAGACGGCATAGTAAATGACCTTATTGCCTATAGTCTTGCATCCGACGTGATGGCCGATGAGGCATTCCGCCAGGCACTCGGCGAAGCATTCATAGAGATAGCTGAAACTGAAGAAGGTCAGGAGATAATAAGTGTATTCAGCCAGGTCGGCTATACATGGGGTCAGGACTCAGATTATGATGTAACAAGAGAGGCTGAGGCTCTTCTCAAAGAGCTCAACGGCTAAAGGCGCTTTGCGCCAGTGAATAACTAAATGGAGGTGCCGGCATGAAGCTGGAGATAAGCCACATCAGAAAACAATATGATAAAAATACCGTTGCGCTGCGCGATGTGAGCTTTACGAGCGAAAAGGCCGAGTTTATCTCCATATACGCAAAATCGGGGGAGGGCAAGAGCTCACTGTTTCGTATTTTAAACGGAAGCCTTAAGAGCGATGAGGGCGCCTTTCTTATAGACGGCGAGGACCTGCTCTCCGCTTCCCCCAAAAGACGCAGAAGGCTGCAGCGGCAGATCGGCACTATCTATCAGGACTTCTGTCTGGTGGAGTCTATGTCGTGCATTGAGAATGTGCTCAATGCAGCTCTTCCCGAGATGGGCTTTTTCAGGGGAATATTCGGTATTTTCGGTGATGAGAGGCGGAAAGAGGCTATGCAGCTTCTTGAAAAGGTGGGGCTTGAAGATAAGCCCGACACGCCGGTAAAAGATCTCTCAGGCGGGCAGAAGCAGCGCGTTGCCATTGCAAGAGCGCTTATGCAGCACCCGGGGATCCTTCTGGCAGACGAACCTGTTGCCTCGCTTGACCCTGTGACCGGCAGAAAGATTCTGGAGCTTTTACGTGAGATACAGCAGAATGAAAAGCTCACAGTGCTTATGAACTCGCATAACCCCGCGCTCTCAACAGAGTTTTCAGACCGCATAATTGCCCTTGGCGGCGGAAGAGTTGTTTATGATGCGCCGGCAAGCGAGTTTGATGAAGAAAAGATTGCCCTTATATACGGCGCCGGGGAGAAGGACGAGGCATGAAAAGGCGCAGGATAAAAAATATATCCATATGCCTGTGTCTGCTGCTTGCGGCGGTATTAGCGTGGCGCTTTACGGGCTGCGATTTTGCTTATTTCGCTTCGCGCGCAGGGCATCTGGGCGACCTTATTACGCAGATGTTCCCGCCTGATACGGCGTATTTTGCAAATATACTCTCGCCTCTTTTAATAACCGTGCGCATGGCGGTGACCGGCACGGTGCTGGGCTCGCTTCTGGCGCTTATTATAGCGCCGCTGTGTGCTGCTAATGTCGGGTTTAATGCGGGAATCAGAATTGTGCTGCGCATTATAGTGCAGGTGCTGCGCTCATTCCCGGCACTTATCCTGGCGCTTTTTGCAACATTCATCTTCGGTATAGGCACATTTGCGGGCACTTTTGCGCTCACACTTTTCACATTCGCCATTATGACGCGCCTTACGTATGAAGATATAGAAGCCTCAGCGGGCGGTGCCTTCAAGGCGCTCTCGGTGATAGGCACGGGGCGGGCAGTTAACTTCTACCGCACTATTTTCCCGCAGATACTGCCGTCGTTTCTCACAAATGCGCTGTATCTCCTTGAAACGAATGTGCGCCACAGCTCGATTCTCGGCTATGTGGGAGCGGGCGGCATAGGCATACTGCTGAACGAAAAGGTCTCATGGCGCGAGTATAGCCGCGTGGGCACCATTTTGCTGGCGCTATTTATTATAGTGTGCGCGGCCGAGTGGCTCAGCAGTGTGCTCTCTGCCGTTGTGCGCGGGGAGAAGAATACGTCAGAGCGCGGCAAAAAGCTTATTGCGGCGGCATTTGCTATAGTATTTATTATAAGCTTTGCGGGCACGGGATTGCCGGACTTCAGCCACACTGCGTGGAAGATAGTTCAAAATATGGCTGACGGATTTATTCACCCGGACATGGAGTTCTTCTTCGGCACATCGAAGACCGACCTTGGCAGGCTCATTCTTGAAACTATCGCCATATCATATCTTGGCACGCTATTCGGCACAATCCCGGCACTGCTGCTGGCATTTTTAAATAGCCCGCGGATAGTAAAGCGCGCTCCGGCGCTTATATTCAGGATAATTATTATGATGATACGCTCGGTGCCGTTTATTATCTATGGCCTTATCATCATCCGTGTAACGGGTGCAGGGGCTTTTGCGGGTGTACTTACAATGGGAGTATGCAGCATAGGGCTTTTATCCAAGCGCTTCACAGAGGCAATAGATGCTCTTGACATGCGCGCCTACAGGGCACTGCGCAATATGGGAGTTTCGGCGGGAGTTGCCGTGTGCAGGGCTATTCTGCCGCAGCTGTGGCCGGTGATAGCCTCATCGATTTTATACCGGTTTGATGTAAACTTCCGTGAGGCATCGGTACTGGGGCTTGTGGGAGCAGGCGGCATAGGCACTACGCTCATTCTTGCAATGAATAAATATATGTGGAGCACGGTGGGCGCGATATTCATCGGCATGGTGATAATGGTGTGGCTTATCGACATATTCTCAGGCTTTTTAAGACAAAGTATACAAAAGTGACCTTCTCCCCCAAAAAGGGCGGGAAGGCCTTTTTATATGCGGTTAGTTCAATTATTTGTAGCTGACAAACAGCTTTGAGATATGATATAATAAATTTTACGATAAAAATACAGGGAAGGCTTAGATAAATATGAAAAAAATTATTGCTCTGCTTCTCTCAGTGCTGATGCTATCTTCTATATCGGCAGCATTTGCAGATGATACCTCATCCGATACGCTTCCGATGACCATCTCCCAGGAGGACTGGGCTGCTTCAAAAAAGTATGTTGAGCTCTCCACCGGCATTAAGATGGCCTATGTTGAAATGGGCGACCCTGACGGCGAGGTTATTATCCTGCAGCATGGCATGACGGACAACTCCCGTTCCTGGAGCCTTGCTGCCCCGTATTTTGCCGAGGCGGGATATCATGTTTATCTTCCGGACCTTCGCGGCATGGGCTTGAGCAACAAGCCGGACGGATACTATACCACCGTTACATATGCCGCTGACCTTGAGGCGTTCTTTGATGCCATGGGCATTGAAAAGGCAACTCTTGTGGGACACTCGCTGGGCAGCTTCACAGTGCAGACATTTGCTCTTATGTTCCCTGAGCGCTGCGAAAAAATAGTTCTCGTAAGTTCCTTGCCTTTATACGGATATCAGAATGAGACTCTCTATGGCGCATACATTAACTATATTGAGCCGCTGGGCGATGATGAGCACCCGTCTGATGCCTTTATGGATAAGTGGTATGAAACCAATCCGCAGGAAGATGGCATAGCGGATGTATTTGACGAATTTCTTGCCAATATGAAAAAAGAAGCCCAGGTGCTGCCTAAATCCGCATGGAAAAATATCTTCCTGGGGCTTATAGCAACAAACCTTGAAGATGTATACCCGTTTTTTGATACCGATATTCCGGTACTCGTTCTCCACGGCAACGACGACACCATGACAGCAACCGAGTATCAATCTGAGCTTCTCACACTTTTAAATGTGGATGAAGAAACAAGCTATCGCAACTATGAGGGAGTAGGGCATAATGTGCAGTTTGAGATACCCGAAAAGTGCTCAAACGATATTCTCACATGGCTCTCCACCGGTGCTCTCCCTGAAGAATAATATTAAACCATTATAAAATTGACACGGAATATTAATACATGGATAGACTAAAAAAACTAATTTCATCTCCAACCATTGCCCAGAAGCAGTTTTATGCCACCATGATCACCCTCACCATAGTTGAGCTCTCCGGTGCGGTGACATGCCTTGTAGACGGTCTTGTTATAAGCCGCTTCATCGGGCCTACAGCCATGGCGGCATTTGGTCTTACGGGTGTATATTTCAGCATATGCGCTGTAATAAGCTTTACTCTGGCAGCGGGCGTGCAGGCAATGTGTACAGCCTATATAAGTAAAGGCGACATCACCTCATCAAGCCGCGCATTCACTATTGCATGCCTTATAGCAGTTGTTTCGGGCGCGCTGATGACGGTTTTCGGCATTATATTTGCAGGACCCTTCGCACGCCTTCTCGGCGCGGAGGGAGAGCTCTATCCGCTCACAACGGCGTATTTCAGGGGCGCTTTCATAGGCACCATCCCGAATATCCTTCTTGCTGTGCTTGCGCCGCTTGTTCAGCTTGACGGCGCAGGGCGCACAGCGCAGCTCTCATCACTGCTTGTTATAGTATGCGATATTGTATTTGACCTTTTAAATGCTCTGGTGCTGCACCTGGGGCTGCTGGGAATGGGCTGCGCAACAAGCCTTAGCTATATAATAGCTTTTATTCCGTATATACGCCATTTCCTCTCAAAGAATACACTCTTTAAGCGCCACACAGCCGGCATTAAAGCAAAGGAATGCCTTAAGCTTATCGGCATTGGACTGCCGCGCGGAGTATCTATGCTCTCGCGTGCTCTCGGCCCGATATTCATAAATCTATATGTTCTGTCCATTGCATCAACAGTTGGTATGACGGCCATGAGCGTGCAGTCTAACATGCGCTTTCTTTTGTGTGCGCCTGCCTGGGGCATCTCGGGTGCGGTGCTGCTGCTGGGGAGCGTTTATGTGGGTGAGATAGACAAAGTAAACCTGCGCAGAACTCTTTTGCAGTCGATAAACTGCGTGATAGTTTTTATGATTCCGCTCTCTATTATCTTTGCTCTTGGCGCACCGATTGCCGTGAAGCTATATCTCTCCACTTCGGATGCTGCTTTCAATATGAGCGTTGAGGCGCTGCGCGCATACGCAATCTCTCTTCCGCTTATAGGACTCAACCTCTGCGCGGGGGCGTATCTGCAGGCCATAGGGCGCAAGGCAGACACATATATCTACAGCCTCAGCAACGAGTTTATCGGCATTGTTATTGTTGTATATATAATGGGGCACTTCTTCGGCATACGCGGAGTGTGGTTTGCATTCCCGGTGTGGCAGCTGATACTCCTGAGCTTCTACCTTATAATAATGATGCGCATCCATTCACCGGACAAGGGCTTAAATAAGCTCCTTTTGCTCAATTATGATTTTGAATCGACTATAGGCAAGGCACTTGAGGGGCATGTGAAGACCGTTGAAGATGCGGTGGAGCTGTCTGAAAAAATGCGAAAGTTCTGCCTTGATGAGGGAGTGGATGAATCCAACGCGATGCATCTTGCACTGTGCGTTGAAGAGGTCTGCACAAATATAATCACTAATGCCTTTAAAGAAAATAAAAACAAGGGCCTTATAGATGCCCGTGTTTTCGTTAATGATGAGCTCCTTTCGCTGCGCATCCGCGACAACTGCCCGCTTTTCACAATGAAAAAGCGTGTCTCATCATACCGCACAAACCGCAACCACCCCGAGCGCAACGTGAGCACGGGAGTTGTTATGAAGATGGCAGACGAGATCACCTTCACCAATACTCTTGAGACCAACTGCGTATCTATCCGCATCTACCGCGATGCTGAAAAGAAAAAAGCAGCGCACCCGCATCGCGCTGCACTGAAGGCTGCCCTGCGCGCCATGACCGGGGAGCAGGAATGAGCGCCCGCGCTCTAGGCACTGGGCACTAGGAGAGGTCAAAGGCCGGGACGCACGCGCTTCGCGCTAGTGAATGAAGAATAGATCATCTGTTCACTATTCACTTGGCGCAGCCACACACCTCACGCCTGCGAAACGCTCACATCGAGTTTATTAAACGGTATAGACAGTGCATTGGCGTTCAACTCTTTCTGGATGAGCTGTATTGAGGCGCGGCGCATTGCATACTTTTTATCGGGAGAGGCATATACTCTGAGTCTGTATGTTATGGCGGAGTCAAGAAAATCCTGCGTGCCGAGATATTTGCACTCGGTGATGCCGGATATGCCCTTTATCTTTTCTGCTGTGGCGGAGAGTACGGCGTTTATTTTATCAACATCTGCGCCGTAATCAAGCGGCACGTCGATATCAAGCCAGTTGGAGCAGCGCACTACTTCGTCAACGTCTCTGTTGCATATCATTATAATAGACTCATCGGCAAAGCTCTTGAGCTTGGTGGTTCTTATGTTAAAGTCGATTACGGTGCCCTCGTAGCTATTTATCTTCACGCAGTCGCCGACTTCGTAAAAATGGTCAAGCAGAATGTGCACACCCATAATTATATCCTTGAGCGTGTCCTGCAGTGCAAGTCCTGCCACCACCGACATAACTCCAAGTCCTGCTATAAGCGATGTGACATTCACACCGTTTATCTGCAGCAGCATCACGGCCGCCACAAGTATTACTCCCACGCGGATCGTATCAAAAATGATGCCCGCAGCGGTATCCTTAACACCCGAGTCGGATATCACCTTTTTGGAGTAATTCGTAAGCTTTGCAACCAGGCGCAGGATAAGCGCCGTGCCGATTATTATAAGAACGCTGCCGATAAATTCCTTTGAAATAAGCCACTCGATAATCTTCCCAAGGCTCTCGCTTGCATATGCCCCGACCGTTTTCATGTCTGCTTTTACTCCTTGATATTTATTGGTATCAGCATAAATTCAGGCCGCAATAAAATCAAGGAAAAATTTGTGAACAAAGCCAGCCGGTGCCGGGTGAAAAATATTTGAATACTCTATAGGGAACTTTTTGACGTTTTGAATGTAAAAAAGTTCCCTAATTTTTATTGCAGAAGTTTAAAATAATGTGATACGCTGAAAAAATACACGAAAGAGTGTATAATGAAATAAGAAAAAATCGTATTCATCGAAAGGCAGTACTATGTCATCTTCCACCACTGCCCGGTTTCATCTCCCCGGGCTTTTTGAATTTTATGAATTATATAGCCTGTTTCTGCCGCTTTTTTATGAGCACCGCGAATATTTCTACCCATGGTGCTCCATAGCCTCTATCTACGGGGCGCCTGCCGACTGCCTGTGGGGCGGCGGGCGCGCAGGTTATGGCGACGACGATGCGCGCGATGTGCTCTCGCTCATGCAGAAATACGGCATTTCCGCCCGCCTCACATTCAGTAACTCCCTCCTGCGTCGGGAGCATCTGGCGGACAAAAAGTGCAATGCACTGTGTGCACTTTTTGCCGCCGGCGCCGCCCCTGCAAACGGCGTGATAGTGCACTCAGACCTTCTGCTCGATTATTTAAAAGAGAAATACCCCTCGCTCTATTTTGTTTCATCCACAACCAAAGTCCTGCCGGAGTTCTCTCGACTGCGCGACGAGCTTGACAGGGAGGATTTCAGCTTCGTTGTGCCGGACTTCCGGCTCAACAAGGCTTTTGATAAGCTCTCATCACTCACTCTTTTGCAGAAGGACAAAGTGGAGTTTCTCTGCAACGAGTGCTGCAGCACGGCGTGCCCTGAGAGGAAGCTCTGCTATGAGTCTGTAAGCCGCAAAAATCTCGGCGAGGAAGTGCAGGAGCATATATGCACATCTCCGGAGGCTGCATCGGGGTATCGTTTCTCGAAAGCCATGCAGCAGGAAAGCTTTATAAGTACGGCCGATATATTAAATACCTACCTGCCGATGGGCTTTTCAAACTTCAAAATCGAAGGGCGCAGCCTTGGCAGCGCAGTTGTGCTGGAAATGCTGCTATATTATCTCACAAAGCCTGAATACCACCTGCAGGTAAGAGAGGCAATATATCTTGATGCGATGGTGGACCTGTTCTGAAATAGGAAGCAGGCTTCTTCTATCATATCTCACACATTTACACCTGATGATAATTTTCCTATTGCCAAAAATCTCACAATATGTTATATTCTTAACGAAAAATTTTAGACTGTTTGGGGGAATTGTTTATGCGCGGAATTCAGACACGCAAAGCTGCTCTGCGTGAGCAGATATTCGAAGAAGTAGCCCGCCTTGCATATGAAGGCTGGGACCCGGTCAAATTTCATAATCTACCTTATAAAATAATAACTTCCGAGGGCGCACAGTATTTCGACAGTGTGTTCGTTAAAAGAGAGCTTGTTGCCGAGCGTCTGCGCGCAGCGATGGGCATTTCTCTGCGTCAGTTTGATGAATATGAATCACGCCTTGAGGGTGTAGACGCCAGTATTGTTGACGAAAAATACTATGAGCCGCCTCTTATAGACGTTATCAAGTTTGCATGCAACCGCTGCCCTGAAAAGCGCGTGTGGGTAACCAACGCCTGCGTTAACTGCATGGAGCACCCCTGCGCGGGAGTTTGCCCCAAGCAGGCCATCAGATTGACTCATAACGGAGCTGTTATTGATGAATCAAAGTGCCTTAAGTGCGGGCAGTGTGTTAATGCCTGCGCCTATCACGCAATAGTCAAGCAGGAGCGCCCCTGCAAATCCGCCTGCGGTATGGGTGCTATTCGCTCCGATGAGCACGGCAGAGCCGATATAGACCCTGATAAGTGCGTGTCCTGCGGTCAGTGCCTTGTAAGCTGCCCGTTCGGCGCAATTATAGATAAAAGCCAGATTTTTCAGACCATCACATGCATAAAGTCTGATGTGCCGGTATATGCTATCGTTGCCCCGGCCATCACCGGACAGTTCGGCGATCTGAGCATGGCAAAAATCCGTTCGGCAATAAAAATGCTCGGCTTTGAAGACATGATAGAAGTGGCAACGGGCGCTGACCTGTGCACAGTTGAAGAGGCCAACGACTTTCTTGAAGAAGTGCCCGAAAAGCTCCCGTTTATGGCAACATCCTGCTGCCCGGCATGGAGTGTTATGGCAAAGAAGCTCTTCCCCGAGCAGGCAAAGTGCATCTCCATGGCACTCACGCCTATGGTGCTGACTGCACGGTTTGTAAAAATGCAGCGCCCCGGCTGCAAGGTCTGCTTTGTCGGTCCGTGCACTGCTAAAAAGCTTGAGGCCAGCCGCCGCACCATCCGCTCTTATGTGGATTTTGTTCTCACATTCGAAGAACTCAACGCAATGTTCTATGCAAAGGATATAAGCGTTGCGGATATCCCTGATGAAGAATATGAACTCTATGCCTCCGGAGACGGAGTAGGATTTGCTGTTGGCGGTGGAGTTGCCAAGGCTGTGCAGAATGTTGTGCAGGCAATGGGTAAAGGCGAGGTCAAGGTGGCTGCAGCGCAGGGACTTGATGAGTGCCGCAAGCTCCTCACACTTGCCAAAGCCGGCAAGTATAACGGTTACCTTCTTGAAGGCATGGCGTGTCCGGGCGGATGCGTGGCAGGTCCCGGCACTATAGCGCCTATCAACAAGAGCACCGCTGCCGTTCATAAAGAGAACGATAGCCGCGATAAAAAGATGATCACCTGGGATTCACCGAAGATAAAAGAGTATCTAGAAATCCTTAAAGGAATCGAGCAGGAAATAGGTCTTGAAGGAGAAACTCAGAAATGACAAAAACCGCGAGTAAAGAAGTAAGATTCATAACCACCACAGCTATGGGCATTGCGCTTGTTATCCTTGCGCAGTGGCTCGGGAGCCTTCTGCCGGCGGGAGCTGTTATTGTGGGGCCTTTTGCAGTAAAGCAGCTTATAACGGGCTCACTTGTTAACTGCATTCTGCTTGTATTCACCGCATGCGCAGGTCCTGTATGCGCTGTTATTATCGGCATACTCTCTGCCATCCTTGCAACTATTATCGGCGTAGGTCCGCAGGTTATCCCCATTGTGCCGCTTATCGCCATAGGCAACGCGGTGATAGCTATAGCTTATTATCTCTGCAATGAGAAGCTGCATCTCTCTTCGGTTATAAGCATGGTGATTGCTGCTGTATGCAAATGCGCATTCCTCTGGGCAACGGTTGGCCCGCTTCTTTCAGCGCTCACATCTGTCCCCGAAAAGCAGGCAAATTCACTCTCTATTATGTTCTCATGGCCGCAGGGACTCACGGCTCTGTGCGGCGGAATTATTGCTGTTATCATTATTCCGCGCCTTAAAAAGCTTGTGAAAAAATAAAACATAAAAATATGAACATATGCTCCGGTGCCGCAAGGTTCTGGAGTAATTTATTATTTGCCAAGCGGTATTAAATATTGTATTATAGCAAAGTAAAAGTTTTCTTATAAGATAAGGAGAATTCAGACATGAGAAAAAAACTCGGAATGCTCTTCATGAGCATTCTAATGACAGTGCAGCTTGTACTGCCGGCAGTCGGGGCTTACGCAGACCCGGTGGTTATCGGCGATGACGAAACTGCAGTTGCCGATGCATCGAATGTAAACGATGAAGAGGCTGTTGCTCAGGCAAATGCCGATGAGCAGGAAGGTCCTCTTGCAGACCCTGCAGAGGCTGCAGCGTATCTTCTTGCAAATGCGCAGGATAATCTTATCCACCAGTTGCCGACAGACGAGCACGATACCTCCTTCCCCGAAAAATATGACCTTCGCGATCTCGGCGTTGTTACCCCTGTAAAGTTCCAGAACCCATGGGGCACATGCTGGGGCTTCTCAGCAATCGCCGCATGCGAGACATCCATTCTCTCTGCTATGGGCAAGACTTATGAAGAAACAGGACTTGACCTCTCAGAGCACCATCTCACATACTTCTCCCGCACCTATCTGCAGGACGGCTCTTCCCAGGACGGTGAAGGCATCCACATGATTGATGCCGAGAAGACTCTCAATACCGGCGGCAACATGTTCACGGCTTCATCAGTATTTTCAAGCGGCATTGGCCCTGTTTCTGAGGCTGTTATACCATATCGCGGCAAGGAATCAAAAACAGATCATGTTGCCTTTATGAATTTCAACTATTCAGCTGATGACGACTGGACTATCTCATCAGACTATGAGTTCCTCCGCGCCTATGACCTTTCAGAGTCCAATATTCTGCCTGAAACAGCCGTATATGAAACCGGTGACTGGGATGAGGATGATGAAGATGAGCGCGAGGCTCATTACCTCGGCTATGATGCCTCCGCAGTTGATGCATGGAAGAGCGAGATAATGAAGGGCAATGCCATTTCAGTTGCTTTCTGTGCAGATACATATATGCCCGGTCAGACAACAGGCGGCGTTGCTATGTATCTCAATACCGAAGACAATAAATGGACACACTACACCTTCGATGGCGGCGTTGCAAACCACGCTGTAACTATCGTCGGCTGGGACGACACAATCCCCGCTTCAGACTTCCTTGACCATACCGATGATGAATACGGTGATGGGCTTGCCCATCAGCCCGAGGGCGACGGCGCATGGATAGTCAAAAACAGCTGGGGCGCATCAACAGAAATATTCCCCAACATGTTCATCTGGGGCATTGACGATGAAGAAGGCCAGGCAACCGGCTATTTCTACATCTCCTATTATGACCGCAGCATAACTCTTGCCGAAACATTTAATTTCGACCTCTCCACCGATGTTTCCGTTGCAGAGATGGTGGACCAGTATGACTTTATGCAGACCAGTAGTGCTGAAGGCTGGGCGGATGAAAACGGTCTTCAGATGGCAAACGTATTCACAGCAGAAGCCGATGGCGACATAAACTATGTATCCTGCCAGACAGATGTTCAGAACATGAGCACTACCTACCAGGTATACCTTCTCAATGATGATGCTATGGACCCTGATGACGGTACTCTCGCAGCAACTGTGAGCGAGGACTATGCATATGCCGGCTATCACAAAGCAAAGCTCTCCACGCCTGTGCATGTTGAAAAAGGACAGAGATACTCAGTTGTTGTAACATCCTGCTTCACAAGCGGCGATAAGGTATATTATGACTTCTCAACCGCCACCGGCGAGAATGAAGCGGCTGTAACTGAATATAACCGCAAGATCCGCTACCGCAACCGCAGTGAGGCTGAAGAAGATTATATAGACCAGCTTAAGGTCTGCTATTCAAAGGCTGTTGTAAACCCGGGCGAGAGCTATGTATATATGAACGCTCTTGGACAGTGGGGCGATTTCTCCGCCATTATCCCTTATCTCCAGCAGGACGAAGAATACAAAGATTATGACTTTGATAACTTCCCGATAAAAGCCTATCTCAGCTACAGCAACGAGGACGAGGCTATAGCAGCAGCTGAGTCTAAAGTACCTGAGGACCTTAACTTCGCAGACGCTGCTTCACCTATATACTTCCGGTTCATACTCTTTATACTTTTAGGCGTTGTGGTGCTTATAGTTCTTATTGTTCTTATAATTAAGGGCATTATCAAAAAGCATAAGAGGAAAAAATACATCAAAGAGCTTGAGCAGAAGGTACCTCAGCTTGAAGCCGAGATTGCATCCCTCCGTTCAAGACTGAGTGATTAAAGAGCTCTGAGTTTTAATTACTGCAGAATGTATAATTAATAATTCAAAATAAAAAACAGATTCAAGGAACAGCTTAGCTGGTTCCAAGAATCTGTTTTTTGCATGCAGAAAAATATTAAAATTATGAATTTTTATGAAAGAAGCATTCTGTCGTTATCAAGAATATGCCCGGTGCCTTCGCGGAACATGCGTATTAGATCTTCAACACCAAGACCCTTGCGCTGTTCATCATCAAGGTCAAGCACAATGCGCCCTGCATCCATCATCAGTGTGCGATTTCCAAGCTCAAGAGCAGAACTCATATTGTGCGTTATCATAAGGCAGGTCAGCTTATTTTCATCAACTATCTTCTTTGTAAGGTCAAGTACCTTCTCAGCAGTACCGGGGTCAAGAGCAGCTGTGTGCTCATCAAGCAGAAGCAGCTTCGGCGGGTTATATGTTGCCATCATAAGAGTGAGCGCCTGCCTCTGCCCACCGGAGAGCAGCCCCACTGGCTGGTCCATGCGGTCTTCAAGCCCCATGCCGAGAAGAGCAAGTCTATCTCGGAAATCCTGTTTTTCGGCTTTGGATACTCTTGAAAGCCAGCCGCCGCGGGCAGATGAGAGGGAGAGATTCTCTTCAATAGTCATTCCGGGGGCACTGCCGCGCATAGGGTCCTGGAAGAGACAACCAATATTCCTTGCACGTTTGTGAGCGGGAGTAAAAGTGATATCCTGCCCGTCAAGAATAATAGAGCCACTGTCAGTTAAAAAAGTGCCGCAGATGGCATTAAACATGGAACTTTTCCCGGCTCCGTTTGCCCCTATAATCGTTGCAAAGTCGCCGGGTGCCATGTGGAGAGAGATGCCGTCTATAGCTGTTTTTTCATTGATAGTGCCGGGGTTGAAGGTCTTTTTGATGTTATTAAGATAGAGCATCAGTTGTTCCCTCCGTTCTCTCGGGAGTGTGTTAAGCGGCGTTTTATCATCGGCCACTGCTTTTTAAGATATGGGGCAGAGATGGCTATAATTACTATAATAGACGAAACGAGCTTGAGCATGAATGCCGGCATATTGAATCTTAGTGCAATGGTGTATACCAGTCTGAAGATAAATGAGCCCAATACAACGCCTATCGCTCTCTTGGCAATACCGCCGCGGCGGATTATCGTGCTGCCTATAAGCAAAGATGCCAGCGCTATAGTTACCATGCCGGTGCCTATATCAATGCTCACTGATTTCTGTGACTGCGCCAGAAGGCAGCCTGAAAGCCCGGTGAATGCATTTGCTATGCAAAGACCAACTATGGTCGTCATGTCGGGGTTAATAGAGGAGGATCTGACCATATCGGGGTTATTGCCTGTCGCGCGGATAGCAAGACCAAGTCTTGTGCGCAGAAACAGCACCAGGAATATAACGACTGCTGCCACTGCAATAATCGCTATAAAAAGCTTGTACTGCGAAGAAAAGGCTGTTCCTGCAAGAAGTGCCTTCATCTTTGTAAATACGGTTTCGGTTTTGTTCATATTAAGGAGCGAGGACCCGCCCATAACAGCTATATTAATTGAATAAAGTCCTGTATTTACGATAATTCCGCTCAGGAGACTATCTATGCCCATTTTAGTCTGCAGAATGGCTGTAACAAAGCCGGATATCACACCTGCCAGCATAGCTGCAGGGATAGAGAGCCAGGGGTGCCCTGAAATTGCAACCAGTGCCCCGACTGCTGCGCCAAGAGTAAAGCAGCCGTCTGTTGAAAGGTCGCAGACATTTAGCATTGAATAGCTTAAAAATAGGGCAAGAGTTGTGAGCGAGCAGATAAGACCAAGCTCAAGCGCTGTCTCGCCAAGCCCAAGCATAGTAAGGAAGTCCAAAGGGTATATCCTCCTTTAAATAGTTATGCGCAAACGAAGTCCCGATTGCGGGACTCCGTTTTTTTAATTAGAGATACTGTTTTGAAACAGCAGGGAAGTGAATGCCGGATATCAGAAGCTCTCTGCTGTCTGAATCTCGTTGACTGCTGTGCAGTATGGGGCAAATGCTGCGGAAACATCTTCGAATGAGAGACCAAGCATCTCACAGATGTCTGTATTCACGGTTGCAATGCCGTTATCGAATGTGCGTACGGCAAGAGAGGCAGGAGCTTCGCCATTGATGAGAATGTCGATTACCATGTTAGCTGTTTCAACGCCAAGGTTTGCATAGTCAACACCGTAGCCGCAGAATGCACCGTTAAGAGCAAAGGAGTCTGCGCCTGCATAGTGGCGGATGCCTGCTTCTGCCAGAGCTTCATAAATGGAGAGCTCAGCTGTCATAATTGTGTTATCTGAAGGAGTGAATACTGCTGTAACACCATCTGCTGCCATTGCTTCGGCTGCAAGGATAACTTCAGAGGTATTTGTGCCGTTGTGCTCAACATATCCAACGCCTTTTTCATCAAGGTATGCTTTTGCAGCTGCAATAGCGCTGGTGGATGAATCCTGACCTGCATCATAAAGAAGACCTACGCTTGCATCAGGGTCAAGAGCGAAGATAAGGTTCATAATAGCGTTTGTGTCAAGATAGTCGCTTGTACCGGTAAGATTTGCTCCCGGAGCTTCAAGAGAATCAACAAGTCCACAGGAAACAGGGTCTGAAACGGCTGCAAAAACAACAGGAATCTGATTATCTTCAGTGGCTGCCTGCATTGCCATAGCAACAGGAGTTGCCACGCCTATCATAAGGTCAACATCGTCTGCGATGAAGTTTGCAATAATCTGTTCAAGAACTGCAGAGTCTGCATTGCAGTTATCTTCTTCAATCTCAAATACAACACCATTCTGCTCTGAGAGAGCGGCGAGAGTATTTTCGATATTTTCAACTATCTGGTTGAGTGATGCATCATCAACATAGTTGCATATGCCGATTTTGTATGTGGTTACTTCAGGTGCTGCTTCTTCTGCAGCTTCTTCAGCTGCGGGTGCTGTTGTGGCTGCGGGAGCGGCTGTGCTGCCGCATGCTGTTAATGCGAAGATCATAACGAGTGCTGCTGCAAGAGCGATGAGTTTACGGATGCTGTTTTTCATGATTTTTCCTCCATTGGCCTTTGGCCGTAAAATAAATTATTTGTGGTGGTTGATGGAGGGACCGGTGCCGCCGGTCGAATTTAGGGAATAAAAAATACCCCTGCCCCCAAATATGGGACAAGAGTTCTTAATTCCTGCGATACCACCCAAATTGACACTAAATAAAGTGTCCGCTCGCTTACGCGTACCATCATACGCGCCCCGATGGATAACGGGTGGGAGCCCGTCGGCATCTACTGAGATAAAAATCTGTTCAAGCCGCCCTCGGGAGTCCATTCGCTTTACTTTCAATGACCGTGCTTACACCGCTGCACAGCTCTCTGCACACTGAAACTGCAAAGTTACTATTCTCCGTCATAGGTTTGCCTTATTGGATGTTTGCATTATAGCACTTTAAATCGATGTGTCAACTATTTTTTAAAAAATTTTAAGTAAATGATTTTTGCAATGCGATTACTTGTTGTTTTTCACGTGCCTGTCAAGTGCAGCGCGGGCCTTTCTTGATACCTTATCTGAAACACCCATAGTGCTGCCGCGCGAGATAATATCCGAACCGTATTTTTTTCTCAAGGCGTCTATGGCGCGGTCTTTTTTCTGCTGCTTTTCGTGATCTTCTGCGGCATCAAAAAGCGAGAACTGCGCAAAATCTTCTGTGGTGAGCTCTGATATCCCTACACCCAGCAGGCGCAGCGGCTGGTTTTTCCAGCTCTCGCGAAATAGCCTTTTAGCATGGCGATATATCTCTTCGGTAACATCCGTAGGGGAGTCGAGGGTTAGCTGGTGAGACTTTGTTTTAAAGTCTAAATCACGCATGGTGACTGTTATGCAGCGGCATTTCTTGCCGTCTCTGCGCATTCTGGCGGATATCATGTCGACCTGGCTGAGCATTACAGCATCTGCCTGCTCTAAAGAGACAATATCCTCCTCAAAGGTAGATTCAGCGCTGTAGCCCTTTGCCTCATTGCGCTCTTCTTTAACGGGGGAGTCATCATTGCCATTGGCATAGTTCCACAGCATGTGCCCTGCGGCATCACCGAGGATAAGTTTAGCATCATCTTCTCTAAGCGCTGCAAGCTGCCCTATTGTTTTAATTCCAAGCCCTTCAAGCTTGCCTGCAGAGGCTCTGCCCAGGAAAAGCAGATCACCCACCGGCAGAGGCCACATTTTTTCAGCGATCTCGTCGACAAAAAGAGTGTGGACTTTATCAGGCTTTTCAAAATCTGAGGCCATTTTAGCTAGGAGCTTATTAGGACCTATGCCTATATTTACAGTGAAACCAAGGTCGTTTTTTATTTTTTCTCTTATTTCGTTGGCGGTATTCACGGGGTCTGAATATATATAATCAGTGCCCGTCATGTCGAGGAATACCTCATCAATAGAAAAAGACTCCATAACAGGCGCAAAGGAAGCACATATCGCTTTAAATGCGCGCGAGGATCTATCATAAAGCTCAAAATCCGGCTTCGCCGATATAAGCCCCGGACACTTGCGCACAGCCATAGCCATCGGTTCGCCCGTCTGTATGCCGTATTTTTTGGCGGGGATAGATTTAGCCAGCACTATCCCGGTGCGCTTTTCAGGGTCCCCGCCTATTACTGACGGGACGAGACGCAGATCGTCAAGCCCTTCAGCAACTCTTTTAGCTGCCTCCCATGATAAAAATGCACTGTTTACATCCACATGAAATATAAGCCTGCCCATTCTGCGCCTCCTCCCGTATAATATTTTGCGTATTTAATTATTCGTCAAGAATATTCCCGTTTATGCCTATGGTGACTACCTGCCAGGGGATAAACTTCCCGCTTGCCTGCAGTGCTCTCTTTGCGGCATTCTCTAGCCCGCCGCAGCAGGGGACTTCCATTCTCACAACAGTAACTGACTTTATATCGTTATTGGCAATTATCTCGGCAAGCTTTTCCGCATAGTCAACGGAATCAAGCTTCGGACAGCCTATGAGAGTTACCTTGCCTTTAATGAATTTCTCGTGGAAAGCGGCATATGTATATGCTGTGCAGTCGGCAGCTATTAAAAGCTTTGCTCCGTTGAAATATTCAGCCTGCAGCGGGGCAAGCTTTATCTGTACGGGCCAGTTCTCAAGCCTGGAAACGCTCTCAGAGCATACTGCAGCTGCAGCAGCGCTCTCATTGCGGTTTATCTGCATAACCTTAGAGCCCGGACAGCCGGACGGCTTAAGCTCTGCCATCTTTTTCAAAGCTGCGGCCTTTTTAGCCTCCTGCGCTTCTTTAACAGCGGCTGCATCATATTCAGGCGCCTCGCGCTCCTCGAATGTTATAGCGCCCATAGGGCAGTTTGGCAGGCAGTCGCCAAAGCCGTCGCAAAAATGCTCGCGCATAAGCTTTGCTTTGCCGTTTACAATGTCAATGGCCCCCTCATGGCAGGCTCTTGCGCATGCTCCGCAGCCGTTACATTTTTCTTCGTCGATGTGGATAATTTTTCTAATCATAATAATCAATTCCCCCGATTATTACCTTAATTTTTAAAGTACATATAATTTTATTATATTTTCCGCCTTTTAGCAATAATAAAAAGGCGGATGCCAAGCTGCATCCGCCTGAAGTGCTTTAAACTAGGTTAAATATCAGTCAGTTGTGAATTCAACCGGCTCGATGTGCATGTTGTAGGAACCGTCATCGTTGGTGGAGAAGATAATTGTTCCAACTTCTGTGCACTCGCCAAGATACATGTCTGCAAAATCAACATAGGCACCGTCTTCGTCAACAATTCTGAAATCATAGTAAGGATCATCAGAATAGAAGGAGAAGCTGAGCTTGATGCCCTTGCCGGACTCGAGGCAGCTGTTTTCAAGAGATTCACATACATTTTCACCCATGGATTCATCAGAAGGAGAGCAGATGTAGAGACCATAGAAGTCGAAATCTGTGTCGTTGATGAGAGTTACGGGAACTGCTTCGTAGTAAACATGGTCTGTGGTTGTGGTGGTGGTCTGAGATACCTGACCGTTGTTGTTGGAAGTGGTTGTTGTGGTGGTGGTTGTGGAACCGTCAGCATTGGTGGTGGTTGTTGTGTTGGTAGAGGTGGTCTGTACGTCAACACCGCATCCGCAGAGAAGAACGCAGATCATAGCAGCTGCAACAACGATTGCTGTGAGAGTCTTTTTCATTTGTTTATTTATCCTTTCATAGCCGACCATTCTGCCGGCTTAATTTCACCATATTATATCATTAAAAAATCAGGATAGCAAGAGATGTTGACGGTGACTTTGCAAGTGTTTAAAAAAATGTTATAATTTCTGCAATAAATAAAAAGAAAAGAGCAGAAGCTGCAGTATGAAAACAGTAAGAGTTGCTGCTGCCGTGATAAGGCGCGGGAATAAAATTTTTGCCGCTGAGCGCGGATACGGCGAGCAGAAGGGCGGATGGGAATTTCCGGGCGGCAAAGTAGAACCCGGGGAGACTCCGCGTCAGGCGCTGAGGCGTGAGATTATTGAGGAACTTGATACTATCATTGATGTTGGTGAGCTTATAGACACCATAGAATATGACTATCCTGCCTTTCATCTTTCAATGGCGTGCTATTGGTGCAGCATTATAGAAGGGGAGCTCACACTAAAAGAAGCCTCCGATGCACGCTGGCTTGGCGCCAATGAACTTGAAAGCGTAGCCTGGCTGCCGGCTGACCTTATGATAATAGACAAAATAAAAAAGCTTTTGCAGTAATTTCATGCTGCTCTAAGCAAAATAACAGAAAGCAACAGATTATGCAGAGATCACAAAAAAGTCTTGAGCTTTATATGCTTTTAAAAGAGCGCGGCTACCCGCAGGAGCTGTGCGATTTGATTACATCAAAACTTAATACCGACTATACTGCCGGCAGAATGATAGGCTATCTATCTTATTTTCAATCGCCGAGGATAGAAGACCTTGCCGATGAGATGCTCGCCATCCTTGAGGATAGAAAGCTTATTGCCGATAAGCATGAATATTTTAGAGCAAATGCTGCCTGGAACGGCTTTCTTAATTACGGCTTCGGTGATGAAGAGGACGAGGATGAAAGCTAAGATAAAAAATATTGCCCTTATCCTTATTGGCAGCTGCCTTCAGGCGGCAGCTATAAGCAATATCCATGCTTTTTCGGATGTAACCGAAGGCGGCACTCTTGGACTTACCATTCTAATTTTCCACTTTACGGGAATTTCACCCGCCATAACATCCCTTATTTTTGATGGCTTGTGCTATGCACTTGGATGGAAGGTAATGGGCAAGCGATTTCTCATCTATTCGTCCATCTCAGTACTCTTTTATTCCTTCTGCTACAGCATATTTGAGCTCTTCGCGCCGATTTACCCGCCAATACTCTCATCGCCGCTCCTGTGTGCCATTGTAGGCGCGATTATCCTTGGCACCGGTGCGGGACTTGCCGTTATGGGTGGGGCGGCTACCAGCGGGGACGATGCCTTTGCCATGAGCATAAGCCGTAAGTATAAAATAAAAATACAATATGTATACCTTATAAGCGATCTTTTAGTTCTGGCGCTGTCACTTACATATATCCCGCTTACAAAGATTCTCTATAGTGTACTCACGGTAATCCTATCGGGCCAGATAGTCGGATGGATACAGCTTCTGAAAAAAGAATAGCTGCGCACGGAGTTGACAATTCTAATCAGCAGCTTTATAATTAAATAGAAAAAGGCGTTACCGGTAAACGGTCTGACCTTATGAACAGTTATTAGCTAAGCTAAAGAGCCGTCACTTGGCAGAGTGGCGGCTCTTGCTCTTTACAGTAACAGTAATCGTAAGTCCTAAGACATGAAAAGTTAGAGTAATTGGCATGGCGTCACCTCCTTTCGGAAGTGTGCCGGACCGCCTACCGTATATGGTAACACCTTTTCCTCCTGCGATTAAAACAGGCACATTTATTTTATAGAATAATGTTTTCTATGTCAATAATTTAAAGACGGCAGCTTAATTGAAAACTTATTAATCCTCCGGGGAGAGTTCGTCCATTGTTGACTGGCCGTTTTCGGTGATTATGCTTGCACCTTCTCCAACGGTATTATCGCCGCCGGTATTTTTATCAGTGCTGCAGCCTGCAAGCGATAGAGCAAATATAATGGCTGCAGATATTATAATCTTTTTATTCATAGTGTACCTCCGGGATAATTATTAGATGAGTTTATATATACACTCAAAGTCCATTTCATTCTATATTGCAAATGTGAATTTTAAAGAGCTGAGCAGCGCATTCGTCAATTTGCACAAATTTGAGGTCGAAATTTTGTGTACTATTGCTCTTGTTAAACAAAACCAAATTTGTTAATATATATACAACAAAGGCAGAGGTCCTAAGTTATATATAGTCGGGGGTTAAATGCTCCCCCGGCGCCCTTTAAAAAAGCGAGGTAAACAAAGATGCTAGATACAAAGGAATATGAGAAGTAGCCCTTGATTATGCAGGTGAAAGATGCATGGTCAAGGGCTGCTTCGTTTTTATAGACTGATTTTGCGTAAAAAGAAAACAGGCTGACCGAAAGGTCAGCCTGCTGTTTTTAATTGAAAAATTATGCCTGAGCTGTGCGAGCCATAGCCTCTTCGTAATCCTTGGTGCCCATCCAGATTTCGTGGGTGTACGGGTTAACGCCGAGCTTCTTAGCGCGCTTGATGATAGCTGCAATGCAGATAACGTTAGCAGCAATAGCTGCAATAGCAAGAACGCCCTGCATTGTCGGGTTAGCAGTGATGCCGAGTCCCTCAACAGCTGCATTAACTTCAGCAGTCTTGCCTGCACCTGCATTATAAAGAGCAATAGCACTGTCGTAAAGATCCAGACCGCTCAGTCCGTTTGCGCCGCCGTATACGGAAGGAAGAACGGAGAAGGTGTTGCAGAGCTGGAATGTAGGAACAACCTGTGCGAACATGCACCAGATAGAGAGGGTGTTTGCACGGTTCTGAATCCAGCCGCCCTTGTTCCAAAGAGCATTTGCAAAAGTAGGAGCAAGGAGAAGTGCGAGACCGCAGTACCAAGCGTGAGTCGGGAGGTTGAGGTAGGTGTATTCGAAGTTCCAGATATCGTAAGCAACGATGAACCAGATGGTCATGTCTGCCCAGATCATATCGGACTTGTTCTTGTCGCCGGAAACGTAGAGGCTCCAGCAGCCGGTCATGCAGAAGCAGTTGATGATACCTGCAATGCCGTTGAGAACGTTCCACCAGCCGCCATAAAGGAACACGCCTTCGTTGGATGCCCACCAAGCGCCGGAGAGGTCGCCGGTGATTTTGTATGCTGCGATTGCAGACTCAAAGTCGGAAACAACAGCGATGAGGATGTTTGCAGAAACGATGAGCCAGGGCCATACCTGGAACCAGGGCTTTGCACCGATGCCGATTTTATACTTGATAAGCATAAAGCCTATGCATCCGATGGTTGCTGCATACAGCTTGAAGTAGTGGAACCAGCCGGACATGTATTTAACAGTCAGGTTTTCTTTTCCACCAAACAGTCCGCAGTAAGCAAGAATGAAGTAGACTGTGAGGAGTGCCGGGATGATGATGAACATTGTGTAACCGCCGGCCTTGGAGCGACGAGCGATTTCGTTCAGGAGGATCAGACCACAGAATACAAGCAGCCAGCCAAGAAGCTGAGTACCGCTTGTTGAACCATAAATCTGGAAGAACATTAAGTCATCTCTTCTTTCGTATAATATTTTTTGAATGGTAATTTCCCATTACTCGTTGTATTTTAAACCAAAGTTCAAAAAATAACAATAGGCAGATTTAATATTTTGTTCATATTTGCAGAATTAATGCTCAATATTTCGTTGAATTTAAGTTAACGATGTTGTAGTATATTTTAAAATCTCAATTATTGGAGACATTTCATGCAAAACATTCTTGAAATAAAAAACTTCACTCAGCGGTATAATGATCTGGCTATAGCAGTGGATAATATAAGTCTCACGGTGGGTGAAGGGGAGATATTCGGCTTTATAGGGCATAATGCCGCAGGCAAGAGCACAACGATAAAGTCGATAGTCGGAATATTGCCGGTAAAAAAGGGCGAGATAGACATTATGGGCAAGAGCGTTGCCGAGCATCTGCGCGACTGCCAGAAGCTCTGCGCCTATGTGCCGGATAACCCGGAGCTTTATGGCTACATGACGGGCCTTGGATATATTAACTTTATTGCGGATATATATGGTGTAGCCGATGATGTGCGCGAGGAGCGCATACGCCGCTATGGCGAGGCATTTGAGATACTGCCGCAGCTTGGGAACCTTATAAGCACATATTCCCACGGTATGCGCCAAAAAACTGCGCTTATTGCGGCGCTTGTGCATCAGCCGAAGCTTTTAGTGCTTGATGAGCCCTTTGTGGGACTTGACCCAAAGGCCACTGCCACATTGAAAAAGTTTATGCGCGATGTGTGCAATGCCGGCGGAGCGGTATTTTTCTCAACGCACGTGCTTGATGTGGCGGAGAGGCTATGCGACCGCGTTGGCATGCTGGATCACGGCAGGCTAATTGTGTCAGGCACTGTCAAAGAGCTTACTGAGGGCTGCACTCTCGAGGAGATGTTCCTTCAGAAGCTGGCTGAGCGGGAGAAAAACGCCGATGCATAATTTTCTGCTTTTGCTGCGCATCCGCGCGGATAAAGCCTTTGGCATAAGTATAATGAAAAGCGCCGGAGGCAGGCGGGCACGGCTTGAAAATGCTGCCGGGACTATTATTAAGCTTATCGGCTTTGTGCTTATTTATGCAGCTATACTCGCTGTGTGCAGGTATCTTGGCGGTATAGGGCTTGCATCAGTTCTGCCGGCATCAGCTTATGTGATAAGCCTTGTTATATGCTTTCTGATGACGATTATAAGAATGAACGAGATTCTCACAGGCGAAGAAGATGCCGAGTTTCTGCTCTCAACTCCTCTGCCCGAGATGGACCACGCTTTTCTCATGTTCCTGACCACGTATCTTAATAGCCTTATCTATGTGCTGCTTATTTGTATACCGTCGGCTGTCGTATATGCTTCCTGCATGGCTTCCGGTGCAGCGTTTTGGATAAGATTTATCGTCGGTATTATTCTAACTCCACTGCCCTTCGGGAGCCTGGCGGCACTGGCAGGAGTTTTTATAACTCTCGCGCTTGCAGACTCTCCAAACCGCAACCGCATACAGTCTTTTATCTCTATTTTTGCAATTCTTGCGGGCACGGTAATAGTGCTGCTGCTCATTGGCAAGATGGTGCCGGTATTGTGCGCAGGAGCTGCTCCGGGAGCAGAGGTTGATTCTAAAGAAGTGCTCAATGCAGTTATTGCCAATTTCCGCTTCGGGCGCATGTATGAATACGCAGTGGTAGAAGGGGACAAGCTTTATCTTATTTTATTTATATGCATGTCAATATTCTGGTATGCGGCAATAAGCGTTATAGTGGGATTTGGCTGGAGATTGTCGGTCACATCAGCAAACTGTCCGGTGCGCTATGATAACCGACCGCCAAAATTAATGCGCCCTCTTGATGTACGAGCATCACTTGCTAAAAAAGAAAATGAGATGTTCATAAACTCCAGGGTTTATCTTGTGCGCACGGCTGTTGGAGCGGTAATCGGTATACTCCTGCCGGTTGCACTGTGCATTATGGGCACGGATAGGTTCTTCGCCGCCTTCAGACTCTCAGACTATGCCGACAGAATAGAAAAATGCATCCCGTTTCTTGGGTGCACATTCTCAGCGCTAAGTGCAACTTCATACTGCAGCATATCAATTGAAGGGAAGCAGAGCTGGATAATGCACTCGATTCCGCTTGAAATGAGCGATGTGCGCCGCAGCAAGGCCTTGCTCAGCATTAAAGTTACGGCGGTACTTGCCGTAGTAAGCGGAGCATGCTTTATACTCGCATTAAGACCGGCAGCGATTGAAGCGATACTTTATATCGCAGTGCCTGTTTTTTGGTCGGTTATAGTATCAATATGGGGTATATATATAGACGGTCGTTTCGGCTCGTCGGAGCGCCTTTCAGAGACTGCTGCCATGCGCAGCGGAGAATCATATATTCTCGGCTATCTGCCGGGGATAATAGTGCCGCTCATCATCACGCTGAGCATTCTGTTTATATAATTAAAAAAGTTAGCACTCAAAACAAACGAGTGCTAATGTTCATAGTTTGTTCATAATATATACAAGATTCGTTCAAAAATGTATGGTAATTTATATACATAAACAAACGAGAGATACAAAAGTTATCTCAATTAAATTGTAAAAAATATTTGGAGGTATATATTATGTTTGAACTTATTCCTTTTAATCATCCGATGCACAAGCCTATGGCATATGACCCGTTCCGTGAGATGGACGAATTCTTCTTCAACTCTCCTGCACGCCAGATGGCAGTAAATCCTTTTAAGACAGACGTTATAGACAAAGGCGATGCCTTTGAACTTGATGCAGAGCTCCCGGGCTTCAAGAAGGAAGATATAAAGCTTGATATAGAAAACGATTGCCTCACAATCTCTGCTGAGCGCAAGTTCGAAGAGAACGAAGATAAGCCAAATTTCATCAAGCGCGAGCGTTTCTATGGCTCATATAGCCGCAGCTTTGATCTTACGGGCATCAATGTAGACGGAATTGAAGCTTCCTATAATGATGGAGTTCTCACACTCAATCTCCCAAAGGTTGCTGAGGAAGTTCCGGTAAGCCGCTCAATAGAAATCAAGTAAGTTTTCTCCCTTTCAACGGTTACACCCAATATCACACCATCCCCTGCCGCACTTGCGGCAGGGGATATTTTTGTTATATAATATTATTATTCTAACAGGGCGGGAGAGCACTATGTATTTTGACACGCATGCACACTATGATGACGATAAGTTTGCTGAAGATAGAGACTCGCTTATTAATGATGTCCATGCTGCCGGAGTTGATCTTATAATAGATCCTGGCTGCGATATAGCGAGCTCAAAGGCGGCAATGCTTCTTGCAGAGAAATATCCGTTTATATATTTTGCAGCGGGTGTTCATCCGGAGGAAATAGAAAATAATCCCGATGACTATCTTGATATTATCTCATCGTTTGCTTCTCATAAAAAGTGCGCCGCAATCGGCGAAATAGGGCTTGATTATTACTGGGACGATACTCACAAGGCAGAGCAGCAGGAGATATTCCGTGCGCAGCTTGCGCTGGCTGTTGAAATAGATAAGCCCGTTATAATCCACGATAGGGAGGCTCATGGTGATTGCCTGGAGATAGTAAAGGAATTTCCGGCTCTGCGGGGCTGTTTCCATTGCTATTCGGGCAGCGTTGAGATGGCAAAGGTTCTTTTGAAAGCAGGCTGGTATCTGGGATTTGACGGCCCGATTACATATAAAAATGCCAGAAAGGCGATAGAAGTTCTTGAGATATGTCCGATGGACAGAATACTAATAGAAACTGACTCACCTTATCTTAGCCCTGTTCCTATGCGGGGAAAGCGCAATGATTCAAGAAATCTTAAATATGTAGTTGACAAGATTGCAGAAGTGAAGGGCACAACGCACGATGAGACTGCCCGCGCGGCATTTAAAAATGCGTGTGCACTGTTTTCTATAAATTATTGAATATTAAAAAACAAGAAACCGAAAGAGGAAGACTCTTTCGGTTTCTTGTTGTATGGGGGTTCTTGAAGTTGATTGAAATACTTCAAAAAGGTGGTGTAAGTCATGTGGTGTATTTCGTGCAGCGCCTGCGCATAGGACGGCACGAGAACCGATGAGGATGAAATGGGGGGAGTGAAAAATGGGGGGATGGGGGAATATAAACTGCGGCTGAAACAGCTTATACATCTTTAAAAATTAAGAGGAGAAAGAGGTGAAGTCCTAATCGGTTAACCACTGTTAACTTATGGTTGTATTATAGTTAGTTATAACTAACTTGTCAATAGCTTTTTAAAAAATTTTTCAAAAAAATTATCAGCAATGTGTTTTTACATTGCTGATAAAGTATTTTTTGTTGGCGATTAGCCCCAGGAGGCATAATAGTCGCTGTAGTCGGCACCCTGAGATGTGGCTTCAAAAGTGCCCATGAGTTTGCTCATAGCTCTTAAATATCCCTCACTGCCTTCTTCGTAAGGAGTGGGGCAGTAGTCATTATAGTTGGCGTATGCATCGTAGCTGGTGTTGTCGGCTTTGGCGTTGCCGCCGTCAATATTGCTGCTGATGCAGCAGGGAATGGCGTTGAAGCTGTCGTAGCTTATGGTGCCGTCTATATCACGCTTTATTATAACCTGAACAATAGCTGTATCAGGGTCTGAAGGCTGAGTGTTGCCGCCAAATACCCAGTTGCCTACGCTGTAGAGGATGATTTTGCCGTTATATTCCTCAATAGGCTGCAGACAGTGAGGATGTGCACCATAGACTATATCGGCACCGGCATCAATGCAGGCATGGGCAAGAGAAATCTGATTATCATTCGGGGTGTAGTAAAGCTCCTGACCCCAGTGGAACATGCAGATAATTATATCTGCGCCCTCAGAGCGCATGGAGGCAATTGAGCTTTCAATAGCATCCATTTTGTCTTCCGGATGGTATGAATTATATGCTGTGTATATTCCAAGCTTCAGCCCGTTTGGTGTTGTTACAACGTGGCTTTCGTTGTCGTTTCCGTATAATACTCCGACTGCATCGAGCGAGGCTTTTGTATCCGCAAGACCTTTTTCATAGAAGTCCATGGTGTGGTTATTTGCCATGGTGACAAAGTCTACATTGCCTTCAACGAGAATATTTGCATATCTTGATGGGGCAAGGAACGAAAACTGCTGGGCGGAATACATTGTCTCATCGGAAAGAGTGCACTCAAGGTTTGCAAGGGTATACTCGCTGTCTTTGAAATACTGAACGGTATTTTTATAAGGATATGCATAATCATCCCCAACCGTGAGAGGCAGACCATATTCACTGTTTACGAAATTAGAATTGGCCCAGAGCGAATTATCGCCGATGAATGAGAGCGTGAAATATTCGGGCTCCGGTTCGGGCGTTGGCTCCGGAGTGGGCTCAGGGGTCGGCTCGGGAGTAGTTTCGGCGCTTAAGACGGTATCTTCGGCGTCTTCCTCCTCGGCAGCGTTCAGAGCGTTTTCGGTGATAAGGTCGTTTTCTTTGATTGCATCAGTGCGCCAGCTCAGAAGCAGCAGCATAAGCGCTGCAAGGATCAGCACAAAAATGATCTGGACTATAAGTTTTCCTACGTTTACTCTCTTTTTCTTTCTTTTCGGTGCCATTTAAACAAGACCTTCTATTAATGAATTCTTGTAAGCTTTGCCTGGACTACAAACCTTGCATCATCGTAATCATATGTGCAGGTGGAGAGGGTGACTATTTTATCATCCGGGCTTACATTAACTTCTGCTGAGAACTTTGACTGGTCCTTCATAAGGTTCAGATATTCCTGATAATCCTCATCATTTTCAAAGTTGATCTGATAGGTATCGGAAGTGGCCTCGGTTACGTAGCCGGCGAAGATATCGAGTCTGTAGTTTTTGTCAGGAGTGCTTATATACATAACAGGGTGTGCCTCATAGTAGCTCTGCTGGGCATAGTTTACAAGAGAGGCAAACATAGACCCGTCGTTCATGTGGTGACCGTAGATAATAGTGTTGTCGGCCGCAAATCCCTTAGGGCAGAGGCACTCGATGAAGAGTGTGCCGCTGGAGTTGTAGTTGCCGTTTATAAGGCGGTGAAGATAATACATATTATCGTCGCACTGGGTTATAGGATAATTTATAACAGTGTCGGGACTGTAGATCCAACCGACTATATCGGAGCACTGCTCCTGGAGAGAATCAAAATCAACACTGATAGGGGAGACTTCAGGGTCTATATATTCCTCGTCGTCGGTTTCTTCTTCAATTTCGGATGTGGGCTTTGGAGAAGTGCTTACATACTGATTACTAAGACTGTCGTAGGTATTCTCGGCAACTTTATATTCATGCATTTTGGAAATAAGTGTATATCCGCTGTATATGAATATACCAACGAAAATAACACAAAGGGCTATCAAAAGAATTTTAACAGACTTTTTCATTTTAGATCCTCCTAAAAGAATTCAAATCATTATACTATGTTTACATAAAAAAATAAAGATAATTTCCTGCAGAATCTTCTGAAAACTTAAAAAAGATCCACAGCTATCATTATAATTAAACAAAAACGCCAATAGTTAATAGTCTGAAAACAAATTAAAAAATACCTGCCCGAAAAGGACAGGTATTTTGTGGAGGCACCACCCGGATTTGGACCGGGGAGTCGCGGATTTGCAGTCCGCTGCCTTACCAC